>Ga0163216_100821_pt1 | contig 32000 bp, 33 predicted proteins | sample SynspAceP_FD_167610 | JGI IMG/M metagenome (GOLD analysis project Ga0163216, IMG submission 167610) | Saline lake microbial communities from Ace Lake in Antarctica - Synechococcus sp. Ace-P (Illumina Assembly) | ecosystem: Environmental > Aquatic > Non-marine Saline and Alkaline > Saline ...
ATCATGCCGGCTTCAGCCATGAAACGGGCGACGCGGTCAGTCGGCAGCGCGCCGTGGTCGAGCCAATGCTGGATGCGCTCCTGGTTGAGGTCAACGCGGGCTGCGTCGTCCTTGGCCAGCATCGGGTTCCAGTAGCCCAGACGCTCGAGGAAACGGCCGTCGCGCGGGCTGCGCACGTCAGCAACAACAACGTGGTAGTAAGGACGCTTCTTGGAGCCACCGCGGGCCAGACGAATTTTCAATCCCATTTTCTTTTCCTTCGTTTTAACAAGTGTGTTGATTGGTTGATTGGGTGTCTTCGGGCGCTGCTCAGCGCCAGATCTGTGGTGTCATTTCGCGCCGGCCTGCTTGTGATGCTGGATGACTTCACGAATGACGAATTCAAGGAACTTCTCGGCGAAATCCGGATCAAGATCGGCGGATTTTGCCAGATCGCGCAGCCGGGCAACCTGCTCGGCTTCGCGGTTCGGGTCGGATGGCGGCAGATCGGCCGACGCCTTCAGCGCGCCGACCGCCTTGGTCACCCGAAAGCGCTCGGCCAGAATGTGAATCAATGCCGCATCGAAATTATCGATCGAGCGGCGGAATTCCTGCAGTTTTGCGACTGCGTCAGTGTTGTTTGTCATGTTCTCCCCCTCACTTCTTTTTCGGCAGACCGGGAAGACCGCCGCCAAGTCCTGGCAGCTTCGGTCCACCCAGGCCAGGCAATCCACCAGGCATGCCGCCCGGAAGCCCACCGGCTCCGCCGAGACCAGCGGCCTCGGCCTGTTTCTGCAGGGCTTCAAGCTGCTTTGGATCCATCTTCGACAGATCCGGCATGCCGCCTGGCATTCCACCCATGCCACCGGGAAGACCCATCTTCGAGGCAAGACCGCCCATGGCCGCACGCATCATGCCGCCGCCCTTGCCCTTGCCGCCCATGGCTTTCATCATGTCGGCCATCTGCCGGTGCATCTTGAGCAGCTTGTTGATCGCTGCAGCATCGGTGCCCGAACCCTTGGCAATCCGCTTCTTGCGCGAGTGCTTGAGCACATCCGGATTGGCGCGTTCGGCCTTGGTCATCGAGCCGATGATGGCGAGCTGGCGGGCAAACGTCTTGTCGTCCATGCCGGCCGCCGACATCTGGTCCTTCATCTTGCCCATGCCGGGCATCATTCCCATGATGCCGCCCATGCCGCCGAGTTTTTGCATCTGGCCCAACTGATCGGCCATATCATTGAGGTCGAACTTGCCCGCCTTCATCCGGGCGGCCATGACCTGCGCCTTGTCGGCGTCGAAATTCTCCGCCGCCTTCTCGACCAGGCTGACAATGTCGCCCATGCCGAGAATACGGTCGGCAACGCGGCGAGGATGGAATTCCTCCAGCGCATCCATCTTTTCGCCGGTACCGATCAGCTTGATCGGCTTACCGGTGACTGCCCGCATCGACAGGGCTGCACCGCCGCGGCCGTCGCCGTCCATGCGGGTCAGAACCAGGCCGGTGATGCCAACGCGCTCGTCAAAGCTGCGCGCCAGATTGACCGCGTCCTGACCGGTCAGCGCATCGGCGACCAGCAGGATTTCATGCGGATTGGTGCGCTTCTTGATCTCGGCCATTTCGGCCATCAAGGGTTCGTCAATGTGAGTACGGCCGGCGGTGTCGAGAATGACCACGTCATGGCCGCCGAGTTTTGCTGCCTGCACTGCGCGCGCGGCAATATCGGTCGGCGACTGGCCGGCGATGATCGGCAGAGTTGCCACGCCGGTCTGCTCGCCCAATTGCCTGAGCTGCTCCTGCGCCGCCGGCCGGCGCGTGTCGAGCGAGGCCATCAAGACCTTCTTGCGGTCGCGCTTTTCAAGACGTGCAGCGATCTTGCCGGAGGTCGTGGTTTTACCAGACCCCTGCAGGCCCACCATCATGATGACGACGGGTGCTGCGGCATTGAGATCGATCGGCACGCCTTCTTCGCCCAGCAGCGCCACCAGCTCATCATGGACGAGCTTGACCACCATCTGGCCCGGCTTGATCGACTTGACGATCTCCGCGCCGACGGCTTTCTCGCGCACCCGGTCGGTGAAACCGCGCACCACTTCCAGCGCCACGTCGGCCTCCAGCAGCGCACGGCGAACCTCGCGCATGGCTTCCGACACATCCTTCTCCGACAGGGCGCCGCGCCCGGTCAAATTGTTGAGGATGGAGCCAAGCCGGTCCTGGAGAGTATCAAACATAGGGTCGTCCTGTTGTTGCTGAAGATATCTCCAGCCCATATGGGGCGAACATCAAACAAAGCCAAACAGCACCCGAGGGCGCATCGCGCTGTCGGGTGTTGGCCTCCGGGATCGATTTATACCACTATGGGTCCCGGTCGGCGGCTCGGAGTCATGCTCGTCGCAGATTTGAGCGGGATAAACAGGAAAAGCGGGCTGGAGTCAAGGTTGGGGCACTGCACAGATTTGGTAACAACGCCAGCACCGGCATCGGGATTTATGGCAGCGAGCGCCTTCTTCAGCTTCGGCCGCTTGTGAGTGTCTTTCCCGCTGGCCTTCTCGGCATAGACCAGTTCACAGCCTTTCGCCTTCTGGGCGGCAAGCTGCCGGTCAAAGTTTTGCTGCTGGGTGCTGACGCGAGCATGCCCGATTTTCATGCTCGAATTACGCAACGGACTTTTGCAAACACCAAGCCTTTGCATTCAAAGAGGATAGGAGGCGTTGCAAAAGTTATGACTTTTGCGCCATCCAAGTCTCAATAATAAATGTTGTCATGCTGCCAGCCAAGTTAACCGCCAAGGCAGCATGACGAGGGGCGGCACGTACGGGATTCCGACCTTGCCCATGGGCATCACCTATACGGTTCCGCAGTGTTCCAAGGTTCTGAACCACAGTATGACACCCGCCTAAAATCGACTTGAAGGTCTGTTCCGTATGTTGCGAAGGAGAGAGGTTCAGAACCTTCGCCACCTTCCCATACAACTTAGGCAGGTCGTCATCCCCGTAGTCTTCTCCTTCTTCATCGAGAATGCGTTTCAGACTGTCTCTAGCAGTGCCCTTGCGGCCGTGATGGCACCCTCTGGGTCTTCATGGCGTCTTTGCAAAGCTCGTTCCCATGCACGGTGTACGCCTTCTGTATCAAATGAGGATAACATGTCGGAGATTGTGCTGTCCGCCGGACAGCTATTGCGACCCTCTAAATGGTCAAGCAGCGACGTGAACGTCTCATAGATATGGTTGCGGCGTGCATCCCAAGACCCAGAGCCTGATGCAACCCCTTTTAGATAACCCCACACACTGCCTTTATCGCGACAAGTTCGAATAACTTCAGGCAGGAGCGAGCGGTTTTCACCGTGCATAAGCTCCCTACGGATAAAGGAATATGCGAACTCGTTCAGGGTTCCATTTTCCGCAACTGAAAGCAGCATGTTTTGAAGAAACAAAACCCGATCAAGGGTGCTGTCCGGAATGTCTTGCTCATCAAATCCTGAAAACATGTTGAATCAACCCTTGGCGAAGGTTGCGGCTCTGGCTCGAATTTTATTCCATGATAACAGCATCGACTAAAACTCCTGCGCTGCCACATCCTGCCGTCCATGAATGATGCGCAAGATGATGACGGCATCATCATCGATGCGGAAATAAATACAGCGTTCGCGATAGGGGAAAGCTCTCAGTCCTGGACGTATCCAATCACGGGGGACACCCGTGAATCCGATCTTGGCAATCCACTCAATCTTCGCATTGAGGTCGGCCACAAACTTAGTGGCAATGCCTACGTCCTCCTGGGCGAGATAAACAAATATCTCTGTTAGGTCATCCTGCGCCTTCGGCGCGAGAACTAGTCTTTTTGAGACAATCTTGCCATCCCCCGTTTCACAATATCATCTGTAATGTCCTGCCCGTCAGCATACTCGATACCTTTGCCCGCCGCAATTTCTGCGTCAGCAGCATCCACCAATGCACGCGCTTCGGCAAGGCGGATTTCATAATCCTCCAGCATCCGCAGTCCAGCCCGAACAACTTCACTCGCATTGTTGAAGCGCCCGGCCGCGACCTTCTGAGCAATAAAGGCTTCGTAGCGGTCTCCAACCACATATGATTTCTTCACATTCGCCATAGCTCAACCCTTTCTTTATGTAGGATTATGACACAAAGTAAGAATAGTTCCTACCATTTTCTGACAGGTGAATCCCATGCACGTCCGGCACGTGGCGAACTCGCTTGACGGCCCCGCATCCCCAAGCCCGCGATTGTGAATTCAAACTCCTGACCGACAGTTCTCGCAACGCCCCCCCCCCTGTTGTCCTCCCCAACTTGCCGTCCATCAACAATCCCAGCGCCCTCCCCCATAATCTTGCCAGCTTGTCTTGCTATCGATTACCTTCAAAACCCAACTCGAAGGCAAAACATGTATCCCACTTACACCAGATCAGAACGCGTTGCTGATGGCAGCATGCACGCCATTGGCGTCATCGGGTCGGTGCTTGGGGCTGCTTTGCTGCTGAACTGGTCCGCCCCGGTCGCCTCAGCTTGGGAAGTTGCAGCAATAACGATCTATGCGCTCACCTTGATTGCCACTTTCACAGCCTCGGCGTTTTATCACATGACCCCGTGGGAGAGGATCCGGCCGGTTCTGCGGCGGATCGATCATGCGGCGATCTATCTGAAAATCGCCGGCACCTATACGCCTCTGGTCGTCATGATCGGCAGCGGCCTGGCTTATGTTGTTCTTGCCGTTGTCTGGGCCCTGGCGATCGTCGGCATGACACTCAAGCTGGTATTCTGGAGCACGCCCGGCCGTTTTGGCCCCGCGCTTTATCTGATCATGGGCTGGATGAGCGTCATCCTGATCTGGTCGTCATGGTCGGTGCTGCCATTTGGCTATATCGTCGCCGGCGGATTGCTCTACACCGTTGGCGTGGTCTTCCATGCGTCAAAGAACATGAAGTTCGCGAACGCAATCTGGCATGGATTTGTCATCGCCGCCTCTGCCTGTTTCTTTGCGGCCATCACCTTTTTGGCGACACAACCCGGTTTATTGTAACAGCATTTCAAATCTGGATGAGCGTGCCGGATGTCCTGAGTCTGGCTGCACTGCAGCGTCCTTTGAAACGATGCATGTACGTTACGCGACATGCATTGGTTTCGGCTGTTTTGGTGGCCGGGCTTATGGGCTTTGGCAAAGGTTTCACAAAGTGTCATTGTGAAATCAGGCCGGTCGCCCAATTTCCCTGACATGGATCGGGCAACCAATCCGCGCTTTTCCGTCCTTCAGGCGGCAGTAATGTGGCTGTGGCCGAAGAATGTCGGATAAAGGCAGGCTTCCCGGTTGAGCCGGTGGGTGCCGCGTTCAAAAACAAACAGATTTTCCCAATAGCCCGTTACCGCGTAGTGAACGCCATCAGGCAGCAAGGTTATGCCGCAGGGAAATCTCAAGCCCATTTTCCGTGTGTCAAAGGAATGAAGCACTTCACCTGAGGCGCCATCGAACACTATCAGCCGGTGTGCGCTCGGATAGCTGGCGATCGCCTGATCGTTTTTGGCGTCATAGCGAATAGACAGGCCATGGCGCATATCGGCGACATCGCTCCGCTTCCCCATCCGCCGGGGCTTTTTTCCGTTTGCCATTTTCAGGGTTGCGGCCGACATATAGCCAATGCCCGGCTCCGAGGTGATATCCTCGCCATAGGCTTCCCCCTCATTGCGAAGTTCCCTGGCAAGATCCGCCTCACTGCCAAGCCGAGCCTGGATCGCGAAGATCCGGTCCAGACTGCCAGCAGCCAGATGCCTGAGTTCACTGTGGCGCCGGTCGGTGACGCGCTTGTCAACAAGCTTGCCGCTGTCCATGTCGATGATGGTCACGCATGCATCATGCACATGGCGCGGGATATCCATCTTGCCGGACTTGGAGCCCGGCAGGGAGCCGTAATTGGCAACCACCAGATACCGGTCGTTCTCGATCAGACGGATGTCATGCGGGTCGATGCCGTGCGTGGAGTAGCTGCCACGGATTTTCAGCGTGTCGACATCACGGATGGTGATGCGGCCGTGGTGCGCCTCCACATTGCCCCCGCGCAGACTTTGCCGGGGCGCGCGCTCGGACATGAATACGGTCTTTCCGTCCACCACATAGGCCGCATGACCGCCACCGCGCCACCCCTTGGAGAACGAAGGTGCGACAGCGATCAGATCGAGCGTGTCGGGATCAAACGCAACCTGGTCGGTGGCTTCAAAACCACACATCACGCCCACCGAGCGGTCAGGAGATATCTCAACGTCATGAGCGTAGGCAGGCAACAGCGCCTGCCGGACCTCCCCATTCATTCCGATCCGGGTCAGTAACCGGAACGGCCGCTCCGGGTCGGAAATGTTTCGGGCGAAATAGCTGTTTTCCCTTAGCGGAACTCCATTGGCTTGCGCTTCATTCGGCATATAACCCGGCACATAAACCGAGGTCGCGCTCAGTGGCTTGATCGGCTTGACCGCTTCGGGCGAAAAAGCCTGATCGGAGGACGTGGTGCCGGTGGTGCATCCGCTCAGTGGCACCGCAACGACGGCCCCTGCGGCACCTGCGAGAAGAGTTCTGCGGGTAAGGGTCATGACGATTAATGCAAGCCGTCGCCGGTCGCCGTGTATGTTTCCCCAGGGTAGCCGCCTCTTACGGGTGCTCCACTGTAGGCGCAGCCTGACGCAGAAGTGGAGGAAAGACCGAGCAATAGTGTGAGCCGCGAACGGTCAACTTTCTCATCTTTGTTTTCCATATTCAAACCCTCGCCTGGATGATCAGTCTATTATTTGATCAAAGCAGAACTTTCATCGGCCGTAATTGATATACGTCAATCTGAATGTGTTACGGCAGATTTTGTTGTCATCCCAGGGCGAACACGACATCACAGCCAAACAGGCACCGTCACCCACCGCGGCTGGCTGCCGGTGGTTTGCCGGATCACGCGAGCTCAACTGCCTGTGCGATCGCCTTTACCAGCCGCCGTGGCCACGCAATGACGCCAACATGAAGATCAGATCGGGTGAGGGAGAGGCGCTTGCAGCAGCATCATTGTAAAGCGGCCGTCCAGATTGCCACTGCAACTGCCAGTGCCAGAGGCAAGAGTTCCTGCCCCTTGAGGTCATCCTCACGGCCGGAGCCCGGCAACCGGTCGCGTGACCAGCGTGATAAAACCCGGATCGCCAAATGTCCGCCAATCCCAAGAACCGCAGCCACGCCAAATGCATCCATCCAAATCGATGCCAAACAAGCCGCAACGACCACAACACTCCAAGCAATCTCGACATGGCGGAGATCATGATTGCGGATCAGAAACGGGTCTCGGCGATGCGCGTGACAGCAGCCTGCTTCAAGGCAGGCGAATTTGACCGGAATATAGGCGGCGTTGATAGCCACTGCGTAGGCGGCAAGCACCAGATTTGCATCGCCATTCCGGCCAATAAGCAGGATGGCCGCTGTCAACGCGGCCAGTGCAGAGGCGGTCGTTGCTCCCGACCAGGAGGCCGAGGCCTTGCGCGATCCGTCCTGAAACGCAACTGCGATCAGGATCCGGTATCCGGTGCCTCCAACAAAGAAAAATCCGTAAAGAAATGCAAGCGCGAAGGCAGAGGGCCAGTAGGCGCCTCGCGTTACCGGCGCTGCCAGCATTCCGAATATCGCGGCACTTCCAACAACTGACGACAGACGCAACAGCGTGGCACGCGAGACGCCTAACTTGACCAAGGCCAGATCAACCATTCGTTGCCGGTGCCCTCACCGCTCCCTAATGCATGTCAAACTGCTACAGCGTCCTTTGCGCATCCAATTGGATGCGCGGCGCTGTAGTTTCCAAGAGAAAGTTTATTGTCTAACGGGAGGAATTCAATGATCCATATCAACAGATGTCCCGCATTTTTCTATCTGAATTTTTCCATAAATGTATCGAGTATAGTGATGGCTTTGAGGTTCCCTGCTTTTCGGAACCGCTTCATTATCCCGCCTATCGCGTTTACCCATCGGGCTCTTCTGTCGCGTCCAGCGCTATCAGAATGCGGGATATGACGCGGGCGGCAGCTTCGGGATTGCCCTGTGCAAAATAGGCACCGATGTGGTCAAGCCGCTCAGCAGTCTTGTCGGGCACACGGACGGTAAAAGCAGACATGGTGACAACCTTCTTTGGTTCATCGTGAATGCATGTGAACCACATTGAACTATCAAGGTTCATATCATTCACAGTGTGCCCTGCAGCCTCAAGGTGCAGCCGAGTGATGCAATCAAAGCCTGTCGCAATTCCGGCCCCTAAAACGGCCAGACCAAGGCGATCATCGGCACCGCGACCACGATCACCAGCACTTCCAGTATCAGGCCCATGCGCCAGTAGTCGCCGAACTTGTAGTTGCCGGGGCCCATGATGATGGTGTTGTTCTTGTGGCCGATGGGGGTGAGGAAGGCGCAGGAGGCAGCGACCGCCACGCCCATCAGGAACGGATCGGGGCTGGCGCCGATGGAATTGGCGACGGAGACGCCGATGGGGGCGGCGATCAAAGCTGTCGCCACATTGTTGAGAAAATCCGACAGCGTCATGGTAATGATCATCAGCACCGCCAACACCCCCCAAGCCGGCAGATTGGAGGTCTGGGTGACGATCAAATTGGCGATAAGCTGGCTGCCGCCGGTATCTTCCAAGGCTGCGGCGACAGGTATCAGGCAAGCCAAAAGCACGATCACCTTCCACTGGATCATCGCGTAAAAATCGCGGCCGCCAATGATGCCGAGTGAAAGATAGGCCACAACACAGAGCCCGAGCGCGATAGCCAGCGAGGTGATGCCTGCGACCGACAGCCCGATAGCGGCGGCAAAGATGGCGATCGCCAGAAGGGCTTTTGTCCGCTGCAACACTTCCAGCCGCCGGTCGGCCAGCGGCAGCACGCCAAGCCACTGGCTGGCGGCGGCGATGTTCTTGTCCGGCCCGATCAGCAGCAGCATATCGCCGGCCTTGATCGGCAGGTTGCGCACCCGGTCACGGAACCGCCGGCCTTGCCGGGAAACGCCAAGCAGCGTCACACCGTGCTTTTGAACCAGCCCCATCGCCATCGTGGTGCGGCCAACCACGGGCGCGTCCTCGGGCACGATGGCCTCGACAAGACTGAGCGACCGTCCCATCAGGCCGTCATGCTTTTCAACGCCGACCGCATCCAGACCGGCAGCACCCATCAGCGCCTCGATCTGTTTCGGATCACCCTCCAGCACCAGAAAATCACCTTCGCGGATCTCCCGGTTTCGTGAGAGGCCGAGCAGGCGCTTGCCGTGCCGCGCCAAGCCGAGGATGGTGACGTCATTGTCGCTGGCCATCGGATACAGTTCAAAGACTGACAGGCCGATCGACTTGGAGCCTTCCTTGACCCGGGCTTCGGCAACGTAAAGCCCTGCGTCTCCATCCAGCGACATTGCGTCAGGCCGGGCCGGGATCAGCCGCCAGCCAATGAACGAGACATAGGCGATGCCGACGACCGCCACCGCGATGCCGACCGGGGCAAAATCGAACATCGAAAACGGCGCGCCCAGCACATCCTGGCGGTACTGCGCGATGACGATGTTGGGCGGGGTACCGATCAGGGTGATCATACCGCCGAGGATGGTGCCGAAGGACAGCGGCATCAACGTCAGCGAAACGGCACGCTTGGCCTTGCGCGCCGCATCCATGTCGAGTGACATCAGCAGTGCCAATGCCGCAACATTGTTGATGATCGCCGACAGCACCGCGCCGACCACCGCCATGATGCCGATATGCACCGGCAGCGCCCGGTCGGGGCTGGTAACAAAGCGGGCGATAAATTCAACCGCGCCGGAATTCATCAGGCCGCGTGACACGATCAGCACCAACGCGATGATGACAACGGCGGGGTGGCCAAAGCCGTGAAACGCCTGATCCGGCTCGATCAGCCCGGCGAGCACCGTGACCAGCAGCGCCACGAAGGCTACAAGGTCGTAGCGGATGCGGCCCCAGACCAGCATGCCGAACAGGACGATCAGAATTCCAAAGAGCAAGATCTGGTCAGTCGTCATGAAACCCGTCCCGTTGCGCGGCGTGCGATATGCACAGTCACGACTTGGGTTACATGGCCGGAATTTTCGGTCAACCGGTTTCCGCAACACGCATGCAGATCAACCGGAGCCGTCGGAGCGACTCCGGTTTCGTCAAACCCTACTCAGCCAGATAGGCGTTGGTGGTCCAGTCCGACACGTCCGGCATCTCGGTGAGTGCATCGCCATTGGCGTCACGCAGGATCCCGGCCTCGAACAAGAACCCGGTGATGCCATTGATCAGGTCAGCATCGATCAAGCCGACCGGCTCGCCCGCATCGCGCAGGAAACCGCCCTCGACCAGCGCCTTCATCGAGGCATGAACCAGCTCCGGGTTGGACAGCATGCCGTTGGTTTCCGCAATTAGCATGTCGGCGGCGGCATCCGGGTTGTCGGCGGCGAAAGCGTAACCACGCTGCGCTGCTTGAACGAAAGCGCCAGCGGTTCCCGCGTTGGCGGCGAGCCAGACGGAGTTGGCGCCCAGAAAAGTGGTGTGCTGGTCCGGCACGCCGTAATCGGCATAGCTGAACGCCCGTTGCGGCCGGCCCAGCAACACGGAATTCACGCCTTCCCAGGTGCTGACTTCCAGGGCGAAATCGACCGAGCCATTGGCCAGCGCTTCATAGGCCGAGGTGCCGAGCGTCACCGTGTCGAATGTGCCCTCGCCGCCATCGTGCTTGATGATCGAGGCGATCAGCGCATTTTCCCAGGCGCTGCCGAAACCGGCATAGATCTTTCCATCAAGGTCGGCGGGACGTTGGATGTCCTCGCGTTCACCATTGAACACCAGTCTTCCGGTCTCGTGCTGCACCACCGCCAGCACCGCCGTCATGTCGGCGCCCATCGAGCGCTGGCTGTGAAAGCCGACGGCGCTCAGGATCCCGAACTGGGCGACGCCAGTGGCAACAAGCGTGCCCGACGAGGTGTCGGTGTAGGGCAGGATTTCGACATCAAGCCCGGCCTCTTTGAACCAGCCTTTCGACTGGGCAACATAGAGCCCGACATGGTTGGTGTTGGGCGTCCAGTCGAGTGCCACGGTGAGCTTTTCCGCGGCATTGGCCGGCACCGCGATGAGCAGGGCAATGGCAGTGAGAATGTGTTTCATGAAGTCTCTCCGGTTTGAGTGAGAAGGGTGTCGAGAAGTTGCGCCTCGAGCTGGGCGGCCTCGGTGGTCAGCGCGCGACCAAGGCGGGAGCGCGAACCAGGTACGGCAAATTCGGCAATGATCCGCGCCGGCCGGCGTGAAAACACGTAGATCCGGTCCGACAGCGCCACCGCCTCGCGCACATCGTGGGTGACCAGCAGCGTGGTCCAGTGCGCTTGCTGCCAGCGACTCTCGAGCCAGCCCTGCATCTCAGTGCGGGTCAGCGCATCGAGTGCCCCGAATGGCTCGTCGAGCAATTGCACGGCACGATCCTGCACGATGGTGCGCAGCAGTGCCGCGCGCTGGCGCATGCCGCCCGAGAGCTGCGCCGGATAATGCTGTTCAAAACCTTCGAGACCAAAAGTAGCAAATAGCGGCAGAACCCGGGCCCGCGCCTCAGCACGGTCCATGCTCTGCACTTCCAGTCCGAGGATGACGTTGTCGATGACCCGCCGCCACGGCATCAACGCATCGCGCTGCGGCATGAAGGCAAAGGCCTGAGGGCTGCTCGAAAGCGGCGCGCCATTGACCTCAATTGTGCCTGTGTCCGGCGGCAACGCGCCGGTGAGCAGCCGGAACAGGCTCGACTTGCCGCACCCGGATGGTCCGAGGATCGACACGAACTCGCCTTTCGCGACATGCAACGAGATATCGTCGAGCACCGGCGTGCCGCCAAGCGTCAGGCTGACATTCTCGATTTCCAGTGCGGTCCCAGCTTGCAGCGCGCTCATGGCGCCGCCCCCGCATGACGCCAGCTCAACACGAAACGTTGCAACAACGCGGTTGCGCCAAACAGCACCAGAGTCAGAAGCGAGCTGATCACCACGGCGGCGAGCATCAGGTCGGGGCGAAAGCTGTTCTTGGCGTTAAGAATGACGATGCCGAGGCCTGCGCGAGCGCCAACATATTCGGCAAAGATCGCCGCCACCACCGCATAGGTGATCGAGATCCGTAAGCCGGCGAAGAAATAGGGCATTGCCGAGGGAAACCGGGCACGACGGAAGATGCTGAGCCGTGAGGCGCCCATAGAGCCGAGCAGCGCCTCGATATCGGGTTCGGTGGAATCATAGCCATCGACCAGCGCCACAAGCATCGGAAAGAAGGTGACCAGCGCCACCAGCAGGATCTTTGGCGTCAGCCCGAAACCGAACCAAAGCACCACCAGCGGCGCAATCGCCACCAGCGGCAAGGTCTGGCTGATGACAAACACCGGAAACAGCGCCCGCCTCAACCGTGGAATGAAATCGATCAGCAGCGACAGGAGAAATGCCACCGAAACGGAGAACGCGAACCCGGTCAGCGTCGCCTGCAGTGTCGGCAAAGTATTGGCCCACAGCATGCCGCGGTTGACGACGATCTGCTGAGCCACCCGCAATGGTGCGGGCAGCACCAGCGGGGAGATGCCCGAGACCCGGACATAGATTTCCCACACTGCAAGAGCCGAGAGCACACTGAGAATGGCCGGCAGGCTGTGAGCAAGCCTTGCCGCCGGCGCACCGGACGGGGAATGAGCCATCAGATCAGGTGATCGAAGGGCTGTTGGCCGAAACCGTCAGGTCGATGGTGACATGGCCCTGCGGCGGGCCGAACTGGCAGAAGGCTTGCTGCAGGGTGGCAAACACCGGCCCTGAATCGCCGGTCAGCCTTGTGCAGAAATTCTTCGACCGGTCGAAACAGCCGCTGCTTTTCAGAAAATCGATGCAGCCCATGATTTCAGTCATGTGGTCGCCTGCGCCCATCACATAGAGCGAGAACTGCGCCCGGGCGGTCTCGCCGGTGTCCGGTGCTTCAGCCAGGGCGGCTAACGCAGACTGTTGCCGACTTTCAAGCGATTCGGCTGGATTGGCCAGTGAAGATGTCTGGCAGATCGGATCATCCGGCTCGCCGGGGCATCCGCGCGACAGCGTTGCCCGCAACACCACATGCTGCCGCGATGCGGCGGCCGCGACATAGAGATCACGCAGCGCCGGGAACAGCACTTCGGGTGGCCCGACAATCAGCGTCGAGATATCGTCGGTCTCGATCCGGAGCCGCTCGCGGTACGGATCGAGCGCCGACAGCGACGACATGATCACGTCGACGAACCCGTCGGTCATCGGGTAAAGGGATACTTGCGCGCCTGCGAACATCTTGGTTCCTCCTTGCTACGCTGGCATTATCCAGATCAGCTTCGAGGGTACGTGGGCTTGGCGCCCGCATCTCAGCCGCGGCTCTACGCGGCACCCCTGTGGTGGGGCGCATTCAACAGGATTTGCATGCAAATGCAAGGGTTTTTGTGGAGTGTCTCGACAGAATTTCTCCGACAGTAGAACACGGAGACGCAGATTTCAGCTTCGATGGAACACCCATCGCAGCTCTGCTTTGCAGACGTCGAAAGGGCGCGAAGCAATGCTCCGCGCCCGTATGAACTGGTCTCAGAATCAGTTGCCGAAATTCCGCGTCGGCCTGATCGGGCCGCCCTGATTTGGGGCCGGTGCGACGGTTCCGGGCGCAACCGATTCAGGCCGGGTCACCGTGCCACGAGCTGAATAGGCGGTCTTGTTGCAAAGCCCGGAGCCATCCTGTTTGCAGATGATGCAATAGCCGCTCTTTTTGGTGCAGCATTTGACCCAGCTGCCATTGCCATCCATCTCGGTGGTTTTACCGCCGTCCAGCATGCAAACCGACAGCAGATGGGCGGCCCTGTCATTGCTGACTTTTTTGGCCAGAGACGGCGTGGTGGAAACGGCCATCATCAGGGCCAGGCTGGCGGCTGCGGCAAACAAAATGCGCTTCATGATAAATCCTCACGAGAGCATGCCACCTGATCGCGTCAGGCCCGATGCCCTATCCTTGTTCTGATGAATATCCTGTCGGGAAACCGGATCCCGGTTTCCCTGAAAATGCGTCTGTCGGTTTCACTGCTGATTAGTGCTTCTTCACCGGACCGATGTAGGAAACCTTCAGCGTGCCGGAATAGGCATTCATCTTGGCGCCGAACAGGGCGTGGTGCTTCTGCGCAAGATAGGAATATTCAGCACCCTGGCAGTCGAGCATCTTGATGCTTCTGTAACCCGAGCGGCGCAGGTTTTCGTAGCCGATCCGGCAATCCTTGCGGGAGACCTTCACCACTTTATTCTTGCGCGTGGCCCGGTGATCGCGAACCTTGGGCTGTGTTGCGACACGGTGGTCACGCAGCTTTGGCTGTGTGGTGGCGCGGTGGTCACGGACTTGAACCTCGGCGGCAGCACGATGATCACGGACATTCCGCGAGGAATCGCTGGCCTGAACCGGTGTCTGGATCAGCAGGGTTGCAAAGCTGGCGGCGGCGAGAGTGAGAATGGATTTCGTGAACATTGTGTGGCTCCGGTGTGTGTGTTTCAATAACGCCACCATGACCCACCCCGGTTGAACCGTTTCTGAAGCGCCCGTTCATGACCGGTTCATGTTGTTCACCTGACCTCTCCATTGTACCAATTCTCGCCATTGTTGGCATACAAAAGCAGTGATAAATCCCGACTTTGCCCGGCCGCACCGGGTTCGAATGGCAGGTTATGGATCATGAAAATCATTGCCGTTTCCCTGATTGTCTTCTTTGTCTCGGCCGCATCCGCCAGCGCCAGGACCATCTGCACTCTCATTGCCAACGCCGGGTCCGAGGAAATCCTGCTCGAGCAAGGTGATTGCCGCTCCCGGGTCACGCCCGCCTCGACCTTCAAGATCCCGCTCAGCCTGATGGGGTTCGATGCAGGCTTTCTCACCGGCACCAACGCACCGGTTCTTCCGTTCAAACAGGGCTATCCCGATTGGGGCGGGGCGAACTGGACCCAGCCAACCGGTCCCGAAAACTGGATGAAATACTCGATCGTCTGGTATTCCCAACAGATCACCGCCGCGCTCGGCGCCGGGAAAATTCACGGCCACCTGAAGGCCTTTGACTATGGCAACGCCGACGTCAGTGGCGATCCGGGCAAGCACAATGCGCTGGAACGCGCATGGCTCAGTTCCTCGCTGAAGATCGCGCCGGCGGAACAGGTCGTGTTCCTGCGCGCCCTCGTCAATCGCACTCTGCCTGTCTCGCCTCAGGCCATCGACCAGACCCTGGCCATTGTCGAAAAGGCGAAAGTCGGGGATGGATGGACGATTTCCGGCAAGACCGGTGCGGCCTACCCCCGTCAGGCAAATGGAAAATTCGACAGGGCGAAAAGCTGGGGCTGGTTTGTCGGCTGGGCAAAGAAAGGCGATCGTACTTTGATCTTTGCCCGGCTCAATCAGGACGAAAAGCGTGAAAAAGGCTCGGCAGGGATCAGGGCGAAAAACGCTTTTCTCAAGCAATGGCCGAGGCTGATTGCGACCGCGCCCTGATGGTCAAGTTTGCCTTCACTTGATCCATCAGCCCCCGCACCCATATTTCAGCCCATGAAACGTCGCTCTTTTCTCAAATTTCCAGCGCTCGCCGCGCTTTTCGGCATCGGCGCATCGGGGACCAAAATGGCTGTTGCACGCAATTCCAACCGCTATCATTCCGGCCCGGTCAGCGATCATTTCGACGGGACACGATTTTTCAATCCCGATGGCGCCGCGCCCAAAGGCTTTTCCGATCTGTTGAAATGGAAGTTCGGCGGCACTCAGGCCAAATGGCCAGCCGTGGTCAGAAGCCCTTTTGCACCTGCCCGGCCCGAACCCCGTGTCGAAGGCGACCGGTTGCGCATTACCATGGTCGGCCACGCCACCATGCTGATCCAGACGGCGGGGCTTAATATCCTGACCGATCCGGTCTGGTCCGACCGCGCCAGCCCGCTGTCCTTTGCCGGGCCGAAGCGCGTCACAGCCCCCGGTATCGCCTTCGAGGATCTGCCGGACATCGATCTGGTGCTGCTGTCCCACAATCACTACGACCACCTCGATCTTGTCACGCTGGCGCGGCTCAGGCAGACGCACAATCCGCTTGTCATCACGCCGCTTGGCAATGACACAATCATCAAGGCGCATGCGCCAGCCATGCGCGTGATCACCGCCGACTGGGGCGAGGCTATCCAGTCTGGCCCCGCGACCGTGCATTTCGAGCCCTGCCACCACTGGTCGGCGCGCGGCATGAACGACCGCTCGATGGCGCTATGGGCAGCCTTTGTGATCGAGACGCCGGGCGGCAAGATCCTGCATATTGGCGACACCGGCTTCGACAAGGGTCGACCTTACCAGAACGCCCGCGACAAGCACGGCAAGTTCCGCGCCGCGATCCTGCCGGTCGGCGCCTATGAACCACGCTGGTTCATGAAGGACCAGCACCAAAGCCCGGACGAGGCGATCGACGGCTTTCTGCTGTCAGGCGCCGACTATGCGCTCGGTCATCATTGGGGCACCTTCCAGTTGACCGATGAAGGCCGCGAAGCGCCCGAAGAACTGCTCTATGCCAGGCTTGCCGAAAAGGGTGTCGCCAGGAACCGCTTCCGGCCGCTGCATGTCGGTGAGGCATGGGATTTCCCTGCCGTAGCCTGAGCCATCGACTGATGTGCCGACACTGGTAATTCGACAGTTTTTCCGCCATATAGGCCCCGAACAGAAACGGGTGCGCGCCATGGGATCGATGGTTCCTTTTGCCAAGATGAACGGACTGGGCAACGACATTGTCGTCATCGACATGCGTGGCCGCAGCGATGCCGTTACCTCCGAAGCCGCCATCGCGCTGGCGGGCGGCGACCGCACCGGCTTTGACCAGATCATGGCGATCCATGACATCAGCCTCGACGGCGTTGATTACCGCATCGACATCCTCAACCGCGACGGCAGCCGCTCCCAGGCTTGCGGCAACGGCACACGCTGCGTCGTGCAGGCCCTGGCATCAGAGACCGGCCGCAAGAGTTTCACCTTCAAGACGTTGGCCGGAATTCTCAATGCCGAAGAACATGAGGACGGGCTTATCTCGGTCGACATGGGCGTGCCGGAATTTCGCTGGGACCGGATCCCGCTGGCCGAGGAATTTTACGACACCACCCGAATTGAGTTGCAGATCGGCCCGATAGACGCGCCGGTGCTGCATTCGCCCTCGGCAATGTCGATCGGCAATCCGCACGCCATCTTCTGGGTCAAGGAAGACGTCTGGTCCTATGATCTGGAGCGCTTCGGGCCGCTCTTGGAAAATCATCCGATCTTCCCCGAACGCGCCAACATCTCGATTGCACGGGTGACCAGTGACAAGACGCTGGATCTGAGAACCTGGGAACGCGGCGTCGGCCTCACCCGCGCCTGCGGCTCAGCCGCCTGCGCGGCCGGTGTTTGCGCCGCACGCACGGACCGCACCGGGCGCGAAGTCACGGTCAATGTGCCCGGCGGACCGTTGCTGATCGAGTGGCGCGCCGACAATCACGTGATCATGACCGGCCCGGCCGAATGGGAATTCTCAGGCACGGTCGATCCGCTGAGCGGTGACTGGCAGGCCGCCGTTGAGGTGGATGCGTGAGCGGTGTTCGCGTTCTCACCCTTGGCTGCCGGCTCAACACCTATGAATCGGAAACCATGCGCAAGGCGGCGGAAACCGCAGGCCTCAACAATGCGATTCTGGTCAACACCTGCGCTGTGACCGCTGACGCGGTGCGCCAGGCCCGCCAGACCATCCGCCGGGCGCGCCGTGAGAACCCCGAAGCCCGCATCGTGGTATCGGGCTGCGCCGCCCAGACCGAACCGGAAACCTTTGCCGCGATGGACGAAGTCGACGCGGTGGTCGGCAATGAGGCCAAGGGCCAGGCCGCGACCTATCGCAAGTTGCCTGATTTCGGCGTCTCCGAAAGCGAGAAGATCCGCGTCAATGACATCATGTCGGTGCGCGAGACCGCGCCGCAGATGATCGAGGCGGTGGAAGGCCATGCCCGCGCTTTCGTGCAGGTGCAGAATGGCTGCGATCACCGCTGCACTTTCTGCATCATCCCCTATGGTCGCGGCAATTCGCGCTCGGTGCCGATGGGCGCCGTGGTTGCGCAGATCGAGAAGCTGGTCGACAATGGTTATCAGGAAGCCGTCATCACCGGAGTTGACGCCACCAGCTACGGCGCCGACCTGCCCGGAAGCCCGACGCTCGGCACATTGGCCGCCACCATCCTCAAGCAGGTGCCTGATCTCAAGCGGCTCAGACTGTCCTCGATTGATTCGATCGAGGTTGACGACACGCTGATGGACCTCATCGCCAACGAGCCGCGCTTCATGCCGCATCTGCATCTGTCGTTGCAGCATGGGGATGATCTGATCCTCAAGCGGATGAAGCGGCGTCATGGCCGCGACGACGCGATCAATTTCTGCCGCACCGTGCGCGATCTCAGGCCCGGCTTTGCCTTCGGCGCCGACCTGATTGCCGGTTTCCCCACTGAAACCGAAGAGATGCTTGCCCGCTCGCTCGACATCATCGAGGAATGCGGACTGTCCTTCCTGCACGTCTTTCCCTATTCGCCGCGCAACGGCACGCCGGCAGCTCGGATGCCGCAGCTCGATCGCGGGCTGATCAAGCAACGGGCCGCGCGCTTGAGAGAACGGGGCGAACAGGCCTATGATGCCCACCTCTCCGCCATGGCAGCGGCCGGGGAAACCCACTCCGTTCTGGTCGAGTTTTCGGGCACGGCGCGCACAGAAAATTTCACCCCGGTGGTTGCGTCTGCCGCGCCACGGGGCCAGATGGCTCTGGTAAGGGTCAATGGCCGCACCTCAGATCACCTGACCGGCGAAATGGTTGCCGGACCAACGGATCAAATGCAAACGGCAGACCTCGCCGCAGACTGACATCGAAAAGGTATTGAGCTCGCATGGCGTTTAACTTCATCAAAAAGGTTTTCTCCTTCGGGAAAGACAAGGAAGACGCGCCTGCGCCGGCCACCGCGCCAGAGACCACGGTTGAGACAGCTGCGCCAACTGCCGATCTCCCCCCAGCTGAGAAAGATGCCGCACCGGAAATTGCCCCCCATGAGCAGCCAGCAACTGCTGCCCCGGTGGATGAAGCGCACGCCAGCGAACCACCGATCCACACCGAGCCCGTGGACGAAGGCCCGGAAGACGGGCTGACCCCGGACGAATTGTCTGCCGACCCCGCCATCGCGCCCGTCCCGGAGGGGCCACCGGTGCCTGCATCGCAGGATGACACCGTGATGCAGCTCACCCCGGAAACGGACGTGAGCGAGGCACCGGTTCACGCCGAGCCCGTGGACGAAAGCCCCGAGGACGGGCTGACTCCAGACGAATTGGCCGCCGACCCGGCCATCGCACCTGTTCCGGAGGAAACACCTGAGCCTGAGCCTGAGCCTGAGCCTGAGCCTGAGCCTGAGCCTGAGCCTGAGCCTGAGCCTGAGCCTGAGCCTGAGCCTGAGCCTGAGCCTGAGCCTCGAAGGCTGGTTGTGCGCGACACCGTGTCAAGGCTGGAACCGGTTGTTCCGGCGGATCCTGTGGAGCCCGACAGGGGCAATTGGTGGCAGCGGCTGCGTCAGGGCCTGTCGCGCACTTCGGGTCAGCTGTCCGGCCAGATCACCGGCATCTTCACCAAGCGCAAGCTCGACGAGGAAACACTCCAGGACCTCGAAGACGTGCTCTTGCAAGCCGATCTTGGCCTCGAGACCGCAATGCGGATAACCGGAGCCTTGTCCTCTACCCGCTACGGCAAGGACATTTCGCCAGCCGAAGTCCAGAAGGTCATGGCCGAGGAAATCACCAGGGTGCTGGACCCGGTGGCCAAACCGCTGGAGCTCGATCTCAGCCACAAGCCGCATGTCATTCTGGTTGTCGGCGTCAACGGCACCGGCAAGACCACCACCATCGGCAAGCTCGCCGCCAAATTGAGCGCCGGCGGGCTCAACGTCATGCTCGCCGCCGGCGACACCTTCCGTGCAGCCGCTATCGAACAGCTCAAGATCTGGGGCGACCGCACCGGTTCGAAAGTGGTCTCGACCAAGCTCGGCGCCGATGCGGCTGGCCTTGCCTATGAAGCCTTCGAGACCGCCCGTACAGATGGCGCCGACGTGCTGATCATCGACACCGCCGGCCGGCTGCAGAACCGCACCGAGCTGATGGACGAGCTCGCCAAGGTGGTCCGCGTCATCAACAAGCTCGACCCGGACGCGCCGCACACCGTGCTGCAGACGCTCGACGCCACCACCGGCCAGAACGCACTCAACCAGGTCGAGATTTTTCGCAATGTCGCCGGCGTCAACGGCCTGGTGATGACCAAGCTCGACGGCACTGCGCGCGGCGGCATCCTTGTCGCCATCGCCGCCAAGCACAAACTGCCGGTCTATTTCATCGGCGTCGGCGAGGGTGTAGACGATCTCGAACCGTTTGAGGCGGCCGATTTCGCATCCGCCATTGCCGGAGAACCGGCCGGAGACCTTAAATGAGCGACCACAAGCAAACCGAAGCCGGGGCTGCCGATCAAGACATCCATGTGTTTGAGCGCGATCCGGAAGATCCGAAACGCAAGCACATCAATCCGCTGCTCAAGCTGGTTCTCGAACTTGGGCCGCTTCTGGTGTTTTTCTTCGCCAACTCCAAAGGCGCCTGGATTGCCGAACGGGTGCCGTTTCTGGCCGACATCGGCGGTCCGATCTTTGTCGGCACCGCCTGCTTCATGATCGCCACGGCCATCGCGCTCACCGCGTCCTGGATACTGACTCGGACCCTGCCGATCATGCCGCTGCTGTCGGGCGTGATCGTGCTGATCTTCGGCGCACTGACACTGTGGCTGCAGGACGAAACCTTCATCAAGGTCAAGCCGACCATCATCAACACCATGTTCGGCGTGATCCTGCTGGGCGGCTTGCTGTTTGGGAAATCGTTCTTGGGCTATGTGTTTGATTCCGCCTTCAAGCTCAACGCCGAGGGCTGGCGCATCCTGACCTTCCGCTGGGGCCTGTTCTTCCTGCTGATGGCAGTGGTCAACGAGGTCATCTGGCGCAATTTCTCCACCGATTTCTGGATCACCTTCAAGGTCTGGGGCAACCTGCCGCTGTCGATTGTTTTCACGCTGCTGCAATTACCGCTGATGCAACGGCACGCGCTGGTGGAAGAGACTGGCGAAGAAACGACTTAGACGCGCGTAAACCGGCCGCCTCCATGGTTCTCATCGACGCTTGAAAAGCCCTGCAAGCTGCAGGGTTTCTTCAACAGGCGTTGGAACGAAAACCTGTCAGGATTGTTTTCTGCCTGCCACCTATTGGCTGGGCAGAAACGGGGCAGGAAATGGGCGATCATCTCAAGCTGTGCATTATCGGAAGCGGCGCAATGGGCACTTATCTGCTCAAGAGGCTTGTTTCCCAAAAGCTGCCGGTTTCCGTAGACGTTTTCGAGAGTGCGGATGGGGTGGGAACAGGCATGCCCTACCGCGAAGGCATGAATGCGGATTACATGCTGTGCAATGCTTTCAGCCGCGAAATTCCGCCTGTCACCAGATCGCTGATTGACTGGCTCGAAGCTCAGCACCCGCGTGAACTCGGTGAATGGGAACTTTCCACCCACGACCTCAGCCCACGCGCATTCTATCCCCGGACACTGATCGGCGAATATCTGGGATCTGAATTTGCCGACCTGTGTTCAAAAGCCAGGGAAGCCGGGTTCGACCTAACTATCCATACCGGCTGCAAGGTGCAGGACGTTTCTGTCACCGGCAAACAGGCTATCGTCACCTACACAAACAGCGGCGAGGACATTGAGGAACACTTCGACATCGTGCTCATCGCGACGGGACACACATGGTCTTGCGAGCCGATGATCGATGAAGCGCGGCTGGTTTCGCCATGGCCCTACACCAACATCGAGGCCCTTCCGCAAGGCCCCATCGGCGTACTGGGCTCGTCTCTATCGGCCATCGATGTGGTGATCGCTCTGGGGCACGCCCACGGACAGTTTGAAGAACACGGCGACCGGATCACCTGGCACCCCAATGAAACAGACAGCGATTTGCGGGTCACCATGGTATCGCGGAACGGGGTCATGCCGGAGGGCGATTTCTACTACCCATTTCCCTATGAGCCCTTGCAGCATGTCACAAAGGATTCCGTGGCCACAGTGATTGCAAAGGGCAAGGATGGCCTGCTTCAAACCACCTTCGCGCTTTTGTGTGCCGAACTCGACGCCGCCGACCCCGAATACCTGGAGCATCTGGGCCAAGAGGCCCGAACCCTTGAGGGCTTCGCCCCGGCCTATTTCGCGTCCCGCCGGGAGATCGGCGGGCTGCCAGCCATAAAGGAAAATCTGGCCGAAATGCGCAAACTGATGCGAGAGCGCCAAACAGTTCCGCACCGCTATGCACTGCTGCGCGGTCATGAGGTTTTCGGCGATATCCTGCCGCACCTGAGCGACGAAGAGTACAGGCGGTTCTCCGACGCCCTGATGCCGGTGTTCGGAGATTGCTATGCGGCGGTGCCTCACGTCTCGCTGGCGCGTATCGTCGCCATGTATGATGCCGGCGTGCTTGAATTGCTTGCAACGGCTGAGAACGCAACATTCACCCAGTCTGAAGACGGTCAGGTATCGGTTGAGACAGAAGACGGCAGCCGGACATTCGACGCATTGGTGGATGCCCGTGGTCAGTCAACAAAATCGCTGTCCGAACTGCCGTTTCCATCGCTCGCCGCCGGTTTCGCTGACGATGCCGGACAGATTCTGGAGCCCTTCAGATTGGACATCGGCGATCCCGGTTCCGCGAAGGTCTATTGCCTCGCGCTACCGCAAATCCTCGAGCGTTATCCCTTCTCTCAAGGGCTCTCCAATTGTGACGCTTTGGCAAAAACCGTGGTCAACGACGTAGCCGAGCGTTTGACGTCCTGAAGAACACCGCCCTATGTGGCAAACCAGTCGCGGCTGGGTGCGGCTGATACAGCAGCGTTTCACTGGTCTGCGTAAGAATTGCCAAGCGGGCAAGTCTCTCAGTAAAGCCGGCTTTCCTCGTCGTTTGAGTGGTCGTCTTGCACTTCGTCCAAGGTCTGCTTCCTTTCGACCGTCGCAAGAACCCATTGCGCCAACGTAGGTACTGTTTTGCGGGCAGGCCATTTATCTGGGTGCCACAGACGCGACCGAATGAGCGATTTGGAGCAATGCATAAATGCTTCCTGCACCTCCACAACCATGGCCAGCAACGGTTCTTTGCCGTTGACGGCGTGACGTATGCTGATTGCGCGATCTTTCACGATCCGGGCTTTGCCCGCAATTCGGAGCGTATCTCCATGACCTGGCACAATGAACAAAATCGCCACATTGGGATCTTCAAGAATGTTCTGGAAACCATCGACGCGATGATTACCCAATCTGTCAGGGATTATCAGGGTTTTATCGTCATAAACCTCGACAAAACCGGCAGGGTCACCCTTCGGCGAAACATCAATCAGACCCTTTGAAGATTTCGTGGCCACAACAATGAATGGCGCATTAGCAATGAACTCTCGTGCGACATCGTTCAGCTTGTCTGTGACCTTGTGAAAGGTGTTCGTAAACCCCTCGGTCGGCAGCAATTCGCGTAGGCGTGATACGCTTTTTAGTTCCTCGTCGACCGTAAGCATCCGGAATATCCTCCCACGCCAATCGCCTGACACAACTCACGCACTGAATAACTATAGCAGACTTTGAAGAGCTTCAGAGGGCAGGCGCTCGCTGCGCTTTTCCCGAATGGGTATCTTTGGGCGCAATACTGGCATTCTCTGCGCCTAACGTGGTGGTCCGTCACGGGCCGCACGCAACAGGTTTGCAAATTGCGAGAATGTTATCCTTGTGGGCAGACAAGCCGTCCATTCTCCGGCGACAAACCGCCAAACCTCACCCCGCATTCCCGAACGGCCCGGAATACCCCTTTGCCATCACCTCGCGCTCGTGGCTGAGCATCCAGTGCACCGTCGGAAAGGCAATCTCGTCCATCGGCAGCGCGTCCCAGTCGAACAGCTCCACCTCGAGGCTCTCCTCGCCGATGCCGAACAGGGCGGCGCCCGCGCCCGGGTCCAGCAGTTCGGCCCGCCAGATCAGTTGCACCTGGCTCAGATGCGGGACGGAATAGATTGCCAGCAGTTCCCCCAGCTGGAGATGGGCCAGCGCTTCTTCGCGGGCCTCGCGCCGGGCGCCGTCTTCGGGGGTTTCACCCAATTCAAGATAGCCGGCCGGCACGGTCCAGAAGCCGCGGCGCGGCTCGATGGCGCGGCGGCAGAGCAGCACTTTGCCCTCGTGCCGGACCACCGACCCGACGACGATGCGCGGGTTCTGATAATTGACGAAACCGCAGGTCCGGCAAACATCGCGTGCATGGGTGTCGCCATCGGGAACCAGGCGGTCGAAGTGTTTCTCAGTGCTCATGCCAGTCAAGATAGGGCCAACCCCGGCTCACGGCGAGAGCTGTGCAACCTGAAGCCTGCAAAAAAGCGGCTCAGCCCGCCTGCGACACGGCCTTTTCAATCGCCGGCAGCAGCTTGTCGCGCAGGCTTTCAATCGTGAACGGGCCGATCTGCTTGTGCAGGATGGTGCCGTCCCGGCCGACCAGATAGGTTTCCGGAATGCCGTAAACCCCCCAGTCGATCGCCGATTTGCCTGCCGGATCAATGCCGACCGCGGCAAACGGATTGCCAAGCTCGCCAAGGAACTCGAGCGCATTGTCGTTCTTGTCCTTGTAGTTGATGCCGACAAGCTTGACCCTCGGGTCGCGCGCCAGTTCAAGCAGCACAGGGTGTTCCTGCCGGCAGGGCACGCACCATGAGGCCCAGACATTGACCAGCGTTAGCTGGCCATTGATTGCAGCATCGGTCAGCGCCGGCACGGGCGCGCCATTGAGCATCAGGCCTTCAAGCGGCGGCAACGCCAGCGATGGCGCTTTGGTGCCGATCAGAACCGAGGGAATTTCACTGGCGTCTTTGCCAGATTCAAGCTGATAGAGAAACACAGCCGACAGCGCGACAAACAGCACCAGCGGCAAAAACGCGATCAACCGCCGTCGCCGACTGGACCCTGTGGGTCCCGCCTCATCATTGGTATTTTCACTCATGATTTGGCTCCGCCAGCAGGCTTGGAGCGCCGCCGCACGCCTTGCGCTTCAAGCTCAGCCAGTTCGCGTCTGCGCGCTCGCCCGTCAAGCAGGATGCCGACCAGCAATCCGATCAGCGTGACCGCTGTTGCGGCGTAGGAAAGAAAGACAAAAGCCTCGTGACTCATCTTACGCCCCGCCGCCGATGGATTGTGCAGCGCTACGCCGCATCGCCTGCACCCGGCGCCGCAGGATCTCGTTGCGCATTGCCATCAGGTGAAGGGTGAAAAAAATCAAAGTGTAGGCAACCGCCATTACCAGCAGCGGATACAGCATCGACGGGTGAATGGTCGGCCCGTCAAGCCGCATCACGCTGGCCGGCTGGTGCAGCGTGTTCCACCACTCGACCGAAAACTTGATGATCGGGATGTTGATGAAGCCAACCAGCGTCAGCACCGCAGCCGGACGGGCCGCACGCCCTGAATCGTCCATCGCCTTGTGCAGCGCCATCAGTCCCAGATACATCAGAAACAACACGAAAACCGAGGTCAGTCGCGCATCCCAGACCCACCAGGTGCCCCACATTGGCCGGCCCCACAGAGAGCCGGTCAGCAGCGACAGGAAGGTAAACGCTGCACCGATGGGCAGGGCCGTCTTGGCCGCGACATCGGCCAGCGGGTGCCGCCAGACCAGAGTGCCGATCGAGGCAATTGCCATCACCGAATAACACATCATCGCCAACCACGCCGCCGGCACATGGATGAACATGATCCGCACGGTCATGCCCTGCTGGTAATCCTCAGGCGCCGCAAAGGACATATAGAGTCCGATCAGCAACGATAGCACCGCAGCGGTGGCAAGATATGGCAGAACCCGCCCGGAGAGGGCGAGAAAGCGGGTCGGATTGGCTAGGCTTGTAAACCAGCCCTGGGAAACGGTGGTGTCACTCATAGCTTTTTTCTAATCCTTGCCGCGTCCGGTTTCAATGCGACAAATCAATCTGCCGCTCCCTTGAGCGCTGCAGCCGCCGCAACCGGGCCAAGGGCGGCAAAAAACAGGGCAATCGCCGACAGAATCATGAATGGCGGCAAGAACGGATCAGGGTCGGTCACCGCCGCATAGGATGCACTGACACCGAAGATTAAAATCGGGATCGCCAGCGGCAGGACCAGAATCGACACCAGCAACCCACCGCGCGGCAGCACCACAGCCACCGCAGCACCGACCGCGCCAATGAAGGAGATCGCCGGGGTGCCGACCAGAAGCGTCAGCATCACTGCACCAGTGGCGGTGGCGCTCATGTTCATCAGCAACCCCAGCAATGGTGCGGCCAGCACCAAAGGCAGACCGGTGGCCAGCCAATGCGCCAGGCTTTTGACGAAAACCGTCAGCACCAGCGAAAACCAGTCCTGCATCACCAGCATGTCGAGCGAACCGTCCTCCCGATCCGCCTGAAACAACCGGTCGAGACCCAAAAGCGAGGCCAGCAGCGCGCCGATCCACAGGATTGCCGGACCGATTCGCGCCAGCAGATTGAGATCCGGGCCAATTCCGAAAGGAATAACCGCCACCACGGCCAGAAAGAACAGCACGCCAAGCATCGCAGCACCACCCGAGCGGGTGGCAATCGCCAAGTCACGCCTGAGCAACGCAATCATACCCAGGCCTCCGCGGATGCCGTGCGATGAATGCCCGACAGTTCCAGAGAGCGGACATTGTCGAGCCCCAGCGGCTGATGAGTGGCGGCAATCGCCAATCCGCCCCTGGCCAGATGGCCGCGCACCAGATCGGCAAACAGCTGGTCCGAGCGCTTGTCGAGCGCCGCCGTGGGTTCATCAAGCAGCCATAATGGCCGGTGACTGACCAGCAGACGTGCCAACGCGATCCGTCGCTGCTGGCCGGCAGAGAGATAGCCGAATGGCAAATGCGCCACGCCGGTCAGCCCGACCTGATCGATGGCCGCGTCAGCCGACAGGCCTTCGCCGCTGTCGCTGCGCTGGAAGCTTTTCCAGAATGCGAGGTTTTCCGACACCCGCAATTCTCGTTTCATGGCATTACGGTGGCCAAGATAATGGGCGAATTCGGAAACCGGCACCGCCGCCCCATCGTCATCTTCAAGCAAAAACGCACCCGAATCAGCAGCCAGCAATCCCGCCAGAATTCGAAGCAGTGTCGATTTTCCCGAACCATTGGGTCCGGTAATAACCAGCGCTTCGCCACGCCCAAGCGTGAAGCCCACATCTTCAAACAGCACGCTGTCGCCGCGCCGTCCCTTGAGTTTCGTGGCTACTGCCCGCATCGGCCCCCGCATTCCGGCGCGCCAGACGGCACCCGGCGCTCACATTCAACAAAAACTAACCATCCAAAAAAACATTCAAATGGGACATTGGTTGATCTGGCACGTTCTTACGAAATTATCTATAACGCCCGCAACCACGCCAGCGGTCGGCGTGAATTCAATATAGCGCCGAACATGACGCCCTGGCGTCACGGGCGGACAGCGGAAATGATCGTACCCGCACCCTTGTCCACGCATGAGCGTGTGAGGTGTTCGCCCTAAAATTCGGCCGAACTCATGAAAGCGGGTTGCCTGTGGCCAAATCACTCGACAGCTTCAATTGCCGTTCTACCCTTAAAGTCGATGACACCGACTATATTTATTACAGCCTCGTCGAGGCCGAGAAGAACGGATTGACCGGGATTTCGACGCTTCCCTTCTCCATGAAGGTGATTCTCGAAAACCTGCTGCGCAACGAAGACGGTGGCACGGTAAAGAAGGACGACATCCTCGCCGTCGTCGCCTGGCTGACCGACAAGGGCACCGCCGACGCTGAAATCGCCTACCGCCCGGCCCGCGTGCTGATGCAGGATTTCACCGGCGTTCCCGCTGTTGTCGACTTGGCCGCGATGCGCGATGCCATGGTGGCACTCGGCGGCGACCCGCAAAAAATCAACCCGCTGGTACCGGTCGATCTGGTCATCGACCACTCGGTCATCGTCGATGAATTCGGCACGCCGCAGGCACTGGCCCACAATGTCGAGCGTGAATATGAGCGCAACGGCGAGCGCTACCGCTTTTTGAAGTGGGGCCAGCAGGCCTTCAAGAATTTCCGCGTCGTGCCCCCCGGCACAGGCATCTGCCATCAGGTCAACCTTGAATATCTCGGCCAGACCGTCTGGACCAAGGAAGAAGACGGTGAAATTGTCGCTTACCCCGACACCTGCGTCGGCACCGACAGCCACACCACCATGATCAACGGCCTTGGCGTTCTCGGCTGGGGCGTCGGCGGGATCGAAGCCGAAGCGGCCATGCTCGGCCAGCCGATCTCGATGCTGCTGCCGGAAGTCATCGGCTTCCGCCTCACCGGCGCACTCAAGGAAGGCGTTACCGCCACCGACCTGGTGCTGACCGTGGTGCAGATGCTGCGCAAAAAGGGCGTTGTCTCGAAATTCGTCGAGTTCTTCGGCCCCGGCCTTGATTCGATGTCACTCGCCGACCGCGCCACCATCGGCAATATGGGTCCGGAATACGGCGCCACCTGCGGATTCTTCCCGGTTGATGGCGAAACCATCAACTACCTGACCATATCGGGCCGTGAAGAAAACCGCATCAAGCTGGTTGAAGCCTATTCCAAGGCACAAGGCATGTGGCGCGAAACCGCTGCGGCCGACCCGGTGTTCACCGACACGCTGGATCTCGACCTCGGTTCCGTCGTGCCGTCGATGGCCGGCCCAAAGCGTCCGGAGGGCCGCATTCCACTGGAAGGCATCGCCGCCGGCTTCGCCAAGTCGCTGGAAGACGAGTACAAGAAACCCGATCAGCTTTCCAACCGCTACCAGGTTGAGGGCGAGGATTACGATCTGGGCCATGGCGACGTCGCCATTGCCGCAATCACGTCGTGCACCAACACCTCCAACCCGAGCGTGCTGATCGGCGCAGGCCTCCTGGCCCGCAACGCGCTCGCCAAGGGCCTGAAGACCAAGCCCTGGGTGAAGACCTCATTGGCGCCCGGTAGCCAGGTGGTGGCCGAGTATCTGGCCAAGTCCGGTCTGCAGGACGATCTTGATGCGCTCGGCTTCAACCTTGTCGGCTTCGGCTGCACCACCTGCATCGGTAACTCCGGCCCGCTGCCTGCTCCGGTCTCCAAGACCATCAATGACAAGGGTCTGATCGCCGCCGGCGTGTTGTCGGGCAACCGCAACTTCGAAGGCCGCATCTCACCTGACGTGCAGGCCAACTACTTGGCTTCACCGCCGTTGGTGGTGGCCTATGCGCTGGCAGGCTCCGTGCAGAAGGATCTGACCACCGAGCCGATCGGCGATGACCAGGACGGCAACCCCGTATTTCTCAAGGACATCTGGCCCTCTTCCAAGGAGATCCAGGAGTTCATCATGAAATACGTCACCCGTGCACTCTACGCGGCCAAATATGCCGACGTGTTCAAGGGTGACGAGAACTGGCAGGCGGTCGAAGTGCCGACAAGCCAGACCTATGCCTGGGAAGACAAGTCGACCTATGTACAGAACCCGCCCTATTTTGAGGGCATGGGCAAGACCGGAGCCGGAATCTCCGACATCAAGGGCGCACGCGTGCTGGGTCTGTTCGGTGACAAGATCACCACCGACCACATCTCTCCGGCAGGCTCGATCAAGGCACAGTCGCCCGCAGGCGCCTATCTGATGGATCATGGCGTCGGCGTGATGGACTTCAACCAGTACGGCACCCGTCGCGGCAATCATGAAGTGATGATGCGCGGCACCTTCGCCAATATCCGGCTGCGCAACTACATGCTCGGACCGAATGGCCGCGAAGGTGGCTATACGTTCCATTACCCAAGCCGCGAGGAGATCTCGATCTTCGATGCGGCCATGAAGTACAAGGCCGAAGGCGTGCCGCTGGTCGTCTTCGCCGGTGCCGAATATGGCAATGGTTCCTCGCGTGACTGGGCCGCCAAGGGCACCAACCTGCTTGGTGTCCGTGCGGTCATCGCCCAGTCCTATGAGCGCATTCACCGCTCCAACCTGGTAGGCATGGGTGTGATCCCGTTTGTCTTCGAGGACGGCGCATCCTGGGAAAGCCTCGGCCTGAAGGGCGACGAGACGGTGTCGATCGACGGGTTGGCCAATATCCAGCCGGGCGAGAAGAAGATCGCCAAGGTCACCTTTGCCGATGGTACGGTCAAGGACGTACCCTTAATCTGCCGCGTCGATACGCTCGATGAACTGGGTTACCTCAAGAATGGCGGCATCCTGCAGACAGTTCTGCGCGATCTCGCCGCCTGATCAGTTTCAGCTTGAACAACAACCAGCGCCGGGGCACATTGCCCCGGCGTTTTTCGTTTGAGAACCATGCACTCCAGCCTTTCACCGCAACGTGATTTGGACGTGTCCGGGACTCCGCGTTACCTTTTGTCAGCATCTGGAGTATACCCTGACAGAAATGGACCCACCCGCATGACCGCCCGCGCCTGCTTTCTCGCCTTTGCCTTTCCCCTGCTGACGGTGGCAACCAGCATTGTCACCCCGGGCATGGCTCGGGCGGGCGACTTTATCGGTGTCGTCGAGCTGTTCACCAGCCAGGGCTGCTCTTCCTGTCCGCCAGCCGATGCGGAACTTGCCAAGATGGTCGAGGAGAACAAGGTGCTGGCGCTCAGCTACCATGTCGACTACTGGAATTATCTCGGCTGGGCCGACACGCTGTCGAGCGCCGCCAGCACCGAGCGGCAATATGGCTATGCCCGCACGCTGATGCGCAAGAATGTCTACACGCCGCAAATGGTCATCAATGGCCAGGACCACACCAACGGCGCCGACCGCGAGGCGGTCGACAAGATCGTCAAGACACTGTCCGACAGCGGCGCCGGGCTCACCGTTGACGTGGCGGCCAAGATCGACTCGGTCGGATTGAAGATCTCGGTCGGTGCCGGCGAAGGCAAGGCAAACATCGTTGCGGTCTATTTCGATGAAGCCACCGAGGTAAACATCAAGCGCGGCGAAAACAGCGGCCGCGCCATCACCTATCGCCACAGTGTGCGCGAGATGGAAACCATCGGCATGTGGGACGGAGAGGCCGTCAGCCTGTTATTGCCCGTATCCGTCCTATCGGCCCACCCTGGACGCGGCTGCGCAATATTGTTGCAAGTGGTCGGTGAGGACGGTTCGCCCGGGCGGATTCTCGGCGCAACCCTGATCGAACCCGGCCAATCCACGTGAAACAGAAACCAGCCCTATAAAAAAGGACCGGCATCAAACCGGTCCAAGTTTATAGGGGGCTGCCTCAACGCCTCAGTCGCGGGAACGGCCTGAGGCTACACTGCGCATCAGTCTTCCAATCAGTTACGATCAAAAACGTCAGCACTTGCGAAAGATCCGTCCCGGGAACCCCGAGGGGGCTGGGGGGCTGAAAATCGAAGTCCCCGGTTCGAACCTTCTGAGGCAACGGGGCAACAATTGCCGCCAAATCAGGCGGGGATTTGGCTGAAATGCGGCCCAATTATGCCGAAAGCCGGTTTCGCACCCCCGCTTGGTCAACAAGCGCGACGAGATGAATCGTTTCGTGATGCTGCAACGCAAAATTGCTCTGGAAAGCGACAGAGGCTGGAAAATGTGCCGCCCGCCTTGAATTTGCGCTTGCGTCAGGCACACTGGACCGATGATCAATGATTTGCAGTCCAATAATGGCTGACGGGCCGGATTACTCAGCGAGCCGCAGTGCGGGCGTCAATGCCGCGGCAGTTGATCTGTCCGAACACCGCCGCCGGAATACGCCAGAGCCGGTCACCTTCCAGCGCCGTGAACTCGATCGCATCCTGCAGGTTTACGGAAGGATGGTTGCCGAGGGTCACTGGCGCGATTACGCCATCGACCACCTG
>Ga0163216_100822_pt1 | contig 31941 bp, 33 predicted proteins | sample SynspAceP_FD_167610 | JGI IMG/M metagenome (GOLD analysis project Ga0163216, IMG submission 167610) | Saline lake microbial communities from Ace Lake in Antarctica - Synechococcus sp. Ace-P (Illumina Assembly) | ecosystem: Environmental > Aquatic > Non-marine Saline and Alkaline > Saline ...
GGCACGATTGTACTCGGGCCAATTCTTCGTGCGATAAACCGGGGGGATAAATGTGTTCATGCACACCAGTTACCATGCTGGATTCCCAACATGAATCCCCACCGATACCTATTTATGCAACAAGGCCGTTTGAGCACCGTGTCGCAAAATCAGCCAGCAAACGAAAGACCGCAAAAGTTTGTGACAGAACCTGTTGACTTGTTTCAATTCCTTCGACACCTTAGCTTTGAAACAAGTTTCATATAGTGAAACCTGTTTAAAGACCACCTGTCGGGAGGCAGGCCAAACTTGAGGAGCGAAACCAATGAGGTTAATGAAGTTTGCGGGAGTGCTTGCGCTTACCGCCCAGATAGCTGCTGCGGAGGAACCGCAAATTGGTGGGACGCTGCGCATGATCGCACAGCCAGAGCCGCCCACGCTCATGTTGGGTCTGAATCAACAGGGTCCAACACAATTCGTCGCCGGGAAGATCTATGAAGGTCTTCTTAGATACGGTACAGATTTGTCGGTCATGCCCGGCCTTGCCAAGGCATGGAGTGTGTCCGACGATGGCCTGACATATACTTTTGAACTACAGCAAGATGTAACTTGGCATGATGGAGCGAGCTTTTCGTCAGACGATGTCGTGTTTTCGCTGAAAGAATTCCTGCCCGAGGTTCACCCACGTGCCCGCGGTGTTCTGAGCAATGTCGAAGGAATTGTAGCTCCGGACGAAAGCACTGTTGAAATCACGCTCAAACAACCTTTTCCCGCATTTCTGCAGTCCTTCGAGGTCTCAAGCGCGCCGATGATTCCAGCGCATCTTTACAGGGGAACCGACTATCGCGATAATCCGGCAAATGAGACGCCTGTTGGCACCGGTCCATTCAAACTGGAGGAATGGCAGCGCGGGTCCTTCATCCGCCTGGTGCGGAACGATGATTATTGGCAGGACGGAAAGCCGTACCTCGACGAACTGGTTTTCAACATTGTGCCTGACGCTGCATCACGGTCTGTTGCATTTGAAACAGGCCGTGTCGATGTGTTGCGCGGCGGAGACATTGAGTACTTCGATGTTAATCGCCTTGGTGCTTTACCCGATACCGAAGTGACCAACGCAGGTTGGGAATTTCTTTCGCCAATCATTTGGGTTCAGTTCAATCTGCGCAATGAGCCTATGAACGATGTCCGGTTTCGAAAGGCCGTGTGGCACGCGATTGATCGTGATTTCATCGCCAATGCGATCTGGATGGGATTTGCTGAGCCAGCCGATGGCCCGTTACCTGCCAACTCGCCCTACCATGCTGAGAATTTGCCCGCTGCAGACTATGACCCAGACAAAGCGCGCGCATTGCTCGATGAAATGGGTCTCACCCCGGATGAAAACGGTGTTCGTGCTACTGTGCGCTATCTAAGTCTGCCCTACTCCGAAACCTATATTCGTATGGGTGAGTACGTCCGCCAGCAACTACGTGAAGTGGGAATTGAGTTGGAGGTTACGCAGACTGATGTCGGTGGCTGGGCTCAGACGCTGGGTCAATGGGATTACGATCTGACAATGAATTTGCTGTACCAGTACGGGGACCCGGCATTGGGTGTCCAACGTGCTTATGTCTCCAGCAACCTCGTCCAAGGCTCACCCTCGGCGAATGTGTCTGGATTGGACGACTCCGCTATTGATAGCCTTTTGGCGGAAGCGGCGACTGCGACCAGCGACGCAAAACGCAAGGAACTGTATCAAGAGTTCCAGCAGAAAGTTGTTGAAGAAGCCTATTTTGGCTATCTGGTGGGTGTAAATTTCCCCACCGTTTACAACACCCGGGTGCGCAATCTGATTAGTAGCGCGATAGGCCTGAACGATACGATGGCTGACGTCTGGATCGCACCCTGATCCTGCCGCTACTTTATTCTGCTTCGCAGGCGGTCATCTGTTGCCGCCTGCGGGAAACCCAGGTTCGATGGACTCACTTATATGCAGCGCTTCTCGTTTATCATCGGCCGTCTGATCAAGGGCGTGTTCGTTATTCTTGCAATAGGGATGATCGCCTTTTTTGTGATCCGATTGGTGCCGGGCGACCCTGTAGCGGTGATCGCCGGACAATCAGGATCGGTAGACGCTGAATTCATGGAGTCATTGCGCCGAGAACTGGGACTCGATCAGCCGCTTTTGGTCCAATTAGGCATTTTTATGAAGGGTCTTATACAGGGTGATCTCGGTCAATCCTATCGGCAAGGAGCACCGGTAACCCAGATCATCCTCGACCGTTTGCCCGCCACATTACTACTGACACTCTCTGCATCCGCAATATCCATTGTACTTGGCGTGATGGCTGGGGCGCTTGCCGCAAGACGGCGTGGCACATGGGCCGACACTGCCATAAGTACGCTGGCCCTGATCTTTTATGCGACACCTCTCTTCTGGATGGGCCTGATGGCAATCTTACTGTTTTCGTTGGTTTTGGGATGGTTCCCCCCCTTCGGAATGGTTTCGGCCGACAAAAGGTATGAAGGTCTGCGCTATGGGCTGGACGTAGCACACCATTTGGTAATGCCGATGATGGTCCTCGGCCTTTTCTATATGGCAGTCTATGCCAGATTAACCCGTGCCTCGATGCTGGAAGTAGCCGAAATGGATTTTGTGCGCACCGCCCGCGCCAAGGGCATGACTGAAAGCTACATCACCCGCCGCCACATTCTGCGCAACGCGCTGCTGCCGGTCATCACGTTTGCGGGCATACAGGCTGGTCATCTGATCGGCGGTACAGTCCTGGTGGAGACGGTGTTCGGCTGGCCCGGTATCGGACGACTGGCCTTCGACAGCCTGCTTCAGCGCGATTACCCCGTGCTCCTGGGGATCTTCATCGTCACCTCCGCCATGGTTGTGATCTTTAACATCATCACTGACATCATCTACACGCTTGTTGATCCACGGATCGAGGTGAATCAATGAACGGACCTTTTAGTATTTTTCTGCGCAACCGTGCTGCTGTTGGTGCTTGTCTCTGTCTGATCGTGATAGCAGGTCTTGCCTTGGCCGCCTCGTTATTCTATCCGCATTCCCCTTGGAAAATGGTTGGCGCACCATTCCTGCCCCCGATGGAGGGAGGCTTTTTGCTGGGAACAGACATGCTCGGCCGTGATATTGCGGCAGGGCTTGTATATGGCGCACGCGTGTCATTGATGATCGGGATGGTATCGACGGTCATCGCCTTGGTGATTGGCATCGGCATTGGTGCCTTCGCAGGCTATTTCGGCGGCTTGGTCGATGACCTTCTGATGCGTCTGACTGAAGTGTTCCAGACCATCCCCAGCCTGATCTTTGCCATTGTTCTGGTGGCGATCATGGGGCCGTCGATCAATTCTATCGTGCTTGCTATCTCGGTCGTGTCATGGCCGCCTGTGGCGCGGCTGGTGCGGGCCGAATTTCTCAGCCTGCGGCAGCGTGAATATGTCGAAGCGTCGCGCGTGCTGGGCCTGCCGAGCTGGCGCATCATGCTGACAGATATCCTACCAAATGCTATGGCGCCGGTGATCGTGACCGCCACGCTGATGGTGGCCACCGCAATTTTGATGGAATCCGGTCTGAGCTTTCTGGGTCTCGGCGATCCTGACATGATTAGCTGGGGCTACCAGATCGGGGCGGCGCGTACCATGCTGCGCACCGCCTGGTGGATGAGCTTTTTCCCCGGCATCGCGATCATCATCACCGTGTTGTGCCTGAACCTAGTAGGTGAAGGACTGAGTGACGCGCTCAACCCCAACCTCAGACGGAGGAAGAAGTGATGGCAGAGACCACACAGACGACGGACCGCCACGGCGCCGCAGCCTCTGCACTACCCCTGCTTGAAGTGCAGGACCTGACCGTGGTGCTGCCAGAGGGCGCTGACCGGCCCCATGCCGTGGACGCGATCAGCTACCGGCTGGATCCGGGGCGCATCACCTGCATCGTAGGTGAATCCGGTTCTGGCAAATCGATGACGGCCAATGCGATCATGGGCCTGCTGCCCAAACCGCATGTCAGGGTGACCTCGGGCGCACTGCTGTTCGAGGGGGCCGATCTGCTGACCCGCAGCGAGGCCGACATGCGCAAGGTGCGCGGCGCCGACATCTCGATGATTTTTCAGGAGCCAATGACAGCCCTGAACCCCCTGATGACCGTAGGTCAGCAGATAGCGGAGGTTGTGCGCAAGACGGAAAATCTGTCGCGCGCGGCCATGCGCCACCGGATCGCCGGATTGCTGGATGAGATGCACCTGCCCGATCCTACCGCAATGCAGGACAGCTATCCGTTCCGGCTATCGGGCGGCCAGCGCCAGCGCGTTATGATCGCCATGGCGCTGGCGCTTAAACCAAAGCTGCTGATCGCAGATGAACCCACCACCGCGCTGGACGTAACCACCCAAAAGCAGATCCTCGCCCTGATCCGCGAACAGCAGATCCAGCACAACATGGGTGTGATGTTCATCACTCATGATTTTGGCGTGGTGGCGGAAATCGCGGATCACATTGTGGTCATGGAGTGCGGCAAAGTGGTCGAGGAAGGACCTGTTGACACTGTGCTGAACGCGCCGCAACACCCCTATACCCGCAAGCTTATCGCCGCTGTACCGACGCTGGACAACCATGCCCGGACCACGCCTACGGACACGCCGCTGCTCAGCGCGCGTGACGTGTGCAAGACTTTCCGCTCGCGCGCCGGCTTCTTTGGTGCCACGCGCGAGGTGCAGGCTTTGCGCTCTGTCTCCTTTGATCTGCATGAGGGCGAGATCCTCGGCCTTGTGGGCGAATCTGGGTCGGGAAAATCCACGCTGGCGCGCTCGATCATGCGGCTGTCGGACATCGACACCGGGCGCATCAGCATCGACGGCAAGGCCCTTGGTACCCCCGGTCTGGATCTGCCCCGCACGATCCAGTTCATATTCCAGGATCCCTATGCCTCGCTCAATCCGCGCCGCCGCATCGGCCGTGCCCTGACCATCGGGCCGATGCAACATGGCACGCCCAAGGCCGAGGCATGGCAGCGCGCAGGCGAGATGCTGAAGGTGGTCGGCATGGACGCCTCTGTCATGGACCGCTTTCCCCATGAGTTTTCGGGGGGGCAGCGCCAGCGAATCGGGATCGCGCGTGCCCTGACTATGCAGCCGCGCATCCTGATCGCGGACGAGGCCGTATCGGCGCTGGATGTGTCGGTGCAAAAGCAGGTGCTGCACTTGCTCGAAGACATCCGCCTGAGCATGGGAATCGCTATTCTCTTTGTGACCCACGATTTGCGGGTTGCCGCCACGATCTGCCATCGTCTTCTGGTGATGCGCAAAGGCGAGATCGTAGAGCAAGGCAGCACCCGATCCATATTTGCCAACCCTGAAAACACGTATACTCGCGCCCTGCTGGACGCGGTTCCAGGAAAAACCTGGCACAAACCCAAACTGGAGGAGATGATATGACCGGCAAAACGATGGTCGAAAAAATTATGTCGCGGATCAGTGGCGGCGCGCCTGTCACAGCGGGCGACGAAGTCCGGATCAGACCGGATTTCGTGATGGCCTATGATTTTCCTGGCTACACGGATGTGATCTTCAAGACGGTAAAAGAAAAATTCGGCCTGACAGAGTTGCCTGCCAAGGAGCGCTTTGTGATTTTCATCGACCATATGGTGCCCGCGATTGATCCCAAGGAAGAAGAGTTCCACGAGATGACACGCGCCTGGTGCCGCGAATTTGACATCGCCTGCGTCGAGCGTGAAGGCATCGGCCACCATGTAGCGGGTGAGACAGGCTATGGCGTGCCAGGTGCGTTTGCCGTACATTATGATGGACATATCTCGCAACTGGGCGCGCTTGGGTGCCTTGCGGTGAACATGCCGCGCCAGACCCTGACCGAAGCTTTCGTTCGCGAATACATAGATTTTCAGGTGCCGCAGACGATCCGCCTGAACCTTGTGGGCACGGTCCAGCCCGGCGTGATGCCGCGCGATCTGTTCCACGGCATCGTGCAAAAGCTGGGCAACAAGTTCGCGCGTTTCGCGGTGCTGGAACTGGGGGGCGAGGTCATTGACCAGCTGTCTCTGGATGGCCGTCAGGCGCTGACCTCCATTTCGATGTTCACGGGTGCCCTGTCGGCGGTCATCAATCCCGATCAGGCCATGCTGGACTATGCGTTGCCAATCGCTCGTGTCCAGATTGAACCGGTGTCCAGCGACCCCGATTGCACCTATCTGGTAACCCACACCATTGATGTGGGCGAGATTGGCGTGATGGTGGCGCAACCGCCCTCGCCCTCGCGAACCACGCCGCTCAACGAGGTGTCGGGGCTTGAGGTGCAGGTGGGCTATATAGGCTCCTGCGCGTCCGGCCGTATCGAGGATCTGCGCGCGGCCGCCAAGGTGCTCAAGGGAAAAAAACTGGCGCCCGGCTTTTCGCTGCATGTGGTCCCGACCAGCCGACGCATCATGACCCAGGCCGCACGCGAAGGCTTGCTGGAGATTTTCAGCGACTGCGGTGCGTTCGTCTCCTCTGCGTCTTGTGACTTTTGCTATGGGCGCATCGCAACCATGCGCGCAGGGCAGCGGGCGGTTTCCACCGGCACCCTGAACGTCAAAGGCCGCATGGGCAGCCCGGATTCGGAGATCTTCCTGGTCAACGCCGCCGTTGTGGCGCGCACCGCCATCGACGGGCGCATCCCGCGCTCCGAAGACATGATCGCGGAGGTGCAGTGATGACCGCGGCGGGGAACAGAACGCTGCCGCAGATGCAAGGGCGCGCGGCGTGGATCTTTGACGAGGAAGATTACGACATCGACCAGATCATCGGCGTCAAGAACATAAGGATTCAGGATCTGGACGAGTTATGCGCCATCGCGATGCAGACTTATGATCCGGATTTTCAGGCCTCGGTTAGACCTGGGGATCTGCTAATCGGGGGGGCGAACTTTGGTTTTGGTCATCCACATTCCCCCCCCATGAAGGCCATGCGCCACATGGGCATCGGCGGTGTCGTCGCGGACTCCTTTGCCCCCACCTACTACCGCGGGGAGACGGCAATGGGTTTTCCGCAGATCACCTGTCCGGGCATTCTGGGTGCTGTGGCCCGCTGGGATGCCATTCGCGTCGATTGGGAAACCGGCGAGGTGGTCAATCTCACGCGCGACACCCGGCTGCTGTTCGAGATGCCAAGCCGGACAGAACAGAACCTGCTGATGCACGGCGGGCACCTCAACTATCTCTACGACTCTTTTACCGGCGCTGCCGAAAGAAAGGACTGAACACATGCTGACGAAATCCGAAATGGCCAAGGCCATCCGTTCCGGTGAATGCCTCTGGAGCGCAGGGTGCCACGACGTGCTGTCCGCCATGCTGGTCGAAAAGGCAGGCTTTGACGTAGTTTTGACCTCAGGCTTTGGTATTTCCGCCTCACTGCTGGGCCAGCCCGATGTCGAGGTCTATTCGATGACCGAAAATCTAGGTGTGGTGCGCAATGTGGCCAACGCTGTGTCGATCCCGGTGATTGCCGATGCCGACACCGGCTATGGCAACGCGATCAACGTCATGCGCACCGTGCGTGAATTCGAGCAGGCTGGTGCGGCTGCCATGATAATTGAAGATCAGGTCATGCCAAAGCGCTGCCCTGCCGTTGCCTCGCGGCTTGAACTGATAACGATACAGGAAGGCGTGTCCAAGATTCGTGCCGCCGTTGCCGCCCGTCGTGATCCCGACACGCTGATTGTGGGGCGCACCGACGCTGAGACAAAGGAAGAAAGCATCAAACGCGCCTGTGCCTATGCCGCTGCGGGTGCCGACATGATCCAGCCGATCAGCGCAGGCTATAAAACCCTTGATGATCTGCGCGACCTGCGCGCGGCTTGCGGTGTGCCGCTTTCCCTGCAAATTATGCGCTGGCTCGAATCCGATCTGTCGGGGGACGAAATCGAAAGCGTGGCTGGTATCGCGCATTTCCCGCTTGTATCGCTACTGAGCGCTACGCGTGCCATGGAAAACAGCCTGACCAAGGTTCGCAATGCGCGTACTACCCGCGTACTGGAGCAAACTGACCAGACCAGCCTGAGCGACTTCAAACAATTCATAGGGTTTTCCGAAGTCGAGCGGTTGCAGGAAGAGTTCATGAAGGACATCGAATAATCTAATTCATACCAAAGTAAGTTCGCTATACGTCTTTGATATGAGCAAAATGAAACAACTTAAGACGGAAAAAATTATATCAGGCATGCCCAAAGTGCGTGCGATAGAACGCGCAATAGCAATATTGCGCGTCTTTCAGCCAAGCCAGCCCAGGATGACTCTGACTGAGATAGCGCACGCGACAGATCTGGACAAAGCGACAGTAACGCGTATTCTCGGAACCCTTATCAGTTGCGACATGATCACCCATGATCCAGTGGGGCGTAAATACTGGCTCGGCATCGAAGTGATGTCGCTGGCCGCCGGTGTTCCTGGGCAGCATGATTTGCGCCAGATCGCAGATCCGATCTTGCGCGACGTGTCGATACAGACTGCGTGCCTTACGTTTCTTTCTACATTCGGAAATGCAGGTGCCTTGTGTATTGCGCGGGCGGTATTAGACCCGCCGATTCAAGTGCAGCTATGGAATATCGGTGAGGTTCGACCGTATAATCAGGGTGCAGGTCCAAAATTGTTGCTTGCTAATATGCCATCGGATCAACTGGCGGCTCACCTGGAGACAGATTTTTCCTCTGCCAATCAGGCAACGATCACGGACCCTGAGAAGCTGATGAACGTCTTGGTGACCTTGCGAGGGCAGGACACGGCCTTTTCAAAGGACGACATAATAGAAGGCCTTAGCGCCCAAGCACACACGGTTCGGAATCAGGACGGTGACGTGATTGCTGTTTTGAGTGTCGTCGGCCTTAACCCGTTATTTTCAGAAAGCGGGCAGAAGAGAATTGGAACAATCCTATCGAAGGCAGCAACTTTGCTTTCTCGTCACTTCTCGGTCTCAGGCGTTCTTTAGACGTGACTGCCCAGCATGTTTGTCTGCGCTGTTGGCAGAGTTCATGTATTCAGCCGAGGCGCATTTCTGTGATCAACTGATCTGACGGTTTCATCAGGGTTTCGATGACAGACCAGCCCTGCTTGCGGGCGGTGCATGTCACAGTGCGTAAGCTGCAGAAGATCTCGGCCCGGCGCAGCATTGGCAAAGCATCCGCACTAGCAATCCAATTGAATCGGCCTTCGCGACGATCCGGCATCGTACCAAGCGTTCAAAGGGCTGCCTGTCACGCGATGGCATGCTGCACATGATGTTCAAACTGGGGCAATGTGCTGAGCAAAATTGGAGGAAGCTACGCGGCTTTGACTACCTCGCGAAAGTCATCACAGGCGTCACGTTCAAAGACGGAATTGAAACCACAAACCTCGACCAGATCGCCGCATGACCAACAACCCTCAAACACCAGATTTGACAATAACTCGCATGGCAGCACCCCGTTCCGAATGTCCCTCAGAACAGACCTTGCCATGAAAAAGGCATAGCGCCGAGGGTCAATGTGATCGTCCGGACTGGAACAGCTAATCTAAAAATGCTGTAGCCGAGAATTGGTGATCCTCGCGACCAATGCATTGATACTGCGTTCACCGGATTTAAGCAGCGCGCTCCGTGCCTGTAAAGACGCTGTAACTTGCGCCTTGCCGACCTTCGCGGCTGCCTCTTTGAGGGTATTGCCCTGCGCAAGGAGACAGACGACTTCTGCCTCCTTTGATGAAAAAATGGGATATTCACCTTGGACGCACTCAGTAGTGATGTCGCCCCGCAATTTGACTAACATTCCTGCTAAAAAGCTAGGGCCACCTGCATAGAAAAATTTTCTTTGCAAGGCGAGCTGCATTGACGTGCAACCTTCTAGATCGACGCGGCCAGAATACTGACCAGTTTCGTCCAGGCAACTAACTATATCTTTCATTTCCAACGATAGTTCTGCAATAAATTGCATACCAGAAATTTCTGGAAAAATTAAGGCTTCATCTCGGATAATTATTCTTCCAGATTTAGGGTCACAAATTAAAGGTGCACATGTTTGTCCTTCAATTTTGGTTGATTCAAAGGGTGTCGTAGATATGACAAACATATCCAATATCGCCAAATTAAGCAAGACTGTCAGCCCTTTAACTCCAATTGATTCTTCTGATTTGAACGTGATATTTATGCCGGTTGGGGTGCAAGTAAAAAATTTATTTCCACTCGTAAGGTCTGTATAATGTGTCACACAGCTTACTTCGTTCGAGGGCGAAATATAGAAATCGCGAAAGTATTGATTGCTTTGCACTTTATGCAATAAGGCATCAAGTGCATCATGGTCGCTAAACGCTCCAGACAAAGCGAACCAACCTTCTGTTTCTCGGGCGCATACTATCTCATTTAAGGAAATAGGGAGAGGTAATGGACTAACTCCGTAAAGGTCATAGTAAGATTGAGAAATACTTATAACGTTTAAGTCTCTATCGGTGACTATCGATGCACTGGAACTTCTATCTTTTTGCTGCCTCAATGACTGTGCCACAGTGCTGCAATCTACAGCTTGGTATATATTTGGCAGCTGAGTGCTGGGGTCTCGCGCTTTTGCCCTGATTTTATTGATGACTTTGAGCATAGATAACCCTTTAGGAGAGTAAGTAACATATTTTTTGAATGTATTATATGGGCGGCAACGGCCGATGGGAGGCCCTGACTAAGCATTCGTCAAATACAGATTTTTTTAACCACACGCATTAAGTTATTTACTTAATCTAAAATAACAAGTTTATCAGTTGAACTTTATAAAAATTTTTACTCAAGACATTGATTTGTATACTAAATATTAGTTACAATGCGCTGAAGGTAAAACGAATAAGCAACGTGCTTAATGCTTCAATGCAGGAAGGAGGGTATATTATTAGAATAACTATGTCTTTGCAGGCGAGCTAAGTTTGGCGTTTTTATAATTAAGGAAATAACGATTGTGTTTATTGAAAAACAGAACTTAGCTCTATATTTAAAATCGTGCGGCAGTTGTTGAACGTGGCGCATGCGTCTTGGCAATCGCGAAAGAAGACGGCCAGAACTGCTGACTACTGGTTAGATAGCTTCTTGAGACGTCAGTTTTTGAAGTTGATAGATTGCAGGCAAGTTCAGAATATCCAACCCAAGGCCACCAGACACACAGCTTTCGGTGACCAGTCGAACAGAAATACCAAAGTTCGGCGGATTATGCCTCAACTTCAGCAAGCTGGCCGCTCTAAGCGATCTGACGAGTTGGCAGATAATGTCGAAAAGCCATCTGGCAAAGCCTTGAGCGTCAAATTGCCTTGCGCGTTACTCCGCTTCAATGTGGTCGGCCTGTCTTGATTATAACCACCGATATGACTGCAGGAGCTCTGAGCTCGAGCCATTTTCAGGCTTCCGGTCAAGATGTTCAATTGACCAACAGTCTTGAGGGCGCACTGGCCGACCTACCTTCAGCTTGGTCGTTGGCAGTTTGCCATATTGACGACTTCGCCGAGGTAGAAGACGTCATTGATGACCTGAGAGATTTTCGTGAAAGCACGCCCACGGTTCCGTTATTACTGGTTTCGTCGCATTTCGCCCGCGATGACCTCTCAACAGAGCGTTTGGCAATATGCGACGCATCGGTGAGAAATGATTGTGGTGCCAGTGCGTTAGACGTCGCAATTTCTGCTGCTATACAAAATAACCTTAGCTGGAACCGCCGCGCTGGGCTTAGCAGCAACGCTGAGCAGATGTTTGTGCACCCAATCATCATAGACACAGACGTTGATGTCGCTGCTTCGTGATGTCGTGGTTTTACAAATCAATTCATTTGAGGGTTTTATGCTCAAAATCATAAGTTCATCATGTCTTTTGGTGGGTGTTTTTTTAGCCCAGCACGTCAATGCCGAAATGACTTATTCGCCGACACTTCCGCAATTCGGGGGCGGCAACGGGCAAGCCTTCGAGATACTCAAGTTTGAAAAGCAGGGTGCGGATGCAGATAAGGCCCGGGCGGCGGCGGCATTGGCGGCGGCAGAGCGCGCGGCCGACCGGACGGTGACGACAAACGCCGACCGGTTGGTGGCCGCCATCACCAACTATCTGAATGTGGAGATCGCGCGGCGGTTCTCGATGGAGATCCTGGATGGGGATGCCCCAAAGGGCAATTTCACGGTCGGCGACGTCACGATTGAATACATCCGCTCGGACGGCATCCTGAGCCTTGTGATCACCGACGGGAACGGATCAACGACCATTGAACTACCGGTGGTCAAATGATGCGCGCCCTGAATCCCTCGCTGCTGCTTGCGTCCCTATTTGTCGCCGGCTGCTTTCCGGTGCCCGAGTTGCGAACCACGCCGCCTATGGTTGATCAGCAGTCGGCGTTTGAAACCCTGTCGTCGCTGGCCCCGCCGAAAGGCGAGCCCATCGTGGTAGGCGTGTACAATTTTGTCGATCAATCCGGGCAGCGTCTGGTCAATGACCGGCCGGTATCGGAGATGTCGACAGCGCTGCCGCAGGGGCTATCGTCCATTCTGGTGCAAGAGCTGCAGCGCGCGGCGGATGGCAAGCTCTACCGGGTGGTTGAGCGCGAGCATGTCGATGCCTTGCTGACCGAGCGGCGGATCGTGGTTGCATCGCTGCCTGAAGAACAGGCCGGCCAGCTGACCCCGCTTCTGTTGCCGGGCATCATCCTGACTGGAGGGGCGGTGTCTTACGACCGCAGCTTGACGCAGGATCTGCGTGGCCTTGGCTTCAAGTCGGTCAACGGCGTGAAAGAGGTGGCGACAGATCAGGTCGGAATAATCCTGCGCGCGGTTTCGGTGAAAAACGGCGAGGTGTTGGCCACGGTCCACGCCCGTAAATCGGTAATGAGCGCGCGGAGCGGAGTTTCGGGGCTCTATATCCTGAACAACGACGTTCTGGCGCTGGAAATCGGCGGATCGGCGAATGAGCCGATATCGCTGGCGGTGCGGCTGGCGATTGCCGCCGCCGTGCTGGAGTTGACCAATGAAGGTATCAAGAAAGGCTGGTGGACAGACTAAGCGGTTCTATAAACCGGCGCTCGCGCTGCAAGTGATGGCAATTAGCTCAACTTGGCAGTTTGAACGCCGCACATGCGGTCCGCTGACCATAGGATCAGGGAGCGCCAATACGACAAAAGGAATGCACTATGACACTTACGAAAATTCTGGCGACCAGCGCAGTTGTTGGCCTGATGGGCAGCGCTGCCTTTGCGAATGGTATCAACTTCGAACAGAGCGGTGGGTCTGTCGGTGCGGTCACATTCACACAGACTGGCACGGACAACATGATCAGCTCGAACGGCACAACCAGTGTGGCGGCGGCGACGGTCACTGGTTCGCTTGATACGCTCAAACTGGAGCAGAATGGCTCGACCAACCAATCGTCCTTCAGCATCACACCGGGTGCCGACAGTGGTACGACTCCTACACCGACGCTCGGCGACGTGGCAATACTATTGGACGGCAGCACCAACACCAGCACCTTGACGGTAAGCCAAGCTACAACAGGCACGCTGGACTTCTCTTTCGGCGTTCAAGGCAACAACAACGTGGTCAACGCAAACATCACAGCCGAAAATTCGGTGGTCGATATCGAGAGCCGCGGTAATGGACTTGATTACGACATCGACCAAACCTCAGTTGCCACCGATGCGGTAAACAGCATCACTGCCAATTTTGTGCAATCCGGAACGGGCGCGACAGGTGTCGTTTTGGCCCAGTCGGGCGCAGACAACACCATTACGATGGGCGCACCTTCCGGTTACGGCGTGTTCAGTGGCACGGGTGGCATGACCCTGAACGGTGCTGCAACTGTCGACATCACCCAAACCTCGGCCGTTGCTTCGTACACAGCGACCCAGTCCGTTGCCCCCGGCGGCTCCGTCACTATTGCGCAGAACTAAGCTCGCGCTCCTTTCCGGAGCGCGTCAACCCCATGAACGGCGCTGCACCATCTAAAGCGCCCACCCCGTCCGTCCGGCACCCCGCCGGGCGGACCACTCAAGGAAGGCACGCCATGTCATTACGCTATGGGTCGGCAGTGCCCCTGATCTGCCTTGGTCTGATCGCCGCCGCACCGGGGCGGGCCAATGATATCCGCTTCGATCAAAGCAACCCGACGATCATGACGCTGAACATTACCCAGTCCGGGACAGATCATGCCGTGCATGGCTTTGCCGCAGGATCAAACACCCCCGACCCAACCGCTGGGGCAACGCTGAAGGGCAACTTTGGCACGGTCAACCTGCAACAAACCTCGCCCACGGGCAGCGCGATTGCACTGCGCGTGGAAGTTGGCGAGGCTGCGCTAAGCGATATTTCCATCAACCTGTCGGGTGGGCCGCATCGCGTTGCGCTGGATGCCGTGGCGGGAAAGCTGTCATCGGTGATCAATCTGGAGGGGGCCGAAGCAAAGGCCGTGACCGTCAATGTTGATGCGCCGGGCAAAGAGGTCTCGCATGACATCGCGCTGTCGGGGAGCACGACAACCCTGACGGCCAACCAAAGGGTCGCGGCGGCTCTGTCGGTCAATCTGAACGCAACAGGTCCGGGGGCCATGGCAACCATCACCCAAACCGGCGAAGGCAGCACCGCGCATATTCTGGGCAATATCGACAGTGGTGCGGAGTTGATTTTCAACCAGAGCAGCATCGGGGCGGACTATACGCTTGATGTCGAACTGGCGCCCGATTCAAAGCTGACGTTCAATCAGGAGGCAGATGGCGGTCCTCCCGTCGGCTCAAGAGCGGTCTTGACAACCGGACAGACAGTCGTGATGACACATTCCCGTTCCGAGGGGTCGACGCCAGTTATCATCACTGAGTAAGACATCTTGTAGAGGGGCGTTGTTGCAGGGACACCCACTCGGCTGATATCGGGTGGGGTATATTCTCTTGGGGATGCTTTAGATGCCGCACAAATTCAACGCTGATCGTCGCGCCAAGATCCCGAAGCAGAAGCAGCGGGTAACCAACTGCGGCGAGTACGACGAAAGCCTGCGGCAGCGTGGCGATCTGACGGTTTGGATCGGCGATGATGCGCTTGCGGTGTGATCGGCTCCACGGAGAGTACCCCAAAACGTGGGGCAATTGCGTTTTGATGGTGAGGCTGGCAGAAATTGTGGATGCCTTCTGCACCCAAAACTTTCCAGTTGAAAATCCACCTTTTGGGGATCAGCCCGATGATCTGGCGACGCGTCTTGGTTTCCTCGTCTATCACCTTGCGTGAGTTGCATGGGGCCCTTCAGGTCGCGATGGGGTGGGACGCCATTCACCTGTTCCAGTTTGATATTCGCGCTGTCGACTATGGATCTTGGAAATTGTATGCCGCAAACTCGGATATTGCGCTGAGTGACTTCGGGTTTCGCAAGCGCGATCGATTTTCCTACATCTACGGTATGGGGAATTGTTTGAAACACGAAATCCGTGTCGAAGCTATATTTGATGCGGACCCCAAGAAACCATATCCAATTTGCACGGGTGGCGCGGGTGCATGTCCGCCCGAAGAATGCGGCGGACCCAAAGGCTATCTAGCACGGCGGGACGAGGCGAATGGCTATGATGCCTGGCAGGACCTAGAGGCTCTGGCGTCCTTTGGCCAAGATCTGCTGGGCAGCCATGACACCGGCCAGACACTGGAGGACCTCGCCCTGGATGATCTGGAATACGTCCTGGATCGCATGAAAGCCCGTGAGCCTTACCTTGGGTTCGTCCCAACAAAGGTACCAAATCCACCACAGGATCTAGCTATGTTTGAGGCGTTCCTGAGTGGTCAGGTCGCAACTGCTTGATGCGATCTGTTGGGATGGACCCAAATACCTGAAAACCGAAGCCGATGGAGCCGAACCAAACCGAACAACCTTCTGAGTCTGCCGCGCTGCAAATAGGTCTTGATACGCACAACACTCAATCGCCTGCCCTACTTGAGCCCGAACCTGCTCAGGATACTGCGCCTGTGTTCTTGACCATCCAAGAGCTTTCGCTCGAACGCGATATTGGACGGTAGGCTTACCAAGGTCAGACGCCACAACGTCTTATCGTGCGGCCAGCTCAATGGACGCCACTCCTGACGTTCCACCCCGACAATCTCCATGCAGTCTGGAAAGTGCAGCCAGGGAACCTTTTCGCCATGGTGAGAGCCATCCATCTGATCCGGTGCGGTTTCCAGGAAGGTGAAGCCGTTTGCTTGCGTCCCGTCCAGAAAGAGGAAGCGTGCTGTTTGCTCCTCACCCGGGCAAAGCCCACTCACGGCGATCCAGTCACCGCAGGTTGGCGCTTTCGCAGCATCCAAAACAACGCACCATTTTTTCATTCTCGACTCCCCCCCACTGACTGCGGTCACCGCTCTCTATCTCTGTCGCGATCGCGACCTTGTCCGCGCTCGGGCGCATTATCACGCCCGCGCCCGAGAATGTCATCCCACAGCCCTTGGTCACGACCCTCACCGTCACGCACAGCGATGCCCCGCTCTACCGCAAGTGCTCTCAATCTATCCGATTATGACCTACGCATTTCTCGCTATCAGCCTGGCAGTCATCTTTAACATCCTTGGGACAGCCGCACAGCGCGGCAGGTGGCCCTTAAAGGGTCTCGCACGGCTTTGCCTTGTCTCAGCCGCACTGACCGCCCTCTGGCCCCTCAGCGGGCCTCTGAGTGACATTCAAGCCACCTTCCAATCATGGTCCGTTGCAGGGTGGCCGTTACACCGCGCAATCTGGGAAGGGCTCAGTCGGATGGAAGCCTATCCGTCGGCAACCCAACAGGCGATCTCGATTTCATTTGTGCTTGGCGCGGTCGGCTCAGCACTTGCCGTTGGTTTGCCCTTGAGGGCGATCTTCAATCCGCGCATGGGCCGAAACCGCAAATCCCGCACCGGCCCATGGCAAGCGGGATGGATGGACCCACGTGACATCGCCCGGCTGGCGCATAACAAGATCGGCCTGCCCTTGGCACTGCACAAGGGCAAACTCCTGCGTTACATGAAAGACGACACGAAGGGCTGCCCAAGCCTCAAGAATTGCGTCGAGGTCCCCCGCCAGAAGTAGATCCGCTACGGCGATCAAGTTGCGGCGCTCCGGTTTTTCCTGTGTTATGATTACTTCGATGGCGGCAGCAACCAGCTGGCGCGCCATTTCAGAAAAATGCGCACCATCCCCGTCTTCGGGCTTTACCAGCCCGTCTGCGACGAGCGAGACGTCCCGCGTCAGCTCATTAGGTCGGATGTAGTCGAGCGGGTTAAATTGATCGCGGGTGTCTTCGATAATTCCAAAAGGGTACAGAACCGCGACCTTGCGTCCGAGTGATTGTCGATGGCGACGTGTGACTGCAAAGTTTTCCCCTTTGACGTCCAAGACGACCACCGGACCCTGGTGATCCAAGATCGCAGGGATCACGGCGCTGACACCCTTGCCGCCTCGTGTCCCCGATACGACGAGATGGTGGCCGCCGCAACCATTCTGCGCGCGGGGGACCGTGAGCGCGGGTCAATTTAAACGGCAATCTCAAAAGCTTTTGAGTGGATGCAGTCGGACAACATGCGGCGGTTTCTGCAACGCTCCAGCTTTCGGATGAATGATCTCCTCGATGACAAAGTCGATCTGTTCATCGCTGTCCCTCTCGATCAGGTGGATAAGCAATCCGTATTCATGCGGCTGTTCATCAATCTCGTTCTGGGAACGGTTGTGCGCCAGTACGGGCGGCGGAAGGTTGGTTGGTAACCGTAATCCTCTTCGTGCCAAGCAGAACCTCTATTTCAAGAGCAAGTCTTACCGTTGGCGGTTTGATCAGAATCCTTTGAATTGAGAGAGTAATGTCGGCATTTTGCTATGAGTTTGGCTTCATGAGAGAGTTAAATAGAGTTATAATAGAGTTACACCTTGCAATTCGGCCTTTAACCTTTTGAATAATAATCATTTTTTAAGATGCCTGGTGTGTGAAATGACGAAAGTTGGTGTGTGAAATGACGAATATGGGTGTGTGAAATGACGAAGTCGGCGAAAAGTTATCCACAGGCAGATTGGTGTGTGAAATGACGAGTCTTGACGGCTGGTGTGTGAAATGACGATAGTAACCCATGGTGTGTGAAATGACGAATCTTGAAACGAACGGAAGGTGTGTGAAATGACGAAGACGCGCTCCCCGCTTCTGCCTGACCGTCATCCGCAAAAAGATTTGTTTGTTTGCGACGTCGTGGATGCTGTGCCGAAGGGTGACATGGCCTCGATGGAGCATCCGGTGTTCACCTTGTCCACCAAACCGGACATGAAGCCTCGGTGCTATCAGAATGGCGACAACTCGATCGAAGTGTCCCCATCACGTTACGGGCTGGCCACGGTGCATGACCGTGATGTGTTGATTTACTGTATCAGCCAATGCATGGCGGCGCTCAACGAAGGACGGAACGTCAGCCGGTCGATGCGCTTCAAAGCCCATGACTTGCTTGTGGCGACGAACCGTCAGACCTCAGGGCAAGGCTACCAACTTTTGAAGGACGCGTTGCGGCGGCTGCAAGGCACGCAGATCGAGACTAACATTCGTCAGGGTGGTAAGGAGTATTTCAAGGTGTTTGGACTCATCGAATCCGCCGAGATTATCCGCGAGACGCGCCAAGGCCGGATGCTCGATATCGAGATCACCTTGTCGGATTGGGTCTTTGATGCCATTGAGAACAATCATGTCCTGACACTGAAAAAACAGTACTTCTTTCTCAGAAAGCCGCTTGAACGGCGGCTCTACGAGCTGGCCAGGAAGCATTGCGGATCGCAACCCAAGTGGAAGTGTGGCCTTGCGCTCCTACGTGATAAATGCGGCTCGGGCTCGACTACAAAGGAGTTCCGGCGGCTCATTTCGAAGATCATCGAGGATGATGGGGCGCACGACCATCTGCCTGATTATGCCATGAGCATTGAGGGTGATAATGTCGTGTTTCGCCCCAAGGGTGCTGAGGCCGTGGTCGCTCTGCCCTTCCAAGCTCTGCGGTTCAAAAGGCCGGATACGCATGACGAGGCGCGGCGGCTTGCGCCGGGTTGGGATATATACGTCCTAGAGAATGAGTGGCGGTCATGGGTGTATGACAAGGCTATCGACGTCAAGGATTCCGACAATCACTTCCTCGCTTTCTGCAAGAAGCGTGGAGCGTACCAGAACTTATGATTTCATAAATGTGGGTTTGTGGCTTTACGTATTCCCACAAATGTGGTGAGGTGGACTTCATGATTATATCTTTCCTGAACCAAAAAGGCGGCGTCGGCAAAACCACCCTCTCGGTGAATGTGGCGGGTTGCCTGGCGCGGCAAGGCCATCGGGTGCTGCTGATCGACGCTGACAAGCAATGCTCCGCCACCACTTGGGCGAGCCTGCGGGAAGACGCCCCCTTCCAGGTTGTCAGCATGGCGCGGGCAAATATGGCGCGGGATGCGCTCAAGCTTGCTCAAGACTATACTCACACCATCATCGACGGCCCGCCGCACGCAGAAGAGATTGCCCGGTCCTGTATCGTGGCGTCTGACTTCGTGGCGTTGCCAATTGAACCCTCCGGCCTCTCGACCTGGGCCTCTGATTTGACGGTGCGCCAAGTCAAGGAGGCGCAGGAGTTTAAGCCATCCCTCAAATGTGGGTTTGTGGTTTCCCGCAAAATAGGAAAAACTGTCATCGGGAGGGATATTCGCAACATGGCCGCTGAGTCGGGCCTACCTATCCTGGCTAGTGAGGTCGAACAACGTGTTGCCTTCGCGGAAGGCATGACCATGGGGCAAACGATTTTCGAGTGGGCTGGCGATAGCAACGCGGCTCGCGAGATCGAACACCTAACAAAAGAGATTGAACGGTATGTCGAAGAAGACATTTTCAGCGGCTCCAAAACCGAAGCAGCAGCCAACGGATGATCAAATCCTCGCATTCGAGCGGGGTGGGGCAGGGCATGATACAACACAGGCGGTAAAGCCTGTGGCCAAGTCTGCCCTGCCGGACGAGCCGACAAAGCGTCTGAGTCTCGACCTTCCGGCAAGCATGCACACGAGGTTCAAGACGGCCTGTAGCGCGACGGATCGGAAGATGGTCGGGGAGCTGCAAGCTTACATTGAGGCGCGCACGCAGGAGCTGGAAAACGAGGCGGGGATAACCCGAAAATGAACAAAAGCACAAATGTGGGTTTGTGGATAGCGTTGCATGGACGTGATCTGTGTTGTAAAAAAAGGGGGAAGGCGATGATTTAAGAGGCATCCCCGGACCTAAATGCATCGCGCAGGTGGGACAGAACGGCCACTTCCCAAAGCCGTTGGCCATCCGCTTCCTGCGCTTTGAGATGACGGAGCCATTTTGAATTGCGTCTCAGGAAAATTATGGGCCGCTCTACAGTGCCTTTGTTTCCCTCGATGATCCTGGCGGAGGCCATCAGAGGTTCCGCAACTGATGCTGCCTTGATATCCAGCGCACGCAGCATTCGCGGCGCATAGCGACGGAACCGGTGATAACCCTGAACAACATGATTTAGAGGATCAGCGGACATCGTATCGCTTAACTGCGCCGCCGTTGCGACAAGGCCTTCTAGCCTATGCCAACCACAGGCGGTTACAACGGCCGGATCAAGCGGGGCATCATCCCCTTTTGCTTCGAGTAATGAAGCGCCCAACTGCTTAAACGAACGCAACGTATCCTGTAGCGATACCTTCGATGCATTGATCTGAGCATCACAGAGCCTCGATGCATCCCGCCAGATTTTGCCGACAATCCGGTCGTGAGTTTCCACAACAGCATCGGCAATAGCAGAGCGCCATTCTACAGCGCAGACCGTCAGAATGGCCAGCCGCCGGTCGCTGGAAATGTCCAGTAAGCCATCTGTAAAGTAACGCTCACCCTGGCGGCGTAGGCGGGTAATCTGGTGAGGCGGGACACCATCCAACACATCAAGTGGTAGCTCAATGCCTTGCAAAATCTCCAGCCGATCCAGCAGTCGGTTAATGTCCGCAGTGTTTTTGCCAACCTCGGATTGGCGCAGCCAGATAAACCGGCTAACGCGGTCTCCAACAGTTTCAGCCAGTAAAGCATCAAGCTGGTCTTTCAGCGTATCCGGCAGGCGTTCTACGATACGCGTCTCAATCCGCCGTTCAGCGGTGACAAGGGCGTCTGCGCACAGGCGCTCTATAACCGATATCCCCGGCAGTATAATCTGCGCTCCTCGGCATCGCTTAACGAACCGCCAGGCCAAATCTTCATTGGATCGTGCTACTTCAGCTTCGTTTACAAGCCAAATCTTCAGATCGCGCGCACCACGCCCAGAGAACATCTTGTAACCATAGATGTTCCGAAAAGCCTCAAGATGTTGCTGCCGGGTCTGGCGTCGGGCCGCGTAAGAAAGAAGGGCTTCACCCGAAATTCCTAATTGGGCCCCAATAAAGTGGAGCACTTTTTCTGGGATAATCTCACCCTGTAAGAGGATGCGCCCTGGATATCGCAAAGCACATAACTGAAGCGCAAACCCTATCCGATTTTCTGGTCGCCGCCGTTCATGGATGTGCTCAATGTCATCATCGGCAAGAGTGTAGTGCTGGAGCAATGAGCTTTCGTCGGTCGGCAGGTCAAATAGGTCAGCACGTTGGCGCTTCGTTAAGATTGTGCGATGTGCCATGTTTCTTTTGCTTTCTAATAGAGGATTGCCTACTTTTGTTTGTGATATGAGATAAGGAATGCAATCAATGATCAAATGCTGCACTAAGAGGCATGCCTCCCAAACGAACGTTTGTGAAACATGCTGATCGGGTATGCTCGGGTCTCGAAAGCGGACGGTAGCCAGTCGCTCGACTTGCAATACGATGCGCTGACCTTAGGCGGCGTTGATGTCGCGAACTGCTATTCGGATCGTGCGTCGGGCAAGAAAGACGTCCGCCCAGGACTTGAGGCGTGCCTAAAAGCCTTGCGGATGAACGATACACTTGTGATCTGGAAATTAGATCGCCTCGGGCGCAGCCTGCATCACCTAGTCAACACAGTGAATAATCTGTCCGAGCGCGGTGTCGGTCTCAAGGTATTGACTGGCACCGGTGCGCAAATTGACACAACAACCCCAGCAGGCCGTCTATCGTTTGGTATCTTTGCAGCCTTGGCAGATTTTGAAAGCGATCTGATCCGCGAACGCACAGTGGCCGGACTGGCAGCCGCCCGCGCGCGCGGCAGAAAAGGCGGACGGAAGTTCGCCCTTTCAAAAACACAGGTGCGAATGGCCCAAGCTGCAATGGCGAACCGAGACACATCTGTATCTGAACTCTGCAAAGAATTGGGCATAAGACCCGTCACGCTATACCGATATGTCGACCCAAACGGTGAGCTACGAGACTACGGAAAACGTGTTTTAAAAGCTTAGGGTGTCATTCTGCACTCAGCCGGAGCGGACCCCAAGTTGCTTTCAGGAATTGCTTCGACGTTCCAAAAACGAGTTTCATGACCCTTTGGCGGTGCAACATTTTTCAGAACCAATATCGCAGGATAGGTGGTGACTCCCTCAAATATTTGCAGGTCTCCGAAATTGACAACGCTTTCAATCGTTGCCTCGCGCCCAAGATATTCGCGCAAAGGTCTGCCGGAACCGGTCTTGAAGAAGGTGTTTTAGGAAATGTAGCCCAAGCGTCCACCGGGTTTTAGAAGACGCAGGCCATGTTCGAGACTAGAACCCATTTCACACCACGCGCGTTCATGGCGTATTCCCACGCCTGTTGAACGGGGCTCTTGTTCCGGCCTGGCATGATCGCGTCAAGGTCGCGGGTATCCGCACCTTTCAGCTCAAACGGCGCGACGATGTCCGGCGTCTTGCCGCCAAAGCGGCCAAGCGCCAGATCGACGCTGCCGCGCAAGATATTCTGTTCAGTTGAGACGTTATAATCTGCCCCGCCAGCTGGGCCGTAGTAGCCGAGAACACCTTCAACAATCTTGGAGGCAAACTGCCCATGCAGGGCTGTTTCCTTCAAGCGTTCAATCCGGCCCGAGCTGATCAATTCAGCCCATGCTTCCAGCGCAGCCAGATGATCTGACGGGATCGGATCGGCTTTGATGTGGCGCTTCAGGGTCTTACGGTTGAACAAATTCATGAATTAATGGCCTTTCTTGATGCCGTCCCATGGCAGCGAAACATAGAGATCGCGCATGAGCGAAAAGCGCTCTTCAAAGGGCGGCAAATCACCAATTTCGAGGGCGAGCGTTTCCCAATCGGCCTGGGCACGCTGTTTGATTTCGGGATTATCCATGGATTCCGGCTTCGCCTCGATGTCTCGGCTGCGGCATTTCTCAATCAGTGTTGCCAGAATTCCCGCTTTATCGGCACTGCTAAAATCATGGTCATCTATCAAATAGGCGATGTCATATACATCCTGGCGGCGATTGCGCTTTCTGATCGGCTGTTGCAGTAGAGCGCGCATCTTTTCAGCGATGAGTTCGTGCATGGTGAACGCGCGTACGGCGACACCAGCACCGATGAGATTTAGTTCTTGGTAGGAATAGACTTGGTCTCTGAAGCTGATTTCCAAATCGAGAACTCTTGGCGCAATACCATCCACCAATTTTCGCTCTTCTTTGGTGCCGCGTTTTGCAGAGCCAATCCGAACCAGCAAAGCTGGGAAATTATGGTCTTCAAAGTTGAGTGGTTTGGGGAGCTTTTTAATAGTTTGGACGCGGCAGATTAAGTCTAAATACCCAAGTTGGATGGCCACGCGGGCAAATAATGGATCCAGCTCCGCTGCAATGGTTTCAGCTAACCCGTGCGGTTCCATTGTCGATGAAAAGTCAATGTCACCTGTCTGCCGGATACTGTTAAATGCGAGAGCCATCGCGGCACCACCCTTGAGGATCAACGTGTCCTTCAAGCTGGGAGCCAAGCCTATTGCTGCAAGTACGATCTCAGCGACCTGTCTGTCCCGATGTTGTGTTGGGTCTGTGCGTGCCGCATCAACCCATGCTCTGACATCGACATCAACGATACCGTAATCGATGGCCTCAACAGGTTCAGACATTTATGGAAATCATCCACTTCTCAGAAAATACGGGCGCATACTCTGCATCGGGGTCGAGTTTGCGCGATCCTCCCCTTTGGGCATACTGCGCCCAGTTGTGGATGGTGGGGTGATCTATGTCCATAACTTCCGTAAGAATGTAGCCAGCACGAACCTTGGCGATTTTGCTATCAAGCTGATCTACGGCTTTTATAATTTCTTCTACCCACAGTTCTGCCTCTTTTTCCCAGACATCTAGGACATGGCGTGTGCCGCCGCATAAGCCCGGTTCAGTCAACATATCCGCAAAGGTTTGTCCGATGGAGGTAATGCGAGTTTGCTCGTCGCTGACTGGGGACGGCGTTCGTGGCTGGCTTGAGACATGAACAATTACTGGTCGGCGGCGGATTGTGTCCTTAAATCCTGGGCGATTTAAAACTGGTTTATCGATATCTTCGACGGTTGGTAAATCTTCACGCACTTTCGCATCCCGAAGAGTGTTCCAAAGGCTGCGTTTTGGGGTGGTCATATGGAGCGCTTGGGGAGTGCGATCCGTAAGACCATATTTCTGCATGGCAGACATGTGAGATACGTAAGAAAATGGATCAGCAATGCACGCTACTTCTTCAGCAGTACCGGCCCGTGTTGCTTGAGTTACGCGCCACACATTGGAGCGAAAATCGGAATCTGCTGTGAGGACACGTTTGGTTTCGAGGCGTTTGACAGCATTCTTTGCGCGTGTTTGGTCCCACCCTTGCGGCATTCGTTTGAGGGGTTCTTCGCCCCAGACCTTTGCAGTAAAAAGCTCATGCCCTAAAATGAAAAAATCATAATATGTGATAACCGGTTGATCACGGTGCAGGAGTGCTTTTTCTAAGCCGTCGGTGAAGTTCATGCGAGTGGGATATCCATATGTCCTTAGGACATATGGATATCCCACTCAGAGGTGTCAAGAGGGAATATAAAAATCTCACCATGCTAATTGACCTCTGCCATCCCTTACCCTATGTCCTCAGGACATAGGGTAAGGGATGGCGTACTTACTTTGCAGTGCTACTGGATAATGCACTGATGGCTGCTATCCAGGCATGTGCCGCTCCACATCCATACTTTGATGCAGAATACGCACTACGACAATTGTCATGTCATTTGTGCGCCGGAAATAAACCATATGCATTCCCACTATCGCTTTGTGGTAACCATCGCGGACTGTGACAGGGCGGCTCACATGCGTTCCCTGGGAAAGAGCGGCGCAAGCATCTCGAATATCACCCACATAACTTGCTGCTTGTCGGACTCCCCATCGCTCGACGGTGTAATCCCAGATGTCGTTGACGTCAGATTCTGACGCTGGGGATAGAATATATCCCGTCAATGCGCCTGAGCTTCCGCTGTTTTTCGTGCAATAAAGCCGTCAAAGTCGAATGGCTTGGGCTCGCCAGATTGTTCGCCAGCGATCAGCGCATCCTGCAACGACTTCACCTTCGCTTCATGCTCTTCAAGAAGGCGTAGGCCTGCGCGGACAACGTCGCTTGCTGATCCATAGCGCCCTTCCCCGACCTGCGCGTCGATGAAGTTGGCAAAGTGGTCTCCCAATGAGACAGACGTGTTGCGGGGCATGATGCATCTCCTTTTGAAACAATATACCAATATTTGGTATCTTTGATAGTGTTTACAACATTGCCAGCTGCTGAGGCTCCACCCAATACCCGCGCTGACGCTTAGAGGCTTCTAATGTGATCAAAGCCGCGACGGCTTGGCCTTCATCCGAGAACCAATCCATGCGAACTTGCCCGCCCTGCCCGATGCGACCCCATTCCCTGTAGAGGGTCCATTCACCAAACAGGTTTGGCATGACAGACATCCGGTAAAACCGGGCGACATTGCTAGTAGGCTGGCGCTTTTCGAGATAGGTCTGCATGGCTCAGAGATGGTACTTGCGCGCGATTTCGAGGGCTTCGGCCTGTTCGGTGCCGATGTATTCTTTGGTGCTTTCAATGCTGGCGTGGCCGAGCAAGAGCTGGGCCGCGCGAAGGTTGCCGGTCTGCTGGTAGATGTGAGTTGGGAAGGTCCGACGCAGCGAATGCAGCCCGTAGAGACTGGGATCGAGGCGGGCCTTTTCCAGCCAGGATTTGAACAACCGCCAGAGCTGGCTTTCGCTGAGATGGGTGTGGGACCACCTTGCCCCCTGCCCCGTGAACAACCATGCATGCATCTGCTTTTCAGAGGCGGCGAGATAGGCACGCAGGCTGTCGCGCGTCCCCAACGACAGCCGCGCTTGGACCGGGCGCGCATTACGGCTTTCCGTTTTCTTCTGGCGGATCTCGACGATCTCGCGGACCCCTGCCGGGGTTGCCACATCCGAGACCCGCAGCCGGACGAGATCCGAGCCCCTAAAGCTCGTATCAAGTGCAGTGTTAAACAGTGCCAGATCACGCAGTGCGCGATCCTGGCCTAGGATCATCCGGATTAGCGCAACTTGGGGTCTGATGCCGGGCGGGGCAGGATCGTATCATAAGAAAACCTGAGACCGGTGTACCATTTGAACCTATTGGATTTTCTTTCTCATAAGCCTTTGTTTTTGTTGAGGTGGAGGCCGTCACAAACAGACACTTGTTCAAACAGTACAGTCTCAATCTCGTTGAGTTGATCTTTCACTTCCACTGAAATTCGGCGTTGTGCAGCGTTCTAAAGTGCGTCCAAGCCCCTTTGGGAGGTTAAACCGAGAAGTATCGGCAACGTAAATTGACGAAACGTGGTGCGTTGGAGCTTGTGATACTATTCTGCCCCGTCCGGCATCAGACCCCCAACTTGGTCGGGCGTCAGCGGTGGCTTTTTGCCTACGACACGGCCTTTGTTCCAGGTGGTCTCGGGTGCAGTCGGCATCACCAAATCCTTGCAAGCTTATTGGACAAATGTACTTATAAACCGTACATGATGAAAGCAGCATATTGCGCGATGTGGCGCTTTACTCAAATTTTGTGCGATTTTGGCCTGCGGTTTCATGCGAGCTTTTATTGAAAAGGACGCATGGAGTTCAAAGCTGACAGTCCAGACAGCACAGGTCAATGTCGGTTCTTCGCGTCGAAGTTGCCTTTGCTATAAGTTTATTAAATGACCACTTTCGACGCGTTTGTTAAAAAGTCTGTTTTCGTAGATGGTATGATCTGGCCCCTTGCGTGGGCCGCATTTGATGGCGAGCTTGCGAATACTTTTAGAATTCAGTCGCTGGGACAATTGGTAGCGTCCCAATACCCAAACCTGTTGCGCAAACCACAAAATTCGCTTCTGAATTCCTCTTTGAGCTAAAGCGTATTGCACCGGACATTTTGATGGAGACTCTGAAGATGGTAGCCTTTTGAAATTGGCGTCGCGCCGAGAAAGGCCACCTTCCCTTGCTACTTGTGTCTTGTCACGCGTGAACCCTGATCCATTTTAAAAAGGCTAAAAATTGGTCGAAAAACCAGGACCACCTCTCTCCAGAAACGCTCTATAATTTTGGCCACCGGTCAACTGGCAGATCAAAGTATCTGCAGATACTTGACACCCCAAATCAACATTTGGTATGTATTTTACATGCCCGCACAAATTGTGGGCCGTCGGTCAGGTGCAAGATGTATCTCCCGAAGACCACCCAGTAAATGGGGGGCCTTTGGTGGAGGTATATTCATCAAAGCTTCCCTTAAATAAGGATGAAGCTTTTGACCAACTTTTCTTTGCGCAATGCGCCAGACACCTCACCCAAAAATTACGCTAACGATGACCGGGCACTTTTGACTGTCCGTCAGATCGCGGCACTTGACGGGTGTTCAGAAAAAACCGTGCGCCGGGCCATAACGGCTGGAGTGCTCCACGCCATACGCGTTGGCCCCGGAGGGCGTCTTTTACGGGTCAGCAGAGCAGCCCACAAAGCCTACCGCCAAGCGGCGATGTTGTGACCAGTCATGTCTACAAATGTCCATATATGTCAATGTGTTGTGAATGTATCGGGAAAAGGCTGTGCCCGAAATGGAGATACTTTCTGTGCTATCCTTTTCCCGAATCAGACGCCATGTCCCCGCATGTCCACCCGAGACCATGCATGTCCCGAAGGAGTATTTCCCGATGATAAATATTGACCCCAAGAAGCTCGACACCGCCTTCCTCTGCCCGGGAACGCAGATGTTCTCGGATCTGATCGCAAAGCTGCAGTCCGATACTACCCTGACGCAGGGGCGCAAGCGCGATCTGATTTCGGCCATGCGCCGCGTAGCCAAAGCATTAGGACTTCCGCCGGAAACCATCCCCGCCGATCCCACATGGTTGCGGCCTCGCCTGCAGCGCATTGTCCCCGCTGGTATCGGTCTCACCCCGAAGTCCTGGAGCAATGTCCGCAGCGATCTGCAGGCGGTTCTCGCCCATGCCGGCATCACAAAGCGGCCGGTCAATCGCAAGCGGCACCTCTCGCCCGACTGGGCCGTGCTGTGGGACAAGGCGCTGGCTTCTGACAACCGCACAATCCAATCATCACTGTCACGGTTCGTGTACTTCCTGAGCAGACAGGGGGTGCGCCCGAAAGAGGTGAACGACCTGCATGGGATTGCCTTCAGAGATGCTCTGGCGCTGAATGAACTCAGCCGTTCCCCTGAGAAGAGCCTGACCAGTGCGGTGTGCGCGTGGAACCAGGCGACCAAGCACATTCCTGGCTGGCCCCAGAAGCTGCTGTCTGCACCCCAGCGCCAAAAGATTATCAAGATCCCACTTGATCAGCTGTCAGAGACATTTCAATGTGATTTTGCTGCCTATGTCACAACGCTGGAGGCGTCTGACCCCTTCGTGCTTGATGGCCGGCTGACCCCGCTCAGTCCCGTCAGTATCAAGATCTACAAGTCGCGGATGTTGCGTTTTGCCGGGATCCTGGTGCGGGCCGGTCTGCCAGCAGAGGATATTCGCACATTGTCTGACTTTGTAGCGCCCGCGCATATGGAGCGGGGGCTGCGCTGGATGCTGTCGGAGAATGGCGAAAAGACATCAGTTACGATCTCGGAGACCGCACAGCTGCTGAGGGGTATCGCTCGTAGGTATGTCAAACTGCCCGAGGATGCGCAGAAGCGGGTAGACATGCTTGCCAAGAAAGTGGCGATGCCGCCGCAGGTTGGCATGACGTCGAAGAACCGGGCGCGTCTGCGCCCGCTTCAGGATCTGCCGACGCTGCGCAAGCTGCTGACGCTGCCGGAACAGCTCTTCGCGCAGGCCGATCAGAAGAACGATTTCAAATCGGCGGCACTGCTTCGGGAGTTGGCCGTAGCGGTGGGCATCCTCCTCTACTGTCCAGTCCGGGTGAAGAATCTGGCCTCCATCCATCTGGAGAGAAACCTGCAACGGCCCAGGGATGGCCGGACGTTTCTTGTCTTTGCGCCTGGTGAGGTCAAGAACCGGCATCCGATCGAGCTGCAGCTGCCCAAGCGGGTTGCTGCCCTCATCGATAAACACCTTGCGACGCGTAGTCCCTGGCTGTGCACACCGGAAAGCCCGTTGCTGTTTCCGGCGCGGCAAAGCACTGGCTCGATGGACCCCAATACCCTGTCCCGGTCCATATTCCGCTTGATCCGCAAGACGGTCGGGCTGGAAGTGAATGCACATCTTTTCCGGCATTTGGCCGCGAAGCTGTATTTGCAGGCCCGGCCCGGTGAGTACGAAGCGGTGCGGCGCCTTCTGGGGCATACGCATCTGAGTCGTACCCTCAACTTCTACACAGGCTTCGAGGCCGACACTGCGACCCGGCTCTTTGCTGATATCATCGATAAGGAGCGCCTGAAATGAGCACTCCCCTTACGCTGCCATTTGATGCATGGCCGGACGTGGACAAGCAGATGTGGCAGGATCTGATTCGTTGTGGCGGGTTGCTTGATGAAGCAGGGCCGCTGTCACACCTGCGCCTGACAACGCAGGACATGCTGTACAGGCACTATGGGCGCTGGATCGGTTGGTTGGGCAGGGCTGACCCTGCGGCCTTGCTGGAGCCCCCGCCACAGCGCCTTACAGTGGCCCGTATGACGGGATGGCTGGTGAATCTTTCGCACACCAGCCCCGTCAGTCAGCACATGTTCGTCAAATCGACGCTCTGGGTTCTTAAAAGCGCGGATCCAGATCATGACTGGCGGCTGCAGGAGCGCGCGGTGCTATGGCTGGAGCACAAGGCAACGAACCATATAAGCCACCGCAAAGATGGTCGGGTGTTGTCCAGTGCCTGGCTTCTCAAAGCCGGTCTGAAACTGGCTGGCCCTGACGCTGATGCCGCGAGCACCCCGCTGAAGGCGGCCAAGTTCCGCCGCGATGGGGCGATAGTTGCCTTGCTGGCTGTGATGCCCATGCGCCGACGGTCCTTTATCGAGCTTGAACTGGGCACGTCGTTTGAGGTCACTGCGGATCACATCAAGGTATGGCTCGACGGCGACATGACAAAAAACAAGCTGCGCTGGGACACGGCTGTTCCGGAGATACTGGAGCCAGTTCTACGCCGCTATATGGAGGATGTCCGGCCGTGGTTCCTGTCACGCGGTGGCCAGTCCCACAATGTCCTTTGGGTGGACAATCGGGGCGCGCCCTATGCCGCAAATTACTTCGGTCATAGAATTTGCCAGATTACCGAAGGCATCACCGGCGTCCGGGTCTCCCCACATCTGTTCCGGGATGCGGCTGCCACAACCTTGTCTCGTACATCGCCCAAAGATTCCCGATTGATCCGCCCCCTCCTGGCTCACGCATCATTCGGGATTGCAGAGAGACACTACATTCAGGCTTGCGCCATAGATGTCAGTAGAAACTATGCGGAGATACTGGATGAACAGTTGGGGTGAAAGGGATGAACCTCAGGTTAATTTGGCCGGGACTGTTGCAAAAACCCTGACGACGGACACAATACACGCAGAACTTTCTTTGAATAATCGTAACTGCCCAGCATGACTGGATGTGCCTTGTCAGAGATCCGATATTCAGCCGAGGCGCAGTTGTGCGATCAACTGATTTGACGGTTTCATCAGGGTTTCGATGACAGACCAGCCCTGCTTGCGGGCGGTACATGTCACAGTGCGTAAGCAGCCGAAAATCTCGGCCCCCCTCACGACGCGGAAACAGCCTGATACTTTTTGCCTGACTTTGCCCATACGCAAATCCCGTTCAGCTTTATTATTGGTGAAGGGCGCGTTGGGGGGTTCTGTCGCAAATTTTATTGGAGTTTGAGTGCGGGCATCGCCCGGACATAATTATGCTGCGAGCGCAGCAAACTGCTGAAATGCGGTAAGGCCGTTGGCATGGAGCTGCCCCTTTCGGATCATATGCGTGGTCTCGATCCCAGCCAAGGTCGCCTCGGCAGAATGGAAGGCCTTGAAGCCAAGCATGGGGGCCGTGATCCGCTTTACGAAGCGATGATCTTGTTCGATGATGTTGTTGAGGTATTTGACCTGCAGTATCTTGATGGTGTTGCCTGAGCCCGTGAACTTCAGGATCACATTGACGCTTTGCAGACCCGCCAGATTAGCTCCGCTTTTGTCGATGACGACACGGTCAGGCACGCCGTTCGTGCCAATCGCGCGCTTGAAAAACCGACGGGCCGCAGCCTTGTTTCGACGCTCGGACAGCATGAAATCAGGGGTTTTTCCCGTGTTGTCGACCGCCCGGTAATAATAGGTCCATTTGCCTTTAACCTTGATGTAGGTTTCGTCCATGCGCCAAGATTCGGCGGTTGGTTTCTTGCGGGACTGCGCTTGCGCCGCCATCAGCGGTGCAAACTTAACCACCCAACGGTTCAGCGTCCCATGATCAACATCAACGCCACGCTCCTCCATGATCTCCTCGAGATCGCGGTAGGAACCAGGGTAGCGCAGATAGAAAAACACGGCATACAAGATCGCTTCCTTTGGGAAATGTACGCCCTTGAAGTCAACCATTGCTCCGCCCCTCTCGTCCGCCACCTCTGCCACAAGAT
>Ga0163216_100827_pt1 | contig 31285 bp, 35 predicted proteins | sample SynspAceP_FD_167610 | JGI IMG/M metagenome (GOLD analysis project Ga0163216, IMG submission 167610) | Saline lake microbial communities from Ace Lake in Antarctica - Synechococcus sp. Ace-P (Illumina Assembly) | ecosystem: Environmental > Aquatic > Non-marine Saline and Alkaline > Saline ...
GAAGCCATGAAAGAACGTATACCTACGCAGTTACGGGTGACTAAAAAGAGTGGGCTAGGGGTGAGTGAATTGGATAAAGCGTTTGCTGTGGTCTAGTGTGCGAGATGGTTGCTTGATTTATATAACTTAAGTTTTACTCATGCTGTGAGCTGATAAGTGGTGATCAGCGCAGTATCCGAATTTTCTTTTTATCCCACTTTAAAAGAAGGTTTGTCCGGAACCAATTAGGTTTGACTAAATTATATTCCTTTTCTTTTATATCCAGAAAACCATTAGGATTAATTTCAGCAATGGGCATCAAAAGATCGGTATTATCAAAAAAGTATGCTCTGCGGCATTGCAATGCCATATCATAGAGATGTGACAAACTTCGAGCATATCTGCTTCTGATTTTGTCGATAGGCACAGGGTGACCACCCAATTTGACTCTCTCATCTACGCGACCAATATTGATGTCAGCTTCTGCAATGCAGACATAATAGAGATAGGATTTACAACCAAGCTGATTGGCTTTTTTGATATATACCCTTCTTCCTTGAAACTGCAGTGTTGTTGGCCGCTCTCACTCACCCCAATCACTTAGTACAGCTAAGCTCATGGGGCTGAGTTCCTTTGCCGCCTAACTGCAATTCCAATGATTTTGGGTATAGTCCAAATGGCTTGGGTGACTCATGACAGATTCGTAGCTGTGTGACACTTTTTTATCAAGCCATATTTGTCTTTGGCCTGTAGCAATAGTTTGAGCTAGTTTGGAGCGTTTAAGGGGATTGGGTTCGTATTCACGTAATGTCAGTTCAATTTCGTCAGGGTTTACATATTGACCTAAGGGAACATCATATTTATGCCGCAGATGATCAGTTAGGGTTGTTTTACCAGAGCCATTCGGACCGGCAATCAATCTTAGCCTTGGCATAAATCTGCTTCAAGGGACGGAAAATTATCAACGTTTTCCATGTCTCGAATAACTTGAGTTGAGCCGTCGGGGTTACGTTTCATTACACGACCAGCTTGGGCAAATGTGAAACTTACCCCATTACTTAGTGCTGTCGCTCTGGCAGAACGAGAAGCTTGCAGTCCAATTTCCATTAAAGTTTCAAAGTCATCTAATGGATTTTTTCTTTTAGCTAGGTAAACTTTTGTTAGTTGTTGAGCCATGAATTTCTCCCATAATTAATTGAACCATTCTAGCCACCATGTCACTAGCTATCAAGTTAAAGAGCATCTTATTCACACTATGGTGGTCATTTTAATTTACTGCGATAACGGGGCATGTGCTGCGCCATACGGAATTCACTTCGTTCATAAAGAACGCCTTCGGCACAGTGAAATAGAACAATCCCCCAACGTCATTCCGGTAGTCTTTTGAGCCGGAATCGCATTTTTTATCGTCGCTGGACAATGGACCAGCTAAATTCACCAATAACCTGCTGGTTCAGGTTCTATTGCCAAGATGCCACGTTGGCGGTGAGTCGCTTTGCCTATGGGTTTGTCATTACTTTAAGACTACCAAATTTTAAAAAGGGGAGTAGAATCCGCCGGTCTTATTTCTCAGCTAAACAATTATGGCAATTGAATTTCACCAACAAAACGAAAAACGACTGTTAAAGCTTTCTTTATATATGGCTGGATTGTTTGTGTTTGTTGCCTTTGGTTTTGCACTCACCACTCAATCAGGCGCAATTCTATTTGACGGCGTTTACTCTCTCATCGCATTTTTTATGGCCTTACTCACGCTTAAAGTTGCGAACCTTGTGCAACTGCCTGATGACGATAGATTTCACTTTGGCTACACGGCGATTGAACCGACCTTAAATCTGTTTAAATCAATCATCATCATTGTGACCTGCTTATACGCAATTGTTGGATCTATCAGTAGTCTCTTGGCCGGCGGTAATGCAGCTAAATATGATATCGCGATGATTTACGGCGTGTTTGCCACTGTTGGCTGCCTTGCCGTTTCTCTTTATATGAAGCATCGCAGTAAATCACTACGTTCTGATTTGGTTAAAGTTGATGCCCACACCTGGTTGATTGACGGTGTATTAAGTGCGTCAATCTTACTTGGATTTATCATTGCTTACGGCTTAGAGCACTATGGCTTTGCCGGCTACGCCCCCTATGTTGATCCTCTATTATTAGTTGTGTTGGGCCTCGCGATCCTGCCAATTCCGTGCAAAATCATGGTAGATAGCCTGAAAGAGGTTATTGGTAAAGCACCACCGGAAGCCGTCACAGCGGTGATCGAGAAAAAGCTCAAACAAAGCCTGTCGACGGTTCCGTATAAACACATCGAAGTGCGAATTAGCAAAAGCGGTAGAGATATCTACCTATTAGTGCATATTATTGTCTACGAGTCCTTTAGTGTGGCAACCGTACGTGAACTGGATAATATTCGTAAAGAGTCGGAAGCGGCTATGCGTGAATGGAATCCGTCGATAATTATGGACATATTGTTTATTTGCGACGCGGATTTAGCGGATTAAGTATCGCTGCGCGATGGGGCATGCGCTACGCGCACTGAGCTAAGCATGCGCTTTGCGCACGGGGCATTCGCTGCGTTCACGTCATCCATGACGTTTTTCAAGCCTCATCCATGAGGCCCGACTCACTTTTCTTCAACAGCTAAGAAAAGTAAGCAAAAGACGCCGCTCTCCGGCAAGTCTCTTCATCCAACTTTTTGGCAAATTAAGCAGGCCGGCTTGAGACGTTCCCGACGTCACAAGCCTCAATTGGCTATCCAGCGCGGCTGCCGCATGCCAATTGACCTACTGAATTCACCAAAAAATTGGCGAGCCTTGAGTCGAGAGAAAGTCAAAAGCATGGCTGCGCCACAAGGCATTCTCTTCGTTCATACAAGAATGTCTTCGGCAGTGAAATAGAACAATAACCTTACGTCATTCTCGTTTTACTCATTAAATTTAGCTTGAAAAGTACAAAGTTAAGTACATAATTAAGTGCGTTTTTATGTTTGTGAGGTAAAGGTATGGCAGTTCAATCGATATTGGCTGAAAAAACGGTTTCAGTTTCTGAGTTAAGAAAAAAGCCTACGGATTATTTTTTAGATGAACCTGTCGCGGTCTTATCTAATAATAAAACGGCTGGGTACATGGTTAGCGCGGCTCTCTTTGAACAGATGGTTAAATTGCTAGAATCTAAATCCCAAAGTTCTCAGTTTCGGCCATCTAGTAAGCGTCTGGCCTCAATCGCGGCTTTAGGTGCAGAGCAATTATTAGCCGCGTCTGACCAAAAATTAGCTGACTTTGAAGAGTGATGCGAGTTGTGATGGGTAATCAGTCGTTAAAGGATATTAGCGATAGGGCATTCACTGCGTGAACGGAGCATGCGCCGTGCTTATCAAGATTATTCACTGCGTTCACCGTCATCCATGACGTTTTTGTCTCACATCCGTGAGAGCCAGTTACTCTTTCTTCTACAGCCAAGAATAGAGTAACCAGAAAGAGGCCGCGCTCCGACCAAGTTCTAATACCTGCGCGACTTGTCAAATAAAGGTCGCAATGATTTGTTCCCGACAAGGCATTGCTCAAATGACGTCCTGTCATTTGCCCTCTATTTGTCTGCTTTGCTCGGCGAACTTGGAGTCACGGGTAAGTCAAAAGCATGGCTGTGCCACGAGATATTTACTTCTTTCATAAAGAAGGCCTTCGGCACAGTGAAATAGAACAATACCCCTGCGTCATTCCGGTAGTCTTTTAAGCCGGAATCGGTTTTTTTATTAGTGTATGCCAATTGACCTACTAAATTCACCACAAAATTGGCGAGCTTTGAGTCGCGTATAGGTCAAAAGCATTGGCGTTGCCAACACAGGTAGTTAGTTGGCTTTGTAATTAATTAACGTGGATGTCCTGTTAATTTATTATTAATTTATTAGTTCTAAACATGGATAGCTCTCTAATTCCTTTTGGGATAAAGTTAAAACTAAAATAAATTAAATTCTAATGTTTCTAGGGACTAAGATGTATGATTCAAACTCGGATTGGAACAATAGACGGTGATTCTTGGGAAGAACTTTGCCAAGCAGTTTATAAAAAAAGATACTCTAACTACCAAGAAATGGTTCCTTCACCAGGTGATTGGGGGATAGAGGGATTCATTTTGGGGGAAGGTATAGCAATTCAATGCTACTGCCCTGAGCATGAGTACGATACAGCAACACTACATTCTAAATTAGTTAATAAAATCACTAAAGATCTTAATAAGCTCTACAAATACAGTAAAGAAATCTCTCACAGAATTGGAACTGACAAAATTCATCAATGGATTTTTATAACGCCAAGAATTACAAAAAATGCTTTACATTCTCATGCTAGAAACAAAGAGTTAGAAGTTAAGGGATGGGGATTAGGGATAATCGACACTGACTTTAAAATCCTGATTCATGATATTGGGTATTATTTGCCAGAATTTCGGCAAATTCAAACCCTAAATAATGAGTCTATGATTTTTTCTGAGTATGACGTGGAAGGACTAAAAAAAGTTGAAAACTGCACGGAATATGAAATAAACATAGATAGAAAAAATGGTATACGAAGCTTTAAGGGCAAAGAATATAACGAGTTGACACATCGCAAGTTAAATGAAATCACAACGGATAGATTTATACTTGGTGATGAGTTAATAAGGCGAATTGAAAAGCAATCTCCTAAGCTTTATGAATCACTAAGCCGTGTTATTAATCAATATGAATCGGAGGTAGAGGAAGAATCTTTGACTTGGGATGACAGTCCTAAAGCTTTGATTGAAAAAGTTAGCTCTCAATTAAAAGAGCGTTTTGATAGAGATAAGTCGATATTTGGTGTCATTGTTGACTCAGAAGTGAATGAAATAGTAAACCATGTTGTTTCAAAGTGGATCGCACTTTGTCCTTTGGATATTAGTAATGAGTAGGCTTCATTTTGATAGAAAAGCAATGCCTGTAATACCAGAGTACAGGCCAATGTATAAAATTTGTCAGATTCTTCTCATCCTTAAATTAAGCTCCACAGGTAGTAAGTCGTCATTGATTCGTTTCCACTTGTTTAATTGGGCTCTGAAAGATGAAAAACGTATATGTATGTTGATCAATTCTGCGGAGAAAAAAGAACTTTCATTTGGAGTTTGGGGAATAGATCCATCACTTAATATGGCGCTAAGTTACGCAAATACAGAAGGTTTAATTGATAAAAACAATACAGGTTATGTTCTTACCGATAAAGGATCTGAGTTTTTATCGAAATTTAAAATAGTCGAATTATTTAAAGATGAAACAAAAGTCTTATCCTCAATTGGAAAAAAAATCACCGAGAAAATGATCATGGATGTTGCACAAAGGTGGAAGAATGAAATTTAAAAAACTAAAAGTTAAGTTATTTGCCGAAGATAAATTATATGGTTATGAATGTAAATTTGAAGATGGTTTAAACATTATTCGTGGGGATAATTCTTCAGGAAAAAGTACTTTAGTAAATTCATTGATTTATTCGCTAGGTATGGAAGAACTTATAGGTTCAAAAGGAGTTAATTCTTTACCTTATGCTCTTAAAACATATTTTGATTTAGGTGGGCAAAGAGTTGATATATTAGAGTCTGTTGTTCTAGTCGAAGTCGAAAACAGAGAAGGGACTATAAAAACTTTCAAAAGGCATATTACATCTCAAGATAAAAACTCTAAATTAGTTGAAGTTATTCACGGTGACTATCTAACTCACAGTGAAAATAAATCTTTTGAATCTAGCTATACTTTTGTTCACGATCCTGGTTCTGCAAAAGATACTGAACTAGGTTTCTTTGCATTTTTTGAAAAATTTATTGGTCTAAATTTACCTAACGTAACTAATAACAAGGGTGGTGATACCAAGCTCTATCTTCAAACTATATTTTCGGCCCTGTTAGTTGAACAAAAGCGAGGCTGGACTGACTATATTGCAAATACACCATATTATCCAATACCTAGTATGAGGGAAAAAATTGTAAGTTATTTGCTCAATTTAGATAAGTTTAAAGATGAAAAAGAATTAGATGCCCACATTACTGAACGCAACAAAATAGCTTCAAAATGGTCTGAAATATCAACAAGTATTAAACTGTTGTTGGAGACGAATAGCCTTTCTGTTCAAGGTTTATCAAGTAACCCTTCGATTGATTTCAGAACAGAGCTTGTGAATATTGGTGAGGTGCAAGGGGATGGCTTCAAGATAGTTAGTGCTATTATTGATGATTTAGCAATGGCCTTGAGAGAAAACGATCAAGTAGATAAAAAGCTATTATCAACCTCACCTCCTGATTTTATTGAAAAAATAGAAGATACAAGAAATATAATTAGCGAACTACTTATTGTCCACAAAATGTGTGGTGACGAAGTGCGAATTAACGAAGCAAAACAAAGACAATACCAATCAATTCTTATAAATATATCAGAAGATTTAAAGAAAAATAAATTAACAAAAAAAGTAAATGAGTTCGGTGCTGACTTCAAACTTAAAGTAGCTAAGGGTGAATGCGCTGTTTGTTTGAATCCGATAGGTGACACTTTAGCACCACCTGATAGCTTGTCTATGCCGATGTCGATTGATGAAAATATCAAATATCTCGATAACCAGAAAACAATGATTGAGTCTTTACTCATAGGGCTGGATAAAAATATTCAACGGCAAAAGTCTTCATTAACGAAGGTTACACGTGAAATAAGTGAAAAAAAGGCAACTCTTGTTTCACTTAAAAACGATATTAAATCTTTATCTGCAATTACGGAATCAGATGTACGACTTAAAATAAATTTGGAAAATCGTTATACAAATTTAAATAGACTCGTTGAAAAAGTTGATGAGTTATTGGTAAAGCAAAAAGAACTTTCAGTGGATTATAAAAAATGTCTTTCTGAAATTAGAAAATTAAGTCAATACGAAATGAGTTTTGGTGATAAACAGAAAATAGATAAATTTGAAACTCAATTCAGATCTTTAGCCATTCGTTTTGAGTATCGCTCTGCAAATGTCGATGAAATTAACATTAATAGAGCAACATTAGTACCTTACCTTCAAGATCTTGAATTAAAATCGGTATCATCAACTGATATTAAATCTGATTCATCAGCGAGTGACTTTGTTCGTCTCATTTGGGCTTACTTAATATCCATTTATCAGGTGTCAAATAGTAATAAAGGGAATCACCCTGGGTTACTTCTTTTTGATGAACCAGCTCAGCACTCAATGTCTTCTCAAAGTGTTAACTCAATGCTAAAAGTACTATCTGAGTTGAAAGGAGTACAAAGCATTGTTGCAGCATCATTTGACCAAAATGATGATGTATTTGTAAAGTCTACTTCTGGAATTGAATTCCATTTAATTAAACTGCCGAGAAAATTAATCGGGAGTTTAATTGAGTAATGACAAATTCTAACTCAAAATTATTTAACCCTAATGTGAGCTTTTTTAGACTTGAAATTGTGTGGGGTACTTTGTTTCTTATCGTTGGTTTTTCTTTGTTGCTAATTGCAATTGCCAATTACGGTGTTAATTATCAGTTATGTAGCTCTACTGATTGTTATAACAATTTCATCACACAATTTAAGCTCCCTCTTGGGATTTTATCTCTGCTTATCCCCTTAGGCGCTATTTATGCCGTTCAACATAGATCAGAACAGAGTATTGCTCAAATAAAAACGAGTGAAGGACAAAATAACTTTGTAAATTATTACAAACACCTAGAAGAGTTTGAAAAATATTTAAAATCCAAAGCAATAGACAGCAAAGTTTATGTTAACCAAACACATGCTGAAATATTCCAAGGGAGTAGAGATGGGGATTTCAGTATTTTAGATAGTACACAACAGCTAATTGCTAATAAATACTTGGAAATTTATATCAAGCTAAAAGATATAGAAAAAATGGACATTGAGGATATTGAACAAAATAAAGCGATTGATAAAAATTTTAAGGATATAGAATCAAAAATTGATGAATTAAATAATAAGTTGAATGTGATTCCAAAAAAACTTACATTAAATTCAATTAAAGTTAGTCTTCTTAAAATTGATGATGTTAATGCGCAAATTAATTATATTCGTCGAGAGACTTTACAGTTAATTACGTTATTGTCTTTTTGCCATACTTATACTCCTGCAGCCAATATGAAAGCTATATCTAATCTACCGAGTAAGGTTAATTTTACTGAAGTTCAAAATTGTAAATATTTAAACTTGAAACTTGATTAATAGGAACCTGCAGGGGCAGAGCTGATTAAAATAGATGAAAATTCTTGTCGGTGACGCGGTATATTTATCAAATCGGCAAGTGCATTTACTAGGATCTAAACCAATGATAATCAACCCTTCAGAACGCCTAAGCTATCGGCTTATGACCTTAGCCGATGGTCCACGTTTACTTGATGTTGATAGTGATCCGCTGGTGATGAAGTACATTACTAAAGGTGTGCCCAGTACACTGCAAGATATTGAAGAGCGTATGCTGCCGCGATTGGCTAAGTATTTAAACCCCGACAAAGGTTGGGGGCTTTGGGAAGTCTGTGACACCTCATCAAAACTTTATTTAGGTTGGGTACTCGTCAGACCCATGCACTTTTTTAGTGAAAATCCAGAGTTTGATAATTGGGAATTAGGCTGGCGTTTTAAGCAAGCAGGTTGGGGTAGGGGCTATGCCACTGAAGCGGCAAAGCACATTATGCATGTGCTTGCCGATAAACATCAGGTGAAAAGCTTCTCGGCTATTGCGGTAAAGGATAATGTGGCGTCGATACAGGTTATGAAAAAACTGGGTATGGTGTTTGAAAAATCAGCCTTGCATGTTGACCCGCTGTTTAGCGAACAAGTGGAATATTACCGTATTGATTTTGCTTAGCGAATTAAATAGCCATCCACGATAATGAGATATTTGATTCGATTGAAATGTCGGGTGCTGGTTAATAAACAAGGGTGATGTTGCTTATAACTGGGTTGGTTTTTGATCTTTTCCTCCGCGTTCTGTGTGCCCCCACAACGGAGTTGTCTGTGGTTCAATATCTTGGTTTTTTAACAGTTAATGACTCTGTGAGCTCTGTGGTTAATAGCTTTTCTCTTTAGTTTTGCTTGTTGTTTTTTCGCAATCGATAGGGTCAGATCGCTTGATATTAGAATAGATCAAGGTCAGGTTTGTTGGATGCCTTAGCGGCCCGGCTTTTTAAGTGAGTAAAACTGTCATGGTAAAAGCGCAAGAAAATCGAGTAAGAATTAATGTGACTGTCCTGTTTATTTCGTTTATTTCTGGGCTATTTATACCGGCCTAAAAATAAATACAAACTAGTAATTTGATAGCCTAAATACACTATAAAAATGGTTGGTTTTGCTGGATATAACTTTTACATTTTCAGTGATATGCTTTATACAGTAAGGGAGATTTAAATATGACTTATATAAGTAAAGAATTAATTGCTAACGCCTTAGCACTCTCGACGAATCAACGAGTTGCCCTAGTTGAAAGGCTGTTAGAGAGTTTAGATGCCCCAAATCCCGAAATAAATGAAATCTGGGCGAAAGAGTCCGATGCTCGTGTATTGGCGTACGAGAACAAACAGGTTAATTCAAAACCTGTTTCTGAAGTGCTAAAAAAATATAAATGAAAATTGAGTTTCTTGATATTGCCGAGGCGGAGCTAGACGATGCCTTTAAATATTATGACGAGATATACAAAGGCCTAGGGACTCGGTTTATTGAAGAAATAGAAACTGCTTTAGCTAGAGTTAAAGTCACCCCTATGGCTTGGCAAAAGTCTAGTCATTACACCCATAGATGCCTGCTCAACCGTTTTCCTTATTCAATCGTATACCAGATCAGAAATGACTTAATTTTAGTTGTAGCAATCGCTTGTACTCATCAAAAACCCAATTATTGGATTGATAGAATTGAAAACTAAAATCGAAATCGATAGGGTCAGCTCGCTTGATATTAGAATAGATCAAGGTCAGGTTTGTTGGATGTCTTAGCGGCCCGGCTTTTTAAGTGAGTAAAACTGTCAGATGCTCTTTTCTGAGTACTCTTGAAATTTCAACGAACTCATCTCTGACGATAAAATATATGGAGTAACTTTTAAATACCGCTCTGCGGTATGAGGGCAAAATCTCATCGCATTTGGGGTAGTGTTCAGGTTTAGCTGCAATGGCGTCAAAAGTACTATTAAGATCATGATAAAACTGCAGAGCCACATCAACACCGAATTGCTCAATACCATAGTTAAAGATATTGACTAAATCATTAACTGCTTCGTTAGTTAAACTATAAGTCTGCACTCTGTGACCTATTGGCTAACACTTCGGCCATTATATCTGCGGGTTTTCTATTAGATAGGCCACTTTGTTCTCCTAACAGTAATGCTTGCCTTAGTGCAGTGATTTCGTCAGTTCGCGCTTGTTCTTTTCTAATCAAATCTCTTAGCAGTTCGCTATCACTTGCATATTTGCCAACGGATAACTGAGATTGGATCCATTCATTCTGCTGGTCGGTTACCGTTATGCTCTTTTTAACCATACCCATATTTTGACCTAAACGTTAAGTGGTAGGATTATATCCTACCACTGGCATGGTGATTGTTGCAAAGGGGGGAGCGAATAAATAATCACCAGTATTGGTTAATAAATAGGTTTTTTTCCCATTAATTATTTAAATCACCGATAACGGTGAATTTTATTAACTGCGAATTAAAGAGCCATTCACGACAATGAAATTTTTAATTAATCATAAAAACAATTGGTTGTTGTTTTTTCGTAGCTAAAGCAACTCCTACATTTTGGGCGTAGGCAGCGGTAATATAATCACCGATATCAGTTAAAATAGCCTTCGTATTCACACTATCGCATCAAATCACGGACAGGAATTACAAGGACTGGCATTGTAAAAGCGCAAGAAAATCGAGTAATAATTAATGTGACTGTCCTGTTTATTCTGCTGGTTAATAAACAAGGGGGATGTTGCTTATCTGGGTCGGTTTTTTTATCTTTTCCTCCGCGTTCTGTGTGCCCCCACAACGGAGTTGTCTGTGGTTAATAGCTTTTCTCTTTAGTTTTGCTTGTTGTTTTTTCGCGAAATTACGATGACATCCATCGCAATTTATCAATTAGCTTCTACAATTAATCTGGTATCGTGGAACCTTTGGAGTTACAATATTTCTGATGATTAAGAGTTTCATACATAAAGGGCTTGAGAAGTTTTATTCGAAAGGTATAAGTTCTGGAGTTCAAAAAAAGCATGAGAAAAAGTTACGTCTTATTTTGACCAACTTAGATCAAGCAGCCATTCCCGATGATATGGACTTGCCCGGTTTGTTTCTGCATAAACTTAAAGGTGAGCGGAAAGAGATTTGGTCTGTACGAGTCAGCGGGAATTGGCGCATTACTTACCGCTTTATTGGTCATGATGTTGAAATTGTGAATTATGAGGATTACCACTAATGACTATGCACAACCCTGCACACCCAGGTGAAATTTTAAAAGAGTTGGTGATTGATTCACTAGAATTAACTATTACAGATGTAGCGCATCATCTTGATGTTAGTCGAAAAACTTTGTCCAAAGTACTGAACGCACGTGGTGCGGTAACGCCAGAAATGGCAGTAAGACTGGAGTTGGTTTTTGGCAAACCTGCTGCAGACCATTGGCTCAGACTTCAAAATGCCTATGATCTTTGGCAAGCACGTCAACTTCAATCAGGCTTAAGGGTATTACCGTATAATTTTGAGGCGGCATAACAGATTAATTTTATTCGATTCAGAATGTCTAACGGAGACAGCCTTGCATGTCGACCCGCTGTTCAGCGAACGAATTGCAAAGACACACATCATAAGAGTGCAAGACAATCGGCTTTGTAGACAACTACTTTGAGGCACCGCCACTGCTTTTGTCTGCTTAATTCTGCAACACTCTGCTTCTTTCTGCCCATAGAATCCTTAACTAGAATCAATGGGGTCAAATCGCTTGATTTTTGACTCCATTGATTTTTGTACTTTTTTCTAGAACTTTTTAAGCGACCTTGTAATCTGGTATAGGCAGGATGTTATCGGGAAGAGGCATATTTTCAGCTTCCCAGGTGTCAAGCTTTGCCTGCATGTTTATCCAAATGGAAACGCCCGTTCCTGTCGACTCAGAGAGCCGTCTGGCCATAGCGTGAGAGCACTTTGCTTTGCCATTAATAAACTCACTTAATGCTTTTCTTGAAACTCCAAGATAAGTGGCTGCGTCCGTAATAGATATATTACGTTCGTCCAGTATGGTGAACTTAAAAAACTCACCCGGATGCGATGGTTTTCTAGTTTGTTTCATCTTAATCTCCATACCTCTTTTTAAGAGGGCTGCTAAATTTTGGGGTCATATTAGGTAGATGTTAAACCGCCTTTATTAATTTACCATGGTAATCACGGTAATCCACCAGTACTGCGCCATCATCATGTATTTGGAAGGTGATCCGCCAATTGCCATTCACTTCAAGACTATAAACCCCTGCACCGGAGCCTTTCTTTTCTGCAAATTTATTCCCATAAATACTTTTTAAGTCTTTTGGATGATGTGAAGCATCTACCGCGTCTAATATATATCCTACTTTTTGCAAGTGATTACCTTGTATGCCACTTGTATCGCCATTATAAAAAAACTTTTTAAGCCCCTTATGTTTAAAACTCTTGATTGCCATGCCAGATCCCTCTTGTGCTGGTAGTCAATAGGTAATGGTCAATTTGTTTTACTGTAACGTGTAACGTGTCGGGTGTCAACTTGTGCTGTTTAAGCTTGGTTTTAAATCGATATTGCAGGGACGTATTTCTTTGCAGTTGCGGAAGGGGGAAAGAGTGGGGTGGCTCTACAATTGTTGTTTGACTGTGGACAAGCAGGGGGGCTGATGAAAATGGCGTTAGTGAGTTGTGCAGCATTAGGTGCGGTTGTAGGACCGACTTTAGTCGGGAAAAAACAACCTCTTTAATAAACTTGAAATGTGGCTATAAAAATAACATTTGCTGTTGTTTTGTTCGGCCCTAAAGGACCTCCTACAATAGGTGCGGTTGTAGGACCGACTTTAGTCGGGAATTAAATAGCCATCCACGATAATGAAATTCTTTGTTAAACGTAATTAAAACAATGAGTTGTAAGTTTTTTTCGATTGAAATAAGGTTGTCTTTTGCTTTGGCTGTTGTTTTTTCGTAGCTAATAACATCCGTTACGGAGCAACTCCTACATGTTGGGCGTAGATAGCTGTATTTATTCACTATCTAGCATTTAATTTCTGCTATTTTCTAGCCTACTTGTAGATCTTTTCCTCCGTGTTCTGTGTGCCCCCACAACGGAGTTGTCTGTGGTTCAATATCTTTAGCTTTTGTTTGCTTTTTCCTGCTTAATTCTGCAACACTCTGCTTCTTTCTGCCCATGGAATCCTTAGCTAAGCTCATTCGCTTTTCGATAAGGACCCTCGTAATCAAATAAACGCTCGGTCACTTGCCAGTGATGTTTTTGCTTTTTGGCTATCACAAAGTCAGGCGCTGGCAGGTAAGGTAAAAACTTCTCCAACTCTTCAAGTGAGTTGAACTGAAGCGACTGACTGCCGTTGGCTATTCTTCGGGCAAACAAATCGTTAAAGGCTTGCCGCGAATTTTTATAATTAAAGCGGAAGGTTTCCGATAACGTGAGGCCGTCTTCATCGTGGTAGGTGATTTTTAAGCAGGTGTCCGCCCAGATAATCTCTGGGGTAATGGCAGCGCAGCGTAGTACTTTATTGTTTTTTAAATTTAACGCTCTTCTTAATATATCATCGGGATCAATGAGCTTCTCTGAGCAATGCTGGCACTGTCTGGCGGCGATATCGTTTTCTTGGTTGCAATAAGGACAGCATTTAAAGCGAAAACGGTAAGTGCATTGTGTCTCGTATTTGGGGCCATCTGGGACTTCTGGGCTGTCAGGGCTTTCAATCAAGCCATGGCAACGCCGCCCAAAATGCTCAAGAATATTCCCTTCAGGGTCTTTTCTGCCCCAAAATGCATTGGCAAAACCGCATTGAGGGCAATGAATTTGCACCGCGACTGAATCTGGTGTGGGCTTTTTTTCGCCAATTTCTGGCTGAAAAATATTGTAACCATTATTGGTGTAATCCAATACTAAGCAGTCCTTTTTGCCCGGACTCAGGCGTAAACCGCGACCTACAATTTGTTGAAATAAGCTGATGGATTGAGTGGGACGTAAAATAGCAATGACATCCACGTGGGGCGCATCAAAGCCTGTGGTTAATACAGACACATTCACCAGGTACTTAATCTTTTTGGCTTTAAACGCGGCTATTAGCCCATCACGTTGTTTTATTTTTGTGGTGCCGGTAATTAAGGCCGTTTGCTCTGCTGGCAAATACCCGCAGATTTCTTGTGCGTGATCGATGGTCGCAGCAAAAATCATCACGCCTTGACGGTCTTGGCTTAGCTGTAGAATTTGCTCGGTCACCGCCTTGGTCACGCGTGGGTATTTGTGGATGAGTTCATTTAAGGCGATATCATCGGTGTCTTGTTCACCGTCTAAACTTTGTGTCAACAAACTAAAGTCGTAATGGGCAATGGCGGCATCATAATGAATGGGCGGTGTTAAATAACCGTTTTTTACCATGTGCTGGAGTGGTAGTTCGAAAATACATTTTTTAAAAAAAGAGTCGGTGCAGGGGCGCGTGTAACCATGGTAATGATGCTGATAAATCCAGCCGCTGCCTAATCGATAGGGGGTAGCGGTTAAGCCAAGGATCTTTACGCTAGGATTCAGCCTGCGAAAATGCGTTATGGTTTTATGGTATTGACCAGTTTCGTCCATGCCCACTCGATGGCATTCATCAATAATAATCAGGCTGGCAGGGCTTTGAAAAGCGTCGAGGTTAGCTGACAGTGATTGAACACTGGCAAAGACTGTTTTGGCCGAAGCGTTTTTTTGGCCCAGCCCTGCTGAAAAAATACCTGCAGCTGAACCCGTAGCCAGAAATTTTGCATGATTTTGCTCAACCAATTCTTTTACATGGGCAAGGCAGATGACGTGACCTTTGGCCAGTCGACTTAGCTCTGCAATCACTAAGCTTTTACCTGCTCCGGTAGGCAATACAATTACCGCTGGATCATCACCATGACGAAAGTGCTTTACCGCCGCCTCAACAGCGTGAGTTTGGTAATCGCGTAAGATGAATGCTTGGCTCATAAGACTGGGAATTTGGGGTGCTTGAAAGAGGAAAAGTATCGATAATACAGTAAAATAATGGCCAAGGTGGTGTAGATGTTGTACAAAATATTAAAGCAGGGGGCAAGTCACTTTTTTAGCATCAACTTAGGTACGCAATTACTTACGCAATAAATAATGCAATAAATAACGCAATAAAATTAACAAGCTAAGTTGAGTCTCTGCGAGGGTGGGGAAATCTGTGAGACTTCAGCACAACACTGTTTAAGTCGGCTAGGTGAAAACTAAGTGAGCGGCTGACGGCAACTGAATAACGTGGCATCATAAAATAAAACAATTAAAGGGAACTCCATGAATCTAATTAAAATGACGGCTGTTGCTGCCTTGATATTTACCTTACCAACATTTGCTAGTAACAGCATTATCCCGGTTTCTAAAGAAACCAAAGATATGGCTGTCAGCTTGCGTGATAAGGCCATCAAAGACGATAGCGCTTACGAAATATTAAAATCGCTCACTACTGAAGTCGGTGCGCGCCACCCTGGTACACCAGGCGAAAAAGCTGGCATTGAATGGGGCGTAAAAAAATTAAAAGCCCTAGGATTCGATAAAGTTTATACCGAAGACGTTGAGATGAATGGTTGGCTTCGCGGTGTCGAAACGGCTGAAATCCTTATCCCTTCTTATCAAAAAATGACGATCACTGCCCTAGGCCGTTCAAAATCAACACCTGAAGGTGGCTTAGAAGCATCAATAGTGCATTTTGCCAGCTACGCTGATCTCGAAAAAGCCGCTGATGGCAGTTTAAAAGGAAAAATTGCCTTTATCAGTAATCGAATGGAACGCTTTCAAGACGGAGCTGGTTATGGTCCTGCAAATATTGCCCGCTCAAAAGGCCATGAGCTCGCAGCCCAAAAAGGAGCGGAAGCCTTGCTCATCCGTTCTATTGGAACAGACGATCACCGCAACCCTCATACTGGTGCAACCAACGTGGCGATGGGTTATACAATGGTACCCGCTGTCGCGCTATCTAACCCTGATGCCGATCAGTTAGTGCGTTTAATTGAATACGGTCACAGCCCTAAAATTCGCCTGAATATTCAAACCAAAGATCTGGGCCCGATTGTCACCAAAAATGTCATCGGCGAAATAACTGGCCGTGAATTTCCTGATGAAGTGGTGGTGATTGGCGGCCATTTGGACAGTTGGGACTTAGGCACAGGCGCAGTGGATGATGGCGCTGGCGTTGCTATTGCTATGGCAACTGCCACACTGATTAAAAACAATACTAAACAAGCTCCGCGCCGCACCATAAGAGTTATCCTGTGGGGCGCAGAAGAGCTGGGATTAATTGGTGCCCGCGCTTATGCCAAAGCACGAGAAGCAGATGGCACTATTGCTAAGCATGTTATTGGCTCTGAATCTGATTTTGGAGCTGGCCCTGTTTATGGTCTGCAATCTTCAGATAATGTATCGCCAAACGCACTACACGTGGTAGATACCATGGCTGCACTGATGGGAGAGCTGGGTGTTACTCGTCGTAGCGGTAATACCAGCGGCGGTCCAGATATGATGCCCTTGGCTGCATTGGGGGTGCCAGCACTAAACCTGATGCAAGATGGCACCGACTATTTTGACTTACATCACACCCCTGACGATACCTTTGATAAGGTTAATCCTGAACATATGCGCCAAAACGTAGCAGCTTGGACTGTGTTTACCTATATCGCGGCTGAGTGGCCGGGTTCTTTTAAATAAATTAGGCAAAGTTAACCGGCGTCTATGGTAAGCCATTGAACAGCAAGCTAGCTGTTCGATGGGTTATCGACTTTGTCCTGCTGTAAAGTGGCATATCACGCTATGAAAAAAAGCGCTTAAATGCGCTTTTATTGGTCAAAACTTATTTGTTAACACCAAGCGACTTTGTTTAATGGCACCTGTGTGCAGACCTTCACTTATCTTTAAATGAACGTTCCCAAAAGCAGGAAACCAGACGTTCAGGGTTTATCAGTAATTTTAAAAATCAAAGAGGAAAGCAAACCGTGAAATGTCCACTTTTTCGTGATTTTCAAAAAATAAGGAAATGAGAGTCTTATTTACACGATTGGCACAAGGTTGATATTCAAAAAAATTGTTTCAATATAGATAATTAGATGTAAGACTTCGTGCAATTTAATACACAAGGATTGAGTCGTGAAAAACATCATTCAGTTAGGTTTTTTATTGACCTCGACATTTTCATTTCTAACTCTAGGAAACGAAAACCTCAAACAAGGAGTCGTTAAGCTTGATGATTCTTCACTTTATTACCAATGCGTTGGGGCAGGTAATCCTACAGTATTTATAGAAACTGGTTTAGGAGTGGCAATTTCAGATTAGTCGGACACATCATGGGATGCTTTTATTGAATCGGTAAGTAAAAAAAACGAAGTATGCTTTTATGACAGGGCTGGAATTGGGAAAAGTGACCAAAACAAAAAATCACATACCAGTAAAGAAGTGGCTACACAATTAAAGCAAGTAATATCCGCTGCAAAAATTAATACACCTTTCATATTGGTTGCGCACTCCATTGGCGGCATGCATGCACGAGTTTTTAACGACATGTTTCCAAAGCTTTTATCAGGAATCGTATTAGTTGACGCCACTCCTTATGGGTCTGATGAGTGGGCATATGCAGAAATGTCAAAAGTACAACCAGAGGATACGGAAGACTACCTTTCTTTTAAAAAGCAATTTATTCAACGACTTGAAGATCCAAATACAAACACTGAAATGTTGAACGTTTTAGAGTCGGTTAATCAAGCAGATAACTCTCAAGACTTTGGAAACAAACCTTTAGCCATCATCCAAAGAACAATTCAATATGGAACTGAATATGCTCCACCTTTTATCCCAAAAGATACCGTTACTCGATGGGATAATGTCTATCGAGATTCAGAGCATGTATTTACTTCATTATCAACCAATAGCCATTTCATTCGTTCGTTGTCTAAATCACATTTTTTACAACGACCAACAGAAGATCTCGAAGGGACTCTGAAAGCGTTGGATTGGATTATTGAACAATTAAAAAAAGGAAATTAGTTAAAAATTTTTTAACTAATGGACAGTCTGCTATTAAGAAAAATAATGCTGTTGCTCGATGTTTTATATGTCCGTATTCTCGGTAAAAGGCGATCTTCACGGTCAATTAATCGTGTGACTGATTTCGCTCGAAGCCGAATATCGGCCATGTGCCAATTGCGGTCATTCGGGGATTCTATCCTATCCGTAAATTTCAGCGGCTCTGACCCCGCAGGTCTAATATCTAGAATTCATATAAATTAGTACGAACTACAATCTTTTCTTTTAGTTATTCAGAGTTCGCTTTAAGTTTGTTATAAATAAACAGATCATCTTCTACTTTAAAAATGACTAGCGTAAGCAACTTTAAATAAAGTAAATATGAATTTTCATGCAAGTGGATTTCTGTTGGGTTAGCTTGTGTACCATGTAAATAGCTATTCCTTAGGTCTAGCCCATTTGTAAACTCACTTTTATTTAAGTAGTAATTGAAATAATTTTGCTCTGGCACTGCAAAAAGAGAACTTCCAAAATACACAATACCTTCCTTGCTCATATTTATCACTTCTTCTTGAACATCGTCAGGGTAGTGATAAAAAGAAGCAACGTCATTTTCATATATATCTCTTAATATTAAAATTCTGTTCCAATTAGTGACATTAAGGCAATTGTTTGTACTGATGGAGATATAATTCTTATCCATCAAATATTTCAGATTTTCACGTTGATGATCTTCGTAATTACTGAAATTTATTTCTTCTTCATTAACCAATAAATCAACAAAATTTCTATACTGTTTACCTTTGAACGGGTCAACATAAGTCAAGAGAGTTTGGTCAGAAAACAGCAGATAAGTTAGATAATTAACTTCTGTTTCATCTTTGTTGATGTATATGTACTTATTGTCATTTAAGCTTGGAATATCTTTGATTGCTGTAGGGCCAGATGACATTTGTAAAAGTTCAAAATCGATCTGTTTATTTTCTACAAATAATTTATATTGCTTTAATATAGATTCGAACTCAGGTGCAATTGTTCTTATTTTCTCTAATGCAGAAGCGCTGGCTGTTGGAACTGTTAAATTGGCGTTATTTGGTAAGTCATATAATTCAGATAAAGTGTTATTGAAAACTGTTTTTAGAATATCTTCTAATGAATGCCCAAGCCCTGTTAGTATTTGTGAATATGTGTGAATTTGTCCTGTAGATGCCATTTCCAATTGAGTAAACGCTACACCATAAACGTATTCAGTTTTTGACCTAACTCTTAAAGTTCCTTCAAAGATACCTAGCTGATTTTCTTTACTCGTTAGGGCGACCATATTATGTTCATCCATGTACTCAAAAAGTGTTTTGAAGTTTCTATATAAAATATATGGATGATTATTTTCTTTAATGTGATCTAAACTAAATTCATAGTGGACCGTACCCTTATCAATCCAAGCATGCTTAACTTTAGAAGCATTTTCTGGATAACTAATAGTTACCCCATATTCAAATGCTGAGCTAGAACCACTATCGAAAAAGTCTTTAACAACTTGTTGGTGTTTTCTCTTAGCAGCCAACTTAGTTTTATCTGAGATACGGAAATCACTGTGATTTTTTGCATTTTGTATTATAGGCAGGTAATTAGTATTGCAATGCTCTGAGTCGATGTACGAAGAAATGATACTTTCTTTTTCTTGAATAGTTAAACAGCTAGGGAGATACAACTGAGTTTTATTAAAGTTATTTTCAACTTCATAAATAGCTAAAATGATCTCTGCACTTTGCTGATTACTCTTTAAATATTCACAAAGAACAAGCTTATATTTGTTAACCAAGTTTTTTTGGCTCAATAAGTACCGTATTTGATGTGGATTTTCCTTCAAAACTTCTTCTATTTGAGATGATGATATTTTTTTAAATTGTTGATAATTGGATATTAATACCCAAAAACACCCAAAATAACGGTAAAAAAGACTTTTAAAATATGCTTGAAAATTACTATCATCAATATTAGCTATAAACTTCCCTATAATATTCCTGAAGTTTTTAACTTTTTCTTTATAAATAAGGGTATCGGAATCTGACCAACTCCTAAGGTAGGCACCGTTATCAAAGAACAGCGATATGTTGTATAGCTCAAGCACATCGTTGATGTCATCCAAATCTTTTGTTGACTCACTATTCAATATTGATTCAGCTTTTGATAAATAGTGCCTGCTGGACGTGTCATGTATTGATTGGAATACAACTCTATCTCTATCAGGTTTACTCATAATTAAAATAAGTCGCTTGTAGTCGTCTTAAAATTGTTTTTATTAAGGTATAGGTTTTACGTTTGGCTCACAAACATTTAATAGCTTATTTTATTTGATGAAAAAATGAATATCTCTATATGTCTGCAATTCTTAAGATTATCAGTTGGCTGTCAGTAACACTGAGCCTCAGCTTTCCTTCGGCTAGGAGACAGCTGGCGGATAATCTCGAGTGGAGGAAACCGCGGAAGATTACCTGTGATGTGTCGTTGCTATGGGGATTTCGTTGGTGGGTCGACGGATAGTTGCCTGAACCTTGTATAGTATGTTTTTTCGAACCTGTGATATTCGGGTTTTCTTCATCTTTACTGCCTGTTTCTTCCTTTTTTGTCTCTTCAATTGCCATGATTTCACGCATTTTATACTTTCAAGCATAGCGCTTCTCTCACCGCGTTTTGACGATGATATTAATACTGAGTTGATAGTGTGTTAGTTTCCGTTTTATAGCCCCTGTTTGGCGGTGCTCTGGGTAAATAGGCGGGCAATGTTATCGCGACTATCACCATCGGTTGATGGCACTGACGACATTGGAACGGAGCGCTCTCATCAACAACGGACTCCACTGTTGTTATTACATCAGGCGCAGGCACATTCAGCAACTGTCTGGCGAGTGCTAATTTAGCGTGACTGGCAAGTAACCCGTAATGGCGTATGCGATGAAATCCAGATGGCAGCACATGCAGCATAAACCGGCGGATAAATTCATGCGTGTCTACTTGCATTTCTTTGTGCTTAGTACGCCCTTTAAGTCGATAGTCCTTGTAGGTAAAGCTGACGTATTGGTCATTGATTTCGCGCAATCGACTGTTAGCGATAGCCACGCGATGCGTGTATCTGGACAAGTAAGCGAGCACGGCTTCAGGCCCTGCAAAGGGGCGTTTGGCATAGACTACCCACTCTCTGTTTTGTTGCTGCGTGCACCAAGCACTAAAGTCATTAGGCTCGATGAGTGGCTTCATTTCACCGTAAAACAGCAACGCATTCTCAGCAAACAATTGGCGTAAACCCTCGACAAACAACCGACGAAACAAACGCGACAAGACCTTCACTGGTAAAAAGAAGCCCTTTTTACAGGCTTGCCACTGCTGTTTGTCTGTACTTATCCCGCCGCCAGGCACGATGCAATGCACATGCGGATGGTGTGTCATCGCTGAACCCCACGTATGCAATACCATTGTTGTCCCAATATCCGCACCTAAGTGTTTGGGGTCTTGAGCAATGGTTGCCAGCGTTTGTGAGGCAGCGCTAAACAATAATCCATACAGTTCAGCTTTGTTATAAAACGCTAACTGGCTAATGGCAGCAGGCAAGGTAAACACGACATGATAGTAATCAACCGGTATCAGTTGCGTTTGGCGTGCACTCAACCAGCGTTTAGCGGCGGATGACTGGCACTTGGGGCAATGTCGATTACGACATGAATTGTAGGCGATAAGGTTGGTATCACATTGCGGGCAATGCAATTGATGACCACCGAGTTGTGCACTTCGACAACGCGTAATGGCCGACATCACTTTAAGTTGATTGAGGCTCAGATGTCCTTGCTGTACTGCCTTGTATTGCTCACCATAAAACCGAAAGACATCAGCCACCTCAAGTGAGGGGCGAGGCATATCATGCTACTCAATGAGTTAACTTCAGCGCATCGAGCGGACTCACCACCTCATGCAGTAGCTTGGTTGCCACCTGCGCATACAGTGCGGTGGTTTCCAGCTTACTGTGACCCAACAAGGTTTGTATCACCCGAATATCCACTTTGGCTTCCAGTAAGTGAGTGGCGAAGCTGTGTCGTAAGGTGTGCATGGAAACCCGTTTGTCAATGTCGGCATCGCGTGCCGCCGCTTTACAAGCACGGCTTAACTGACGTGTGGAGATAGGGTTAATCGCTTGCTGCCCTGGAAACAACCAACCGCCATTCAACATTAACTGCTGAGCATGCGCGTAGTGCCACCAATCGCGCAGGTAACCTAATAATACGGGTGATAACATGGCTAATCTGTCCTTGTTACCCTTGCCTTGTTCAATCCGTAAGACCATACGTTTACTGTCGACATCAGTGACCTTCAATGCCACCACTTCGCTCACTCTTAATCCAGCACCGTATGCCACTGACAAAGCGGTACGATACTTTAGGTTGTGAGCTGCCGCAATCAGGCGTTTAACTTCCTCTACACTGAGAACTTGAGGCAATTTACGGGGCGTAGGAACCGTACTCAATTTCTGCACGACATCGGGACGATTGAGGGTTTTACAAAACAGAAATTGCAAACCTGATAAGGTGGAGTTGATAGTGATGTTTGAGGCACCTTGTTCGGCCATTGCAATCTGAAATTGCCGCAACTCCTCTGCCGTGGCGTGTGCAGGTGAATGTTTGAGATACGTGGCAAGCTTCGTTACCGCACGGATATAGCCAATTTGAGTTTTAGGGCTGAGTCTACGCATGTTCATATCATCTATCATGCGCTGACGAAGGGGACTAACAGCTTCAGTGAACTGAGTCATAATAATACTCCTAAGTAAGTTCAGGGCGACATGCCCTTTACTCAGCTTAGAAGCGGATCACTTATCTTGGCAGTCTCTCGCGATGTTGAAGCGGCGACCCTACCGCGCGAGCGGTTTAGTCCTATCGCTCATCTGAGACAGTCAGATTGCCAAAATAAACTCCAACTGCTAACGTCGTTACGACAAAGTCGCTCGGTAATTAGACCGACAGTTTCCCTTGGTAATGACACTAGTCAAAACTTATTCGTCCAACCAATACCTGTCACTTGCTTTAACTTGCGCAGTCGCTTACTGATTTAATCTTAAATCCAAACAAACCAGTAACCTTTCTGCGCACTCATCTAGCAAACAGCACCTAGTTTGCGAGTTCTCTACGGACTATGTCTGCGCCAGCACTTAAGGCATTGAGTTTGCCTCTTGCTACTTGGCGAGATAAGGGCGCCATACCACAGTTGGTGCAAGGGTAGAGCTTGTCAGCATCGACAAACTGCAGTGCTTTGCGTAGGGTATTGGCCACTTCTTCTGGTCTTTCAATGGTATTGCTTGCCACGTCAATGGCACCTACCATCACTTTTTTACCACGGATGAGTTCAATGAGATCCATCGGTACATGAGAGTTGTGACATTCTAGTGAGATGATATCGATACTGGATTTTTGCAGCTTGGGAAAAGCCTCTTCATATTGTCGCCACTCTGAGCCTAGCGTCTTTTTCCAATCGGTATTGGCTTTGATGCCATAACCATAACAAATATGCACAGCGGTCTCACATTTTAGACCCTCAATTGCCCTTTCTAAGGTGGCAACGCCCCAGTCATTCACTTCGTCAAAAAAAACATTAAATGCGGGCTCATCAAATTGGATAATATCAACCCCCGCAGCCTCTAATTCTCTGGCTTCTTGGTTGAGAATTTTGGCGAATTCCCAGGCGAGTTTTTCGCGACTTTTATAGTGATTGTCATACAGGGTATCGATCATGGTCATAGGACCTGGCAGAGCCCATTTTATCGGTTGTTTGGTTTGCTGACGTAAAAACGTGGCGTCTTCAACAAACACGGATTTTGGGCGAGTAACGGCACCTACCACCGTTGGTACGCTTGCATCATAGCGATCACGAATTCTAACGGTTTCTCGTTTCGCAAAATCAACGCCGCTTAGGTGCTCAATAAAGGTAGTGACAAAGTGTTGGCGCGATTGCTCACCATCACTGACGATATCAATGCCTGCGTGTTGCTGTTGTTGCAATGACAAAAGTAAAGCATCTTGTTTGCCCTCGATTAATTCTGCGCCTTGCAATTTCCAGGGTGACCAAAGTGTCTCAGGTTGTGCCAGCCATGCGGGCTTAGGTAAGCTGCCAGCCGTTGAAGTGGGTAATAGTTTTTTCATAATAGATGACCTTGTCCAAATAATGATTTTGGATATAAGCGATGAGTTACAGAGCGTAATTAGCAGACCACTGCTCAAGCGTTGCTTGGTAGGGTTTGATAAAGTGTTCTTCAACAAATTTGCCTTGCTCAATAGCGAGCTGGCTGCGTTCTTCTCGATCATAAACAATACGAGTTAATGAATAATCCTGATGCTGCAAACTGGGTTGATAGGATAAGCCTGCGACAGAATTCGCATTGTAAATTTCAGGTCGGTAAATCTTTTGAAAGGTATCCATGGTGCTGATGGTGCTGATAAGTTCAAGATCAGTGTAATCACTGAGCAAATCGCCGGCAAAATAAAAAGCCAAAGGGGCAACACTATTCGGCGGCATGAAATAGCGAACCTTTAAGCCCATTTTGTTGAAATAGTCATCCGTTAAAGAATATTCATCTTGTTGGTATTCAAAGCCCAATACAGCATGCTGATGGTCAGTCCGTTGATAGGCCTTACTACTGGACACACTCAGACAGATAACCGGCGGTTTATTAAAATGCTCTTGGTAAGTATTTGAGTTCACGAAGCACTTAAATAGCTTGCCATGTAAATCGCCAAAATTATCGGGAGTGCTAAAACTGGGCTGATTTTTATTGTGCCCCTGCAACAGCACACTAAAGTCATAATCCCGCACGTAAGAAGAAAAATTATTGCCGACAATGCCCGCAATGCGTTGCTTAGTTTTTCGATCAAAAATAGTCGGTTTCAATATTTCAATCAAGGGCAAGGCATTACCACTACTTTGAACATCAATCTTCATCTCAACGGAGATGATTTCAAGTTCAAGCGTGTAACGATCACCTTTGGGGTTATCCCAATGAGCTAGGGCATTAAAACGATTGTGAATCATCTTTAAGGTGTTGCGCAAGTTCTCCTGGCGACTATTGCCCCTGGCCAAATTAGCAAAGTTGGTGGTGATGCGCGTATTGTCTGAAGGCTGATAGTTCTCATCAAAACACACGCTCTTAATGGTAAATTTAAAGTCTTTATTCATGGTGATCTAATATTCTTTTGTGTGAGATAAAACCTGAATTTATGTTTTGCTCTTGCTGGACTTGCCAATTTTCATATCTGAATTTTCAATTAGTTGTATCCAAGTTTCCTTAGATTTTTAGCTAATGGCAAATTTGAGAATGAACTCTAATTTTGTCTAAAGTTAAGCGCTGAGTGTTTTATACGTGGTTTTTACTATGAAAAAAAATGACTTTACTTCATTCAACCATGAAAGATATTCATGGTTTGCGGTGGCATATAGAATTACGTAAGAATTACAAAGACAGCCCGCGCAATTAGCTCAAAATTAAAATGGGTTTCTATCCCTCGACCCTAGCCAAGGCTTTTTTTGCCTATAGTTCTTTCTTTAATATTACGTTGTGCCTGACAGTAATAATTTCTGCCGGGTTTGACTTGCCTCAGGTAGAATGCCGCCGCTTAGCTTATTTATTTTTTTGGGACGTACTCTAGATGCAAATCAACCGTGTACTGCTGATTGCCGTCGGCAGTGTTTTACTGGCTATGGTGACAATTCAATGTGGCGCATCTTTAGCAAAACAACTTTTTCCTTTGGTTGGGCCGGAAGGCACCACAGCACTGCGTTTAGGTTTTTCCGCGGCCGTACTTTGGTTGGTGTTTCGTCCCTGGCGAGCACTACCTCAGGGGCGAGATTGGCAGAGCATTATTATTTACGGCCTGTGTTTAGGCGGGATGAATATTCTGTTTTACCTAGCGATTGAGCGCATTCCTTTAGGGATAGCCGTGGCTCTCGAGTTTACCGGTCCTTTAGCCGTGGCTTTATTTGCCTCTAAACGAAAAAGCGATCTCCTATGGGTTGCATTGGCCATAACAGGGATTTTTTTGTTGCTGCCTGATTTAGCGAGTGCGCAAGGGCTCGATCTTACTGGCGCATTAATGGCATTAGGTGCTGGTGGGTGCTGGGCAGGTTATATCTTGTTTGGGACTCGCACAGGCAAACAAGCGTCAGGTGGTATTACTGTGGCGCTAGGCATGACAGTGGCAGCCATTGTGCTTGTGCCCATCGGCGCAGTGAGCCAAGGCTTAGCGTTAATTTCTTGGGAAGTTTTACCCCTTGGCTTATTGGTGGGGGTGTTATCCAGTGCCTTGCCTTACTCCTTGGAAATGGTCGCCCTTAGAAATATGCCAACCCAGGCCTTTAGCGTACTGATGAGTTTAGAGCCAGCGATTGGTGCATTGGCTGGTCTGGTTATTTTAGGTGAGCAACTGAGCTTGTTGCAGTGGGCTGCCATCGGTTTGGTCATTATCGCTTCAATAGGCAGCAGTTTTACGCCTAAAAAAGCCATCGAGATGGGGGTGTAAGCTCTGCTACTCATCTTTCTTGCTCTTTGTAGTTGCTAAGCAGGGCTTGTCGATTGCATGAACTTGCAGGCCTCTGCTCACGCAAGTGCGTTAATTATCAAGGATAGGTTTTAGGTAGCCGCTGCCAAGTTGCTGCATTTGGCGTTTAACCCACACCACTCTTTGCTGGAGATAAGGAGTGAGATTGCGAGGATCTCGTTTACGCGGGCTGGGTAATAGTACTGCCAACTGGGCGGCTTCGTTGGTGCTTAGATTGCTAGCTGATTTATGAAAATAATGTTGGCTAGCTGCTTCTACTCCGTAAATCCCTTTACCGAATTCAGCGACGTTTAAATACACTTCTAAAATACGTTTTTTGCCCCAAATTATTTCAAGGCTTAGCGCTAAACCCGCTTCGAGACCTTTGCGAACAAAACTTCGCCCTGGCCATAGTAAGAGGTTTTTCGCGGTTTGTTGCGTGATGGTGCTGGCACCACGAGGGGCGTCGCCATTGTCGGACTGGTTTAGGACTTGACTGATGGCGCTTACATCAACACCGAAGTGCTGTGGAAAGCGTTGATCTTCCGAAGCAACCATTGCCAATAGCACGTGCGACGGCAGCTTATCAATGTTTATCCAGTGCTGGGTAACGGGATAGGGGCTTTGCAGCATAAATGCCGTAGTCGATAGCGGCACAAATCGTAGCAACAGTAAGAACAGGGTCAGTAATAGTAAAAAACGCCACATGACAAACCATAGCCAAGCGAAAATACCTCGTTTACCCTTTGCCATTCCCCGTCTCTTATCAGATTAAATCAGCCGCGCAGAGTATAACGAATTACAGAGCCATCCACGATAATAAAACTTTTAATTAAAGGTAATTAAAACAATTCATTATGATAATTGTGAATTATGCGGATGACTACTAATGACTATGCACAACCCCACACACCCAAGTGATATTTCAAAAGAGTTGCTGAGGGATTTCGAACGAAACATACCGCTTTTTGATGGATAGTTAACTGACCAGATTACAAAATATCACTTTTTTCATTTCAGTATTGTGCAAAAAAGATGATATATTTTTAGCGTAACGAATTGCAGATAAGGTTAAATCTTCAATTATATTTTTTCGCATCTGGCTTGGTAAACCTTACTTAGCAGAGTCTAAGTGAAGCATAAATGAAAACCTTTTTAGTCGTTCTTCTTAGCCTTTTATTTAATCATCAGGCCCTAGGTAGCATAGTCATTAATGTTGATGAGCAAATCACCGGGCCTATTGGTGAAAAACTTGAATATTTCAAAGAGAATCTTCAACAAATTGAACTCAGCGAGGCAATAGAAACCTTTGAGCTAATGGGCCTAGAAGGTCAGCAGCCGATACTCAATTTTGGCATAAATTCTCAGCCTGTTTGGCTGCATTTTGATGTAAATAATCCCGAAAACGTTTTGGTTGAGCGTCAAATTGAAATTGCCACATCTTGGCTAGATAAAATTGATGTATTTGTTATTAACAATGGTGTGGTCATTACGCAATACCATGATGGTGATAGTTTACCTTATGGTCAACGTGAATCAGCACGGCAAAATTTTAGCTTTAAACATCTATTTTCTGAAGGTATTAGCTCTGTTTATATTAGAGTAGATAGTGATGATCCGATGTTATTGCCTATTTCTTTTCGAACACCTGCCCAAGCACAGCAAGATACCATAAGCCAGGTTTACATCTATGGCTTTATATATGGTGTTTTAATTGCCCTCTTAGCTTACAACGCCTGCATTTATTTTAACCTTAGGGATAAACGCTTTCTATATTATGTGATTTATCTATCAGCATTCTTATTGATGAATATGGCTTATACTGGGCATGCTTTTAATTGGTTTTGGCCAAATTCACCCCATTGGCAGCAATGGTCGATTCCCATTTTAATGGTGACTTATTCCATCAGTGGCTTGTTATTTACTGTTAATTTTTTAGCCACAAAAACTAATTATCCAAGCCTACATAAAGTTCTGATGAACGCCTGTTTTGCCCTCAGTTTGGCCCTACTGGTCGCCGCCATAATAAACAGCCGCGTATTGGCTTTGTATATCGCTTTTGGCTGTGCCTTACTGTTCCCTGTACTCATGATATCCAGTGGCATTGTGGCCCTTTATTCAGGCCAACGTTCGGCAAAATATTTTTTATTTGCCATCAGTACCGCGATGCTGGGGGTAGTTATCACAGGTTTAAGCGTGGTCGGCATTTTTCCAGCCAGCAATTGGGGTTATCATGCCTTAGAAATAGGTATACAACTTGAGGCCTTGTTTTTAGCTCTTGCCTTATCAGAACAATTTCGTTTGTCGCAACTTGAGAAAACTCAAGCGCAAAAACTGGCCATGCTTGACCAACTCACAGGACTGAATAATCGTCGCGGTTTTAGCATGTTAATTGAACCCGTTTTGAGTAGAGCTAAGTCTGAAAAAATTGATATTTCACTGATTATGCTTGATATCGACAAATTCAAAGTAATAAATGATAAATATGGACATTCTGAAGGAGATAGGGTCTTGACTTGTACCGCCAACCTTCTGGCAAAAAATGCACGTAAAGCCGATATTTGCGGACGCTGGGGAGGAGAAGAATTTATTATATTACTGCCGCAAACCAGTCTCGATGAAGCCTGTTTATTTGCCGATAGACTTAGAACACAAATCCAGAAACTCTTGATTGAATCTAAAACTGATAATATTCATATTACCGCCAGTTTTGGAGTTGCTAACTTGTGTATGTATACCCACTCCTTCGAAGAAATGCTGGTCGCAGCGGACAAATGCCTCTATAAAGCCAAAGCGAATGGCCGCAACAAGGTGTGTTCACAAATCAATTATGCTGAGTAAACAAAGAACCTGCAGAAACCTGCAGGGTCAGAGCGAAACCTGCAGGGTCAGAGCGGATGAAAATACTGGTAAATGGCGCGTAATAACTTTATTAATAAGCGATGGAGGAGATTAATAAAGTTATGGACAGCTTTGTTAAGCCGTAGTCACTAAATAAGTGCTTTCAACTGTTTTTGAAAATAAGCGGCACTGCTAGCAACACTGTCCATCGAACTGCGCGCAAAGTTGCCACCCTGTTCAATATAATAAAACGCAAGGCCGGACTTAGAAGGATCGGGTAGTACATTAAGGTAATTAATAGAACCATTACCTAACTCTGTGTAATCCCGAGTCACTGTATCCATATCTTTAATATGCCACATAACAAATCGACCTGGATGTTGTTCAACAAGTTGTTTGGGCGTGGTGTTGGCTGAATGCATTATCCAATACATGTCCATCTGCAGTTTAACCAATGCTGGATCGGTTTCCCGTAAAATAATATCAAAGCCAGTTTCGCCATTGTAATCAACAAATTCAAAACCGTGATTGTGATAGGCAAAACTAAGGCCTGCTTTTGTTACTTGTTCACCAATCTTATTCAGCATGCTGGGCATACGTTTAAAATTTTCTAAGGTTCTTTGTTCTGGCGCTATCCAAGGCCACGTTATATAGGGGGTTTTTAATGTGTGAGCACCCTGAATACACTGGTCGACAAAACGCATTAAATCGCTTTCTGAGCGCTCTAAATAGGGATGAAAACCATAGTGACAGCTTGATGCGGTTAAGCCTAGCTCATCAAGAATCGATTTAAATTGCTTAGACGTAAAGCCATAATAAGTCTCTTTTTCACTATCAAAGCCATATAGCTCAAAGTCTTGATAGCCCATCGTTTTTACTTTATTAAGGCTCGAAATTGGATCTTTAGCCATTTCGTCCCGAATGGTATAAAGCTGCAGACCCATTTTATATTCTTGGCCAGCAGCCAGTAAAACACTGGACTTAACTGATAATGCAGAAGCGGCTGCCATAACGCCGGTACTTTGCAAAAAAGCTCTTCTATCCATGCATTTATTCCTTTTTATGTAAGCTAAAATAAGGGTGATAGGGTCTATGAGTACAGATTATCGTCTAAATACATCTGGTGCAAAAGATTAGGATGCGGGAGCAAAACTGTTGAAACGCTCGTTGTTAGTCATCGAATTACGAAAACAAATCGTAACTTCGTCAAAATTAAAAGGGGGTTTGGCCAAGCGAGCAACAGCAATTAATAGGTAAAGCGATTGAAGCCTTGCAGGCTTAAGTTCGTTGGAAACTAGGCCTAAGAACTCATACATCCGAAATTATACTCATGATAAAGCCTTCCACTATATTGAACGTTTTTTGCTGTGCCTTGCAAGATGCATGTTGGTTGTCTTAGTTGTTTAGGTAAATAAGCCTTGGCAATATATTCCGGACACGAGTGCCCCTTGGCTTTTCTAGATGCTCAATATCTACCATTAAGTTTTACTTATAGTTTGATAGCTGTGAAGTATTTAATGCTTTGCCGATCTTACTCAGTAATAGATTAAATATCTGAACGGTTGTTGGTTTTTTATCTTTTGTAACATTTTCTTTATTTTTGTTGCTTTCGCTGCTAGCTTTCTGCATGAGTTATTACC
>Ga0163216_100830_pt1 | contig 31088 bp, 32 predicted proteins | sample SynspAceP_FD_167610 | JGI IMG/M metagenome (GOLD analysis project Ga0163216, IMG submission 167610) | Saline lake microbial communities from Ace Lake in Antarctica - Synechococcus sp. Ace-P (Illumina Assembly) | ecosystem: Environmental > Aquatic > Non-marine Saline and Alkaline > Saline ...
GAATTCCACATGGTAAAAAATACTAGCTAAATTAGATAAGCATCTGAAAAATATAGGTAAATAATTTTCTTACTGTCTATGCGAAGTTAAATATGCAAAGTCTCACTGCTTGAGTGAGACATTTCGCTATGTTATTTTTTTGCGCTTAATTTAAGCCATTGTCTAGTTGAGCGCAGGGCTCAGGCAAGTTGCATAGGCGGTTTTTGTTGGCCTTTACTCATGGCTAGCAATACCGGAGGCTTTTGTTGACCTTTGCTCATGGCTAGCAATACCGGTGGTTTTTGCTGGCCTTTGCTCATGGCTAGTAACACAGGTGGTTTTTGTTGACCTTTACTCATGGCAAGGTCTTGGTTTGCATATTTGATCGGTAATAAAACGCTAGTAGATAAAGTTAGTGCAGCAGAAATAAGTATAGTCGTGGCAAGTAGTTGCATAAAATGTTCTCTTATAATGGTTATCGATTAAAGCGAATTTTTCGCCCCAACCATTATGTACATTTTATGTTCAGTTGTAGAGGTTTAAGCTTTTAATAATCTCGGGAGTAAGTGCTTATAACTTTCATTAAAGGTGGCCCATATTGCAAACATGCCAATAGCATGCATTAAAAACGGGTAAGAGTAGTAGATGATAAGTACATTTGAATAACCTAGAATATGCCTTGCTAGGTATTCAAGCAAGGCGGCAGACTGGATGATTACTGTAGTACCCATAAGCCGGTAAATAATCCAATCTAGTTGGGTTGAAGATGCTTTGGAGGGGAAATATCTATCGACCAATTCAAGTCTAGAAAATATCAGATAACGACCGAATAAATTGCTGATCATTAACGTGACGTGCCAGTAAATTTCTGGTGCCGGATAGTCAACAATATACCAGTAAATTTCAGCGCCTATTACTGATGCTAATATTGCTGCAACATATTTTGCGATGGGATCAAAGCGTAAATAAAAAGTAATAGCGATCGCAAGTAAATATAATAACTCTTTAATGGTAATCGCATTTTCTAGGCCAAACCATGCCATCTCTTCGATACAACGCTGCAGTAATATAATAAGCAGGACACTGACGATGTTAATATTGCGATAACAGATTGCAGCGGTAAAAATCAGTATGCCAATAAACAAACGATCAAAAATGTAAGCATTGCCAAAGGTCATAATACCACCAGCAACAAACAGTCCTCCGAAAAGTGCCGTGAGCAATTGGGGCATATAAACGCGGGCAAACATTAGCTAAGTTTAAAACCGAAATAATCCATAACTGCAGAAAAGAAAGACTCGCGTGTTTGTTGTGATGCTTTTTGACGACAAACTGACCACCACTTACTAATAATCTCAACACCGATATTATTCATAGTTTCTGGTTTTTCATTTTCTATCGCTGAAACAGTTTCTCGGCTAATTCCTACTCGAAAAGCCAGCTCTTCTTGCGTATATCCAGCTTCTTTGCGCAGAGCTTTTAGCTGTGTACCACTAAATTTCTTGTTAGGTGACATTGTGATGGTTCCATTTAGTGAATTGACTAGATAATGCGCTAGGTAAAAAAATTACCTAATTTTGACTATAAATTAATCTAGGAATTGAGTAAACAAAAAACTGCTATAAATATGTCGGTAAAATAGCCATCAGGGGATTATTTTGTGGTTTAAAGTCGTTATTTTTCGCAAAATCAATAAGACTGAATTAAAAAGCCTAAAGCCTTGATAAAGTTTATTAATGCTTTTGCTAGAGGGGGGGCTAAGTACATAAATTCGTGTATAATCCGCGGCCAATTAGTGTTTGAACTGCCATTTTTGAGTTTATCGTCCCATGACATATTTGCATGAAGTTAATAAACGCCGCACCTTTGCGATCATTTCGCATCCGGATGCGGGTAAAACCACTATCACTGAAAAAGTACTGTTATACGGCAACGCTTTGCAAAAAGCGGGGACCGTAAAAGGTAAAAAATCGGGACAGCATGCTAAGTCAGACTGGATGGACATGGAAAAAGAGCGGGGGATTTCAATTACCACTTCTGTTATGCAGTTCCCCTATAAAGAATCGTTGATTAATTTGCTCGATACGCCAGGACATGAAGATTTCTCCGAAGATACCTATCGTACTTTAACTGCCGTTGATTCCTGTCTAATGGTTATTGATGCTGCCAAAGGGGTTGAGGCACGGACCATTAAATTAATGGAAGTGACACGTTTACGTGATACGCCGATTATTACCTTCATGAATAAAATGGATCGTGATACACGGGACGCTATTGATTTACTTGATGAAGTTGAAGACGTACTGAAAATCAAATGTGCACCTATCACCTGGCCCATTGGCATGGGTAAAGAATTTAAGGGTGTTTATCACATTCTCCTCGACGAAACCTTTTTATATAAAAGTGGCCATGGGCATATCATCCAAGAAGTGCGTTCGATCAAAGGTATCGACAATCCTGAGCTAGATAAAGCGATTGGTATTTATGCGCAAGAGCTACGGGATATGTTAGAACTAGTAAAGGGGGCCTCACACGAGTTTAATCAAGAAGAATTTATTGCTGGTGAATTAACCCCTGTGTTCTTTGGTACTGCCATGGGTAATTTTGGGGTAGATCATATGTTGGATGGTTTGGTGGACTGGGCACCAATGCCACAAGGACGCAAAACCAGCGAACGTGACGTTGTTGCCACTGAAGAAAAATTCAGTGGTTTTGTCTTTAAAATCCAAGCCAACATGGATCCTAAACACCGCGACCGGATCGCCTTTTGCCGCATCGTTGCTGGAAAGTATCAAAAAGGCATGAAGATGTTTCAAAGCCGTATCAGTAAAGAGGTGAGGATCTCTGATGCCTTGACTTTTTTAGCCGGTGACAGAGAGTTACTTGAAGAGGCTTATGCGGGCGATATTATTGGTTTACACAATCATGGCTCCATTCAAATCGGTGATACCTTTACTTCGGGTGAAAATTTCCGCTTTGCAGGTATTCCTAATTTTGCACCAGAGTTATTTAAACGTATTCGTTTGCGCGACCCCTTAAAACAAAAACAACTGTTGAAAGGCTTGATTCAGTTATCAGAAGAGGGGGCAGTGCAGCTGTTTCGTCCCTTGCAAAACAATGATTTGATAGTTGGTGCGGTGGGCGTGTTGCAGTTTGACGTGGTGGTAGCCCGTTTAAAAGGTGAATATAACGTCGACGCTATGTATGAGCATGTTAACGTTTCAACCGCCGTTTGGGTTACTTGTAAAGATGAGCGTAAATTAGAAGAGTTCCGCAATAAAGCGGAGGCAAACTTGGCCTTAGATGGTGGCGATAATCTAGCCTACATTGCGCCTACCATGGTCAACTTATCGCTGGCTAAGGAACGCTATCCCGAGATTGCATTCCATACGACCAGAGAGCATTAACGAGTAGCGAATTCCCCGGTGGAATTTTAACCACATAAAGTGAACACTAAAGTATGAATTTACAGCGTTTTTTATTAGATAAATTTAGACAAGCGGTGGCCAAAATAGGCGCGCCAACGGATACTGCTTTGCCCTTGAGTCGCAGTACACGCCCCGAGTTTGGTCATTATCAATTTAATGGCGCGATGGCTCTGGCAAAGCGTATGAAGTTGCCACCCAGAGAGGTGGCGCAACAGATAATTGATGTTTTGGAATTATCAGATGAAGTCGAAAAGTTAGACATTGCTGGCCCAGGATTTATTAACATACATTTGAATATGCAGTGGGTAGCTTCATTATTAGAACAAGCTAGTCAAAGTGAGCGCTTAGCAATTGAAGCCAATTTGCCTCAAACTGTTGTGGTTGATTATTCCGCCCCAAACTTAGCCAAAGAAATGCATGTGGGTCATTTGCGCAGCACCATTATCGGTGATGCCGTGACTAAAACCCTAGAATTTATGGGCAGTAAGGTAATACGCCAAAATCATATGGGTGATTGGGGCACGCAGTTTGGTATGTTGTTGGCTCATCTCAATGATAAATTGGCGGCTAATCAGGTCGCTGAAACCGCATTGTCCGATTTAGAAGATTTTTACCGTCAAGCAAAAGTACGTTTTGACAATGAAGAAGGTTTTGCCGATAGAGCGCGCGAATATGTGGTTAGATTACAAAGTGGTGATGCCCAGTGTTTGCAACTTTGGCAGAACTTTATCGACGTGTCGATTGCTCATAGTGAAGATGTTTACCGTAAGTTAAATGTGAGCCTTACCCGTGAAGATGTGATGGGTGAAAGCGCCTACAACCCTGATTTAGCTAAAGTGGTGGCTGAATTAAAATCTTTAGGTATTGCTGTTGAAGACCAAGGGGCTCAGGTGGTTTTTCTGCATGAGTTAGCGGACAAAGAAGGTACGCCAGCCGTTTATATCATTCAAAAATCAGGTGGCGGGTATTTGTACGCCACAACCGATTTAGCTGCAATACGTTATCGTAACAAGGTATTGGCTGCGGATAGAACATTAATTTTTACTGATGCTCGTCAAGCTTTGCATTTTAAACAAACAGAGTTAGTGGCGCGCAAAGCTGGATTTATCACCCCAGAGCAAAGTTACGAACATTGTCCCTTTGGTATGATGTTAGGCAATGATGGCAAACCCTTTAAAACACGGACCGGCGGTACGGTTAAATTAGCCGAGTTGTTGGACGAAGCGATTGAAAGGGCAGAGAAGCTGATTAATCAGCGTGAATCTGAATTAAGTGAGCAAGAGCGTAAAGACATTGCCCATAAAGTAGGCATCGGTGCGGTCAAATATGCTGATCTAAGTAAAAATCGCACAACAGATTATATTTTTAATTGGGATTCTATGCTCAGCTTTGAAGGTAATACTGCGCCTTATTTGCAATATGCCTTTACTCGAGTACAAAGTATATTTCGTAAAGCCCAACAGTATTTACAAAACAATGCGGCTAACATCCAGCTGCTTGAAAGCCAAGAAAAAGCCTTGGGCATTAAATTACTGCAGTGTTCTGAAGCACTTAATCAAGTGAGCCAAGAGGCTACGCCACACGTACTCTGTACATATTTGTATGAACTAGCCAGTTTGTTTATGAGCTTTTACGAAGCTTGTCCGATATTAAAAGAGGGCATAAGCGATGACGTAAAAGGCAGTCGTTTGATGTTAGCTAAGTTAACGGCCAGTACCCTCAAGCTTGGTTTGGACCTTCTGGGTATTGATACAATGGAAAAAATGTAAGGTATAGTTAAGTGACTATGAATAGTAATACGATGATTTTTTACAAGATAAGGAGATAAATGATGATCAGAATTTTGGCCTTTGCAGGCAGTGCACGTAAAGATTCATATAATAAAATCATTTTGAAAATCGCCGTGCAAGGAGCGATAGATGCGGGCGCTAAGGTAACCCTATTAGATTTAGCTGATTTGCCCTTGCCTTTGATGGATGAAGACTTAGAGAAACAATCAGGTATTCCCGCCAATGCATTAAAGTTTAAACAGCTATTGAAGGAGCACGATGGTTTTTTAATCGCTTCTCCTGAGCATAATAGTGCTTATAGTGCCTTATTAAAAAATACCATTGACTGGGCTTCAAGACGTGCTGAAGGTGAAAAACCGCTAGAAGGTTTTAGCCATAAAGTTGCAGGTATTATGGCGGCCAGTCCCGGTGCTTTAGGCGGCTTACGTGGTTTAGTGCCCCTGCGTATGCTACTTGAAAATATTGGGGTTATGGTATTGCCTAACCAAAAAGCGGTTGCCAAAGTGTCTGCCTTGTTGACCGAAACGGGCATCATAGATGACGAACAAACCATTGCTGGTTTGAAACGTATTGGCAAAGAGTTAGTTGAAACCTTAGCCAAATTGAACCGCTAAATATTGGTTTTTTCGCCTCGGTATCTGCTGCAAAGTGAGTACTTAGGCGAGTGTTATATCTTAATTTATTTTGGCTCTGTCAAAAAGCCGTAAAATCCGCTAACATTCGCGCCCTAAAATCGTAATCAATTATGCAGCTTAGCTATCAATTTTATGTTTGAAATCAATCCAGTAATTAATACCCTTGCCGACGTCAGACTACGTGCAGAGTCACTTAGGGGGTATCTTTGACTACGACCTCAAAAAAGAGCGTCTAGAAGAAGTTAATCGTGAATTAGAAAGTGCCGACGTTTGGAATAATCCTGAACGCGCGCAAAATCTAGGCAAAGAAAAAGTGGCCTTAGAATTAGTGGTTGAAACCATTGATAATCTGAGCCAAGGCAGTGAGGACGTAGAGGGTTTGCTTGAGTTAGCGCAAGAAGCAGAAGATCAAGAAACCTTTGATGAAGCGCAAAAAGAACTTGAAGATCTCGTTGTTCAACTAGAAAAACTAGAGTTCAGGCGCATGTTTTCTGGCCCCAATGACATTAACCATGCCTATTTAGATATTCAATCTGGCTCAGGCGGCACCGAAGCGCAAGATTGGGCTAACATGATCCTGCGCATGTATTTACGTTGGGGTGATGCCCATGGCTTCAAACCTGAGTTAATGGAAGTGTCAGACGGTGATGTTGCGGGTATCAAAGGCGCCACCATTAAATTTACCGGCGAATATGCCTTTGGTTGGTTACGCACAGAAACAGGCGTACACCGTTTAGTTCGAAAATCCCCCTTTGATTCTGGCAATAGACGCCATACCTCGTTTGCATCGGTATTCGTCTACCCTGAAATTGATGACGATATTGAAATAGAGATCAATCCCTCTGACTTAAGGATTGATACGTATCGTGCCTCTGGTGCAGGCGGTCAGCACGTTAACCGAACGGATTCTGCGGTGCGTATCACCCATTTACCCACCAATATCGTGGTGCAATGTCAAAGCGATCGTTCTCAGCATAAAAACAAAGATCAAGCCTTTAAACAGTTAAAAGCTAAGCTATACGAACATGAAATGCACAAACAAAATGTTGAAAAGCAAGCCATGGAAGACAGTAAATCAGATATTGGTTGGGGCAGCCAAATTCGCTCATATGTGTTAGATGATGCACGTATTAAAGATTTACGTACCGGTGTTGAAACCCGTAATACCCAAGCAGTATTAGACGGTGATCTTGATAAATTTATTCAAGCCAGCTTAAAGTCTGGTTTGTAAACACGTAGCTAATTATATTCTAGGAAAGTCGATGACTGAACACCAACAAGACGAAAATAAACTGATCGCTGAGCGTCGCGCTAAACTTGCTCATATTCGCCAAACGTGCAAATCAAACGGATTTCCCAATGACTTTAGACGGGAGTTTTACAGTGCTGATTTGCAAGCTGAGTTTGGTGAGCAAGAAAAATCTGAGCTCGAATCTTTAGGTAAAGTGGTGAGTATTGCTGGTCGGATATTGGCCAAACGTGGGCCGTTTCTGTTGTTGCAAGATATGTTGGGACGTATTCAGTCCTATGCCTCAAAAGACACCCAAGCCGACATCAAAACTCGCTACGGTACCTTGGACATTGGCGATATTATTGGTGTAAAAGGTGAGTTACACAAATCCGGTAAAGGTGATTTGTACGTTAATATGAGCGAGTATCAATTACTCACTAAGTCCTTACGTCCATTACCAGAAAAATTCCATGGTTTAGCAGATCAAGAAACCAAGTATCGTCAGCGGTATGTCGATCTGATCACTAATCAACATACTCGTGATACCTTTCTTATTCGCAGTAAAATTGTCAGCGGTATTCGTAATTTCTTAACGCAACGCAACTTTTTGGAAGTTGAAACGCCGATGTTACAGGTGATACCCGGCGGTGCAACAGCCAAACCTTTTGTAACCCATCATAATGCTTTGGATATCGATATGTATTTACGTGTCGCACCAGAGTTGTATTTAAAGCGCTTAGTGGTCGGTGGTTTTGAAAGGGTGTTCGAAATAAACCGAAATTTCAGAAATGAAGGTCTATCTACCCGCCACAACCCAGAATTTACCATGTTAGAGTTTTATCAGTCTTATGCTGATTATCATGATTTGATGGACTTAACTGAGGAAATGTTGCGCACGTTGGCTCAAGACATTCTTGGCAGTGCGATTATCAAAAACACCGTCAAGGACAAAGAAGGTAACGTTGTGCTTGAAAAACACTACGACTTTGCTCAGCCTTTCGCGCGTTTGTCGATGAACCAAGCCATTATTAAATACTGGCCTGAAGCAAATGTTGTGGCGATAAATGATCCTGAAAATCATCTAGCTGAGCTAAAGGCGATGGCTAAGCAGCTGCGTATCAAAGAACCTGCAGTGGATGGTATCTGGGGCGCGGGTAAATATCTGTGTGAAATATTTGAAGCCACCGCAGAAGAAAAACTTGACCAGCCTACTTTTATCACCGCTTATCCGTGGGAAGTATCGCCCTTGGCTAGACGCAATGATGATAATAGCTTTGTCACTGACCGTTTTGAGTTTTTTGTTGGCGGTCGTGAATTAGCCAACGGGTTTTCCGAGTTAAATGACCCTGAAGATCAAGCTGAACGCTTTAGTAAACAAGTGGCTGAAAAAGACGCCGGTGACGACGAAGCGATGCATTTTGATGAAGATTATATTCGTGCCTTGGAATACGGTTTGCCGCCCACTGCAGGAGAAGGAATTGGTATTGATAGATTGGTGATGTTATTTACCGATAGCCCAACCATCAAAGACGTTATCTTGTTTCCCCACATGAAACCCGAAGCGGTAGAGTAAGCCTTTAATAATGCTCCCTAGACCCTTCGTGGTTTAGGGGCTTTTTGCACGCTGTCCTGTAGATCCTTTGCGTAAAGTTGTCGCCAATTATAATAGCCATATATAGCCAGCACCAGCCCACTTAGAAATAACGCAATAGTCACCGTCTCTCCCGTACGCCAATAAATGACTAAAGAAATAGCATTAATTAGGATCCAATATATCCAACTCTCCATCACACGGAACATGGTCAATACTGAAGCTAATAAGCTGGCAAAAAATAGCCAAGACTCAAAAAAAGCCAGGGTTTCGCTAAACCAAGATGAAAGTAAATAACGAAAAACGATGGCAAGACCAATGATGGCTATCATTAGTTTTATATTGTTTTTTGCGGACAGACTGACAAATAAGCTGGTCTGGTTTTTACCTAAGGGTCTTAACCAGACCATCCAGCCATAAACAGCGATGAGCATGTAAATAATATTGAGAAGAACCTGACTGTCTATTTTTAGATTTATAAAAATAAATGTGTACAAAAATGCACCCATAAACCCAGCTAACCAACACCAAATATTGCCCCGAGCCGCTAAATACATATAAGATAAACTAAAGAATATCGCTGACAATTCAGTTAATGGATGTGAAGCAAACGTGAGTAAAATAGAATGTTGCAAGAATCGGCCTCTATCGTTGGGGCTTAGTTACTTTACAGGGCTGTAGTGTAGATGACTGCTGAGTAACAATCCAAAACTTTGCCTACTTAATGATGAAATCTCCTACGTTGACACTTCCTGTTGCCGAATTTCTGTACAAAGAGCAAGATTAACTGGGCAAGGTAAGTTGAAACGCGCTGCTTGTTCAAGAATATAGCCATTGATGAAATTTATCTCAGTCTTACGTTTAGCCTGCAAATCTCTATTCATAGAAGAATAATTATCACGGGTCTGCTGTATTACATGTTTGACGGCATTTATTAATCTATCTGACTCAAGCTCAAATCCCAGATGTTGCATGATGAGGGTTATTTCATCACATAATGCGGCAATTTGTATTTGGTATTTGGCTTGAGCCAATTCGCCATTTTTAACCTTGTGTAAGGCACTTAAAGGATTAATAGCCGCATTAATGGCCAGTTTGAGCCACAAGGAAAAAAGGATGTCTTCATGCCAATTTGAGGGCGGTAGTAGGGCCGATAACATGTTTTCAATCTTAGTGGTCTGAATAGTAATATTGCGCTGAATCCAGCCAAGTTGGGTTTCACCATGCCCTTTTATCGCCAATTGATTAACCTGCGGTTTAAATGCCCCATAAGTGGTCGTGGCAGCCAGCAAGTTATTATGTGGCAGTTGCCGTTGCACCTGCTCAATGGTGCCCATGCCGTTATGCAGCAAGACAATGGTTTGCCAAGGTTTGATGTAGCGATGGGCCTGTTCAATAAAATCGGCTACTTGATAGGCTTTTATAGGTACTATGATGATGTCACTTTCAGCGATTGAATTGATAGATGTGACAGGTAAAGGAAAGCGGTAGTGCTTATTATCAATATCACTTACATCAAGTTCAATTTTTTGATTATCTCGCGTGACTACCCCATAATCATAATCAAGCTGATGACAGCGAAAAGCCAGGAGGTTACCTATGGCGCCATTGCCGATAATGGCTATTTTACTGGCTTGATTTAGCTTTTTACTCAAGGGCATTGAACGCTATTTCTTAATGAGGGTGGTTATAATTTGGCCATGTTAATGTCCAAGGCAAAGATAGGTTGCTAAGCAAGTCTTGTGTTTCTGTTAATGCAAAAAAAACGCCCACACTTGGTTTACACAATAGCTCGATATTTTGTTGCAGGTAGTTAAATCTTAGTGCGTAAGCATGCAGGTATGTGCGGTCGGCACTTTCCCCTTTATACAGCGTGTCGCCAAGTATCGGACTGCCCAAGCTTTTCATCATAACCCTGATTTGGTGAGTTTTACCGCTCAGTGGTTTGAGTAAAAATAGGCGTTTATTGGGGATAAGACCAAAGCTATTAAACTGGGTTGTTGCGCGTTGATTTTGAGTGTCATCTAGTATCCATAAGCCATCGCGGACTTTTTTCATGCCGCCACTGACGGTTCCCTGTTTCTTTTTCGGCTTTTTGCACGCAATAGCCACATAGTACTTTTCCATTTGATGGGCTTCAAATAGTCGACCAAATTCAGCCGCAGCACTTTCTGATTTCGCTAATATAAGCAGGCCTGAAGTGACTTTATCCAATCTATGCACTAACCAAAGGCGCTCTAGGCCAAGTTGCGCGCAAATAACAGGTAATATTCCTTGTTGATGCTCTTCATCTTGCACGGCAATCATAGACGGTTTGTTTATAACCACAAAATCTGGATGTTCAAAGATTATCTCTATTAACAAAATATATTAACCGAGTATTCTTTTGGCGCTGTCATAATCAAATTCAGCAATTGCGGTCTTGAGCGCAGCTTGCTGTTCATCGTTGAAAGACAAGTCATTTAACAGGCTGGTTAGCTTGCTTTGGGTAATAAATTCGTTGCGGTTCAAGGCATCGAGTAATAGTTGTTTTGACTCGGTTGGTTTCTTTTCAAGCTTAACGTTTTCACTAGAATTAGAGGGTAGGCCCTGCATAATCGCCTGTTTGACCTCGTCTAAGGTTTGCTGGATAACCAAGATATATGCCTGCAAAACACTTAAATCGGTATTCTTATCCAAGCTGGCTTCATACTCTCTACTGGCTAAATGTAAAGACTGCATACCTAAATTGCCACTTACACCTTTTATAGTATGGACTTGTAATTTCAATGATGTCATATCTTGCGAGACCAGCAGTTGCTCTAACAGTTGTCCCACACTTTGATACTGTTCGTTAAACTTACCAAACATTTTCAATAATAATGCGCTGTTACCACTAAATTGTTTTACGGCAAATTCATAGTCAATTAAGGGGGCAGGTTTTTGCATTAATTTAAATCTCTTGCGCTAATTTCTCCGTAGTTTAACAGACAAAAAATACAGTTCTATAGGCATATCTAATGAGAATACGATTATTTATCGACTAAATGACTTGAAATTGTGCAAAGCAACATCATAGTAGAGGGGCACTCATAGGTTTTTTAACCTTGCTCACGTGTAACAAATTTTGGCGCCTTGATTTTGTAGGATAAGATAACGCTGCAGGTAAGACTTTTTAGCCCTTATGTAATTGAACTAGCTTTGGTCGTGTCGAAAGAGGCATTGCCTTTATAATTGGAATAAGCATTTTGCAAACATACTCAACGACTTTCGCCCAGCGTCTCGCCATTTTACAACAGGACTCCGTCAAATCGACATTGCCTGGGATAAAACATGGGGTGGAACGTGAAACATTAAGAGTTAACCCTGATGGAGGTCTGGCCCAAACCCCCCATGCTAATGCATTCGGTTCTGCCTTAACTCATGATTATATAACAACGGATTTTTCTGAATCATTGCTTGAATTTATTACCCCACCGGAGTCAAGCGCTGATCTTACTATTGCTCAGTTACAAGATTTGCACAAGTATGTGCTATCGCACATGGGACAAGAAATGTTATGGCCTTTGAGTATGCCATGTTTTATTACCAGTGATGATGATATTCCTTTAGCGCAATATGGTTCTTCTAATATTGGTAAAATGAAAACCTTGTATCGTCAAGGTTTAAAAAATCGCTACGGTAGTATGATGCAAGCTATATCCGGTGTGCATTTTAATTTTTCCTTACCTGATGCGTTCTGGCAACAGTGGATCCCTAAAAACAGTAGCGATGAGGCAAACAAAGATAGCATTTCAACGGCTTATTTTGCTTTGATCAGAAACTATCGGCGCTTCTGCTGGCTGTTACCTTATTTATATGGTGCTTCTCCCGCCCTATGTAGTTCATTTGTTAAAAATAAAACAACTTCTATACCCTTCAAAACCTTGGGTAAAGGTACCTATTATTTGCCTTACGCAACGTCGTTACGCATGAGCGACTTAGGTTATACCAACAGCGCTCAATCAGGCTTGGCTATTTGTTATAACGATGTCTCAACCTATATAAAGTCACTTCGTTGTGCTATTAACAAGCCTTCGGCTACCTATGAGAAATTTGCGGGTAAAAAAGACGGTAAATATCAACAATTGAATGCTAACGTCCTGCAAATAGAAAACGAACTATATTCGCCAATTCGTCCGAAGCAACCCACTAAAAGTTTGGAGAAACCTACTGATGCATTAGATGCTAGAGGGGTGAATTATGTTGAGGTGAGAGTCCTGGACGTTAATCCATTTAGTGAAATTGGTATAGAACGTAACCAATTCTTTTTTCTTGATGTATTTTTAGTTTACTGTGCCATCAGCCCCAGTGATTTTATGCAAGCAGATCAATATCAAGAAACCGAAAATAATTTAAAAGCGGTGGTAAAAGAGGGAAGAGATCCTGCACTAATGCTCACCAATAATGGTGAATTGACAAGCTTACCTCAGTGGGCTGATACCTTGTTCACAGAAATGAATGAAGTGGCTAAATTACTTGATAGTGCTAACAACTGTGGGGACTACACACAGGCTATGGCGATTGAATGGCAAAAAGTGCTTAACCCCGAACTGACACCGTCAGCTAAGTTATTAAATATACTACTTAGCAAGCAACAAGATAATAGTGAGATGGGACTTAATCTTGCTGAAGCATATAAAACAAAAGTGTTGGCCAATGACTATCAATCAATGACCGAAGCTGAACTCAATGCACAAGCCCAATTGTCGATGAAAAAGCAAGCTGAAATTGAAGGGGCAGTGAGTGAATCATTTGATGAATTTCTTGCTAATTATTTTTCTAGTGATGAGGCGGTGTTAGCTCAATGTTAGCAGACAAAAAAAAGCCTGATTTACATCAGGCTTTAAAACTACTACCAGGGAAAACACACAATAACTAGAACACACTAATTCAGAGTGGCCAATGTACAAAAAGTTCACAACTAATAATAAAAAAATTAAAATTATTTTTATCTCATTGCTTAGTTTTACATTTTTAACAGCGTGCAGTGTGATGCCGCCGAAAAATAGCAGTGATATATGTGAAATTTTTTTTGAGAAACGTGATTGGTATGATGCGGCTAAAGACATGAGTGAAAAATGGGGCGTACCGATTCATGTGCCTATGTCGATGATGTATCAAGAGAGTTCTTTTAAAGCCAAGGCCCGCCCACCCAAAGATTATTTGTTTTTTGGCCTCATCCCTTGGGGACATGTCAGCACTGCCTATGGTTACTCCCAAGCTAAAACACCCACTTGGGATGACTATGTGCGTGAAACAAATAACAGTTGGGCCGACCGAACAGATTTTGATGATGCCATAGACTTTATGGGCTGGTTTATCGCTAAAACCTATAAGATAAATGGTATATCAAAATGGGATGGCGAGAAACAATATCTTAATTATCATGAAGGGTGGGGGGGGTATAAACGCGGCTCATATCATAAAAAAGCGTGGTTAAAAAAAGTTGCTAAAATCGTTAATTATAGGGCTTTAAGTTACGCATCCCAGCTTAAAGGTTGTGAAGAAGAATTATCTGAAGGCTGGTTTTGGCGTTTGTTTAGTTAATCCGAGTCCAGTTTGGCTATTCTTTTTTGAAATAAGTTGGTACATCTAATAGCACGAGTAAGGCTGATTTCCCTCCCCATTCTTTCGGTGCTTGATGAAAGCCTAATACATTAGGATGCTGGATTAACCAATTAGGTACACTTTTTTTCAAAATGTGTTTGCCGATGCCATGCATGATACTCACACAATTTGCATGTTTTTTGTGCGCCGCATGGAGCAATGCCGCAATTTCTAATTTAGCCTCTTCTTGTTTTAAGCCATGTAAATCGAGTAAAAACTCTGGAACATAATCTCCCCGCGCTAGGCGTTTTATCGCTTGAGCCTCAGTACCAAGTTTAACATATTTTATTTTTTCTTCTGGATTAAAATAGGCCTCAAAACCATCTGAAAAAATAAAACTCGCAGAGACTTGCTTTATTTGTATGTTATTAGCAGCATTTTTTCTTTTTCCTTGGGAAATGTTCTTGCTGCAAAAGCGTTGAGGCGGTATTTTGTCCTGCTTTATGGGTACAATATCGCTAAACTCCTGATTGAAGAGCTCTTTATCAGGCGTTGGTAATGGGGCAAATTGTTTCAGTATTTTATCTTTCATTAAATTAAGTATTAGCGATTTGTCAATAATAGAAGTGCAGCTAATGCTAAGTTTGACACATAGGCCTTAGCCAATCCAAACATTAAACAAGTAATAATGACAGCATGAATCAACAAATTAATATCGAACAAACAGTCAATGAACTGCATACCATTCTCGACCTTGTACGCTGGTCAGTAAGCCGTTTTAATGAAGCAGGTCTGTATTATGGCCATGGTACAGATAATCCATGGGATGAAGCAGCCAGTTTAGTGCTGCAGCTTTTGCACTTACCGCAGACTTTGCCCTTACAAACGGGCGATCAATTATTTCATAGTCGCTTAACAACGGCTGAAAAAGTCAATTTGGTGGCCATGATATTACGCCGTGTGAATGAGCGAATTCCTGCGGCTTACCTGACTAATCAAGCTTGGTTTTGTAATTTACCCTTTTATGTTGATGAGCGTGTTTTAATTCCTCGCTCACCATTTGCTGAACTTATTCAAAATAAATTTGATGCTTGGTTGACCTATGAACCTTTGACCATTCTTGATTTATGCACCGGTGGCGGTTGTATTGCGATCGCCTTGGCCTATGCTTTTGAAAATGCCCAGGTTGATGCCGTTGATATTAGTCCTGATGCCCTTGATGTGGCTGAAATGAATATCAATGAGCATGGTTTGTCAGAGCGAGTATTTCCAATTCAGTCAGATTTAATGACAGCTCTTCAAGGGCAGTGTTATGACTTGATTGTCTGTAATCCGCCTTATGTTGATGCCGAAGATATGGATGAACTACCTGATGAATACCGTCATGAACCAGAGCTTGCATTAGCGGCGGGAGAAGATGGCTTGGATTTAGTGGATGATATCCTGCGTCAAGCCCCTGAATTTTTAGCCGAGGGTGGATGGTTATTTGTTGAAGTAGGTAATAGTGAAGTGCATATGCCAACTAAATACCCAGAGCTGCCGATTACTTGGGTTGAGTTTGAAAACGGCGGTAATGGTATATTTGCCATTAACAAAACCGACCTAGTTGAATATTGGCACTCGATTCAACATTAAGCCAAATATCTAATAAAGGCTTAACTAACGTAGTCGTCAATATCATCATTGATGTTCAAGACACACATTTATAGTTCAAAGACAGGAAATAAACTATGGCGGGTAATACCTTCGGCAAACTTTTCACAGTGACCACTTTTGGCGAAAGTCATGGCATAGCAATTGGTGGGGTCATAGACGGTTGCCCTCCTGGTTTAGAAATTAATGAAAGCGATTTGCAAATAGACTTAGATCGTCGTAAACCAGGCACATCTCGTTATACCACAGCTAGACGTGAAGAAGATGAAGTACAAATTTTATCAGGGGTTTTTGAAGGTCGCACGACGGGCACCAGTATCGGTTTATTGATTAAAAATACTGATCAACGCAGTAACGATTATTCAAAAATTAAAGATACTTTTCGTCCTGGCCATGCTGATTATACCTATCAGCAAAAATATGGATTAAGAGACTATCGTGGTGGCGGTCGCTCTTCTGCCCGTGAAACGGCTATTCGTGTTGCTGCAGGAAGTGTCGCCAAAAAGTATTTAAAAGAAAAATTGGGCATTGAAGTCTTTGGCTATTTATCACAACTTGGCCCAGTAAAAATTGAAACTGTGGATCATAGTATTACCAACAGCAACCCATTTTTCTGTCCCGATGCCAGTAAATTAGATGCCCTAGACGAGTATATGCGTGACCTTAGAAAGCAAGGTGATTCTATTGGTGCCAAAATTTCAGTGGTGGCTACAAATATGCCAGTGGGCTTAGGCGAACCCATTTTTGACCGACTCGATGCCGATTTAGCGCATGCCATGATGGGGATAAACGCAGTCAAAGGAGTAGAAATTGGTGATGGTTTTGCTGTCATTGAACAAAAAGGCAGCGAGCATCGCGATTTGATGTCACCCCAAGGTTTTAAGTCGAATCGTTCAGGCGGGGTACTCGGTGGTATTTCCAGTGGGCAAGACCTTATCGTGCATATGGCTTTAAAACCTACCTCCAGCATTAGTGTACCCGGTGAAACCATTGATGTGCATGGTCAAAGTGCTGAAGTAATAACTAAAGGACGCCATGACCCTTGTGTGGGTATTCGTGCGGTGCCTATCGCTGAAGCGATGATGGCATTGGTTATTATGGATCATTTACTGCGCCATCGCGGTCAAAACGCCGACGTTATTAATACCACACCAACTATCCCTGGACAGGCGTAAGCCTGTCATAAACGATTTTGTCGCAACGGGCTTTTTCAAATACTAATTTATATTTGCTGGCTTTCACCTACTTTTGCTATTTTGGGCAGGTGGGAGTCATCATTCCGTATTTGGGCGTTTTTCTGGATGCCCGAGGGTTTTCGTCGGTCGAAATTGGCCAACTCACTGCATTTATTACTTTAGCACGTATTATTGGCCCGCATTTATGGGCAAATTTTTCCGACAAGTCAGGCAAAAATCTCAAGATGCTGCAGTTGGGCTGCTTGCTCAGTTTAGGTTGTTTTAGTTTAGTATTTTACTTAGATAGTTTTTGGGCGCTAAGCATCAGTATTGGCTTGATGATGATGTTTATCAGCGCCATTTTACCGCAAATAGAAGTACTGACTTTATCTTGTGTTAACGGCCATGGCGGTCGCTATGGCCGGATTAGACTATGGGGCAGTATTGGCTACATTCTTCTCACTATCGCTACCGGTACGATGATTGATCACTTCTCAACGGAAGCGCCCGTTTATATTACTAGTTTAATTTTACTGACCTTATTGTTGAGTACTTGTTTCTTAACTGAACCAAATATAACTCGAGAGCTATTGTGCCAAAAAGATTCTATTTGGCCCAAATTAAAGGCGCCTATTTTTATCTGTTTTATTTTTTCAGCTATGTTGTTACAAATGAGCTTTGGCCCTTACTATAGTTTTTTTGCGCTGTACGCCAAGGATCTTGGTTACAGTGGACAAGCGACTGGCTGGCTGATTGCCACTGGAGTGATGGTCGAAGTGATAATTTTTATCTTTGCTGGTGGTTTAATAAAACGCTTTGGCGTCAAAAATCTATTATTACTTAGCATTAGCTTAACAGCTGTTAGATGGTCACTATTAGCCTATTATGCCGATAGCTTATTTTTCTTATTATTGAGTCAAATGTTACATGCTTTTAGTTTTGGTATGACTCATGTTGCTTCAATTCATTTTATTCATCTTTATTTTGGCAAAAATTTTCAAAGCCGTGGCCAAGCTATTTATATCAGTGTCGCATTTGGACTCGGTGGCGCCGTCGGTGGTTTTATAGCTGGGGAATTGTGGCAACAAGGAAGGGGGGCTGAAATGACGTTCTTATTCGCTTCATTAAGCGCCTTAATCTCGGCTGTTTTCTTATTGCCCATTGCGAGGAAACGTATGAATGGTGCAGTCTAGAAAGATTCGCATAGCGATCATGTACAGGCGCTTTTGCCAACATGAACTATTCAGTTTTAAGGCATTGAATCAGACTTCAAAAAAGAACTTAGCAAGGGGATGTTTAGGGATAAAGAGCCTTTTAGTTTAAAGAGTTCAAAGTTTGTTTTTAAACTAAGGTATTGAAACACTTAACCTTGTTAGACCAGTTTTTTAAATAATAGTTGTTGACCTTAGAAGTAGGAAGGCTATACTAAACGGGCTTGAAAGTAAGTTTGATATTTATGCACATTGTTTCGATGTTCCATAGCAGTACCTCGTCTTGTAGATCATAAGTAATTGCAACACGCTTCAGCACCAAAATCGCCTCATTTGAGGAAAATTACTTTTTATTTATAGGAAAAATTATGTCTACTACTACTGGTACAGTTAAATGGTTTAACGAATCTAAAGGTTTCGGTTTCATTCAACAAGAGAATGGCCCTGACGTTTTCGCTCATTTCCGTGCTATCACTGGAACTGGCTTCAAAACTTTGACTGAAGGTCAAAAAGTTGAGTTCACTGTAACTCAAGGCCAAAAAGGTCCTCAAGCAGAGAACATCGTAGTTCTTTAATTTTTAGTTAAATTAAAGTATTACCCAAAAAAAGCAAACCTCGGTTTGCTTTTTTTATGTCTGAGTTTTAAGGCTGTAAATTTTTTCTGGAAAATAAAGGCCGCAATTTCTGCCAGTAGGCTAACTGACGGCAACACTTTATTTTTCAACCTTAGTATTTTATATCGTTAGCTCTCCGCGCATATTCTCAGTCAATAATCGTTTAACCTCATTTATGGGTAAATCTTTACTCAACAAATAGTGCAACTTGGCCAATGCCGCTTCTGGCGTCATGTCAGTGCCGGAGATAACGCCAATTTCTCGCAGGGCATGCCCGTTGGCATAGCCACCCATATCAACCTTGCCACGCATGCATTGAGTACAGTTCAATACGATAATTTCTTGTGCATCAGCATTTTTTAATTGATCTAACAAAGGCTTGTTTTTGGGCGCATTACCTACACCAAAACTCAATAATATAAGAGCTTTAACAGGTTGTTGTAAGGTATTACGCAACACTTCGGCACTGATGCCGGGGTAGAGCGTCACCACGCCAATTGGCTGTGATCGCATTGGACTTACCCGTAATTTGTAATCTGGTTTCAGCCCAATCAAGCGTTTGTCTACGTCGATACTAATACCAGCCTTCAATAGAGCTGGAAAGTTGGGAGAATCAAAGGCATTAAAACCATTAGCATCGACTTTTCGACTGCGATTGCCGCGAAATAATTGGTTGTTGAAAAACAGTGTTACTTCAGGAATAGGAAAATTAGCCGCAATATAGAGGGCGTTGAGTAAGTTTACTTGGCCATCTGAACGCAGTTCTGCCAAAGGAATTTGCGAGCCCGTGACTATCACAGGTTTACCCAAGTCTTCTAACATAAATGACAGTGCAGAGGCTGTATAGGCCATGGTGTCGGTGCCATGTAATATAATGAATCCATCGTATTGCTCATAATTTTGCGCAATATCATCGGCAATTTGTTGCCAATCGGTGGGGTCCATATCTGAAGAGTCAATCAATTCATCATATTCATGAATAGTAAAAGAAGGCATTTCAGCGCGATGAAACTCGGGCATTTTTGCTAGGGTGCTTGATAAAAAACCTGCTGCTGGCACATAACCTTGCGCTGATGGACGCATGCCAATAGTGCCCCCCGTATAGGCCACATAGATTGTTTTTTTCATAATTGTTAGTTCTTTTGCTGTTTCAGTTATTGTACGCTGAGTGTTAATCTGAAGCCAAAGTTTAGCTTTTGCATAAACCTCTCTTACAGTAAAAAATTAAATACAGGCAAACAATAATGACAACAAAATGGACAAAGCTACTTTTTACTCTTTCGCTTATTTGGCTTCATCCTGCATTTGCAGACCAAGACAATAATGAAATACTCAGTCTGCGAGAACGTGCTCAAGTTATTAATACTCACCTAGATGATCGACTAGAAAACTTACTTCCAACTTTAATGCGCCGAGAAGGCATTGATATGTGGATCCTAATATCCCGTGAATATAATGAAGACCCAGTGCTAAAAACCATGTTACCTGCAAATTGGTTGTCAGCCAGACGCCGTACCATATTAGTGTTGTTTGATTCTGGCAAGGATGAAGAGGGTAATTTTCAAGCCATCGAACGTTTAGCGGTTGCTCGGTATAATGTTGATACTATGTTTCGTAAATCATGGGATAAAGAACAACAGCCCAATCAATGGGATAGCTTGGTTGAATTGATCAAACAAAAAAATCCGCACAAGATAGCCTTGAATAAATCAACTAATGTGGCTTTGGCGGACGGTTTGACTGCAACTGAATATGAAGAATTCAAAACAGCACTTGGCGCAAACTTGCAAAGCCAAATAGTATCTTCAGAGCCACTAGCCATTGCATGGTTAGAAACTCGAAGTGAGCAAGAAATGCAGATTTATCCAAGCATCGTTAGATTAAGCCACAATATTGTGGCCAAGGCCTTTTCAAATGAAGTGGTTACACCTGGGCTAACCACCACAGAAGATGTGGTGTGGTGGCTACGCGAGAAGGTAGTGGAGCTAAAATTACAAACTTGGTTTCATCCAACGGTGTCTATTCAACGGGCTTCAGATGCTAAATTTGATCATATACAAGCTTTCAGTAAGCGCCCTGAGCAGCAAACGATTATGCCAGGAGATTTGTTACATTTGGATTTCGGTATTACTTATCTGCGTTTAAATACTGATCAGCAGCAACATGCCTATGTACTAAAAAAAGGTGAGAAAGATGCGCCTGATTATCTCAAGCAGGCATTGGCAAATGGCAATAAGTTACAAGATATATTCATCGCTAACTTTAAGCTAGGTCGCACAGGAAATGAGGTGCTGGCCATGTCGCGCCGTCAAGCTATTGAACAGGGAATTAAACCCTCAATTTATACTCATCCCATCGGTTTCCATGGTCATGCGGCAGGTACAACTCTTGGCATGTGGGATTCTCAAGGGGGTGTGCCAGGTCAGGGTGATTATCCCTTACATGCTAATACCGCTTATTCAATCGAGCTTAATGCTGCCACGTTCATTCCACAATGGAAGAAAGAAATTCGAATTATGTTGGAAGAAGAAGCCTATTTTGATGGTCAAGGCGTGAGTTATTTAGATGGCAGGCAAACCCAGTTCCATTTAATAAAAAGTGAATAAAAAGCAGTAAATGATGGGGCTTTAACGTGAGTTCTAGCGTATGAAACCCACTTTTATAAAATGAGCGAGTGATATGTTTGAAAAACCATTGCATTTGATCAAAGGGATTATTTTTGATCTCGATGGCACCTTACTGACTTCGGCACTGGATTTTCAGGCGATGCGCCAGCAGATTAATTGTCCGCCACAGCAAGATATTTTAAGTTTCATTGCAGCTCTGCCGCAAGAGCAACAGCGTTTTGCCAATCAGGTCGTGTTGGAACACGAGTTAGCTGATGCACACAATTCGAGCTGGATTGAAGGTGCGGAACTGGCCATTAGCATGCTACAGAATAATAATATCCCCACGGCAATTGTGACGCGTAACAGCAAAGTAGCGACTTGGTTAAAATTAAATAATAATCAACTAGCGGTCGATGTTGTGCTCACTCGCGAAGATGCACCTGCAAAACCTGATCCCACAGCACTGTTACAAATAGCAGAGGGGTGGCAGCTGCCAGCGCAACATTTGGCTTATATTGGCGACTATCTTTATGATCTGCAGGCAGCGAACAACGCGCAAATGTTTGCCGGTTTATATGCACCTGAGCAAGTGCCCGATTATGCGTACTTAGCCGATTGGGTGTTCAGTGATTTTGGCCAACTTATTGCCTTGCTTAATGCCAACCAAGGGGCAAATTAATAATACAGTGGGCATGTTTAATTAAATTGAGTAGGATACAGCTCTTTAGCTGGGCTATGTTCAAAGCGATAAAGCAAGTCGCCAAACAACGAGTCGTTAATAAGTGCATCAAGTGAATTGACTAGCGCTTGAATATTTTGGTCTTTTGTTCTGCCTGTTTGTTGATACCGCTCGATAAGTGCAGTTAAACGCATATTGTGTTTGTTTTGTAATTGTTGATCAGCCATCACAAAGTACCATGAACCCCCCCAATAAGCCGCGGGATAATTGCGCTTTTCCATCAGTTTAGTGGCAACACTTGCCGCATTTTCACTGACATTAAATCGACTTAAATGCGGTGCGATCTTGTTGTGATAAAGCTGCTTTAAAGGCTCAGACAATAGTTTATCTTCGTGCATAGTTTGATATTGCATATAACTAGCAAATCCCTCAGAAAACCACGCGTATTGTTCTCCTACATAGGGGATCGCCAAATGGGCGAGTTCGTGATAAATCGTCCAATCGCTAATGAAATCGTGCAAAGTAAACCGAGTGTCAACATAAAAATGTATGCTTTCATTTGCATCTCTGCGGGTATGTGCCCAAGGTACAGGCTGATCAGAAGGTTTTGGGTAAACATACAGCTCAAGGCGACGGGGATAATCTCCCAAAGTTTGGCGGGTGGCCTTAACCCCCTCTTTTAACCATTGGCGCAATAAGTCTTTTTGCGCCCCAGTAAAACGGCTTAAACCGTGAATGCGAAATTGCTGAGCAACCGGGTTAGCCAAGATGGCACTTTGCTTTTGAGGCTCATTATTGCCATTTTCTGCCTTTGCTTGGGCAACAAACAAAGGGTTAAAGCAAAATGCTAAACCAATCAAAACGTTTCTTTTTAGCCTATGCATAGAGTGCTTGATATCAACTAACTATTTTGCTGAAAAAAATCGACTGCCATGCGGTAACACTGCATCGCTAAGGCTGCATCAAAACGCTCTCCTTCATCGCGCATAAAAGCATGTTGGGCATTAAACTCATGCCAACTAAAGTCGCAGTTATTTTCACTCAAGGTTTGATAAATTAGCTGGCGTCCTTGTGGTGATACATGTGGGTCTTGTTTCCCAAATATGAGTACTAAGGGGCATTGAATATCACCACTGCGGCTCAAACTGTTGTTGTTTTCCGCACAGGGCAGGGTATCAGAATGAATATCCGTGGGGTAAAGACAAAATGCGCCGCTAATCTTGGGGTTAAGTGCCGCTCTAAATGCGAGGTGGCCACCAATACACACCCCCATGCTAAATACTTTATGGGCAAAAAAGCTTTGTTGGTTTAGATAGTTGAGCATGGCAACTGTGTCACTGTCGTGCTGTTCGAGGGGTTTGGTAAACTTATCAGCGTTACCTTTGTCTTTGCCTGCATCGTCGTAGGCTAGCACAGTACCTATAGGGTTAAGTTCATGAAAAATTTCGGGTACCAGCACAATAAAACCATGGCTTGCAAGAATGGCGGCGCTGCGTGCAATAGGAGCGGTTAGCTGAAAAATTTCTGAATAAAAAATGATGGCATTGTAAGTGCCAGCTTGCACGGGACGATAAACCTTAGTGTGCATAGTGCCAGTGGCTGTGTTTATATCTTGCTGATGGTGTTGAATGAGCATAATTATGTTCTCTAAGCTTGCTATGCGAATAATTTAACTTGGTTTACTGAATAAGGTCACCATCATAAAGTAAATAGGGTGTTTAACAATGGCGCATAAAACACGATGAACATTAATAATAAAACCTCTGCTATGCTTTTTTTAAGCGCCTTGTGTTTAGTATTTTCCGTGCTCCTTGTATCGCCCAATGTGCCCCATTCTGATTCAATCGCTCCAAGCTTAGAAAGTGTCAACCATTCTCAGCCGCTTACCGTTGAGCGTTTTGCAGCAATGCAATTGGACTACAAGCAAGTAAAGCTTTTTACCGCAGTCAAGCAAATAGGATCACTCGATCCTGTTACTCATAATCAAACCCACAATGACTCAGTCATATTACTGCCATTTTTTATCCGTCTAGCAGGCGACGCTTTTGCACCTCCCCTGCTTAAAAGCTATCAACATGGTGTTCAGGTTTACATGTCACACCAACAACAAGTGTGGCATAAGATCAAGCGACAAAGCCTTATAAAACCATTCAATCAGCAGTATGAGCCTTTAGATATCCTCCCCAATTCAATTTTTGCTTAAGTAACCAAGATTACCGTAGGGATTTTATACCTGCATCAATGAAGCAAATTTGAGAATGTAACTATGAGTGATTTAATCGCGATTTATGCCGAGCTTAAGCCTTGGATATTTTTTTTAATTTTTATTTGGCTGTGTTTAAAATTAGTGACTTTGGCCCGAGAAAGAAAAGGTATAGCGTTAGCGTTTGGTATATTTACCCAAATGTTTTTACCTGATCCCAAGGCTCAACAAACCATAGAAGCTATAGTTCAACGCAAAGAGGAAGTTAAAAAACAACAAGATGAAAATGGTGAACCGAAAAAAGATGAGACTAAAAATTAGTAACTAGTCAATTGTCGTCTAATTTAGGCAAAATTGATGGCTTATTGGTAGCTGAAATCTGTTAAATTAGCTTCTAAATTGACAATCTTTATTAAGGTACAACTATGTTTAAAGTAAATGAATATTTTGACGGCAATGTCACATCAATGGCTTTTCAAACTGCAACTTTGCCCGCCACAGTAGGCGTAATGGCCCCTGGTGAGTATGAATTTGGTACCAGCCAGTTTGAAACAATGACAGTGGTGAGCGGAGCCTTAACCGTGTTGTTACCGGGGCAAACTGAATGGCAGACATTCAGTACCAGTCAGGTTTTTACTATTGAAGCTGATGTGAAATTTCAAGTAAAAGTCAGTGTAGACACAGCCTACCTTTGCACTTACGGAAAATAATATGAGCTCTATGAAATCAACGGTCAAAAAACTTGATGATAACGTGATCAAAGCGCTGACTAAAGTGTGTGAAGAGGCCAAACATCACCTTGAAGGCTTTGACTGGCTGACTCATAGAGCTGATTACAGTAACTTTCCTGCTTCACTCGCTGTTACCTGTGTTTTTTTGACTGAGCACCAGCTGAGTCAAGCGATGGAGCAAAAACAAGATGCCTACCTGCGCAAGCAAGTGCAAAAGCAAATGTTAAAAGCGGGGATCTTGCTTAAAGATGTAAGGCGTAATGTGTTTTTTGATAGTGAAGAAGCCTGTGCTGCGGGGCATGGCGGAAATTGGGACAGTCGTTTGGCAACCTCACATTAACCATTAAGTCGGTAGTCGCACCATGGGCAACGATGGTGCGACGATATATTACATTTTCTATCTAACTATTCGTCACATAAGCTTTTTTGTGGATTTTATCCGAGCTAACGCATACTAAACTCGGTGATGCTTGGGTACTTATTTTTATCCAGCGGAATTAACTGCATAAAAATCAGCCAAAAACACAATCAATCCTCACCTTTACGCGGAAAATGCTGTATATTCCGCCCTCGTTTTTTGACTGTAGCAATTCTACAGAGGATCTCTTATGCAATTTTCATCTTTAGATTTGGCCCCAGAGCTACAGCGCGCCCTCGTGGAATGTGGCTACAGTAATATGACACCCGTGCAAATGCAGGCCATTGTGCCAGCACGTCGCGGTAAAGATTTACAAGTAACGGCACAAACCGGCACCGGTAAAACGGCTGCTTTTGCTATTCCTGTATTACAGCAGATGCTTGATAAACCCAAAGCGGTCGTTTCTCGTCGACCTCGCGCTTTGATCTTAACCCCCACTCGCGAACTAGCTGAGCAATTAGCTGATGCTATTAGTGCTTATGCGCAGTTTGTCCCTATCAGCGTAACCGCATTATATGGTGGCGTTAAAATGGGCGGACAAGCGAACAAATTAAAAGCAGGTGTTGATCTAGTTATTACTACCCCTGGACGTTTGTTAGAGCATATTACCCTGGGTAATGTGGTACTGGCAGAAGTTGAGTTTGTGGTACTAGATGAAGCTGATCGTATGTTGGATATGGGTTTTGTTGCCGATGTAATGAAGTTAATGCAAATGACAGCGGATAAACGTCAAACCTTGTTGTTTTCTGCCACTACTTCACCGGCAGTCAATGAGTTATCCCATAAAATTCTGAATAATCATCAGCAAATCCGTGCCACTAAGGTTAATAGTACCGCTGATACAGTAAGGCATGCGGTTTATACGGTGGAAGAAAGCCGTAAAATCGAATTATTCGAAAAGCTGCTAGCGGAAAAAAATTGGTTTCAAGTATTGGTATTTACCAGTACCAAAGAACAAGCAGATACCTTATTAGCCGGCCTTAAAAAACATAAAATTGAGGCGGCCGTGTGCCACGGTGACAAAAGCCAAGGCTCAAGACGCCGAGCTATTGCTGATTTTAAATCAGGCAAATTACAAATTTTGATTGCGACTGAAGTTGCTGCCCGCGGCTTGGACATTCAGGGGCTAGATTATGTGGTTAACTTTAATTTACCCTATTTGCCAGAAGATTATGTACACCGTATCGGCCGTACCGGTCGGGCAGGGGCTGCAGGTAATGCCATTTCATTTGTCAGCCGCGAAGAGGAGCAAACCTTAGAGCGTATTCAAAAGCTTATTGGTACTGATATTAAACGTATCGTTAAACCTGGTTTTGAAGTCAGTAGCCGTGGTTCTCTGCTTAAAAGTATTTCGCGTAAGGTACTATCAGGCCGCTCAAATAGAGCTAGCGAAACCATTATTGACATGGAAAATACAGGTGACAAGCAGCCTAAAGGAAAACCACGCCGCGCCAAAGCCAGTGAAGAGTCGAGCGATAAAACGACCGCCAAGCCCGCGCGTTTGAAAAAGACCAACAAACCAACAGAAACGGGGCCTAAGAAGAGAGTATTACGCGGTAAGCGCGCTAAGCAATACTCACGGTAAGTTAAGAAAACATGTCTTGCTGCTCAAGGATGTTTTTCTTGGGCGGCAGAGATTGTCAGACAAAAAGCTAATTTATAGAGCCGGTTAAATCGTGGCTTAAGTAAAAAACTCTCTTAATAGCACCCTTCAGATAGATGCTCCTATCACCTCATCATATTCGTTTTTGAATCAATTTTTCGTCTACTTATTTTTTAACCGGGATATCTTCAAGTAAACTTATGATTGTGTGGTTGTTGTTGAGTTTAGCTAGCTCAATGAGATAGCTTTTTTCAAGATCTTGCATCGGTTCGTCTGGTAACAATGAGCGTATTGACTGCTCTTCTCCATTAGCAATAGCGGTCTTCAAGGCTGCAAAGTTCGCGATACCATGTTCATTTTGATTTGTGTTGTCAGTTGCCATCAGTTGCGCTCCAAAATTGTTGCTGATTCAGCTCATAGCGTGTAGCTATCGCACAACAATACGGCCCAGTGTGTTGCAATGCAACTTAAGCTGCTAATTAGCCCGCTTTTACCCGCTTCTAAGTTTGAAAAACTTGTTCTATAAAATCATCTAAATAAGACCATTTAATTCATAGGCTTAGTTTGTTTATTTGGCTATACAACTCTATAGTTGCAGCTATCAAATTTGAAAATGCAGAGTTAAAAATGAGTACCGATAAACCGCGCAAATATTCACATAAAATCGTAGATGGTGCCGCTCAGGCTCCGAGTCGCTCAATGCTAAGAGCCGTAGGCTTTGGCGACGCGGATTTCAAAAAATCACAGGTAGGTATTGCTTCAACATGGTCAATGGTTACGCCATGCAATATGCACATTAACACCCTTGCTGAAGAAGTGGGTAAAGGGGTAGATAGTGCAGGTGCTAAAAGCGTGATTTATAACACCATTACCATCTCTGACGGTATTTCTATGGGTACCGAAGGTATGAAGTACTCCTTGGTATCGCGTGAGGTTATTTGCGATTCTATCGAAGCGGTATCTGCCGGTATGGGGCATGACGGCATTATCGCCATTGGTGGCTGTGATAAAAATATGCCAGGGTGTTTGATGGGCTTGGCACGTTTGAATCGCCCATCAATTTTTGTCTATGGCGGCACTATTTTACCAGGCGAAAACCATACCGATATAGTATCAGTATTCGAAGCGGTGGGTAGTTATGCTGCGGGTGATATCCCCATCACTCAACTAGAACATATTGAAAAAACTGCGATACCCGGTGCGGGCTCTTGTGGCGGCATGTATACCGCAAATACTTTAGCTTCGGCGATCGAAGCTTTGGGTATGAGTATGCCGAACAGCTCTGCACAAAACGCGGTTTCAGCCAACAAAAAACAAGACTGTATTGATGCTGGCAAGGCCATTGTTTACCTGCTTGAACATGATATCAAACCCTCTGACATTATGACCAAAAAGGCTTTTGAGAATGCCATTACGCTGATCATTACCCTTGGTGGCTCGACCAATGCTGTGTTGCATCTAATTGCCATGGCCGATGCCATTGGCGTAGAAGTGACATTAGATGATTTTGTGCGAATTGGTGAAAAAACACCTGTGATTGCTGACTTGCGTCCCAGCGGTAAATATTTGATGTCTGAATTAATAGAAATCGGCGGTATTCAACCACTGATGAAACGTTTGTTAGATGCGGGCATGCTGCACGGAGACTGCATGACGGTAACGGGCCATACTATGGCCGAAAACCTAGCTGGGGTTGCAGATTATCCAGACGGACAGACGATTATTTTACCCTTTGATAAACCTATCAAAAAAGACAGTCATTTGGTTATTTTGACTGGCAATTTAGCCCCTGAAGGTGCGGTTTCAAAAATCACCGGTAAAGAAGGTTTACGCTTCACCGGCTCGGCCAAAGTGTATGACTCAGAAGAACAAGGTTTTGCCGCTATTATTGATGGCAAAGTGGTCGCCGGAGACGTAGTTGTCATTCGTTATGAAGGTCCTCGAGGCGGTCCCGGTATGCGAGAAATGTTGAGCCCCACATCGGCTATTATGGGTAAAGGCTTAGGTAACGATGTCGCTCTCATCACCGATGGGCGCTTTTCAGGTGGCAGTAGAGGGTTTGTGGTAGGGCATATAACGCCTGAAGCTTACGAAGGCGGAGCCATCGCCTTGATAGAAAATGGAGATAGCATTACTATTGATGCGCAAAGTCGCCAGATGACGCTCAATATCAGTGATGAAGAAATGGCTAGGAGAAAGCAGAATTGGCAACAACCTGCACCTAAATATACCAGAGGACTACTCGCAAAATACGCTAGAACGGTCAGCTCAGCCTCTACTGGAGCGGTGACAGATAGACCTGAGTAAATATTGAGTAAAACCAATCCATTTCTATAAGTACACACATATCAAGGTGGATTGGTTGTTTGTTTTAGCTCCCTCGGTTTTAATAATGGTCGGGTCTATACTCATAGCCTCACACACCTAGTTGATTGCTGGAAACAAGGACATTTGTGTTCGTTATAGGCCGGTGGGCGGCAACATTAGAATAATTTATATATTTGACTCAAAGTGCATCATTACCACGCTTGACAGTGTTGCAAAGGTAAGCAATTAAGACAGCCATGATAAACTGGCAAAAAAACAGTTTTGTACTACGCTTACAAAAGTTCAAACAACCACGGATGGTCTGTCATGCCCCAATCTCGCCAAAGCCAAATTAGTCTTGTTGATACGCCTTATTACCATTGTGTTTCCCGTTGTGTTCGTCATTCTTTTTTGTGTGGTCGAGATACTGTTACAGGCCAAAGCTATGAGCACCGCCGCGGCTGGGTAGAGGCACGTTTATTGTTTTTAACTTCCCTTTTCGCTATTGATATCGCGGCGTACGCGGTGATGAGTAATCACACTCATGTGGTGGTGTATGTGGATAAAGAGGGGGCAGAAAGCTGGTCAACGGAAGAAGTGGTTAGGCGCTGGCATGGTTTATACCAAGGTACACTGTTGACGCAGAAATACGCTCGCCATGACGAATTAACTGAAAGTGAGCAGTTGAGCTTAAATGAAACCGTTGGTATTTATCGCCAGCGTCTATACGACATCAGTTGGTTTATGCGTAGCCTCAATGAATACATCGCCCGTGAAGCGAATAAAGAAGATGCGTGTACTGGCAGATTCTGGGAAGGGCGGTTTAAATCACAAGCCCTGTTAGATGAAAGTGCGGTACTCGCCTGTATGGCTTATGTTGATTTGAATCCTATTCGGGCCAACATGGCAAGCACACCTGAAACCTCGCATCACACCAGTATTCAACAGCGTATTGATGCCTTACTCAACGATGGGCAACCCAAAAGACTCATGCCTTTTATCGGTCATCATCGACGTGATATGCCCAAAGGCATTGCTTACAACATAATAGATTACTGCGAACTAGTGGATTGCACAGGACGGTGTATTCGAGAAGACAAAGCAGGCCATATTGAGCACCACAACAGCCCTATACTGCAACGCTTAGGGATTAACGATGAGCAATGGTTAAGCTTAAGCACGGAATTTGAACAACACTTCAGTAGAGCTGCAGGTAGCGAGCAGATGCTGCAACAATACAAACATAATACACACCATCAACGCATACGGGGTATGAGTCAGGCCAAAGCCTTATTAAAACGCGCCTAAGCTCAACAACGCCCTACAAAAAAACACAGCAATACCCAGTTGTTCAACAAGGCTGCTCAGCGTTTAGACTTAAGCGCTAAATTTAGTCTCACCAGTCATTTTTTAAAGTAAAACCGCTTTTTCAAATGCTCAAATAGGTAATTCGGGCTAATACTTTTCGTTGTTAGCAAATCTGGTGCTAAAACGGCAGTGTAATTTTTATATTGGCTGTCTATTTAATAGTGTTGACTGTCTATTTAATATGAACCCTTTTATTCTGCTCTTAATTATTGAAGCGATAGTCGACTAGCTGTTACTTGTCCAACTAACATTACTTTCATCCTTTGCTGCGGCCTTCAGCAAAGCGATCAAAGGT
>Ga0163216_100831_pt1 | contig 31072 bp, 19 predicted proteins | sample SynspAceP_FD_167610 | JGI IMG/M metagenome (GOLD analysis project Ga0163216, IMG submission 167610) | Saline lake microbial communities from Ace Lake in Antarctica - Synechococcus sp. Ace-P (Illumina Assembly) | ecosystem: Environmental > Aquatic > Non-marine Saline and Alkaline > Saline ...
AGATTTCGATGCCGGCGATCGTGATGGGGGCGGGCGATTCGGGTTCTTGCTTGCTCATTGGCGATAGAGAGCGCGAAATCGCCTGTCCGTGTAAAGATCAATCCAGACGGATTATTGAGCAGTTACCGTTAGCCTTTCTAGGCTGACATGAAAGCAGAAGTCAGGCTGGAAAGCCTGACGTACGTTAGCCTTTCTAGGCTGACAGGAAAGCAGAAGTCAGGCTGGAAAGCCTGACGTACGTTAGCCTTTCTAGGCTGACATGAAAGCAGAAGTCAGGCTGGAAAGCCTGACGTACGTTAGCCTGTCTAGGCTGACATGAAAGCAGAAGTCAGGCTGGAAAGCCTGACGTACGTTAGCCTTTCTAGGCTGACAGGAAAGCAGAAGTCAGGCTGGAAAGCCTGACGTACGTTAGCCTTTCTAGGCTGACAGGAAAGCAGAAGTCAGGCTGGAAAGCCTGACGTACGTTAGCCTTTCTAGGCTGACATGAAAGCAGAAGTCAGGCTGGAAAGCCTGACGTACGTTAGCCTTTCTAGGCTGACAGGAAAGCAGAAGTCAGGCTGGAAAGCCTGACGTACGTTAGCCTTTCTAGGCTGACAGGAGGGGAGAGGTCAGGCTAGAAAACCCAACGTACGATTGTTATTCCAACACCTTGCCAACTCTGATTCCATGGCCACTGCAAAAGACGATAAGAAAAAACCGGCACCCGCGAAAAAAACGATGAATGAACTCTTCGCACCGAGTCGAAAACCGGCGGCGGGGAAGACCGGCACGACAAACAACGTGCGCAAGGCAAGATGACCGCTCGCGAGCGTGTCGATAACTTGGTCGACAAGCAAAGTTTCGAAGAGTTCGGGTTGTTCGCCCGGCACCGGCAAACCAAGTTTGGCATGCTAGCGAAAACCGCTCACGCCGACGGCGTGGTGACAGGTGCAGCGTCGATCGACGGTCGCTTGGTCCACTTGGCGAGCCAGGATTTCTCAGTACTCGGCGGGTCTGCCGGCGAGGTACACTCGCTCAAAGTGACTGATGCGATGCACCGATCGCTGAAAACAGGCAGCCCGTTTGTGTTCATCAACGACTCCGGTGGCGCTCGCGTGCAGGAAGGCATCGATTCGCTCTCGGGGTATGGTCAGGTTTTCCATAGCAACGTGTTGTTGTCCGGGGCGGTGCCTCCGATTTCATTGATCTGCGGTCCGTGTGCGGGGGGCGCTGCGTACTCGCCAGCGCTGACGGATTTCATCATCCAAACTCGCAAAGCCCAAATGTTCATCACCGGTCCGCAGGTGATCAAACAGGTCACCGGCGAAGACATCACGGCTGAGGAACTCGGTGGCGCCGATGCCCACATGACTCATTCCGGCGTGGTCCATTTTGTTGCCGAGGACGACGAAGAGGCGCTGCACATTTGCCGGCGATTATTGAGTTTCCTGCCGTCGAATAATCTCGAAGGGGCCCCCTTCGTGCCGGGTGACGAGAGTGTCGAACCGAATCCCGCACTCAATGAGATGGTGCCGGTGGACCCGAAGGTCGGTTACGACGTTCGCAATGTCATCACGAGTGTGGTCGATCGCGGCGATTTCATGGAGGTTCAATCCGGGCACGCGGCGAACATGGTGGTCGGTTTCTCACGAATCATGGGCAACACCGTGGGCATCATCGCGAATCAGCCTGCCGTGCTGGCCGGTGCGATCGATAATCATGCCGCGAACAAAGCGGCTCGCTTCATTCGGTTTTGCAATGCGTTCAATCTGCCGATGGTCACGATGGTCGATGTGCCGGGGTATTTGCCGGGCATCGAACAGGAGCACAACGGGATCATTCGCAACGGGGCGAAACTTCTGTTCGCGTCCTCGGCGGCGACGGTGCCGATGATCCAGTTGATCCTGCGGAAGTCCTACGGTGGTGCTCACGTGGCGATGTGCTCTCGCGACATCGCGGCGGATTGCTCGTTTGCGTGGCCGACGGCGGAGATTGCGGTGATGGGTGCCGAAGGAGCCGTTGAAATCGTGTTCCGCAAAGAGATGGCGGAAGCGGAGGACAAGGCGGCCCGTCGGGCCGAATTGATCCAAGAATACCGCGACGCGTTTGCGTCGCCTTACGCTGCCGCCGGACGACGACTCGTCGATGATATCATTGAACCAGCCGACACGAGGAAACACCTGGCGTGTGCGCTCGAGTATCTGAAAAACAAACGGGATCAACGTCCACCGAAGAAACACGGATTGATTCCGTTGTAGACATTTGGGGTCATTCCGTGGGAGAGGCTTCTCGCCTGTGGATTTTGGAATGACAGGCTCGAAGCCTGGCTTGCGTTGAATGACTTCTGAGATGACAGGCTGGCAGCCTGTTCGACATAACGATACGAAACCCAACAACGAAGACGACACCGTGGACAATCAAAACGACGAGCTTTTGGAATGGATGCGTTCGCTGCAAAACGAGCTGCAATCGCTGCGGCAACGTGTCGAGTCACTCGAATTGCTTCAATCCAGACAACCCAAGCGGGTGATCACTGAGGAGACTGTCTGCATTTTGTCCAGCGTGATTGCGGCCTACCTCGGGGTGAAACCGCGTATCCGACAAATCCGCTTGGTCAGCTCCGAGTCGTGGGCTCACCAAGGACGCGCGACCATCCAAGCTTCTCACGCACTGAATCGCTAAAGCAACCTGAAGATGAAATTTCAAATCAAAGTCGACGGCGACACGTATGAGGTCGAGGTCGACGTGGCCGCCCCCGAGCAGCCCCAACCCGGGTTCGTTCCACCGTCCGGTGGCCGATACACGCCCGCAGTGGCGGCACCGTCTCGCGCCTCGTCCGGACCTGTCGATGAGAAAGTCGACGACGAGAGCAAGGTTTGTCGCAGCCCGATCTCAGGGCTGGTGATTCGGGTGGATGCTGAGGTCGGTCAATCGATCGAACCGGATCAAACGCTGATGGCGCTCGAAGCGATAAAGATGGAAACCGTGATCACCGCACCGATCGCCGGAAAGATCCTCAAGATCAACCGCGCCGCCGGCGACCCGGTGAAAGCCGGGCAAGTGTTGATCGAGTTCGAGTGCTGTGTTTGTAGGACAATTGTCTCAATTGTCCCCCGCAACCGAAGGTTGCGCGATCGCCGCAGGACTTCGATTAAGCATCCGATCAACGTCAGGTCTACTGGACGCGTCGCCTACGGCGAGACCGGGGACCATTGAGACAATGGTCCTACAATCTTGATGCCGTCGCTCGCGGGGGGCGGTAAGGCTTGCCCGCAGTGTTCGCATTCGAGGTGGTCGACGCGGCGTGGTGAGTCACACAGGGGGCAGGATTCTCGCGAGACCGATCGGTACAACGTGACGATCGCCAGCGGAGCGATGAGCCCGAGCAGCGGCACCGAAAAGTACCACCATCTAGCTTGGGATCGACTCAGCCCTCGGCGATGGGCCATTTTGCGTAGCAAGACAAACGCGATTGCGGTGACGACGAGGAACGAGATCGCGACGACGGTGTCGGGCATCGGGTCCGCGAGGAAATCGGCAATGGGGTCACCGGGCATCGGGTACTGCCAGAAAATCATCCATGCCACGACCGACAGAAGCGTGAGAAACGCCAACCCGGGGACCAACCCCAAGACGACGAGCAAGCTCGCCGGATCCACGTCCGCAGGTTCCGGCAACCGCCCGGGTGTGACGGTGAACGCGAGACTCTCGCTCGCGTCCCGATCTTCACTCGTGGGGAATAGGTTTTGAATTTGAACGTCCGTCCAATTGTGTTTTTTATTGACCGCCAGCAGCGAGTCCTCGGTCCAAGCGAACACGATCGTGGACTCGGTGATGTCAAACGACTCCGGCATGATGAACGAGCGGACCGGTTTTGCGTCGAGCCGGATCTTCCGGCGATCGGTGTGCTCATCCATCATCAATCCGGTTTCCTCCGGTGTGTACCAATCTTCGCTATCGGTCTGGTCAACGAGGCGATACTCGGTCAACTGGCTACCGGACAGCACGAGCAAACGCGGAGCGGTACCCCTCGCCATGGTTAGCATCGCCGCACCGTCGATGGGGCCGTCGACGATTCTGCGTATCCCGAGGGGGTCGGTATCCACCATAGAGATGCCGTCGCGGTCAATGATCGGAACGAAACCGTATAACTGCGAGTCACCTGAGAAGACCGTGAATCCGAACGCGAGCGCGTTCTGCGTGAACGGCCTCCCGACGAACTCACCCGCTGGGGAGACACTGTCGGACGAAATCGTGTGTACCCATCGCGTTTGCGGATACGATTGGTAACCGAGAATGTAGCCGCGTGAATCGTAGGAGTAGGAAAACACTCCTGCGGAGTTGTCAAACCCGTTGAAGAAGCCATCACTTTGCCGGTAGCCACCTCCATTCGTGATGCTCCACATTAGGTTGAGATCCCGGAAATCGCCATCGATCGCGTCCGCTGCCATCGGATCGACCTCTTCACCGTCTTCGATTCGCTCGCCAGCGAGAACCCTATCGCGATAGCGTCCGCGAGCGTCATCGTACTTCGTCACCTGAGTTGTTAGCCATAGGTCATGAGTGTCCTGCGAGATCTCAATTTTCTCATAGTGTTGCGGCGTACGAACGTCGGGTTCCAATACACTGGAGACGAGACTGGCCAGCCCCATCACTGCCCCGCCGAACACGATTGCGGTCCCGATCAGCAGGTAGGTCGGCAGCAACCAGCGACGTCGCAAGCGCGGATTCGAATCCGCCGCCGAAGGTTGTGTTGCCAGTTCTGACCAGCCCTGCCGGGCGACGCCGATCATCCACGCGAGCATTGGGATTGCGATCAAGCAGGACCACATCGCCGCCTCCAATCCGCCGCGGCTCAGCATAGCAAAGAACGGAATTAGCATCACACCAGCCGGAACCAACGGAAACAAACGCGTGCCCCACCACGAGGCGCTACGAGCCATCATCAACATCGCCGCCGGGTGCATTCCAAAGGCGAGCAACGAAAACACCGTTGCCGGAATGACCTGCGCAGGCCGCATCGGAATCCGCCACATTCCTTGAAACGCAACCCAGGCGGCGAGCACCAACACCGGAACGATGATCGCGGTCGCATAGATCGCAAAACCGCTGATCACTTTCGATAAAAACACGTCGCTCGCGGTGATCCCGCGATGGTTCAGATAGGCTGTCGGGGCGTCCTGCAAATCACGGTAAGATTGCACCACGCCGAGAGCGAACGCGAGCAAGGGTGCGACGATCGCGAACTGCGATACCAACTCGCTCGCCAACAGCGTGTTGCGACTGCTATCACTCGGATGAACGATCCAGCAAACGCCCGCGATCACCAGCATCCCGATCGGAAGGTAGCGAGCGTTCTCGCGAAGTTCTTTCCAGATGAGCGTTCTCATGACGCGGCTCCTGTGTAAAACGAATGCCCGACTCGCGAGCGGGATAAATAGGCGAGAACCGCGTCCTCGAAACTGACGTCAACCCGTTCGACGTGCACCGGCAAACTCTCGATCGCCGACACGGTTTCTTCGCTGGCGCCCGCGACGGTGACCTGCCACCGATTGCCGAGACTGCGGCAATGAACGAGTCCCGCAATCGAGTGCTCGCTCGTCGGATCGGTTTCGCCTTCGATCACCCAGGCCGATACACGGTTACGACGCTGCCTCGCGGGACGGCGAAATTCAAATCGCGAACGACGGGCCGGCGGCCGAAGTAACGCGTCAATCGTTGGGTGCGAATCACCGGGGGTTCGGTTGCGGTTTCAAGCGTGGTTTCAGACATCGCAGAGAGTCACTTTCGATTTACTTAGAATCAAATTGGTCGAGTTTCGATCGCATCCGAGCGAGAATTTCCTCACTGCTGAAATCCAGCATCACGGCCGCGCTGACCGCCGTTTCGAGTGCTTCGTCCAAACGTCGCACCCGCTCGGCTTTGGTGAACACATTTCTTTTTTTCGCCACGAACGCACCCCGGCCCGGTTGGGTTTCGAGCACACCGTCGCGGACCAATTCTGCATACGCCTTGGCGACCGTGTTCGGATTCCGTGCAATCCCATTTTGGGAAATTGTTGGTTTGGAGTGTGGCGTAGCTCGACTCTCTGAGTCGAGTATTGCTGTTTCTTTCACGCCCGACTCGGAGAGTCAGGCTACGCACTTGTCGCGTTTCACATCGATCTAACCCGACGAACCGGTACAAACCGACTCGGTCGCCTGAAAAGAAAGAACAATCCAACACGGAAAGTTTGCCTATCCGAAAACGACGAGCTAAGTTACTCTGGCCCATCTTTGCCGGCATCATCTGCCGCGGGATTGCAGGTCAGAATGGAATCACCCGCAGCATGAAATTCCGAGGAAAACATGAAGTTTTTCGGCAATCGTAATCGTCGTCGTCGTTCGTCCGCATTCGTTCTACGTCGTTTAGAAGATCGAATCCTGTTCGATGCGGCAATCGATGCAGGCATCGACCCTGGTTCGCTCGACGCGTCCGCCACGCCCGCCGCCGAGGAATCGCTCGCCGCGATGACACAAGACAGGGTTTTGGTCGCGGACGATGGCTCTCAAAATATTTCCACGGGTGACCTCGAACCCTCCGAGGTCGCGACGCAGTCGACAATCGAATTGATTCTCGTCGATACGAGTGTTGAGAACTATGCCGAGATCGTGGACGGTTTGCTGGCGTCGGACGACGGGGCGCGTTCGTTCGAGATCGTGTTGTTGGACAGCAGCAGCGACGGCGTCGATCAGGTAACTGAGATTCTGGCGTCTCGATCGGACCTCGATGCGGTTCATTTGATTTCGCACGGGGAAGACGCAGCTCTGCGACTGGGCAACACTTGGTTGCACAGTGAAAACCTCGCTGCCCATGCGGGTGATGTCGCGGGCTGGGGCGATGCCTTGACTGCCGATGGCGATTTCATCATCTACGGCTGCGATGTAGCCGCGACGGATCAGGGCGAACAGTTCGTCGATGAACTCGCCGCATTGACCGGGGCGGACGTCGCCGCGAGTGTCGACGACACGGGAGCGGCCAACCGCGGCGGCGATTGGGATCTGGAATACACGGTTGGTAATGTCGATTTGGATGTTGCGGTCAGTGCCGCGATGCAAGCGACCTACCAAGGCATTTTGGCAGTCGGCCCGACGGTCACGCCGGGTGCGGATCAAGAGGTCATGATCGGCGAGGAGTTCTCGTTCAACGTGATGTTCGATAACACCGGTACCGACGCGGGTTATGGCCCGTACATCGATCTTGTTTTTCCCAGTAACGGTGTCGACGGCGTTGGTGGCGTCGGTGCCGATGGACTGAGTTTCGTGGCCGCGACTTATCTCGGAAACGCCCTCAACGTAATCGAACTCGTGTTCGGTGATGACGGCGGCGGGACGGGCACGATCGATCACCCCTCTGCGATCGATGGATCCGACGTGCCGCTGCAAATCACCGGTACCACCGGTGATCGGTTGTTCGTCGTGGAATTGCCGTTTGGCAGCGTGACGGAAAACCAACCGCCGGTCGATGTTCGCATCACCGCAACGGTCAGCCCGCTTGCCGACGCGGGTGTGCCGCTGAAAATTCAAACCCGCAGCGGATTCCGATATGGCGACAGTCCCACCGGTGGCGTCGCGTCGATCCTCAGCGATGCCGGCAGCGACGTGACCGACCCGGACGTTCCAGCAAACAGTTGGAACGAACAGCTCGCGATCACTCCGACATTGATGACGATCGAAAAGAACTATGTCGGTCCCGAAAACGAAACCGCGACCGGCCCAAATTTTGAACGCCAATATCAAATTGTTGTTGATATTGCGGAGGGACAAACGATTTCCGCGCTCGACGTCATCGATGCGTTGCCCGACAATCTCGTTTTGACGGGAATCGATTCGGTTGTCGTCGGCGGTGTCACGCTGAGCGGTACCGACTATTCGAGCAACATCACATTGATGAGCGCGCCGGCGAACAATCAAGAACTCATCGTCACTTTGGCGAGCGATGTTGTCGGAACCGCCGGAGACAACGATGTTGTCCTCACGTTCAGTTATTACGTTTCCGAGTTCGATGCCGACGCCGCCGAAGTGATTCCGAGCACCAGCGGAGAAGATGACAACGCCGCGAGTCAATCGATCAACAACGCCCGCGCCGTCGGTGATTGGACCCCGATCGACACGCGAGATGTTGATCCAGGTAACCTGACGGACAACGCCGTCACCAACCCGGTCGGACCGGAACACACACTCGATGACAAGTCGATCGCGATTCAAAAGACCGTTTCCGTGGTCACCGACACCGGCGCCGTCGGGCCGACGCCCGGCGACACGCTCGAATACGTGCTCACGTTTCAAATCAGTGACTACTTCACGTTCGGTGACCTCGTCATCACCGACATTTTCCAAGACGGACAGCGTTTCGATTTCGGCTACGGAGCGGAGTTCGTCATCATTGATAGCGTCGGCAATGTCTCGGACAATTTCACTGTTCGGCAGTTTGACGACATCGACACGGGACAACGTCTCGTCGTCGATCAACGACAGATTGACAACAGCGACAATGTCGGCGAGGACGGCGTCACCGACGACGGCAGCGACGGCAGCACGACGCTCGCGTTCGATGTTTCTGGGATGATTCAAGACGCCGATCCGGCCGCCGATGGTGTGTTGCAGGGCGGCCTGTCGTTCAACGACAACGATTCCGATCAACGCACCGCAGCGACGGGCACGATTCGGTTTCGTACCATCATTCTCGACAACTACACCGACACGTTCGTTTCGGGCGACCGAAGCGTCGATCAAGGCGACGCGATTACGAATAGTGAGTTGCGAATCGACGGAACCGTTCGTGAGAACGCCGAAGAGAACGCTGGAACCGGCGACATCACGCGCGTCATCGGTATCGAAGACGACGATTCTTCGGCCAGCGTCACGATTCTCACCAGTACGATGAGCAAAGAGGTGTATGCGATCAACGGGAACACCACGTTGCCCATGGGTGACAACGGGTTGCCCGTGCTCGTTGCCGGGGACCGGGTCACCTACAAAATCACTTACGTGATGCCGACGAGCGATGTCGAAAATCTCGTGCTAACCGATTTTCTACCGCTGCCGATTTTCGTCGCCGGCGATTTCAATGCCGACGGTGTCTCGGGTGACGTCTGGACGGTCGATTTTGACGACACCACACTCGACGCCGTTGCCGGAACGATTGAACTCGGTGTGAATGATACGTTTTTTGCCGAATCCGGGATCACACCCAACGTTGTGGTCAATTCCAGCAACGGGGTTGAGATCCAATTTGGCAGCTATGATGACATCGATAGCGATGTCGACACGATCGAGATTTTCTTGACAATTGTCGCGCAGAACGCACCGACCGCCGACGGTTTGTACTTGACCAACATCGTTCGTGCGAGTGAAGGCACCACGCAACAAACATCGACAACGATTGATGAAATCGTTCAAATCGAAGTGACTCAACCGGTGCTCGCGATCAGCAAGGGAATCGTCGACTCAGATGCGGTAGCGGAAACGTACTCACCGCTGCGATCGGCAACGGATCTGACGTTTGAATCGGCTGGAACCGCCCCAAGCGGAACGCCGTTCTCAGGGTTGATTTCATCCACGGTGTTAGGCACCGAACCCATCGACGCGAACATCACCGGCGGGATTGATGCCGGCGATACCGTGCGTTACGTCGTCGTGATTGAAAACACCGGCAGTAGCGTTGCCGGAGCATTCGATGTCGCGTTCCAAGACGTTCTGCCGACTGGCATGAGCTACGTCGCGGGAAGTTTGCAGGTCGTCAATGGCGCCGGCAATGCCGTCGCGTACACCGGAGCGGATGCGGACCTGTTCACCACCGGAATCCAACTCACCGATCCAGGCGGCGGCCAAGGTGTCATCCGAGGTTACAACGCCACCAGCGGCGAAAATGTGATCGTCCTCGTCTACGACCTCGAAGCCACCGTGGACGTCGGTCCCAATGAGACCCTCGTCAGTGACGTGACATTGACTGGATTCGCCGGTCAAGAAGGTGGTGCGAATCATCTCGCCGCCCCGTTGACCGATGCCGCGTCCCTCGTCACCGACAACGTGACTGCGACGAAGTCTCTCGTTTCCACCTCAATCAATGTTGGTGGCAACGGAAATTTCGATGCCGTGATCGGCGAACTTGCCACCTACACGGTCACCTTCACGATCCCCGAAGGCACGTCCGAAAATACCACGATCGTCGACACGCTCGACAGCGGATTGCGATTTGTTCGGCAAATCAATGCGACAGCGTTCAACGTCGATGTCGAGAACACGATCACGCCCACCGTTTCGGCCAGCGGACGCACGATCACGTGGAATCTCGGCGATGTCGAAGATCTCGACATCACCGATGGAATCGATGGCACCGTCACAATCACTTACGAAGTCGTCGTGGCCAATATCAGCAGCAATCAGGCCGGCACGCAACTCGACAACGATGTGGCGTTCCGCGTCGACGGTACCGAAGTCGTCGATGTCTCGGCGGACAATCGAATCAACGTCATCGAACCCACCGTCGCGATTGATACGACCGCCAGTGTCGCGGGCGTCGCCAATCGAACAACAGGCGATGCCGGCGACGCCATCCAATACGTCACCACGATCACGCAAACCGGCACGATCGAAGCGTTCGATCTTGGTTTCAGCGATGTGCTCCCGGTCAACGCGGATGGTTCGTCCGCGATCGTGTTGCCGATCTTCAATATGGTCGATTCGGCAGGCACGCTCAGTCCTACTGATTTTGAACTCGTGGGCAATCAATCCACCGGCTACACGTTGCAATTGCGTTCGGGCGTGGATCTTGACCTGTTGGCCGCCGATGCCGGGCGAACGATCACGATCACGATCGACGGAACGATCGCCAATACCGTCACGCCGAACCAGACGCTCGGTATCGATCCCGCGGTAAGTTGGACGAGCCTAGACGGCGATATAAACGATCAAACGATCCACTGGACCGGTGACACCGGCGAACGAGACGGCACCGACGCGGCCGACAACACCCACGATTACATCGCCGAGGATCCGATTGATGTACGAGTGGATCCACCGACGTTCACGAAAACTCTCGTCGGTACCAACGAAACGGAAACCACCGGCAGCGACGTCACCATCGGCGAGCAGGTCACCTACGCCCTCCTCGTCATGATGCCCGAAGGAACGAGTTCCAACATCATCATCACCGATCTGATTCCTGCCGGTTTAGACTACCTTTCGTATTCGATCATCACCGATGCTGCTTCCTCGGGCGGATTGTTGACGGCGGATTACAACGGAACCCTGCCCACGCCGACGGTGACCGGAGGGACTGGCAACGGCAGCGACGTGACGTTTACGTTCGGAACCACCGACACCGCCGTCGATAACATTGGGACCAACGACTCGTTCGTCATCTTGATTGAAACCGTCGTACTCGATGTTGCCAGCAACGAGGGCCATTCACTCGCCGACCAAACGACATTGGCCAACCGCGCCACGATCGACGTCATCGGCGACGGCGTGGCCGCGATCTTCGCCAACGGCGGAACCCCGGTCAACGTCGACGTCGTCGAATCCAACCTCGCGATCACCAAAAACATCGTCGCGGCACAGGCCAACGCGGGCGACACGATGACGATCAATCTCGACGTTACCAACACGGGGTTGAGCGACGCTTACGAAGTCGATATCCGAGACGTCATCAACAGCGGTCACTATGACCTGAGCACGGTCACGGTGACGTCGAGCGCCGCCGGGTTCACCACGAGTTACGATGCCGGCACGGGTGCGCTTGAATTCACCGACGGCACCCTCGGCGTCGGCACCACGGCAACGTTCACCTTCACCGCGGAGCTTCTCGAAACCGTCGCCACCGATGCGGTGCTGCTCAATACCGCGACGATCACCCAAGCGAGCACGCTGCAAGGAACCGTCGCGGGCGAACGAGACGAAACCGATTCCGACGGCGACGGCAGTGACACGGATAACGACAGCGTTCGGATTCGCGAGCACAGTCTCGGTGGGTTCGTTTACTTCGACGCCGACAACGACGGCATCCGAGACGGCGGCGAAACCGGAATCGGCAATGTCGACGTGACTTTGACTGGCGTGGACCATTTGAATAACACCATCAACACGACCGTGCAAACCAACGCCAGTGGTGTGTATTTCTTCGATGACTTACGACCGGGCACCTACACGATCACTCAAACCCAACCGCTCGTTGCGGCCAACGGGAAAGACTACCTCGACGGCACCGATACCATCGGGACGCCCGGCGGCAACACCGCCAATGATGTCTTCTCCAACATCGTCCTGCCGCTGACCAGCGAGATCGACGGCGCGAATAACAATTTTGGTGAACTCGAAGAAATCGATCTGACCGGATTTGTCTATCACGATCTCGATAACGATGGGATCAACGACGTCGGCGAATTAGGCATCTCGGGCGTGCGTATCACCCTGACCGGAACCGATGATAACGGCGCGATCACGACTCAAACCTTTGACACGCTGGCCGACGGTTCTTACTCGTTCGATCAACTGCGTCCAGGCACGTACACGCTCACGCAAACCCAGATCACCGGCAATGCCCCATCAGGCCGTGCGTGGATCGACGGCAGAGACAGCGACGGGAACTATGGGAACGGAAACGTCACGGTCAACGATATTAACTCCAGCATCAATCTTGCGGCGGGTAACACCGGGATCGACTACAACTTTGCCGAGGTCGTCGAATCCGTGGTTTCCGGTTACGTCTTTCACGATACCGAGAACGATGGGAGTCGCGTAGGCAATGTGGGTCTCGGCGGCGTCACCGTGACTCTGACGGGTTCGAATGATTTAGGCCAGGTTGTCAACGAATCGACGACCACATCCACAAATGCCGGAACGCTGGGCTATTACGAATTCGCGAACTTGCGGCCTAGCAACGGTGCCGGTTACGTGATTACTCAAACGACACCGAGCGGCTACCTCGACGGAATCGACACGCTCGGTTCGCAGGGCGGTTCGGCGGCCAACGACGCTTTCACCAGCGTTGTTTTGTCGGACGTCAACGGTACCGAAAACAACTTCGGCGAAGTGCTGCCCTCGAGTCTTTCGGGGCTCGTGTTCAATGACAAAAATAGCGACGGATTATTCAACGGGACCGACGAACCGATTGAGAACGTCGACGTGACGTTGACCGGGCTCGATGATTTGGGCATTGCCGTCAACACGACCGTGCAAACGCTCGCCGACGGGACTTACGAGTTTACGAATCTGCGTCCGTCTAACGCCGCCGGATACACGATCACGCAGACCCAGCCCGCTGACTATAACGACGGTATCCATTCCGACGGTTCGCTCGCCAACGGTGACAACACCGCTAGCAATACCCTGACTAGCATCAATCTGAACGAAGACACCGACGGGACCGATTACAACTTCGCCGAACGAGGGATCGGAATCGGCGGCACCGTGTTCGTCGACAACGATCGTGACGGTGTTTTGGATGCGGGTGAAACGGTACGAATCGACAACGTTCGAATCGACCTCTACGACGCCACCGGAACGATCCTGCTGGAGACGCAGTTCACCGGCACTGACGGCACGTATCTGTTCACCGACCGACCCGCCGCCGATTATGTCGTCGTGCAAACACAACCCGGTGAGTACACGACGACGTCATCGAATACGCTGAACGTCACACTACCCTTGACCGACATCAGCGGACAAAATTTCGCTGAAGCCCTCTGGGATATTGGCGACACGGTCTATTTTGACCAGAACGGCAACAACGTCCAGGATGGCACCGAACCGGGAATCGGCGGTGTTTCTGTGACGTTGACGTTTGCGGGACTCGACGGCGTGTTCGGTACCGGCAATGAAACGACGCTCAACATGATGACCGATGCCACGGGAGCCTACGAGTTCACCGAATTATTCAACGGCAACTACCGTGTCACGATTGACGCGGCGACGCTGCCCACCGGATTGACCGCGACGCAAGAACTCGATGACGTGCTCGCTGCGATCGACGGGATATCCAATATCACAATTCTCGATGACGATCGCGATCAAGTCGACTTCGGATTCGTTGGTACCGGTTCGATCGGTAATGCGGTGTGGTTGGATATCAACGGGGACGGAACGCGGCAAGCCGGTGAGATCGGGATTGCCGACAGCGATGTCGATTTGCGTTATGCCGGTTTCGACGGAGTGTTCAACACGACCGATGATTTCCTGTTGAGCACGAGCACCGATTCCGCCGGCGTCTATCGTTTCGATAATCTGCCGGCTGGGATATTCCGCGTTGACGTCGATACTGCCGACCCGCAAATGCCGACCGACCTGGTCGCGAGTCCCGGTGTCGATTCCATTGCGGGGACGGCGAACGTGACTCTAACCACTAGCGAAATCAACCACGACATCGACTTCGGTTTCGTGGGCACGCTGTCGATCGGTGACCGAGTCTTTATCGATCACGAGGCCGACGGCGGCAATTTCGACGCCGCCACTGGTGACCGAGGTATCGGCGGCGTTTCCGTCTCACTCGACATCGATTACGACGGCGATGGCACGTTCGATCACACACTCACGACGACGAGCGATGCCGATGGGTTGTACCGGTTCGATACGCTGATCGCCGGTGACTACCGCGTGCGAGTCGACTCGTCCGGATTGGGTGACAACGTTGCAACGACGACGACGTATGACGTTGACGCCGCTCACGATGATCAAACACTGATCTCGCTTGGTATTGGAACGGACGATTTTTCGGCTGACTTCGGTTACCCGGGGATCGTCGAATACGCCGTCACGAACGTTTCGTCATTGACGGATGTTGCCCGAGGCGGCGATGTTTTCACCTATGAAGTCACCGTTACCAACCAGGGTGAACGCGACGGAACGGGAGTGGTGGTCGTCGATACGTTCCCAATGGACGTGCTCGATCCGGCTGGCATGGGGCATGATCGTCCCGGTGAGGCGGTGTGGAACTTCGGTGACGGGACGTTGGTTTGGGATGTGGGCGACCTCGATATCGGTGAATCCGAAACGATCATCGTGACCGTTGCTGTCCGGCGTGTCCCGCTCGATCCGCTGGCGGATCAAATTGTCACGACTGCGCGAGTTTTCGATGACACGTTCAATGGTCCCGAGATCACGTTGCTCAACAATGTCGCTCCAACGCTCGATGGACTCGTCACATTCACGTTCGACTCGTTCACCAATTATGGCGAGTGGGATCAGAACGCCGATAGCGGCGATCGTGACGACGAGCCGGTTTACGGTTGGGTGGCTCCCTCGGCTCATCGATTCGAGCGAGAACTTCGCCCCGTCGCGGTGGACCCGATTTTCAGTGGATTGGCTGAACCGGGAACGACGTTGTCCATTCGGATCTATGATGAAACCGGTCGATTGATCGGGGACCGTCAAGTCGTGGCGGATACCGGCGGGAACTGGTTGGCTTCGTTCCCGGGTAGTGTGATTTGGAAACAACCGCACCGCATGGAGATCGAGCAAGTCGCGTCGATCGAGAACTCAAATCACGATGCCGGGTTCAATTTGCGTCGTTACTTCCATCCGGCCAACCACGCCTCGCTCGTCATGACCGAACGCCCGACCGTGCGAAGCGTGCTGCGAGAAACCGCGTATGAAACGATCGATGTGATGCACAATTCCCACAACGATCCGTTGCAACTCGGCAAGAAGGCACACGGTTACCAGCTCAATACCGCGTCTACGAACGTGTCGTCGCATTGAGAATGAGTGTCGCTCGGTTCTCCGAACCGGGAGCGTTACGGAGCGGCGCGTGAAGCGTTATCGGCTCAGAGATTGTCGCTCGGTTCTCCGAACCGAATGCGTTACGGAGCGGCGCGTGAAGCGTTGTCGGCTCGGAGATTGTCGCTCGGTTCTCCGAACCGAATGCGTTACGGAGCGGCGCGTGAAGCGTTGTCGGCTCGGAGATTGTCGCTCGGTTCTCCGAACCGAATGCGTTACGGAGCGGCGTCGACTCGGAGAGCCGAACAACAATGGCTCTTCGAACCCTAAGCGGGGGCGGTTTGGGAGATTGATTTTGGTATGGAGATTGTTGCGAAAATGCGTTTTACGATGATCAAATTATTTTTCTCTCGATGCGGCTATTTCTTTTGAATTCTCTCGCCTCGAATCATCGCAAAACTTGAAATGAGCACGAGGCTGCTTTTTAGGTGAGTCTTGGATTCCCGTCGTAGGAACAGACGATCACTTAGGTAACCCAAACACTCCTCCGACAGTTCATGCCCATGACGACTCGCCGAATCTCGAAACGCTTGCGCCGCGCCCTCGCCGCTCTGGCGACCGTGGCCGCCTCCTCGCTCGGTGTTTCCACGGCGTCGGCGCAGTACGCTAGCCTCGGCCCGTCGGTGCATTCCTACGCCCCGCAGATTCAGGTCGCGGCCGATTCGGACGCGTCCGAGCTCGCATCGCTGCCTCAGGTTCGTCAAGTCCCGAGCGAATTCGTGCCGTGGTGGCAGCAGGTGATGACGATGCCGATGCGAGTCGATTCCAACCCGACCTCCGTTGGTGTCGAGACGCTGCTCATGCGAACGCTGCAACACTCCGCTCAAGTCCGCGTGTTCAGTGACCTGCCGCTGATTCGTGAAACCGGGATCACCGAAGCCTGTGCCGCATTCGATTGGAACGCGTTCATGAACACGCGTTGGGACGACACCTCCGATCCGGTCGGCAACATCTTGACAACGGGCGGGGCGGACCGGTATCGCAATAATCAATGGGTCGGCAGTGCCGGGTTGGCACGTCGTAATCACTACGGCGGTCGGTTCGAAGTCGCCCAAGACCTCGGGCATCAAAACACCAACAGCCAGTTTTTTCAGCCTAACAACCAAGGCACCTCGCGGCTTCGGTTGAGTTACGTCCAACCGCTCATGCAGGGCCGTGGCATAGTTTACAACGAGTCGTTGATTGTGTTGGCGACGATCGATACCTCGATCGCGAAAGACGAATTTTCACGTCAATTGCAATCGCACTTGCTCGAAGTCACGCGAGCCTATTGGGCGTTGTATCTCGAACGGGCCGTCTTGGTTCAGAAGCGCCGTCTGCTCGACCGTGCCGCCGAGGTTCAAGCGAGTCTACAAGCCCGTGTCGGTGTCGATGTCGTCGGCAGCCAACTCGCCCGCGTCGCCGCTGCGGTCACGAACCGCCGGGCCGAATTGGTGCGAGCCGAGATGGCCGTTCGCAACGCTCAGGACCGCATCCAAGCTCTCGTCAACGATCCTGCGTTCGCGATGTCGATGAATTTGGAAATGATCCCGACGGACATGCCAATCCGTTACTCGACGAATCTGGAAGTGGGCGACGTGTTGTCAACGGCGATACAAAAACGCCCGGAGGTCGACCAAGCGATCAAACAGATCCAGGCCGCCAGTGTCCGGCTCGGCATGTCCAAGAATGAACTGCTGCCACAATTCGATTTCATTGCCGAAACCTACGTCGCCGGTCTGCAAGGTCGCAGTGACATCGGTCGGGCTTGGACGAACCAATTTGACGAAGGCGAGCCGTCCTACGCTGTCGGTTTCACCTATCAAATGCCGATCGGTAACCGCGCCGCCAAAGCCCGGTTGCAACGCCGGAAATTAGAAGTCCGCCAACTGCAGAACCAATTCAACGCGACCGTCGAAACGCTGCTGATGGAAACCAAAGTCGCCGTCCGTGAGGTCCGCACGTCCGAGCGTGAGTTCCAAGCCAAATTCGATGCGATGCAAGCCGCCGACGCCCGGCTCGACAACATCCAGCAACGGTGGAATCACCTGCCCGGCCAAGACGGATCGATCGGGTTGTATCTCGAAGACCTGCTCGATGCTCAATCGCAATTAACCGAGTCGGAATTTGATTTCACGCGTTCCTTGACGACGTACAACCTGTCGCTGATGAACCTTAAACGGGCCACCGGCACGCTGCTCGAATCCGAAATGGTGACCGAAGAATGTGCGACGATCAATTGCCTGCCCACCAATCTCTTGAACAAACCAATTGTCGATCACCACGCGTATGCTCCGACGGGCGTCCCCGCCCTCAACATGCCATTGGGAGATAAAATGATGATCGAAAGTATACCCATGCCCATGGTGGTTGATCCGCTCGCGTTTTAGGATCTGTCCCGAAATCACGTACGTTAGCATTTCTAGGCTGACTCGGCATTTGGCAAAGTCATCCTGGAAAGGCTGACGTACCGAACCGAGAGTTCCTTCAGGATGGTTCCTGCGAATAATTCACCACCAATTTCATCACCCATCACTCCGCCATCCTCTCAAAATCCTGCACCTTGTTCGCTCGCATCCTTCCATCACCGTTTGCCTCGCGCTGGCGTCACTCACGTTCGCAAGACCGCATAACACCGCATGGAATCGTGAAGAAATCGAAACAACTCGCCGCTGCAATCAGCGAACTCGATGACGAACAACTCCAACACCACGCGAGACGAGCAAAACTAAATGGGGCGTCTCTGTGCGGCGGACGCAATCAACCGAACATCACGCACCCCACGATCACGCACGGCATCACGTTCGCCATTGAAGCGATCCGGCGGCGACTCGGTGTGCTTGTTTATGACGAACAAATCCGAGCAGCGGTCGCAATGATTTCTGGCGGTATTGCGGAAATGCCGACCGGTGAAGGCAAGACGATTGCCGGTTGCATCCCCGCGATCGTTCACGCTTTACACGACCAACACGTTCACGTTGCCACAGCCAACGAATACCTGGCCCGCCGCGATTGGCAAACGCTCTCCCCAGTTTTCGATCTACTCGGTTTGACCACGGGACTGTCATTTCACGATCAGTCGGTTTCGGAGAAACAGTCCGCTTACCAAAGCGATGTTGTCTTCGCGACCGGGTACCAGTTCGGGTTCGATTATTTGCGAGACCAACTCACGCTCGCCGGCCGACCACGCCCGCGACTCGGCCAATCGCTCCGTGAGCAACTCTCCGATTCCAATATCGCCGGGCCAACGATTTGCATGAGAGGTCAGCACGTTGCCATCATCGACGAGATCGATGCCGTGTTGATTGACGAAGCCATGACGCCGTTGGTGCTCAGTGGAGCTGAGACAACCACACGCACTGGCGATAGTGCGTTGATCGACGGCTCGAACACAACACCGTTCGACATCGCACGGCAGTGCATTGCCGAACTGCAAGTCGATGTCGATTTTTTTATCGATCCGGTTGCCAAAACCGTACGACTGAGCGATCGAGCCATTCGCCGGCTCCATGAATCCCACCCGAATGCGACGGTTTCATCGCAAACGAACGCACCCGCGTCTGCGATGGAGATGCCGTGGCCGATGTACGTGCAATCCGCACTCCGGGCTGAACACCTGCTGCGTCGAAACGTGGACTATGTCGTAGGCGACGACGACGTCCAAATTGTCGATCCGTCGACCGGACGTATTGCACCGGACCGGCAGTGGCGAGACGGTTTGCACCAATCCGTTGAGACGAAGGAAAACGTACCCCGCAGCGAAACGCGTCAAACGCTCGCACGCATTTCGCGTCAACGTTTCTTTGCCCGTTACTCCACGTTGTGCGGGATGACTGGGACCGCCTCGGGACTTGATCGCGAATGGAAACGCACCTATTCGCTTCGGATCGATGTCATTCCGACTCGGTTGCCTTCACGCCGTACCGAATTGCCGACGATCTATGTCGCCGATGCCGAGGCGAAAATGCAAGCGATGCTGCGCGATGTCATCGAACATCACGCTCACGGCCAACCGATTTTGATCGGCACACGAACGATCGAACAAACCCGCAGCATTTCCCGAGCGTTGATGTCGGCGGGGTTGAATCATCGGTTGCTCAACGGTTTGCAAGACGAAGCGGAAGCGGACCTGATCGCAGCGGCGGGTCGCGGCGGAGCGATCACGGTGGCAACGAACATGGCCGGACGGGGAACCGACATCTCGCCGGATGACGCCTCGCTTGCCGCTGGCGGTTTGCATGTCATCGGATTCGAACGCAATCTTTCCACCCGGCTCGATCGTCAGTTGCTCGGCCGTGCCGCTCGGCAAGGCCAACCCGGCAGCGGTCGGTTCTTTGTCGCCGCCGATGACGAATTGATCCGGCACGATCACGCCGGGCTGGGCCGGCAACTGACCGGCTTGACCGCCGCCCGGAGTAACCGCTCCTGGGATCAACGTGTTGTGCAACGACAACGAATCGCGGAGTCCCAACGTTATGAAACCCGTCAACGAATCGCTCAACAAGAGGAGTGGCTCAATGAACTTCGTCAACACGTCGCTTAGGAACTTTGGAACCATGTGTGGCGGGACTATTTGCAGTGGAAGTCCTCAAGACTTTCGTTTTCAGGTGGATTCGAAACTCTTGGCGAGTTCCGCTACCATTGTCTTGCTTTTCTTGATGGTGATAGCAACACCCGCGATCGCGGATTCGTCACGTCCGGAGGGTTTCACCGAACCGCTACAAACGATCGACATTGCTTCGTCCGAGTCCGGAGTGATCGCGACGATTGCGGTTGGGGAAGGCGACGCGATTTTTGCCGGTGACGTCGTCTGCACGTTGCGAAGTGACGTACTCGAAGCGACACGTGATGCGATGAAAACACGATTGTCCGCGACCGGGAAACTCGCCGCCGCGGCAGCCACGTTAGCGCATCGCGAAAACCACCTACAACAATTGCAGGCGTTGCACGCGAAGAGTCATGCGAGCGAACAAGAAGTCGCCGAGGCGGACTTCAACGTCCGCATCGCCCGCGCCCAACGGCAGAGCGTGGAGGAAGAACGCAGCGTGCTGCAATCCGAACTGCAACAAATCGATGCTCAAATCGCGACGAGAACGTTGCGTTCGCCGATCGATGGCATCGTGCTCGAACTGCCAGCCAAGATCGGGGAACGGGTCGGATCGTCCGACGCCCCTGTCGCCCGGGTCGTGTCGCTGCATCAACTCCGCGTTCGCTATCACCTGCCCACCGCCGAGGCTGCCTATTTAAAAAAAGGCGACACCCAAACGATTTACTTTTCGGACAGTCAACGCCGTACATTCGCTCTCGTTGATTTCATCGCACCGACCACCGACAGCAGCAGCGGTACGGTGCGTGTCGAATTGTTGATCGACAACACGTCCGGTCAATACCGGGCTGGGGTGCGGTGTCTGTTGCTCGCTCCCGAGATGACCGGGTCACTCCGCCCCTTCCTTCGCCAATCGTTTTGATCCCATGACGAGTCACCTCATTCCCACCGGTTTGCCGGCAACGCCTCCGGCGTGCGACGTTGTCGATCATGTCGAGACACTCGGGATGGAACTCGCTGAATTGCATTGGCAACTCGATGCGACTGCGGCGATCGCTGATTTGATGGCTCGAATCGCGGCGTCGGACTCGATCGAAGACGCCCGTTTGGTTGTCGTCAATTGCTTGCGCGAGTATCTCGCTGCCGACATCGTCGCGCTCGGCATCCCACGTCCCTCCTCGGTATCCGTTCGCGTCAATGCGGTCTCGGATGTCGCTTCGGTGGACCACTCCGCTCGATGGACCGATGCGATATCCGCCGCGATGTCGGAATCGATCGTTCGCTATCATCACACGGGAGAACCGATTACGATCGCCGGCGCGAAATCGAATTCCGAATCAGCAAAGCGAGCGTTGATGCAACTCGCACACGAGCGTTTGTTGGAGACGACCGGCGCGAGTTTTCTGTGGTCGTGCCCGCTCGTCAACGCGGGCGACGAGGTCGTTGCGGTTTGGACAGCGGTTTATCATCGTCGGCCTGACCATGTGCCGCGTCTGATCCGGTTCGCCGAATCGAGCAACACGTCGCTCGCCGCCTCGCTCGACGTCGCCGTCCGAGCCGATGAGTCCGTGATCCCAAGATCGCTGAGATCGCTGAAAAAGGTATCGCGTTCGTCTCGCCGGAAATCGATCGCGATCGTGTTGGTGTTGATGGGTATCATCGCGGCGTTACCGATCCCGCACCGAGTCGCTTGCCCGTCCGTGTTCGAGCCCACGTCGCAACGTTTCGCCGTTGCGCCGCATGACGGTATCCTGGATGAGACGTTTGTTCGATCGGGTGATCCGGTTCGCGCCGGGCAGGTGCTCGCTCAGATGGACGCGACCGATTTACGTTTACAAATCGCTGACCTGGCCGCCCAAAAAGAACGAGCGGAAAAGAAGACTGACATTCACCGTGCCGAGGGAGACGCCGCCGCCACGCAGCTCGCTCATTTGGAAGCGACCGAGCTGAGCGCCCAGCTCAACCGGTTGCGATTCATGTCCGATAACCGCCGTATCATCAGCGGCATCGACGGAATCGTATTGCATTGCGAGGTCGAACAGGCACGCGGTGTTCCGGTGCGTACCGGCGACGTGTTGATGCAGGTCGCTCCCTTGAAAATCCTTCGCGCCGAGTTGGAAATTGCTCCCGAAGATCTCGCTCACGTTCAGCCTGGGATGAACGTGCGGTTAATCGCCGACGGCAACCCGCTCGATCCCGTCTCCGGACGCATTGACAAGATTCTGCCGATCTCGGCGGTCCGCAACGGACGCAACGTGTTCCTCGCCGAAGTCGTCGTCGACAACCGCGACGGTCGGCTCCGACCGGGGATGGCCGCGCGAGCGAAAGTCGACGCGGGACGTCGAGCGTTGGCATGGATCGTGTTTCATCACGCGGTCGAGAAGGTCTACGGTTTGCTGCGATGAACGATACTGCGATGAATTACGATCACGAATCCTTCGAACTCGCCAACACGCGTTTGAAATTGCGGCATGGCGGCATGGAGTTCATGCTGCACGAATCCCGAGGCGAGGTGAGTTATCTCGTGCGGGACGGAGTTACGCATCACTATCACCAAATCGGTGTGGCTCAGTACGCGTTGATGTCGGCGATCGATGGCAAACGAACGCTCGCGGAGATCACGCGCCAAATCGCGACCGAAGTGCCGTCGCTCGCGATCACGTCATCGCAATCCGAACACGCCGCCCGTTATCTGCTCGATTCCCAACTCGTCGTCGCCGTTGATGCGCAAGGGCAACCCGTCGCGGTAACCGGTCGGATGAAGTCGTATGCTGACAAAGCCGCCCGTCAAAAGACCGCCGAGAACGCGAACCCGCTCTTTCTCAAATTCCCCTTGGGAGATCCCGGTCCGTTGCTCGACCGGTTCGCCCCGAAATTGACCTGGATTTTTTCGCCGGGGTGTTTCGCCGTGATGGCGGTGTTTGCGTTTTTTGCCATCGCGTTGTTATGGCAAAATACTGCCGACGTGATAGCCAGTCTGCAAGGCATCCTCAGCACCGATGCCGCGATCGGTTTGCTCGTGTCGTTTGTCGGATTGAAGATCGTTCACGAACTCGGTCACGCGATCGCGTGTTACCGTTATGGCGGACGGGTTCGCGAGACCGGCATCGTTTTCATCTTGTTCCTTCCCATCGCGTATGTCGACGTGACGTCGGCGTGGGGTTTTCGATCGCGGGGACAACGCATGATGGTGTCCGCTGCGGGGATGATTGTGGAGATGATGTTCAGCGTTGCGGCAGTCATCGCATGGTCGTTCTGTACCGACCCGATCGTGCGGTTCCATTTGTGGAACCTCGTGATGATGGGGACCGTGACGACGCTCCTGTTCAACGCCAACTTCCTGATGCGATTCGACGGTTACTTCTTCTTATCGGACGCGTTGGGGATTCCGAATCTAGCGGCGCTAGCGAAACAATGCGTCAGTGCGCGAGCGAAACAGATTTTCATGGGTGTGACGCCGAACCTGGCCGACGACGTACTCCCGCATCAACGTTTGTTGACGGTATATGGCGTTGCCGCGATGGTTTGGCGGATTCTCGTTTGCGTTGCGTTGACGATTGCCGCCTCGAAATTGTTTTACGGTTTCGGCGTGGTGTTGGCGATTGTAAGTGTGTTGGTTTGGGTGGGGCGTCCTGTTGTGGCGATGGTTCGGTATCTGGCCAGTGACCGTGTCGAGGCGATCCGATCACGCCGCACGTTGCTGTGTCGTACGTTGCCGATGTCTGCCGTTCTGTTCGGACTCACGTTCGTCGTTGCGTGGCCGGGGAGCGTTTCGGCGCCGGCGATGGTACGTCACCGCGAGCCAGAAATCGTCCGCGCTGAAACCGATGGCTTCATTCGTGAAATTTTGGTGACCGACGGCCAGCGAATCGAGACCGGCGCGTTAATCGCACGTTTAGATAACCACGAACTCGAAACCCAGATCATCGTGTTGCAATCGCAACTCGCCGCTTCGCGAGTCCGCGCACGTCAACAATGGAGCGAGCAACACATCGCCGCTCATGACGCGGAGACTGCGGTGGCGGATTCTCTGCAAACCCGGCTCGACGAACTCAACGAGCGACGGGGGCAATGGCGGATGGTCGCGACAACCTCCGGACGGATCTTGCTCACTGCCACGGACGTGGATGAACCGAGCGAGCTGATCGGACGCTACGCTCGGAGTGGCACCGAGTTGTTCCAAATTGTCGACCCGAGTCGAAAAGAACTCTTGGTGAGTGTCTCGCAAGACGACACCTCGATTTTTCACGCCAACTCGAACCAAGAAATCCGATTCATCCCAACCATTGCGACGTCAACAATCCGAGCAACACTGACCAGCGTCTCGCCGCAGGCGACGACGAAAACGGATCCACGACTGACCGTCGCTGGCGGCGGTCCGCTCGCCCTACGAGTGACGGCAAGCGATCATGAATTGATCCAACCGCGACTCGAAGCCGTGATCGAGCTCGATTCACATTCCGCGCTCGCCACCGAAGACGGCATGACCGGCACGGTCCGATTAGCCGATCAACCACGCAGCATCGCCGCGTATTTATGGGCAAAATGGATTCAACCGCAACGTTAAGCCGGTTTACGGGGATCGAGTCGCTGTTGGAGCGCGTTGAGTTTCGTACCGAGCTCCTGTTCGTGTTGTTCGAGTTGTTGTTGAAAACTGATTTGAAGATCCTTGGACAATTGCCTCATTCAGGCTAACACCCGGAACATCTGTCGGACATCGTCAGCCGACATCCCCCGGGGATAGAGCGGGCGTAGCAACCGCAGTTTCCATTCGCAGCGGTCTTCCAACGCTCCTTCCGTTCGCATCGTAATCAAGTGCGCGTGAATGATCACTGCAAACGGGTTCGACGACTCCGGCAGATCCATTTGATTCTCGAAATCGACCAACTTCACGATCGGGAAGCGGAAATGGCACTCGCAACCAAAGCAAGTTCACAGCGACGCTCCAGGATCGGCATCGTGTTTTTCCCGTCACCACTCGGTAGCCGACTAGCGAGCATTGCCACCGCTTGCGATTGAGAAATCGCGAGGTCGATGGCAGGGTAATCCGGCGGTGAGGAGGCATCTTTTGTTGCCGTCTCGATTGCGACGATGCCAATGGACAGTCGTTCGCCGTGGTTGGATTTTTCGGCCGAGGCCAAATTCACGCCGATCGAAACGGCGGCGGAACAAATTTGTTCCGACCGATGGATCGCCTCTTCGGTATGGCAGTCGGGCAGACAGATCAACAACGTGGAGTGACTGAGACACCCGATCCGGTCTTGGCTCCGCATTGCCGCCCGCACCAATTGCAACAACGAGCGCATCGTCACGCCGCTGGGTTGCCCCGACAAGGTCACGGCCATCAAACGCATTAACGGATCGCCGGAGGTTGTTGCCGCGATGCAGTCGACAATACCGTCAATCATGGTCTCTCGATCGGGCAGATAGGCCAGAGCTTTGGGACGTTCGGTGGGCTGCATCGCTTGCAAAGTGGCGGCGATGGATTCGAGTTGGCTCTGCTCGTTTTCAAACGTAGAAATCGGACTCGGGACTGCGATCGATTCGGCTGTCACGACCTCGCCGGCGGTGACGGGGACGCTGACTGCCTCGGCGGTCAAACTTTGAAGTCCCTCGGTCGTTGATTTGATTTGCGAAGCGACCTCGTCTGCATCGTTCAAAACAACCGGATCAGAAACGACACGGGGCGTCCTGTCGATTGCGGCAACGGTGGCGGTGTCTTTGGACGGCACCAACTCGCCGACGCGAACGAAACGCTCGCCATCAATGAAGTGGGCACAATCGCGTCCGAACTCCTTGGACCGGTACAACGCATCATCAACACGCTGCAACCACTCACCGGAGGTTTCCTGCGATCGGAGTATTCCGATCCCGACACTGAGCGTTACCTTCAAACGTTTGCCTTCGAAGCGGAACTCACGTGTGCCGACGGCGATGCGAGTTTGTTCGATCAAGTCGATCGCTTCTTCGTAGTTAACATTATCGATCATCGCACAGAATTCTTCGCCACCGAACCTCGCGACCATACCGTACGGTTGCAATCGCGTCTCGAGCATTTGGGCGACACCGCGCAGTACCTCGTCGCCGACTCGGTGTCCGTGTTCGTCGTTGAAACGTTTGAAGAAATCGATATCGAGAATCGCCATGACTCCGGCTTCCGCGCCGCCCTTGGCGTGCTGCCGGGCGAAACGTTTATCGAACGCGCCGCGGTTGGCCAGTCCGGTCAGGGCATCGGTTTCGGCACGTTGTTCGGCGGATTGCAATTGCTTGGTTTGTTCACGCAGTCGTTCTTGGGATTCCTCCAATCGAATCCGCATGGTTTCATTCGCGGCGAGGAGTTGGTCAACCGCTTCGATGATCTCCGGCGGCGCCCCGGAAAGATCGCTCGCGTTGATCGCTCCGTTAACCGCCTCGACGCGGGTTTGGTGCTCGTCCACGTTGGCGGCAAGGATCGATGCGAAGGCGCGAATTCGGTCGGCGACCGCCATGACTTTCTCGGGCGAGGCCGTATCGCCGCCGGCCGTTCCCGTCGAACCGACGGGCACTCCAGTCGCCTCGGGATTTCCGTCCGAACGGACGGATCGGGACAAGGGCTCCTCGTTGGCGTGAACGCCCCATGTCGCCAATAGACCACCTGAGCGATGCAACGCCTGCATGACCCATCCACAGCAAATTCCCGCGCCACCACAACTACCTGCAATAATAATATCAAGTAACACGAGTCTTTTCCTTCTCGATCCACTACACGATGACGGTCTGGTTGTAGTTTTTAGGTCGTAGAAAGACCCAGTCAAATTGAATTCACACCGATGCGTCTCCACCCGTTCCAACGTCTGTGTCGTTTCGATCGAGAAACTCGATGATTCGGTGTAGCCCGTTTATTCCGTAGAGGATGATTGGTCTTGCGATTCCGAAAATACGGAAAAAACACCCACCCTCATTTGCGTGTGATGACCCGGTTCGCCGTGTCGAATTCTACTGCGGCGATCCAAGGATTCGCGGCACCTGAAAACCGTCTTGACGGAGCGTGATGATCGACTCGATGTCGAGTGTCCCGTAGCGTGAGTAACCAGTATGGACGATCAGGTTGGGCGTGATTTCCGCATCGCCGTCGTGATGGGTATGACCGCACAACACGATGTGCATGCGGTTGGGATTAGCGGCAGCGGCAGACCGCAGCGCGTCGGCGACACCGCCACAAACGAAAAACGGTGCCCAGTTTTCGTCGGTCGTTTTGCCTTCGTACCAACACGATTCGCGAAACGGCGGCACGTGCGTGGCGATCAACACGTGACGCACCGATTCCGGTAGCGACGCGAGTTTTCCGGCGAGTCGCGCGCCGCTATCTCGTCCCTCCCGCTGCAAAATCTCACGCCACGTTTCGCGAGGACTGTTGCAGAAATCCTCGATCAATTGAAAATCGTTGAGCCGGACCGTCGTGTTCTCGTAGTCACCTTGAGTCGCGTCGCCCCAACCGTCGTCACCGACGAGTGCGGCGCCGTCACCGAACAGGATCGGGCTGCGGTCGGTGAGGTAATGAAGATGCTCGACCTCGCGAGACAAATCGATGATTTGCCGGCGGGTTTCACCGATCGATTTGCCATAAAAGTCATGGTTGCCGAGCACAAAATAGATCGGCCGATCGAACGTCTCGGCCATGCACCGGAGTTGATAAGAAACATCGTCGCCCTCGGACAAATCACCCGTCAAGACGAGTGCGTCCGGGGCATGGGCGATCAAGTCGTCAGACCAAACTCGCCATGTGTCGAGTTTCGCATGGTCAAAATGCGGATCGGTGATCCACGCCAATTTCATCGACGAGGTGGAATCGGGTCCGACACGGTCGGCAGACGCGGAATCGATTCGACGTAGCAAAGCGGGCTGGGCTTTCGTGGAGGTGGAGATTCAGCAGGCGAGCGCCAGCCGTCACGCTTTCGGTTCGAGGAACCGGGCGACATTCGATGTTCCGACGGTGAATAAACCCATCGGAGGAAAGGTTCGGCAGAACCTCACGTTGGCGAGTCTCTCGATGACTCGCAATTCCCAGCGTCTCAGAGAGACGCTGCTACGTGGTTCGGCCGCATCGTTTGCTCCAACGGCGACTAAGCCGTGGCGACGAGGCCGGCGGATTCGGCGAGTTCGTCCGCCTTGTCGGTTTTTTCCCAAGTGAACGCATCGCCTTCGCGACCGAAGTGGCCGCCCGCGCTCGTTTCAGTGAACACCGGACGACGCAACTGCAAGTGCTCGATGATCTGGCCTGGTTTCAAGTCGAAGTGCTTGCGGACGAGTTCGCATAATTTGGAATCGTCAATCTTGCCGGTGCCTTCGGTATCAACGTGAACACTGACCGGTTCAGTAACGCCGATCGCGTAGGCGAATTGGACTTCGCAACGTTCGGCGAGTCCCGACGCGACAATGTTTTTGGCAACATAACGGGCCATGTACGCGGCGCTCCGGTCGACCTTGGTCGAGTCCTTCCCGCTAAACGCGCCGCCGCCGTGACGTCCCCATCCGCCGTAGGTGTCGACAATGATTTTGCGTCCGGTCAATCCGCAATCGCCATGAGGGCCGCCGATCTCGAATTTACCCGTCGGGTTGATGTGATACGTGATGTCACCCTTGTCGAGTTCGGCAGGGATCGATGGTTTGATCACGTGTTCGATGATGAACGCACGGATCTCATCGTTGGTCACGCCGGGTGCGTGTTGGGCACTGACGACGACGGTGTCAATGCGGACCGGTTGAGTGCCTTCGTATTCCACCGTGACCTGACTCTTGTTGTCCGGTCGCAACCAACTGACTTCTTTATTGAACCGAGCTTCGGTGATTCGGTTGATGATCCGATGCGACAACGCGATCGGCAACGGCATCAATTCGGGGGTGTCGCCGCAGGCGTAACCGAACATCAAACCTTGGTCGCCGGCACCGATTTCTTTGCCCTCTTCGTTCGAGTTGACGCCTTGGGCGATGTCGGGACTTTGCGAATCCAATCGGACTTGGACTTCGCACGTCGCACCGTCGATGCCGGTGTCGGCATTGTTGTAGCCGACCGCGAGAATCGTATCGCGAACGATTTTTTCGTAGTCAACGTTGGCGGTGGTCGAGATTTCGCCCGCGACAACGGCAAGGTTGGTGTTGACGAGTGTCTCGCACGCCACGCGGCTCATGGGATCCTGAGCGAGCAACGCGTCGAGAATACTGTCGGAAATACGGTCGGCCAACTTATCGGGGTGGCCCATGCTGACCGATTCGCTGGTGAAAAGATAACGGCCTGTCTGATTACTCACTACTGAAAACTCCGCAGTTTCGGCCGTCGGCGGGTTTCAAAACACGCGGGGCCAAATAGTTCAAAAGGGGAGGCGGCTCGGAAGGTCGAACGTTCCCAATCGTGGGAAAATGCCGGCTCACGAGAAACCTTAGTAGCGTGTACGATAATCGGTTGACGCTCGTTTGAAAACCGACGTCTTTTGCGGTTTCTCCGGATTGCTCGGACCACGTGGCTATGATTCCCGATTCCCGATCGACGCAACGTCCACGATGGCCAGCGATGACCGTGTCGGTGGTGACCCACGTGATTGCTGCGGCCGCGCTTTTGTGGCTCGTCACCGCCCCGCCATCGAAGGGAACTGTCTCGCCGGAGGTACGCAGCGTGGGGATGGCGATCGCTCACCGCATGCCCGATCGAACACGATACGTGAGCGAACCGGAGACCGCCCCCGAGCCGACGGACGTCTCCGAACCACTGGAAACCGCCGAAAAGGCCACCGAAAAGGCCGCCGCGAGCGAAGCGGCGAGTTCGTCCAATTCACCGAACCCAACGATTTCACCCGAGCCAGCGAACGAGGAGCCAGCGAACGAGGCAACCACCGCACGATCGCCCCTCGGCCTGAGACCCCCGATCGACCTCAGCAAAATTCTCGGCGAGATGACCGGCGAGGCCGATGCGAGCGGCCGGGGCCGAGGCAACGGCACCGACGGGGTCGTCCAAGGCCGGATTGACCTGGGCGACGGACGAACTCCAGATCAACTCGGGGTTTCCGAACTGACTCCCGGCGTCGCCCGCAGCGGGCGGGGTGCGGGCCGGACGACGACGGATGTGTTCGGCATTACCGGAACGGGCAGCGCATTCGTTTACGTTTTCGATCGCAGCGACAGCATGGCGGCGTCGAACTCGGCGCCACTCCGGGCCGCCAAAACCGAATTGATCCGCAGCCTGGAAACATTGACGGAAAAACAACAGTTCCAAATCATTTTCTACAACCACAAGCCCGACGTTTTTCGCAGCGGCGGTGAACAAACCGGGCTCGTCTTCGGCGAACCGGCGAACATCGAGCGAGCCCGACGTTACATCCAACAAACCACCGCGATCGGAGGCACCGAGCACGAGGCGGCGCTTCGCATGGCAATTCGAATGGCACCGGACGTGATTTTCTTCCTCACCGATGCGAAAATCCAAACCATGTCGGGCACGCAGATCGACGACATCAACCGCCGCGCCGAGGACGCCGGCACCACCATTCACGCAATCCAGTTCGGTACCGGAACGGCACCGAAAAACGGTTTTCTTGAACAGCTCGTCCGTAAGAACGGCGGCGGGTACCGCTACCTCGATGTCACGGCGCTGAAGTAACACTCTTCTGATCGCTGATCAAGTCAAACCACCAGGGCCCGCAAATCGGAGAGTCTTAGCTGGACAGCGCCACTTCGTGGCTTGTCCTCGACGTAAGCCTTGACGGCCACTTGGTTTATCTGCCTTGACGTGGGAGCCAAAAAGAAACGACCCTCCGTGTGTTAATTGTTTCACGATGAAACC
>Ga0163216_100832_pt1 | contig 31059 bp, 26 predicted proteins | sample SynspAceP_FD_167610 | JGI IMG/M metagenome (GOLD analysis project Ga0163216, IMG submission 167610) | Saline lake microbial communities from Ace Lake in Antarctica - Synechococcus sp. Ace-P (Illumina Assembly) | ecosystem: Environmental > Aquatic > Non-marine Saline and Alkaline > Saline ...
GCCAGTTTGGAGCTCAATATAGTCCTGTAATGTTGCTCTTACCCCAATAGTTATTAACTCGCAGAGGCGCTGGCTGACTTGAATCCCATGCGAAATCCACCCCAGTGCTGACCCTTCACAAAGATAGGCACAGACAAATCATGTAAGATTTCTCCCGTGTCTCGTTTATAGGTTTGTAATAAGAAAGTGTCGGTATGTGAACCACATCGACGACCGGTAGGATCGTCAAAAATTCGCTTGGTGCGATTATTCACTAAGTCTTTTTCGTAATCACCACTCAAAGGCTGGCTGAATTTTTTATTGTGAGTAGGAAAATAGCCATTCACATCAACTGCGCCCGCAAAAATAACTTCGTTGTGCTCGGCAAGCACCGCTTCTTGAATAGCGGGGAATGTTTTATCACTAAAGGAGTCATAATCTGTGCTAAATTTTTGTGGCTTAGTGTGTTTGATGGGCTGATAGTTTCTTGAAAACACAGCTTGTTGAGTCAGTTCACCTTTTTCAATCGCCGCTTCAAATACCTTTGTAATAGCTTCTGCGGAGGCTTTTGCAGTCTTCAATAATGCAGAGAAGAAAAGAGATTGATCGACTTTATCCAATTCTCTAAATACGACTTCTGCACCATTACTCAAGCCTGATGCTTCCTTGGATAAATGATCACTACGCTGAGATATGTCTCGCAAAGCAGCACTAATCCGAGAAATCGAGCCAGTAATTTGTACACTAGTGGAACCTAATTCTTCACAGGTAGTTTCAATTTGAGAAATCACCGTGGTCGCATGTTTAACTTCTTCTGTGAGGGAAATAAAGCGCTGAATTTCCCCCAGAAGTGTATTCGAAAGAGATTCTGTCAGTGTTTTAAGGGACGACATTTCTTGGTTGGTTAATTCGGTATTGCGACGGACATCAGCCAGTAGGCCAGAAATTTGTTCAGAGGCTTGTGCACTCTTAGCGGCCAAAGAGCGGACTTCACCAGCCACTACGGCAAAACCACGGCCTTGATCCCCAGCCCGCGCCGCTTCTATTGCTGCATTTAAGGCCAGTAAATTGGTCTGCTCAGAGACCCCTTTAATAACGCTGGTAATACTATCGATATCATCTGCACTTTTTGTTAGAAGAGATAACTGTTCGCTAGTAGCTTGCACTTTTTGGGTCAGATTCGTCACTTGCTCGGCACTTTGACTAAGCGCAGTTTGAGCGATACGGCTAGACTCGACAGTGTTGTTCATAGTGTGAGCTAATTGGTCGACATTATTGGAAAGTGCATGACCCGTTTCTGATAGCGTTTCTGCCGCCTGGGTGATCTGCTCTCCGTCATCACGGGTGTGGTGTATGTCTTTACTCAGGGTATCAACAAAATAAGAAACCTCCGCCGCTCCCATCGCCATTTTTGACGTCGCACTGGTTACTTTACCGCTCACTGCCGAATAGTTCTTATCAGGCAATAGAGCCGTACTTGTTTTCTGCCTAGTGGCTGTGCGATGCCGCAGGATTTCTAGGATAAAAACAAAGCAACAAAGTACTCCACCTATCAAGGTAAAGGTCAGAGAAACAGCACTTAGAATATAACCAACAACAAACACGAGAAAAAGACATATAGCAAAACCAAACTGAATATAAAGCATAAAATCACCTTTTGTTTATCAGTGTTTAACGATATCTGATTAAGGTCAATCAAAAACACAGAGCCTTAGACTAAAGTTGTATCTATTGGGGGCAGAACAGGCCTTGATCTTGTCCTAGCTCGCAAATAATGTATTCGATGACTCTTTCAGGCTTGACTTTAAAAATGTAAAAAAAAATCGTTTGCAGTGACGCATCGCATTGATGATTATATCAGCGTACTCGGACATTTTTTGATTTCCTCAGGAGATCTACAAACTGCGTATAGCTAAAATAAGTATCACTCATTGCTTCATTGCTGAAACAGTGATGTTGATTTAATTAGGCTAAAGCCAGTTGCTTTTATACATGACTTAAACGGTTGGTTAAATTACACGTTAACCCATATCTCAATCGAGTGTATTTTTAGCTCAATTGAGCCTGTCGCAACGTTTTCTTTGTTAAATACCAAGGCCTCCATTTTAGCTAAGTCGGCGCATGCGTCGACTCATTGAACTCAAATTGAAAACTATCCCTTAAAGTGATGCACATGAACAAAGATAATTGGCTTTAAGTCCAAGGGACAAATCTTAGCTTTGATTGAGTGCAGCCTAATTTATCTTAGCTTGTTCAATTTATGCAGTTACTAATTCTACTGTGTTGGTATGTTCGACAAATTTTTTGACAAAAGACGGGTATGGCTCAGCCTTACCAAAGTAGTAACCCTGCAATATATCAACCCCTAAATTAATACAGTGTTTGGCAATGTCGAGTGATTCTACGCCTTCAGCCACTATGCTGTAGTCCATCACTTTCGACATACTGACGATTGCACTCAGTAAGTGCTCTGACTTTTTATCAATTAGGCAATTGTTGACGAATTGTTTATCAATTTTTAGTTCAAAAATAGGCATGTCAATAATACGTTTTAGATTTGAATGACCCGTACCAAAATCGTCAATAGATATTTTAATGCCGTACTGACCTAATTCTTCGATAATGTCGGTTACGATTTTAATATCACTAATTAATAATGTTTCTGTTATTTCAATGGTTAAATTAGCCAAGTTAGCTTGGTAAGTATGAAAACAGCTAACCAGTTTTGATACAAAGTTGGCTTGTAAAAATTGGATGGGGCTAACATTCATCGCGAGTGTGAAATCGGGTTTTATTAAATTTATTTGCGCTAACATTTGGGCTGTTTTGTTAGCAACATAGGCACCTAGAGGCAAGATTAAACCAGTTTTCTCGGCGATGTGAATAAATTGATCAGGTGGAATATAATGACCATCCTTTCCTTTCCATCGAACTAAAACCTCAGCAGAGATGGTTTCAAAGTTTTGGTTGACCTTGGGTTGAAGCCAGCATTCTAAAATCTGCTCGCCTATTGCTAAGCGCAAGTCTGTTTCGATTTGATACTTAGAGATGATCTGTTCAACCAAAAGGTTTTCAAAATAACAAATTTCATTTACGCCTTTTTGCTTGGCAGTAAATAGCGCTGTTTCCGCCCGTGGAATTAGATTGCTGAGCAAGTCGTTGTTTTGAGAAGAAGCAACTCCCATACACAGATTAATGTGGTGTTTACTTTTGTTACCTGTAATGGACTGTTTTAGAAAGCTCATTAGTTCAATGATAAAACTTTCCAGATCTTTGATGTAAGTGTGATCAATGACGAACCAAAAGCGGTCAGCAATGTCTTTTGCTGCAAAGTGATGCACATTGGTAAAGTCGATGAGCCTTTGTGCAAGCTCTTTTAATACAAAGTCACCTTCAGCGAAATCATAAGCAAGATTAATTTTTTTAAAATCGTGCAGATTTATCGCGACTAAGGTAATGACCTTTGCGCTGTCGGTATTGTGCAGATAGTTAATCAGTGACACCCTATTGGGTAAGCCCGTTAAACTGTCATAATGTGACAGCCGTTCTAGTTGGGCTTTAATCTGCTTTTCCTCAGTTAAATCTCTGATTGTGCCAACAAAACCTTGTCCGGATGGACCATCCACACTATTGATAGATAAATGCATGGGAAAGGTCGAACCATCAGCTTTAAGGCCTATAACTTCGCGGCCGATCCCGATGATTTTTGCTACTTTGGTCTTTTGATAATTTTGGATATAACTTTCATGATGGCTGCGATATGGCTCCGGCATCAATGTCTCTATGGGTTTACCAATGATGTCCCTACGATGATATTTAAAAATATTTTCTGAGGCTTTATTGAATTTTGTGATTTTTCCTGCGGCGTTAATGACCACTACACCTTCAACGAGACTATCCAAGGTTATTTGTGTTGTATCCTTTGTTTTAATCAGCTCCTCTGCACGGGTGACTTCAGCGCTAATATCCTGAAAAGCACCATAAATAGCAGTAAGCTTATTTTCTTTATAATTGGCCATACCAGAGACAATAAGCCATTTAATATTGCCTTTTGCCGTAGTAATTGAAGCTTTCATTTTATAGGACGAGCCTGTCATTGCGGTGAGTTGTATAGCCTCCTGAATCTGCTGTGCATATGGCTCATTGTAAAATGTACTGGCGTTTTCAATACTAGGTTCATAGTCTTGTTCAACCTCGTGGATAGCGCGTAAGTTCGTGGTCCACTCTAAAACATGGGTCTCAATGTCATACCACCAACCACCACCAAGGGCAGTTTCTTCAATACTGCTCATCAGTTTTTCATATGAAATAGACATAGAACTCCTTTTATAAACGGTTTTCGGTGGACGAGAATCGGGTAATAATTGATCTGAGATTAACCACTGTTTTGGCAAGACGTTGGTTCGCTTCTAAAGCGGCATTGGCAGAGCTCTGCGTCGCTGATGTGCTATCAGCAATTTCGACAATCTGCAGATTGATATGCTCAGCGACAGTACTTTGTTGTTCCACCGCTGCAGACATATGTTCAGTCATTTCAGCAATTGTGTGCACAGAATGACGAATGTTATTCAATGCTTCACGGGTATGTTCAACCACAACGACACCATGTAACGCTGCTTTTTCACCACTTTCTGAGATCCCTACTGCACTTGTCGCTCTTGCTGTTAAGGTCTCAACAATTTTGTGGATTTTGTCAGTTGAATCACGCGTTTTTGATGCTAATGAACGCACTTCATCAGCAACAACACTGAAGCCTCGCCCTTGTTCTCCAGCTCGTGCTGCCTCAATAGCCGCATTAAGAGCAAGTAAATTAGTCTGGTCAGCGATAGAGGAGATCAGATTAGCCGCTTGGCCTATCTCATTGGTTGAGGCCGCTAATTCTCTAACCGTCGCGGCGATACTGGCAACAGAATTGTTTAAGGCATCAATAGCACTTTTGGCATCATTCGCTAGCGTGGCACCATGATCTACACTAGCCAATGCAGTGCGAGCGCTCGTCGAGTTGGTTTGCACATTAGCGGATACTTCCTGTATTGCCGCTGACATTTGGGTGATAGCGGAAGCTATTATTTGTGTAGATTGACTTTGTTGGGCAACCGCTGCAGAGGTAGATGCTGATTCGGCCTGGGTATCTTGTACGATGGAGTCGAGTATAAATGCCGCATCTGCTATGCGAGTTAATGCCGTTTGACTTCGTTGTTTTTCGCATGCCAGAGAGAGCTTTACTCTGGCTTTACTGCCAAAGTCTTCGAAGTAGGTTTCTGCCACCATGGTATTAGAATAGGACTGCGGACTTATACTGATTATGTCTAAAAACTGCATTTTCTGACGATATGCCAGCCATCCCGCTGAGATCATTGTTGTAGCCAGTATTACAGCAGCTGTCATCCAATCGGATAAGACAAAAGCTAGGCTAACACCGGTAAAACCTGGCACGATAGTGGGAGAAAGGGCCCTCAATGTGCAAGCTGTGCGAGAAAGTCTAGATGAGCTTGACTGACCGGTGCGAATGCGTTTATAGGCTTTTTCAGCCCGTTCTTTCTCAGACTCTTGTGCAACTGAGCGCACAGATTCGTAGCCAACTACCTTATTATTTTCAAATACAGGGGTGACAAAGGCACTAACCCAATAATAGTCCCCATCTTTACGCCTATTCTTAACTAGGCCCATCCACACCTGTCCTGATGAGATCGTTTGCCACATTTCCTTGAATACTGGTGATGGCATATCTGGATGCCTAATAAGGTTATGGGGTTTGCCAATGAGTTCTTTTTCTGTGTAGCCACTGACTTCAATAAAGGCTTGGTTACAATAAATAATGTTGCCCTTGACATCCGTGCCTGAGATTAAACGGTCTGAGACCGAAAATTTATATTCATTGTTACTGACAGGTTGATTGTTTCTCATTGTTGTCCTACTTAATAGTCAATTATAGTGACTTTTAATAGCGATTTTGAGGTATCCAAAAGTGAAAAAGTTAATTGTTTGTCGGGCAATAAAAACCAATTGTGAGTCTTGCTTTAATTGCAAACGCAAGAGACATGTACCTGTTTCTAAGCCTCAATTAACAGTCGGATAACTTCCTTGATGAATAAAAATAATCGCTAAAAGAGTCAAGTTAAAATCACAGCAAACAAAACACACCTGAGTGGGAATGATTTAATGGTCGTAGAGCAAAATAGCGGATGCAAAAACTCATCGGTTTATAAGTTGAAAAGTCACTTATGATGAACATCAATTTTGTTGAGCATCAGCTATATTTGTTGGATTTAGATATTGTATTGATTATATCGAGCTTGATTGAGGGATGAATCAGTAGTTTTACTAGTTAGTGACTAAAAGATGCCCTGTTTATTACAATAGTTCAAAATGACAGTGGCATCTTATTTTAAGGTTTGAAAACTAAAACTGCGGTGATGCACTGAAGTGTGAATGCACTGTCCATAATAGATTGTTATTTTTTGCGTTGATTATAACTGTAGTGTATTTAGTGGCTGGGCAATCAGCACTGATGTTTAAAAAGTTAAAACGGTGGGCTGTTAATCATTTCAATGACGAATGACCACCATTAAATGGTCGTCAATAGCATTGTTTACCTAGTCTTTAGATAAAAATACTAGGCTATTTCCGCTATTTTAGAAAAAGTCTTATTTTTTAACACTGTTGGTAGATGTGCCGCGGCTAGCAGGCTGGTTATAGATCTTAAGTAAATTCGCCGTGGTAAATTCAAGGGGCTTTTTTTGTGAGTTGAAATGACTGGAAAACTGGCGGTAATCAATTTCTGGCCAAGGCGCCTTTTTAATAAATGCTTGGTATAGATCAACATTATCCTGGTCTATCAGTTCATAACTTTCGGCCTTGCTCGTCTGCAAAAAAATATTGTTGCCGTGGTGATATTCGATAATATTCAGAAGCGCTTTACCAACCATTAAAAAATGTCCACCTACAGAAGCCGTCATTTCGCCTGTTTGGATTTTGTCTATCGCTGCAGGTAACCAATCAAAACCGCCAATTAAAATATCTTTGTTTGCCGCGTTTGCCATATCAAGTTGCTCAATAATGGCCAATGCAAAGGAATCTGCAACAGTCCAGAAAGCATTAGTGTTGGGATACCGCTCATGAATAGCGGGGAAATTCTCATTAATACTCTCAATGGACCAAGACATTGGAAAAATTTGGTTAAGGACTATTGGACCTGCACGTTTGGGTATTTTTTTTAAATTAGCTTGCCGAGCCATAGACACTTGTTCAAAACCGCCTGCAATTCCGGTGATAAACATAGTCTTATCTGCATTATTTTTGCGGTATTGTTTTTCAAGAGCCGCGGTCAACTGCGCGCCCCCCGCTTCATCATCATACTGAACAGCACCAAGCCAGTATTTAAATTTTTTCTGAGGCTGACCAATCTCACGTAATTCTGCTTCGCTAAAACCTTGTTCTAAGGTAATAAAAGGGATTTTACTTGATTCAAGGATATTGAAAACGTCAAGGACTGTTCCTTGCATAGGTCTATAAATAATATAGTCTGGTTTATCTGCTTGCTGAGTTATCGCTGCAATTGCACTGCGTGATGCAAACCGATTGGTATCGCTGTAGTGCACATCAAGCCTAATTTTGTGGTCCAAGGCCACGCTTTGCGCAACATCCACAACCAACTGCCAAAACGCATGCTCTTGTTTGTCAGGCACAATGAAGGCGATATGCAAATCAGCAGCAAAACTTTTTGCTTGAAAAAAAATGATTAAAACTAGCCATTTCAACTTCATATTATTTAGCCAATCCTTTTTTATATAGTTTTTGAGCTCAACTAACCATTAACTCTAGCTTTGCACGTATGATAATAGCATAAACACTGTTTTAGTTTAGCCGAGGTTGTTGTGCCTCAGGCAATGACTAAGCTCATTTGAAACTTTGACACTTTATATAGCAATCTTCGTAGTAGTTAATAATGCAAATTAGGCAGTTAATCCAGCCCATGTGTCAAAGACTTTGTGGGCTAAACCAAGTTCAGTAGAAAAACGATACTTAAGGAATTACAGTGAAATCAATACTTTCAATATTTGCCTCTATTTTTGTGGCGGGCTGTTCAGTGGTGGGGCAAAGCGACGTTGAAACAGCACCTTATACCCTCCTAAAATCCGATGACCTGCAAAAAATTGAAGTGCGTAACTATGCTTCTCTGGTTTTGGTTTCAACGAGTATGTCTGGAGACGGCGCTAATAGTGCTTTTAGAAAGCTATTTAACTATATCGGTGGAGAGAATGAAGGAGCAACTGAAATTACTATGACAGCGCCGGTTATGATGAATCCCAACATAACGGCGACAAAAGGCGCTGAAATATCAATGACAACCCCCGTGTTTATGAATGAAAGTGCAGACAACTCGAAGATGTCATTTGTGATGCCAAAGGATTTTACTTTGCTAACAACACCTAAACCAACTAATCCTGATGTCGAGGTAAGTGAAGTCATAGATTATAAAGTTGCCGCCATTCAGTTTAGCGGCACGCTGAGTGACAACAATGTAGAAAAACATACAAAAATTCTAAAAAATTGGATAAATGAAAACGGCTTTATTGCCATTAGTGAACCGGTCAACGCGGCTTACAACGGACCTTTTACTCTACCGATGATGCGTACTAATGAAGTGTTGATTGAACTCCAGTAAGCCTAAAATAGATTGTAAGCTACAAGCAGCTACTACCTTCGATATCAGCCAAATTTCTTGCTGTTAACTGCGTTATTTGACGTGTAGCGACAATTTTGATTGCTTTAATTTACGCCACTGCAAGGGAGACGAGCCTGTTTTTTGCCTAAATGCTTTTGAGAACGCGCTAATGTCGCTGTAGCCCAGTATTTCAGATAATAGGGTGATATCCATTGAGCTGGCTTCTAAATGCCAGCATGCCGTTTTTGTCCGGACTTCGCTCAAGATAGTTTTGAAGCTTAGCTTGTGAGCGTTTAATTTTCTTTGCAGGGTACGTTTGTTAGTGTTCAGTAATCGGGCAATATTTTCCAAGCTCATACCCTGGATACCCAGCGTTTGTAGGATAATTGTAGTGATTTGTCGCTGCAAATCCTCGCCATATAGGGATAGCTCTGTTGAGAGTCCCTGTTCAAGACTGTATTTGCTATCTGTTGCTAGACTTACCATTGGGTAATTCAAATAATGACTTTTTATCACAAGTCGGTCATGTTCTTGATTGAACAATACTTCGCAACCAAACAGCCTTTTGTATGCAGATATTTTCGAAATAGGCGCATGAGCAAATTCTAATTGTCCTATCAGAACTGAGCCTTTAATTAGGGTTTTAATCAGCTTTACACATACGCCAAAAGAAAGTTCTTTAAATTGCCTAGCGTGACTAACATCCTGTGAAACACTAAAGCGCTCCACAAAGGCAAATTCTCCTTCTTCATGCAGTCGCCAATATTCCGCCTGACTATGCACTGCAATATATCTCTGGGTGCTGGTTAATACTTCCCTGACATTGCTACAGTGCTGCATGAGTAAGCCAAGACTCCCTAAGGCATGAATACTTTGGCTCATGCCAAGTGTTAGACCAAAATCAGGGCAGTTGAGACGTTCAGCGCTTAGCTCTAACAACTCCACCATGACATTAAAAGGGATCATGGTATCCGGCGCATTTAAGTCTCGGCTGTTTAAGCCACAGGCTGCTAAAAGAATGGCAGGATCACCATTCAGAGCCTTCACTTGTTGTTCAAAGCCAGCTAGGGCACCGCTTCTAATTAAGTACTGCTGATTCACGTCATGGCTTCGTGCATTTATTGTTAGGCTGACTATCCTGCTGTAAGTGTCGTCAAATGACAAGAATTGTAACTTTTTTCGGGATAATCTAGGCCCACTTAGGAAAAGCAGCAGGTAAGTGAGGTTGTAATGAAGTACGACATAATCATAAAAGGTGGCCGCTATTTTGATGGTAGCGGCGAGCCTTCATCCTTGCAAAATATTGCTATTAAAGATGGCAAGATAGCGTTAGTTACGCCGCTGGACATTGACGAAACTGATTCCGCAGAGCTCATTGATGCGCAAGGGCAATGGGTAAGCCCCGGATTTTTAGATACGCATACCCATTACGACTCAGAATTAATTGTTAGTCCAAGTTTGAGTGAATCTGTTCGCCATGGTGTAACCACGGTGTTAGTGGGAAGCTGCTCACTAAGCATGATTTGTAGTGGTACTGAAGATGCCTCCGATATTTTTACTCGAGTAGAAACGGTTCCTCGTGAAAAAGTACTGCCAATCCTACAAAAGCATAAAACGTGGAGCACACCAAAAGGCTGGGTCAAGTTTATAAAAAAACAAGCAATGGGCCCGAATGTCATTAGCTTTCTAGGTCATAGTGACATGCGAGTGGGCAGTATGGGACTGCATCGTGCAACAAATTTGAATATCGTGCCGACCGAAGCAGAAATGCAGCATATGGAAAATAATTTAAAAGAGGCCTTAGATGAAGGTTTCTTAGGTTTATCTACCATGTGTTTAAAGTGGGATAAGGTGGATGGAAATCGAGAGTGGTCCAAAAGCTTGCCAAGTACTTACGCCAAATGGAAAGAGGTGTCGCGTTTAAATAAGCTTGTACGTCAATATGATAGGGTTCATCAGGGGGCTCCCAACGCTGCGGCGGCCCTTCAGGTCAATCAATATATGCGTGAATCCATGGGCATCTTTAAAAAGCGTTTAAAAACAACTTTAATCAGTCGTATGGATCTAAAGGGCAGCGTATTTCTGAGTAAAATTACCAATATAGCCGCAAAAGTAACTAACTTTTTTAATGGGGATTTTCGTTGGCAAGTCTTACCAAGCCCTTTTACTGTCTATGCTGATGGCATTGATGTGGTCTTTTTTGAAGAATTCGGTGCCGGTGAATTAGCCTTAGATCTAAAAGATGCTGTAGAACGAAACAACTTACTTAAAGATAAAAAGTACCGTCGTGATTTTAGAAAATTCTATGGTGAAAAATTAAGCCCACGGGTTTGGCAACGAGACTTCAGTGATGCCCTTATTTTAGATTGCCCCGATCGAAGCATTGTGGGTAAAAACTTTGCTGATGTCGCACAGAGTCGAAATGTGCACGTAGTCGATTTATTCCTTGATTTAGTTGTCGAGCATGGCAAACAACTCCGTTGGGTTACAACGGTGGGTAATCATAGAAAAAAGGTTTTAAAAGACATGGTGAAAGATGAAAAATCTCTTATTACCTTTAGTGATGCCGGTGCCCATATACGCAACATGGCGTTTTATAATTTGCCATTAAGAATGCTTAAGCTGGTTAATGAAAGCATCGAAGAAGGCGAGCCCATGATGAGCATAGAAAAAGCGGTATGGAGAATGACCGGTGATCAGGCTGACTGGTTTGGCGTTGATGCCGGCCACATACGTGTTGGTGATCGGGCTGACGTAGTCGTATTAGATCCAAAGGGTTTTAATCAAAACCTAGAAGACGTCCATTGGCGTGCCATGGAAAATTTTGGCTTGCAACGATTAGTTAATAGTAACCCCGGTTTAGTCAAACATGTGCTGATCAACGGCAAAGTAGCGGTCAAAAATGAGCAGTTACAGCCTGAGCTTGGCAAAGTTTTGGGCTTTGGAACCTTCTTGCCTGCACGGTAATTTACATGACAAGTTGCATCTATTGTAATGATTAAAGTGAATCAATTGAGTAAAGATCATGAAATTTAAAAATGTGTTAGTCACAGGTGGCTCAAGTGGTATAGGCCTGGATTTAGCCAAAGCCTATGTGAAGCTTGGCGCTAATGTAATATTAATAGCTCGTAATCAAAGCCGTTTAGACGCTGCTTTAAAAGCATGCAGTGCATTATGTCTAAGCTCTGATCAAAAAGTCATGGCATTCAGTGTCGATGTGGGCGATAGCGAAGCACTTAGTCGCATAGTTAATGATATTAAACAGCAAATAGGCACATTAGATTTAATGATCCTAAGCGCGGGTATCGTGCAAAGTGTCAGGTTTATGGAACAAAGCGACCAGGATTTTCATGCCATTATGCACATCAATGTGGTGGGTAGTCGCACCGTGGCTAAAGCTTTTTTACCGGATATGATCAAACAAGGAAGAGGTCAAGTCTGTTTTGTTAGTTCACTAGGCGGATTAATTCCCACTTATGGATACAGCGCATATAGCGCGTCTAAGTTTGCGGTAGTTGGCATGGCGGGCGCTCTGCGACAGGAACTCTATTCTTGTGGTGTGGGCGTATCAGTTTTATGCCCTCCAGAAGTCGATACACCTATGGTCGCTAAAGAAGCTGGCCACATATTAGCGGAAACACGATTTGTAAAAGACATTGGTGGTTTGTTGAATACCTCTACGGTGACAAAGGCAACCATTAAAGGCTTACATAAAAATCAGTTTATTATCCTGCCTGGCTTTAAGGGGAAAATGTCTTATTTGCTCGCCCGTTATGCACCAAATACCTTTGCGTGGGGTATGCAAAAACTTGTTGGCCTAGCAGGTAAGTTTGTAAAATAGCATTAGTAGAAGCGCCGCGGATCCTATCCAAGTTGATAGAGCTTAAATAAACGCAAATAGTTTTGCACGTCCCACTAGATTTATTCAGCGTGGCGAACCGCCAAACATAACATCACTAAACCACGTCCAAATATTAGATTGGTGGGTAGATGTGTTACTGGCTTTATTTTTGTGCTGCCAACGGGCTTGAGCCACTAATCGCTGCTGACGTCGTTCATCAGCTCGATTGGCAAGGTCTGCAAAACGCTTTCGTTGCCCTTGGTTTAACGTTTCGCAAAAGGCTTTCACAGGGACTTTATTGCTACGAGAGGCCATACTTGATTTGGGTGAAGAACACATGAACTTGCCAACCTATCTATCAACACATACATACTTAGACAGGAGCTCGGGGCAAATTCTTGCAAAATGGCTTTAATAATGATCTTAGCTCGTCTACAGCGTTTAAAATTGTTTTAAGATGCCTTCATCATAATCATCAGCCACTAAGCTCAGATGATACTCTGCTGCAAGGCTATCAAGCGCTGCTTGTTCAATAGCTAAGTCATCCATAATGATGGTGTTATCGTCTAGTTGCCATAATAAACGTGAGCCCGCGTAACTATATTGCATGGCCAATAAGGCATCCGGATTGCCTTGGCGTCCGGCCGCTTTAAGTTTAAGCATTTTGCGATTTATTTTATTGAGTGCTTGTTTCAGGTCCCATACGTAGGTGACTTCAGTCATAAAATCATGAGTACGAAATTTATTCAGCAGCCACAGTATTGTTAGCCCTGCAATAACAACACCCAATAAGTTCCAATTAAAATGACTGCCACTTTCATCGGGAAATAAAGCAATCAGTGTTTGTGAAATAGCCAAACCACCTAATATTAGACCAGCAATACAGCCTGCAATAACCAGATTTAAGTGGCGACGATAACGGACTTTATTTATTTTAATGAGCTGCATAATAACCAAAAGTAAAATTACAAATTTAATGGGGAGGGCAATTATCGCACAATGGCTTATTTACCTAAACAACAATGCTGCGTTGTCATGATGAGTGATAAAAAAGACTGTCGCGCCAATGCTTTAATAGATAGTAAAAAGTTATTGAGGTTTTACTAAGGCTTGTGTCTCGATAAATACTTTAGCTGACTCAGATAAACATCTATTGGATAAATAACTTTTGCCACCTGCATGATATAGCAGCCAACCTTGGCTGGTTTGTTCAATTTTGCTGACATTAGCCCATGATATTTCGCTCTCAACCGAAAATGATCGGGTATAAACCCCCTGTGTATTAATGGTTAATGTCAGCTCTGTATTAGCCGCTTTACTGATCAATTGTCTGGCTAACCACCAAGACTTTCTAAAACGGATACTGAGTACTTCCAAGCCCCCAAGTGCAATAATAAACCAAGCGATATAGGGGTGAATCTCACTGAAAATTAGAATAGCCAAGCCTAAAATAGCCAACAGTATGCCTTTAAGGTAAGCCTTTTTTGAGTTATCCAGGGCATTAGATTCATCGAAGGTTTCACTGAAATGGCTTTTATCTAGGATATAAGTTGTGGAATAGCTAAAAGGCGTGCTCATAAAAACTTAAGGTGGAATTAAAAATCCAGTGTAGCGGCAAGTGAGTTGGCTAGATAGTGTTTTAGGCCCTAAATGGTAGCATGGGAGGCTAAAATTTAATTATACTGCACTTAGCTTATAACTTGATTTTCTCCGCAGTCTTAAGCATTTGTGGCAAAATAGCGCAATGAGAGTGTTCAGGCTGACAAACCAATTATGATGACTACGCAATATTGTTGCCCAAGATGTTAACGCTGAGCCGTCAACTAGTTGCTTTAGATATGGTTTGTACTGAATTAGCTGAGTATGCGAGCAAAGTTAATGGATACAATAATCGTGTTCCTCTTGGTTATTTACACCTGCTAAAACAATTTTGTTTAGCTATTGAGCAACTGAGTGAGACAGCTAATGGCTACAAACAATTTGCTTTCATTGCAGAGGTAGATAAATTTGGATTGGTCCTGCCGATTACCAATACCCGTATTTTGTCGGTGTATCTGCGGCTGATTGAATATGTGCTTGATTATTATCAGGCCACTGAAAAAATTGCTGGCATAATAGACAGTCATTTTGACGACAATGCCGAAAAACGTTTACAGTTGTTACAAACGCGAGCAATACGAGCCAAAGCGCAGTTTAAAATAGTAGTACAAGCGCTGGGTAAGCCAGATTATCAACAATTTGCCCATCACCTTGCCCTACCACTGTCCGATTGGGGCTGGGATGTGCTGCGACTTGAGACTCAGTAAAATTATTTAAAATAAAACACACAGTTGCATGATTAAAGCCTAGGTAAATAAAATGAAAAATAGTAAACGAAAATTACATGGCTTAATGCTATTGAGTTTGTTGACTCTCAGTGGTCTGGTGCGGGCCACTCAGCCGATGCCTGCCCCATGGTTTGAAACCTTCAAACAGCAAGCTAGCCCTGAGCAATTGTATGATTTTTTGTACTTACTGCCTAAAGGGGGCGATTTACATAACCATTTAAGTGGTTCAAATTTCAGCGAATGGTGGTTTGAGCTGGCGACTGATCAGACGCTTAATGGCGGTTACCGCTACTACACACAGATATTTGCCACTATATGCCAAAAAGCAGATGCTCTTGAGTTTAATTCAATCGGTAACTTTTTGGCTTTTCGCAATATTCAGCATAGCCATTATGAGCAATTAGCTGAATGTGAAAAATCGCAGTACAAATTAGTGAATGAATTAAGCGCGGCCGAAAAACAAGGTTGGCTTAACAGTATTCGCTTGAATAAATCGGGTGAAGGGCGTGACGAGTTTTTTGAAAAGCATTGGCCACGATTAAATGACTTAATGAACAATCCCTATATTCAAGCCGCTTTACTGGTTAAAAATATGCAGGCTTTTGGTCAAGAAAACCTGGTATATCTTGAAACTCAAGTGGGGGCTCGCAATATGTTGCGCGCCGATGGTTCGTTTTTTGAGCCCGCTGACGTGGTGGACATTTACCGCCAACGTTTAGCGCAAAAAGATGCACTAAGCTCAGGCGTGACTGCACGTTTACAATATACCTTGTTACGATTCACCGCTGATGCAGAGCAGCAGTTAGAGTGGATATATCGCTTTGTTGATCAACATCGTGATTTATATGTGGGCATTAACATGGCGGGCAGAGAAGATAACGATAAAGGTTATCCCTTACGTTTTTTATCGACTTTACGTAAGTTGCGTAGCACCTTGCCGGCCATTGATTTATCTATTCACGCCGGTGAAGTAGATGAGCCCAATTTTCACGTGCGCGATACATTATTGCTCGGTGCTACGCGCATTGGTCATGGAGTAAATTTGATTGATGATCCGCAAACCATGCTGCTAATGCGCAATGGTCAAGCCATGGTGGAAATTAACCTAGTCAGCAATTTATTGCTCGAATATATTAATGATTACAGCCAACATCCCTTTCCTGAGTATTTGCGCACCGGTATTCCTGTGGCCTTATCGACCGACGATAGAGGCATGTGGGATTCCACCATGACAGACGAATACTATGTCGCGCTTAAGCAATTTAACTTGTCGTGGCAAGAGCTAGTGAAGCTGGGTGAAAACTCTCTGCGATATAGCTTTGTTGATGAGGCGACTAAACAACGACTACTGGGGCAGTATAAAGCGCGTATTACTAAATTTGTTAAGGATTTTAAGCGCCAAGGTATGAGTATGCTGAAAAATACTCAGTCGCCAAAACGTGGGTTTATTTGCCAATATTATTCACTGTGTAAACTTTAAAAGCAGCCTGACACAGCAATACCTCATTTAATTGACGTTTTTTTGCGGGCAAAAAAGCCAAACTTAAATTGCCTTTTGTTTTGCAAAAAGGCATATTTCGCCAATGAGAGAATTTTACAACAAATTAACAAAGTCATTGGGCCAGCTTGTCTATGGTGAAAATTGCCGTGAAAAAGCCCCGCTTGAAGACAAAGATTGGTATTCATTCACTGTGATAAGTACTCGGGCTAAGTTAATGCTCTCTCTTTCACGGATGTTAAGCCCTGAAGAATCTGAGGAGGTGATTCAAGAGGTTTATCTAAAGCTGTTCTTAGTAACAAAAACGCAGAAATTAGATAATCCAGTGGCTTATGTTTATCGCCTAGCACGTAATTTAGCCATTAGCCGTTTGCGTTCACAAACCGTGGCTTGTCGATACATATTTGATGTGAGTGAGCAATTAGACAGCGCCCAGCCTTGTAATGATCCACAAGCATTCTGTACCGAAGAAGAAGACAAAAGCTTACTTTTAGATGCCATCAACACATTACCACCGATTTGCCGCCAGGTTTTTGTATTGCGTAAACTACATGGTCAAAGTCATAAAGAAATTGCTGAAGACTTAGGCATTTCAATTAAAACCGTTGAAAACCATATATATAAAGGCATGCAACATTGTCATCATTATCTGACGCGTTCACACTATAATCCTCAGATTGAATCGGCTAAAAAACTGGCGTAGTGCTAAATGTCTTTAGATGAATGGGTGGGGCACGGCATTCCTGACGAGATTATCGATTTGGCTATTGTTTGGATCGCTAAACTTGACTCACAAAACCTTACTGAGAATGAAAAACGCGAATTTTATCATTGGTTAGACGACGAACCGATGCACCGCTGGGCATTTGAAGAGTTATCTGAAATTTGGGCGAAAACCTCTTTATTGAAAGATAAGGCCCACCTAGTTGAACAATCCCAAATATTACACTTTCCTGCCCCGACTAACCACAACAGCGAAAAAAGTCGTTTATGGTTTCAAAACCCCTCCTATTTGGCCATCTTTTTTATCAGTATCGGCCTTTTACTGCCTTTAATATTTTAAAGTGTAAAAATATTGTTATTTTTTTGTAGGGGGAAGTTGCATTTCATGCGTCTTTACATCGACACATAAAAAAATAACATATAAAACTAGGGGCAACACCATGTTGAATCGCATCACCCAAGCCTTACGCAGTACTCATTTCAAAAATATAAGCTATCCCTTATTGTTACTCACCGGCCTATCAACCAGTTATGCCGTGCACGCGCAAGATGCACAAAACGCTGAAAAAGATAAAGAAATTGAAAAAGTGACCGTAGTAGGCAGTCATATTAAAGGAGGACAAGTCGCAGAAGCTTTAGCTATATCGGTTCTTAATGCTGAAGCCATTGCCAATCTTGGTGTGGACTCGGGTGATGATTTAATGGCACTTATTCCTGAAAATGGTCAAAACTATTTTAACGAAGCTGCCAATATTGGTGGTGGAGTTAATGCTGCTCGCGGCGATGTGGGGGCGTTTAACCTCAGAAATCTGGGCACCGGTAATACTTTAGTTTTGTTAAATGGCCGTCGTATGGTTAACGAAGCTGCCTATCAAACTGAAGCTGTAGGTGGCAGCTTTGTACCGGTTAATACGGTTAACTCCAATACCATTCCAGTGGCAGGTTTGTCTCGGGTGGAAATCCTGCGTGATGGGGCCTCTGCAATCTATGGTGCTGATGCGGTAGCCGGTGTGGTAAATAACGTATTAAAAAGTAATTTTGTTGGTCTAAATATCAGTGGTCGATGGGCTGAATACAGTAACTTACCACGCAACGATCAAACCGTTACTGTTGAATGGGGGAAAGACTTCAACGATGGTCGCACCAACGTTAGTACCTTCTTTAACTACTACAAGCGTGATCGGGTAAATTCACAAGACGATCCACGTTGGGCTGATTCTGACTTTACCTCCCGTTTGCCAGCTGATTCACCTTTTGCCGGTACCACTACCTTTCGTAACGACAGCGCCAACTCACTTTACGGTCAGTTTGATGCGGTCAGTAGTGTGGCCCGTACCAGTTTACCTGGACTGATTACTGATTCTGCGGGTGAGTTTGAAACTTTTCCAGAAGGTGACGAGCGTTGCCAATATTCAATCGGCTATGGCACTTGCGGTGGCATTGACGGGCAGGGTACCTATCGCTACAACATGAATGCTGATCGGGATTTGAGTTCAAAACTCGATCGCGCCAACATGTTTATGTTTATCAACCATGAGTTTGAAAATGGCATGGAAGGTTTTACTGAGTTGTCATATTACAATTCGAAAACCAATTTACGCCGCCACGCCAGCGCCCCCTTTGCTGCAACAACATTGCGCGTTGCCGCTGACAATTATTACAATCCACTTGGGCCTTGTGGCTCACCTAATCGTTTACCCGATAGTGTCATTGGTGACAATGTACCCTGCTCAGGCGTGGCCTTGAATATAGACAATTATCGTTTTGCTGAACTGCCGCGTATTGTGAATAACGATGCCTCTACTTACCGTTTATTACAGGGCTTACGTGGTGAATTAGGTGAATGGAGCTGGGAATCGGCAGTATCTTATTCCAAAGCCAAACGTGAAGATATTACCCATAATCGCGTATCTAATAACCTTATTCAAGAAGCGCTTAATGATACGACAGCTGCAGCCTATAATCCTTTCAGTGGTGGTGTGAATAACAATATTGAACGCGCACTTATTGATGTTGAGCGCCTCAACGAAACTGAATTGACGACCTTCGACCTCAAATTCTCTCATCCTGAAATCATGAGCTTACCCGCAGGTCCAGTGGGCTTTGTGGCTGGCGCAGAATTTCGCCGCGAAACATTTTTAGATGATCGTGATGACCGACTCGACGGAACCATTCAATTTGTTGATTTAGACGGTGGCACTTTCCCCTATGTATCGGACGTAGTTAACTCTAGTCCGTCACCCGACAGCAGCGGTGCGCGCAATGTATCGTCACTGTTTAGTGAGTTGCAGATTCCGGTTTTGACCAACTTGAATGTACAGGCTGCGGTTCGTTATGAGAATTTTTCTGATACCACCGATACCACCGTAGGTAAATTGGCCTTTGGTTGGCGCCCACTTGATGATGTTTTAGTCCGAGGTTCATGGTCAACAGCTTTCCGAGCCCCCAACTTAGTGACAATTAATGAAAGTATTGTGGCACGTAACAATACCCGCACAGATTATACTTGTTTATACGCCGCAGAAAATGGCGGTGATGCAGGGCAAGATACCCTTGACTGCGTGAACAGTATTCAACGTATTGCTCAAGGTAGCCAAGACCTAGTGCCTGAAGAGTCGACTAATACCTCTCTCGGTTTAGTGTTAACCCCGACTAAAGGATTGACCCTTACTGTAGATTTTTGGTCAATTGAAAAAGACAATACTATCGGTTTATTCGGCGAAGAAAATCATACGTTATTAGACTTATTGTTACGCTTAGAAAGCGGAACGAGTAATTGTTCTGTTCCCTTTAATCCAGCGGTATCGCGAGCGACTGCAGGCGAAGGTGAAGCTGCTATTTATCAGGCCGCGGGTATTTGTCCTGCTGGCAATATAGACTTTATTGATGATCGTTATACCAACCTCGATAAACGCACGGTAGAGGGGTATGACATTGGTTTATATTACAATATTGATACGGCAGTGGGGGAGTTTGATTTCAGCTACAACGGCTCTTTCCTTAGTAAGTTTGAACAGGCCTCCGGCGGCGATGCCCAGCGTCTAGTGGCCGCACAGCAAGACGGTATTATCCCTATGAGTTTCCCTGTGGCGGGTTTTGCTGATCTAGTCGGTCAGGATGGCAACCAAGAGGAACGCCATTCGCTTAAATTGGGCTGGAAAAAAGGTAAATATGCAGCCTCATTGAGCGGTTTTCAAATAGGTAGCTTTTATCAAAGCAGTCTCACCCTCGATGATGGGACCTTGTACGTAGTGCCGTCGATGACAACTTTCAACGCGACTGTCTCGTATCGTTTTGATTTGGCTGGCACAAAATCACGCTTACTGTTTGGGGTAAGAAACCTAACTGATGAGCGCGCACCACTGACCGACGACAGTTTCGGATTTTTCTCTGATGCTCACAACGACTATGGTAGAAGCTACTACTTAGATGTAAAAGCCTCTTTCTAACCACACTAAACTGGGGGAAACTATTCCCCCAGTTTCTCACACCCTAATTATTAGAAGTAACCATGACCACTAATTCTTCAACTCAAAGCAGTGAGCAGGATCGCGCTAATTATCAAAATGTAGGCCTTGTTCTGGGCCCCGCCTTATTTGCTTTGATGATGCTGTTCGATCACAGTCAAAATACCATGCCACTAGAAGCTTGGCGCACCGCGGCAATTGGGATATGGATGGCGATATGGTGGGCAACCGAAGCTGTGCCGGTGCCGGTCACTGCCTTTATCCCCTTAGTCACCTTTGAATTACTGGGGATCAGTGATTTTAAAGACACCGCGATTCCCTTTGCTAACCCTATAATCTTTTTGTTTATGGGCGCTTTTTTTCTGGCGATTGCCGTAGAAAGATGGAATCTGCACAAACGCATTGCCCTATTAATATTAACCAGAACAGGCACCAATGGCAGTCATCTCATTGGCGGTTTTATGCTGGTTGCCGCGTTGTTATCCATGTGGATGACTAACACCTCTACCACTATGATGTTATTGCCCATTGGTTTATCGGTGGTGCAGGTTATCAGCGACAATGTTGATAATTTGGGTGACAAACAACGCAAAGACTTTCAAGCGGCCATGCTTTTATCCTTGGCGTATGGCGCAACTATCGGCGGTTTAGCCACTTTGATAGGTACCCCACCAAATGCCTTGTTAGCCGCGTTTTTAGCCGAAAACTATGACATTCATTTAGATTTTGTTACCTGGATGGCGATAGGTGTGCCGGTAAGCGCCATCATGTTGCCAGTGGCTTGGTTCACCTTGACCAAGTTGTCATTTAAAGTCGATATTCAAGCGAATGATTCTGTTAAAGAGCATTTAACTCGTTTACGCAGTGAATTAGGTCCCATGTCATCGGCTGAAAAACGTGTCGCTGTGATATTTTCACTGGTGGTATGCGCGTGGATGACCCGCGGTATATTAATGGATACATTTGGCTTTAGTGGCTTGTCAGACGCAGGCATTGTTATGGCAGCAGCATTACTTTTATTTTTATTGCCAAGTAAATCCAAAGACCAATATCAGATATTAAGTTGGCATGACGCCAATCGAGTGCCTTGGGGGGTATTGATTTTGTTTGGCGGTGGTTTGAGTTTGGCGGCAGCCGTGTCAAACAGTGGTTTGGCCCAATGGCTAGGTGAGAGTCTAATGCCCTTAACGGCCTTTGGTGTTATTGCGCTAATTATCGCCGCCACGGCTATGGTGATTTTCCTCACTGAGATGACCAGCAATGTGGCGACGACAGCAACATTTTTACCAGTGGTGGCTGCCATTGCCTTTCAGGCCGATCTGAGCCCCTTACTGCTTACCGTGCCTATCACCTTGGCGGCAAGTTGCGCCTTTATGTTGCCTGTTGCCACACCACCCAATGCGATTGTCTTTGCTTCTGGCATGTTAACCATTCCACAGATGATCCGCGCTGGTCTGGTCCTCAATCTAGTGGGCATGGTGTTGTTATCCCTTGTAGCAATTTGGTGGGCACCTTGGTTGTTAAGTTAAAAATTCAGCCAGTTATTACCTTAAAAATGAGAAAATATAATGAAAAATAGAGTACTAAGTTTGTTGTTAGTTGGTTTGCTCAGTGTTGGTGTTGCAACTGCAGCTGTTAAACCTGAAGTGCAGCCAGTCAGCACACCTAAACGTGTGCTTTTTGTGGGCAATAGTTTTAGCTATTACAACAATGGTATTCAAAACCGAGTATCCAACCTTATTAAGTCAGCCGGTAAGTGGCAAGCAGGTGATAATCGTTACCGTTTAAAAACGATTTCAGGTGGTAAGTTATTTGAACATATCGCAGGTATTCCACCGCTGTTACAAAATAGTCAAAAAAGGCAGTGGGATGTAATGGTATTACAAGAATATTCCGATGGACCGGTTTCTAAAAAATACCACCAGTCTTTTGTTGATTCCTCCGATGAAATAGCAATTTTGGCTCGTAAACAAGGCATTGAACCCGTACTTTTTATGACCTGGGCTTATAAAAATGACAAAGATATGACCCAACAATTAGCTGACGCTTATACGGCTCAGGCCAATAAACTGAATGCCCTGGTCGTGCCAGTCGGCTTGGCGTTTGCATTAGCGGCGCAAGCCAATCCTGAAATTGAACTGTATATTCCTGACATCGATGGCTTCAACGAGACTGGGCAAGAGCAATATAATGACGTACTTAAACATCCTAGTGTGGCCGGTACGTATTTAGCTGCTTGTATGTTTTACGCCAGCTTTTATCAGCAGTCGCCAGAAGGTTTAGCCTATATTGCTGATTTACCTAGCGCTGAAGCCAAACGTTTACAGCAAATTGCGTGGTTAACCTTTCAGCAATTTTATAAAGGCTAAGTTATGAGATTTCTGAGTATTGCTTTTGGTTTTTGGTTTTATACACTCAGTTTACCAACAAACGCTGAAGCACTGCTTGATGGGTGCACAAACCAGCAGATCACCTTAAGTAAAAACTTTGAAAGTGCCCGATTCAATTCATGTGTGGTTTTGGACAACAATGTTTTTGAACTCAGTTTAGTGCCTGAAAACGAACCAATAAACCCAAGCCCTTGGTATGCCTTTAAAGTGCATGCTAAGAGGTCAAGCACAGTCACTATTGTGCTTAATTATACCAAGGGTAAACATCGTTATTGGCCTAAAGTGAGTGACGACTTTGTCTCTTGGCAACGCCTGTCTGAACAGCAAGTTGAACTGTCACAGGATGCCAAGCAAGTGCGCTTGCAACTGGATGTCAAGCAAGGTGATACCTGGATTGCAGCCCAACCCTTAATAGATAATAGCGCTTATCAACAATGGCTAGAGCAGATGGCTGTGCAACAACCAAGCGTGAGTTTATCTGAAATGGGTAAAACGGTGCAGGGCCGTAGTTTGTTGGCTTTAAGTTCAACAGCCAAAAATAAAAAGCCGGTTATTGTCTTACTTGGTCGTCAGCATCCTCCTGAGGTAACTGGTGCCTTAGCTATGTTTACGTTTGTCGAGACCCTATTACAAGATACGGAACTGGCGCAAAGATTTCGTCAAGAAATCAATCTGCTGGTTGTGCCTAATATCAATCCAGACGGTGTGGCCGCCGGAAATTGGCGGCACAATCTTAATGGTGTTGATTTAAACAGAGATTGGGGACCTTTTAATCAGCCTGAGACTCGCCAAACTAATGAGTACATAAGGCAGTATATGGTGGATAAAACCTTGTGGATGGTGATCGATTTCCATTCAACGTGGCGTGATATCTTTTACATTCAAAAGCCTGAACAAGAAACCCGTTTCCCTCATCTTGTGGATACCTGGATGGCCGCCATAAATCAAGCTGACTCGCCTATAAAATTCGAACCAAAGCCAGGCCATGCACCCAATAACTCAACGTCTAAAAGCTATTTTTATGAGAAATATAAAGTTCCAACACTCACTTATGAGTTAGGTGACGACAGTAAAACAAAGGATATTGAGGGCTCATCAAGGATAGCTGCAAGCACTTTGATGAAGTTACTGTTGAATGAAGTCGGACCCTGAGTAAAGGTTTAATTTTTTGGTTTAAAATTGATATTCAGGGCTGCTCCAAATGCGGGATCGTTATTATCATCAAAAAGTGCACATAAATTACTTGTAAAGGCTGTGGGCTAAACATCATAAATTATCGGGACGTGGGAATAAATATTGGTTTTTCTATGCAATAAGTATTGCTCATATATCGAATATCCCTAAGCCACGCCTTCTATTATTCCTTACAAGCCCCATCTTAGAAATAAGTAATGGGTATATTTTTAAGGAAGCACAACATGAGTCAATTGTTCTCAGCACTTAAGCTGGGCCCACTGCAATTAAGCAATCGGGTAATAATCGCACCTATGTGCCAGTATTCTGCAAATAAGGGTCAAGCGAGTGACTGGCATACTATTCACCTTGGTGGCTTGGCGCTTTCTGGGGCAGGTTTATTAATACTTGAAGCCACCGCGATTAGTCCTCAAGCGCGAATTAGCTATGGTGACTTAGGTCTGTGGGATGATGCGACTGAGCAAGCTTTAGCTAAAACCCTTAAAATAATCAGACAGTATTCCACAATGCCTATTGGTATTCAGCTCGCTCATGCGGGACGCAAGGCTTCTACCGAAAAACCGTGGATGGGTGGGCAGGCAATAGCGCCGAGCGACGTCAATGGTTGGCAAACTATTGGGCCCTCTGCCATTGCCTATGATGAAGCGAGCTTTCCACCCAAAGCGGCGAGCGTCAAAGATCTTCAGGATATAGTTAAGGACTTTGTTGAGGCGGCCAAACGGGCTGAAAAAATTGGTTTGAATGTTATAGAGTTGCATGCTGCCCACGGTTATTTATTGCATCAGTTTTTATCGCCACTGTCCAATCAGCGAGAAGATGACTACGGTGGCAGCGCAGAAAATAGAATGCGTTTGTTATTAGAGGTGTTTGATGCAGTGAAAAGCGCAGTCAGTTCCAGCATGACGGTGGGGGTTAGGATTTCTGCAAGTGATTGGGTCGAAGGGGCTTGGGATCTGGCGCAAAGTGAAGTATTAGCCCAAGCTTTACAACTACGTCAATGTGACTATTTACATGTTAGCAGTGGGGGATTGTCTGCTGAGCAGAAAATTCCTGTAGGACCCGGTTATCAACTCCACTTTGCTCAAGCCCTTAAAAAAGTTGTTAGTATGCCTGTCATCGCAGTGGGTTTAATTACCGAGGCCGAACAAGCGGAGCAAATAATCAGTGGCGCGCAAGCAGACGCAGTGGCTTTGGCCAGAGCTATGTTATACAACCCGCATTGGGTATGGCAAGCTGCAGAAAAATTAGGTGCAACAGTGCAGATCCCAGCACAATATTTGCGTTCGGAACCCCGCGGAACAAAGCGACATTTGTTTAAAACAGATCCCTAGTAGGGGCAATGTTTGAGTCGACATCAAGTCGGCAGAGCATAAAACGTTCTAGATTATCGAAGGATAGGGGCTAAATATTCGATTTTTTATTAATGCCTTGAGCATCTACACTACCTACTATCAGAAATAGTGGGTGCTAAAGATGAGTAATCAAAGCAAAGCGACAGGTAAAAGTAATACACAGGATAACGCTACTAGCGTTATTGAACTTATGATCTTGCCACATGAAAAAGATCTTGGGGAGTTTACCGTTAGGCGCAGTTTACCCTCTGCGCAAAGAAAAATGGTTGGCCCTTGGATATTTTTTGATCACATGGGGCCAGCAACCTTTGCTGCTGGTTCAGGTGTTAATGTTCGTCCCCACCCGCATATTAATTTAGCAACCGTTACCTACCTGTTCGAGGGAGAAATATTACATCGTGATTCATTAGGTAATTGTGCCACTATCAGCCCGGGTGATTTGAATTTAATGGTGGCTGGTAAGGGCATAGTGCACTCTGAGCGCGAGCGGCCTGAAATCAATAGTATTGAACATCGCTTGCATGGTTTACAACTGTGGCTAGCCCTGCCTGAAAAAGACGAAGAAATCGATCCGGCTTTTTATCACTACCCTGCATCCAGCATTCCGGCCATCTCGCTTAATGGTGTTGCCCTTCGCGTATTAATGGGAACCGCTTTTGGCCTGACATCGCCGGTGTTGACCTATGCCTCTACTTTGTATGTTGAAGGTTTTATGAGTGAAGGACAAACCCTTGAGGTGCCTGAAGCGCCAGAGCGCGCCATTTATGTTGCCAAGGGAGGCTTAAAAATTAATGGAACTGCTATTCCAGAGTTCGCTATGGTGATAGTAACACCGGGTGAGCAACTGAGCATTGAAGCCACAGCTGAATCTAGAATCGCAATCATCGGCGGTGAAAATGTGGGTAAGCGCTTTATCGAATGGAATTTTATCTCAAGCAGAAAAGCGCGAATCGAACAGGCAAAACAAGACTGGCGAGAGGGTAAATTTGCTAAGGTGAAGGGCGATGATCAAGAGTTTATTCCTTATTAATCAAAATAGGCAGCATGATGACCCTAAGTCTACAAAAAAGTGACAGTGGTACCTATCGGCAAACGATGCGCATTCACCAACATACCTTGTTTGCTGATGTTGCGACTGCGCTAGGAGGTGAAGATTCAGCGCCCGATCCCCATGATCTATACGATGCGTCTTTGGCGGCATGTAAAGCGATTACTTTATTGATGTACGCCAAGCGCAAAGGGATACCACTACGCAGCGTGGATATTGAAATTGAACGTGATAATAGCCGAGAATCAGCCGGTGTTTACGTACTGAATGTGAACATGATACTAGTAGGCGACTTAAGCGACGAACAACGCCAGAGTTTGGCTTTAATTGGTGATAAATGCCCCATTCATAAGCTAATGACAGCGGCCACCACCGAAGTTAATTCGAGCACAAGTTAGGGAAGTAATGAGCACGATAGAAAGTGTTAAAGAAGATGAGTCAGTGCCAATCAACAATGGCGTTTCGCTGATTATCCGGCATAAAGTCGAGCCTGCTAATCAAGCTGCTTATGAGCTTTGGCTCAAAAAAATCATTCCTGCAGCGGCGAAATTTGCCGGTCACCAAGGGGTGCATGTCTTGCGTCCAGCCCGTGGTAACAATAAATTCGAAATAGCCGTGCGATTTTCCAGTGAAAAACTAGCTCACAATTGGTTGAATTCAGATGAGCGAAAAAGCCTGTTAGCGCAAAGTGAAAGTTTGTTTCATGAGCAAGAGATGTTGGAATTATACGATGGCATTGATTTTTGGTTTACCGAGTCACCTGCACCCAACAAAGTTGCCACCCGCTGGAAACAGTGGTTACTGACGACCGCTGTTATTTGGCCTCTGACCATGCTAATTCCCCTCTTGCTCCAGCCTTTTTATGAGGTCTTGGCATTTTCTTTTCACCCTATTTTACGTCAAGGACTGACAGTGGCAATCGTTGTGGGTTTAGTGGTTTATCTGATAATGCCAAAGCTAGTGCAATTAAGCGCAAGTTGGCTCTTTGGTAAATAAAAACTTGAGTTTGTAGTATTCAGCCTCAGTCTATACCCTAGGATAAGCACTAATTACTCAAGCACCTTGAATAGGAGTGCACGAGGTTAAGTGGACGAACAATCTTTGCAATGGTCTTATTAAGGCTAAGTGAAAAACGATATGCCACTGTTTTTCATAGTTATTTCGTCTACAGTTTGATGACTTGTTTACAGACGGTCATGAGCGGTTGGTGACGCTAGGTCACATACCTTACATAACGGAGATAAAATGAAAGCATCAGATTTATTTGTAAAAGCCCTAGAAGCTGAGGGTGTGGAATACATCTTTGGTATCCCCGGTGAAGAAAACCTCGATTTACTTGAATCGTTACGCAAATCAGATATTAAACTCATTCTCACTCGTCATGAGCAAGGCGCAGGTTTTATGGCGGCCACTTATGGGCGTTTAACCGGTAAGGTAGGTGTTTGTTTATCAACCTTAGGGCCCGGTGCAACTAATTTAGTGACGCCTGCCGCTTATGCCCAGCTAGGCGCTATGCCGATGTTGATGATCACGGGGCAAAAACCAATTAAAACCAGTAAACAAGGCCGTTTTCAGGTGATTGATGTGGTAGATATGATGCGGCCTATTACTAAATACACTACTCAAGTAGTCAGTGGTGATCGCATTCCCTCTATCGTACGTGAAGCGTTTCGCATTGCTCACAATGAACGTCCCGGCGCGGTACACATCGAGTTACCCGAAGACATCGCGGCTGAAACTACCACGGCACAGCTTATTCCTGCTAGTCTCTATCGTCGACCTATTGCTGAGTACAAATCGATAGATCGCGCCGTCAGGCTTATTGAGGAGTCTCAGTCGCCCTTATTGCTCATTGGTGCAGCCGCCAATCGCAAGCTTACCAGTAAAATGTTACGTGAATTTGTGACTAAAACCGGCATCCCTTTTGTTACCACCCAAATGGGTAAGGGAGTATTAGATGAAGCCGACGAACGCTTTATGGGCAATACCTCTTTGTCGGATGGAGACTTTGTGCATAGGGCCATCAACAAAGCCGATTTGATCATTAATGTGGGTCATGACGTGGTTGAAAAACCGCCATTTTTTATGCATCACGACGGTAAAAAAGTCATTCATATTAACTTTGATGGCGCAGCCGTTGACCCAGTTTACTTTCCGCAAGTCGAGGTTATCGGGGATATTGCCAACAGCATTTGGCAAATTAAAGAAGCCATTAAAGTACAAAGCAGTTGGGAATTCTCTTTCTTTAAAAAGGTTCATGAGGCTTATATTGTTCATCGAGCAGAGTTAGAAGACGACAAACGTTTTCCTATTTTGCCCGAACGCTTTGTTAAAGGCATACGCAAAGTGATGCCCAAAGATGGCATTGTTACTTTAGATAACGGTGTGTATAAAATTTGGTTTGCCAGAAACTATCCTGCTGCCTTTCCTAATACTTTATTACTTGATAATGCCTTGGCGACCATGGGCGCAGGTTTACCCTCAGCCATTGCCGCAAAAATAGTCCATCCCGAAAAGTCTGTTATCAGTATCTGTGGTGATGGCGGATTTATGATGAATAGCCAAGAGTTAGAAACGGCCGTTAGATTAAATCTTCACATTGTGGTGATTATATTGCGCGATGATGCCTATGGCATGATTAAGTGGAAACAAGCCCATATGGAATTCGAAAACTATGGCTTGGATTATGGCAACCCGGATTTTGTTAAATATGCCGAGAGTTATGGGGCAAAGGGTTGGCGGGTCAATGCAAGCGAAGAACTGGAAGGTTTAGTTAGTTCTTGTTTAGCCTCACCTGGCGTGCATGTGATTGATGTGCCAGTTGATTATAGTCTGAATGATGAAACCCTAAATCGCACCATCCGTGAACGTAGCAAAGCATTATAAGGAGTTAACATGTTAGCAAAATCTTATCCCTATTATTTAGCCAATAAAGCCGTTTATGCCAATGAAAATTTGGCAGTGACGGATAAATACACCGGTGAAGTGGCCACTCGCGTGGCGATGGCCGACGCCTCAGTTATTGATGCAGCCATTGCTGCCGCCCAAAAGGCCCAGCCATTATTAAACAAAATGCGTCCTTATGAGCGTCAAGCCATACTCAATCACTGTGTTAAACGTTTTGAAGAACGTTTTGACGAGTTAGCCGATGCCTTATGCATTGAAGCGGGTAAACCGATTAAAGACGCAAGAGGCGAAGTGACTCGCTTAATTGATACCTTTCGCATTGCCGCTGAAGAGTCAGTGCGTATGCACGGTGAGGTGATGAATTTGGAGATCACGCCACGGGCAAAAGGCTATCAAGGTATGTATAAACGTGTACCCATAGGGCCATGTTCATTTATTTCACCCTTTAACTTTCCGCTGAATTTGGCTGCGCATAAGGTGGCTCCAGCTATTGCCACTGGCTGCGCTTTTGTACTCAAACCAGCCAGTCGTACCCCCTTAGGTGCCATTATTATCGGTGAAGTCTTAGCTGAAACTGATTTGCCTGAAGGCGCATTTTCCATCTTACCCTGCAGCCGTGATGGGGCCGATTTATTTACCACCGATGAGCGTTTTAAATTATTAAGTTTTACCGGTTCACCGGACGTCGGGTGGGCGCTCAAAGCCAATGCGGGTAAAAAGCCAGTAATCTTAGAACTTGGCGGCAACGCCGCCTGCGTGGTTGACGAAGACGCAGATTTAGATGATGCAATCGAGCGGATTATCTTTGGTGCTTATTATCAGTCAGGCCAAAGTTGTATTAGCGTGCAACGTATACTCGTGCATGAAAAACTGTATGCAGAATTCAAACAACGTTATGTCGAAAAAGTCGCGAAACTGGTGCACGGCGATCCGAAAAAAGAAACGACTTTTATCGGGCCGATGATTTCAGAATCAGAAGCTCAACGCCTAGAACTTTGGATTAAACAAGCCAAAGAAGCTGGTGCTGATGTGCTGTGTGGTGGTGAGCGTAAAGGCGCTATGTTACAAGCCTGCGTACTAGAAAACGTGCCCAATGATGCCAAAATAAAGGCTGACGAAGCCTTTGGGCCAGTGTCGATTATTGCTTCTTTTCGTGATTTTGATGCGGCTCTAAAAGAAGTGAATAACAGTCAGTTTGGTTTACAAGCCGGTATCTTTACTCGCGATATCTATAAAGCCCATCAAGCTTGGGATGAACTGGATGTAGGTGGTGTTGTTATCGGTGATGTGCCTAGTTGGCGAGTTGATAACATGCCTTATGGCGGGGTAAAAGAATCGGGTCTTGGCCGCGAAGGCGTTAAATTTGCCATGGAAGATATGACGGAGTTACGCTTAATGGTGCTGCGTACGCCGCAGAAATAATAGTCTTACGGTCAGGGTTTATTGCAAAGACCCCTTTATGTTGGACCGAGAGTAACTAGGGATCTATATGATCCCTTTGTTGTTTTATAATTTAATATAAAACAATAAAGTACATCAATTATACTATTTAATTCAATTACTTAGCCTGTCTTGTGTAATTAAAATATGATTTACACAGCTTATTCTGCCCTGCAGTGATGTGTCTAATGAACATCCATTGGTGAACCAAGAGAAACTTAGTCA
>Ga0163216_100837_pt1 | contig 30796 bp, 29 predicted proteins | sample SynspAceP_FD_167610 | JGI IMG/M metagenome (GOLD analysis project Ga0163216, IMG submission 167610) | Saline lake microbial communities from Ace Lake in Antarctica - Synechococcus sp. Ace-P (Illumina Assembly) | ecosystem: Environmental > Aquatic > Non-marine Saline and Alkaline > Saline ...
GCGGGCGTGCATCCGTCAGAAAGGGCACGACCGAGGTTGTCCGGATCGGCTGCTGCAACTCGAGAAGCGCCACATCGTTTCGCACCCTTGTCGAGACAACATCGCCGTCAAAGGCGTAATCTGCATCAATAACAGCGCGGCGGACCCAGCGATAAGCCTCTGCGCGGCCATTCCGCCAGCCGGCGCGAAATTCGATCTTGCTATGATCGATGCGCTCGCCCGTGCTGCGGTCAAAAAGGCAATGCGCGGCAGTCAGCACCAGATCCGGCGCAATCAGCGCACCTGTGCAAAAGCCACGCCCGTCGATATCCAGACGGCCGACAGCCTCCCAGCCGCGGGTCTGATCGCCTGTATCCAGCCGTGTCAGACTTGTATCCTGTGCAGATGCGCCGCTGACGCCCACGGACAGGCAGGCACAAAGCAGCCCGATGGCAAGGATCAATCCGCGTGGCATCACATTCCCTCAAAAGTTCTGGTTCTGAGATAGGATCGAATTCCGGCCAAATTGCGACTGTTTTCAGCGAAGAATAGGGATCTGCGGCTGTCTTTTTCCCGGTGCTGTCAAAGCAGGTGGTTGTGGACCACCGGTTGCCCAATCCAGAAGCTCGACAGTATGTACAATCGGCACCTGCGTAGCCGATCCGATCTGCATCATACAGCCGATATTGCCAGCGGCGATTACGTCAGGGTTGCGCGCCTCAAGTGTGAGAACCTTGCGGTCTTTCAACTGCTTCGAAATGACAGGCTGCATCAGGTTGTAGGTGCCGGCAGAGCCGCAGCAAAGATGACTGTCGGCAGGCTCGACCACGGTAAACCCGGCCTGTTTGAGCAAATCCTTGGGGAAGGTTTTGATCTGCTGGCCGTGTTGCAGCGAACAGGCCGCGTGATAGGCCACGGTCATGCCCTTGTCGCTACCTTCGGGCAGATCAAGTGTCATCAGCACCTCGGACACATCTTTGGCGATGGCCGAGACCCGCGCGGCATCTGCGGCAAGGTCGGTGTTGCGGAACATATGGCCGTAATCCTTGACCGTCGTGCCACACCCGCTGGTGTTGATCACGATGGCATCAAGCCCGCCTTTGTCCATCTCGGCCACCCAGGCGCGGATGTTGCGGGCGGCGGTGGCGTGGCTTTCTTTTTCTTTGCCCATATGATGGGTCAGTGCACCACAGCATCCCTGCCCTTCCGCGATCACTACATCACACCCGTGCCGCTGCAGAACGCGGATCGTGGCATCGTTGATATCGGTGTTCAGCGCGCGTTGGGCACAGCCTGTCATCAGTGCCACGCGTTTGCGCTTTGTCCCTTGCGCTGCGAAGGTCTGCGGGTCGTCATTGCGGCTGACCGGCGGAATCTCCTTCGGGGCCATTTCCAGCATCGCGCGCAATCGCGCATCAGGCATCAGACGGGCAAAGGGTCGTCCCATCTTGGCCCCCAGCAGCGCCACACGAAAACGCATCGGATAGGGCAGAATGCGCGCCAGTACCCAGCGCAGCAGCCTGTCACCAAGCGGGCGCTTGTAGTTTTCCTCGATATAGGCGCGGGCGTGATCGACCAGATGCATGTAATGCACACCCGAAGGACAGGTGGTCATGCAGGCAAGACAAGACAGACAGCGGTCTATGTGTTTGACCGTCTTTTCATCCGGCACGCGGTTGTTTTCCAGCATATCCTTGATCAGATAGATGCGACCACGCGGGCTGTCCAGTTCATCCCCCAGAATCTGGTAGGTCGGACAGGTGGCCGTGCAGAAACCGCAATGCACACATGACCGCAGGATCTGGTTTGATCGCGCAATCGCAGGGTCCGCAAGCTGTTCTGGTGTGAATGTCGTTTGCATGTCAATTCCCTGCCAAAGTGCGCAAAAGGGCTGAAACCACTTAAAGAACCAATACAGCAGCCAGCGCATAGCCCCAGACCGGAAGGCGCGGGCCCACAATGCGATGGGTCAGATGCGCCAGTCCGGCAAGGGCCACTCCCGGGGCAGCCATCACCGCATAGGTACTGGTCAGTCCCTCATCCTGATCTCCACCTGACACCACCCAGAGCACGGCCAGCACTCCGGCCGCGATCGCGATACCGGCAGCAGCTTGTCGGCCGGGCGGTAGCAAGCACAGCGACAGGGCCACAACAACAGGCACGATGATGATCACGATCATGACAGGGTGGCCTGCGGCACATCGGTGTGCGTCACAAAAATCCCGCGCGGATCGAACTTTGCCCGGATGCCTGCACTCAGCGTGGCAACAGCAGGCGGTTCCGGCTGTTCCACCGGCAAACGTGCAAGCGTTTCAGCGTCCGCGCGCAGCAATGTGGCATGCCGCTGAAATGCTGCAATCCGCCCGCGCAGATCGGTGCCCGGGGCCGTGCGCAGCCAAATCAGCCCGCCGCCCCAATCATAAAGCGCTTCTTGTGCACCGGATCGCGCCACGATCTCGGGCGCATCGCTTGGTTTGACCGACAGCCGCCATATATCACCCGCCACACCGTGAAAGGGTGCAACATCACGGATCCCGGCCCAACGCTGCGCGCCCTCTTCGATCTCGCCGCCCAGCATCTCGCGCAGTTTTCCAGCGCGATAGGCAACCGAGCCTGCGAAGCCTTCGATCCTGAGGAATGTGCCCTGCCCGGGCCAATGCGCCGCACCGCTGACCTCGAAAGGCGATCCAAGTGCCTGCGACAACGCACGCACGGCAGCCATGTCGTCCAACCCTTTTATCACCAGCGTAACCATGACCTCCGGCAGGGGCAGCACTTTGAATGCTACCTCGCTGATGACCCCCAGCCGCCCCTTTGACCCAGCCATCAGTTTGACCAGATCATAGCCGGTGACATTCTTCATCACACGCCCGCCATTCTTGAGGATGCGTCCTGTCCCATCCACAAACCGCACACCCAGAAGGAAATCGCGCGCAGCGCCGACCTGAATGCGGCGCGGACCACTGACATTGGCCGCAAACACACCGCCAATGGTGGGTTCACCTGTGTTTGACAGCAAACCGCGGTGATCCATCGGCTCAAACGGCAAGCGCTGCCCCTCGGTGCTCAACGCGGCTTCGATCTCGGCAAGCGGCGTGCCAGCCTGGGCCACCAAAGTCAGCGAACCCGGCTCGTAGAGCGAAATCCCCGAAAGGCCCCGTGACGTCAGCACAACGCCCCCTGTTGTGCCAACAGAACGTGTGCCGCCGCCAACGACCTGCATGGGCCGCTGTGCACCTGCAATACAATCGGCCAATTCAGCCTCGGTCCGAGGGGTTATCATATTCATCTTGCCAAAATACTCCGGGGGTCCGGGGGCTGGCCCCCGGCGCTTGTGTCAGGCTGCACGCCGCGCGTCGGATGCGGCCAACGGAAAGACCTTGGCCGGATTCAGCAGCCATTGCGGATCGAACACATCTTTAACCGCCATCTGTATATCCAGATCATCCGGTGCAAACTGGTCGACCATCAGATCGCGTTTCTCGATTCCGACACCATGTTCTCCGGTCAGACAACCACCGACCTCCACGCAGAGTTTCAGGATATCAGCACCCATAGCCTCGCATAGTTCCAGATCGCCCGGCTTGTTAGCGTCAAACAGGATCAGGGGGTGCATGTTGCCGTCGCCTGCATGGAAGACATTGCCCACGTCCAGCCCGTATTCCTTGCTCATTTCCCCGATCCGGCGCAGCACATAGGGCAACTGGCTGACAGGGATCGTGCCATCAAGGCACATGTAGTCATTGATCTGGCCCATCGCGCCGAAGGCTGATTTGCGCCCCAGCCAGATACGCGCGCTTTCATCGGCGGATTTGCTTTCGCGCAGCTCGACCGGATTGTGGCGCCGCGCGATGGCGATGATCTTTTCAAGCTGCTCGTCGATCTCGGAGTTAGAGCCTTCAACCTCGACGATCAGCAGTGCCTCGCAGTCCGGGTAACCCGCTTTGGCAAAGGCTTCTGTCGCGCGGATACAGGGACGGTCCATGAATTCGATCGCGACCGGCAGAACGCCTGCCTTGATGATGTCGGACACACAGGCCCCAGCCACCTCGTTGCTGTCAAAGCCCATCAGCACAGGACGCGCGCCTTCGGGTTTGCGCAGGATACGCAAGGTGGCCTCGGTCACGACACCCAGCTGACCCTCCGATCCGCAGATGACACCCAGCAGGTCCAGACCGCCTGCATCCAGATGCGCGCCGCCGATCTCGACCACGGTGCCATCCATCAGCACCATTGTCACGCCCATCAGATTGTTGGTGGTCACACCGTATTTCAGGCAGTGCGCCCCGCCCGAATTCATCGCGATATTCCCCGCAATGGAGCAGGCCAACTGGCTTGAGGGGTCAGGCGCGTAGAAGAAATCGTTTTCTTGCACTGCACCGGTCACGCTGAGGTTCGTGCGGCCCGATTGCACCTTGATAAACCGGTTGTCGTAATCGGTCTCCAGAACCGCATTCATCCGTGCAACGCCCAAGATAAGGCAATCAGCCGTCGGCAAAGCACCACCGGCAAGCGATGTGCCCGATCCACGCGGTACAACCGGCACACCCATCTCGTGACAGATATGCAGAATGTCGGAAACCTCCTGTGTGGTCGACGGCAGGACTGCCACCATCGGCGGGCACCTATATGCAGTCAGCGCATCGCATTCATAGGCACGGGTTTCAGCCTCCAGATGGATCACGGCATCCTGCGGCAAGACGCGCAAGAGACGCTCGACCAACCGGGGTTTCTTGGCAAGAATCGCGGGGTTCGGGGTCGGCATTTCCATCTGTGATGCTCCTCCAGCGTATTGGTAAGAAAATATAACCAATTTATCCTGTCTGGCAAGTGCTGATGTGACCAGCTAAGAGTCGCCTATGACATGGATGGATCGCCTTGGGTTGTTCGGACCGCTGGACCTTGCGGGGCTTGCCCTTCTTTTCGGGGGGTGGTTCGTGATTGGCTGGCGGATCGAGGCATTGGGCGGACGGCGACCCTCGGTGTCAATCATGATGGCCGAATACAGGCGCGAATGGATGCGGATGATGGTCACCCGGCAGACCCGGATGTTCGATGCCCAGGTCCTCAGCACGCTACGGCAAGGGGCGTCATTCTTTGCGTCCGCCACAATGATCGCCATCGGCGGCGGGCTGGCGCTGATCGGCAATGCCGAACGGTTGCAAGGCGTTGCAAGCGATCTGACCATGACAAACAACCCGATTTTTGTCTGGGAGGTCAAGCTGTTGGTGACCCTTTTCCTGCTTGCCAATGCATTCCTCAAATTCGTGTGGTCGCACCGTCTGTTCGGGTATTGCGCGGTGCTGATCGCGGCTGTGCCGAACGAGCCGGATGATCCCAATGCCTTTCCCCGTGCCGCCAAAGCCGCCGAGGTCAACATCACCGCCGCCCGCAGCTTCAATCGGGGTCTGCGCTCGGTCTATTTTGCGCTTGCCAGTGCGGCATGGCTCGTCGGTGCGTGGCCGCTGATCCTGACAACTGTGATCACGTTGTCGGTCCTGTGGCGACGCGAATTCGCCTCGCAATCCCGCGCAATCCTGACATCACAAACCGACGGATTGGGCTACACGCAGACGTGACGCCTCAGTTAACCTCCGGACTGCTAGACAGCTAACATGATTAAAACTTCCGCATCATTCCCTGTTCTTGCCTTGTTGCTGTCCTGTGTGCCCGCTTGGGCCGATCCTGCTATGGTGGTTGGCGTCAAAACCGGACTGGCAGGAATGGGCTGGCGATTCGAGGTGACGATCAGTCACCCTGATTCCGGTTGGGATCATTTTGCCGATGGGTGGGAAATTCAAGACAGCCAGGGTACCAGACTGGGGTTTCGCGAGTTGCAGCATCCACATGTGGACGAGCAGCCATTCACGCCCAGCCTGAGCAATGTCATGATCCCCGATGGTACGAAAGAAGTGTACATCCGCACGCGCTGTTCGCGGGATGGCTGGTCAAACTCCTTGACCAGCGTTTCACTCACGCGCTGATAGTTCAACGCCGTCCTTCGCGCAACCAAGCCCCTACAATCAAGGCTGAGGCCAGCAACAGAACCAGCCACGCCAGCAGCAACGGCGTCTGGCGCAGATCGCGGGTCTCGAAAGCCTCGCGCGGGGTCAGGCCGATCCAGCCGCGACCGGCGGCAGGACGACCCGCGCTGACGTCGCGAATTGCAGGCAAACCATCCGCAAAGGGCAGAACACCACCACGCAAACTATCGATCGCTGGCTGCATCACTTCGCCAGTGGCGATGGTCTGCTCGAATTCGCGCGGGGCGGCAGGGCCAAGACCGATGACAGCAGACTGGTCGCCATCCACCAGACGGTAAAGCCCGATATCCGGCCCGTCATACTCTGCCTCGAACCGACCGGGGCTGATCTCGGTCAGAGGCACGTCGACCTCCTCGCCGTCGGGGGTCGTCACTGTAACGGGGCCAGCACTTTCTTCCAGCGTCCGGCGGATGATGCGCATCCTCTGGCCGACAGCCTCGGCCCAGATCGCCTCTTCCTCAAGCTCGGGCTCTTTCATCATCCAATGGGCAAGGCGGCGCAGCAGTTCCAGTTGCGGCCCGCCACCCTCGTAACCGCGATCCCAGAGCCATGCCTGATCAGAGGCCAGCAACGCGATCCGCCCCTCCTCGACACGGTCAAGGATCAGCAAAGGACGATCATCTATACCGGACATCACGACATTGCCGCGCTCGGTATCAAGATCGATCTGGCGCAGCCAGCGACCCCATGTTTCATTTCCGTCAGGCGCAAGACCCGCTGTCACGGGATGACGTTGTCCCAGATCGGTTATCTGAGGTACGAAACCTTCCTCGATCACCCGCGCTGTCGGACGTGCAGGCAGGACCGTGGACAGCGGCGAGCGGTACAGGGAAGCAGCGGTTGCAAAATCAGGTCCTGCGGCGACCAGAACAGCCCCGCCATTACGCACATATTCCGCGACATTCTCAAGATAGAGCGAGGGCAGGATTCCCCGCCTTTTATAGCGGTCAAAGATGATCAGATCGAAATCCTCGATCTTCTCCATGAACAACTCGCGCGTGGGAAAGGCGATTAGGGATAGTTCCGACACCGGCACACCGTCTTGTTTGTCAGGCGGACGCAGAATGGTGAAATGTACCAAGTCGACCGAGCTGTCGGATTTCAGCAGGTTGCGCCATGTCCGCCCGCCCGCATGTGGTTGTCCTGACACTAGAAGCACACGCAGGCGGTCCCGCACTCCGTTGATCTGCACCAGCGCAGTATTGTTGCGGTCTGTCAGCTCGCCTTCAGCTTCGGGAACGGTGAACTGGATGACGTTGCGCCCGCCATGCGGCAAGGTCACAGGCAGATCGAAGGACTGTCCGATTGCGACCTCGTAGCGCTGCGGCTCCCCGCCATCAACCGATATATCAAGTGGCGCTGATGTGGCGCCTTCAGGAGCGGCGCCCATATCCTCGATCCGCAGGGTTAGGGTGACGGGTTCTCCCAGAATCGCAAAGGCCGGCGCGTTTTCGACGATCAGGCGACGATCCCAGTCATCGGGCAGGCCGCTATGCAAAAGGTGCAGCGGTGCGGGAAGGTCGGTCGCGCGGTCCATGTCATGAATGCGCCCGTCGCTAAGCGCGACAATCCCCGCAATCCGCCCGCGCGGTTCCTGCGCCAAGGCCTCGTTGAGCGCGGTCATCAACTGCGTGCCGCTGTCGCCCTCGCCATCAGGCACCTCGATCCGGCGCACTTCGGTATTGGCGCGCGATGCCAGTTGCCCTTCCAGTGCATCCGCAGCCTCGGTTGTCCGCGCGGCGCGATCGCCCAGCGCCTGACTAGACGATCCGTCGACCAGCATCAGCACGATATCGGACAGGGATGCGCGATCTTCTTCCTGCCAGCTTGGGCCGGAGAGCGCTGCCAGAACGACAGCGCCTGCCATAAGGCGCAGCGGCCAGCCCGTCAGACCACGCGCCAACGCTAGACCCGCAGCAAGAAGGACAACCCCGCCCAGAACGGCAAGAACCGTCCAAGGCAGCAGGGGATCAAAGATGATCTGTCCGGTCATTGGCCCAACCTGTCCAGTAGCGCAGGCACATGGACCTGATCGGATTTATAGTTACCGGTCAGTACATGCATGACCAGGTTGATCCCAAAACGGAAGGCCAGCTCGCGTTGCCTCTCGCCCGCAAATCCGCGCCCTACAGGAAAAAGTGCATTGCCACGCCCATCCAGCGCCCAAGCCGCCGCCCAGTCATTGCCACCGATCACAACGGGCGTGACACCGTCATTCAGATTGCGGAAAGGCATGCCTTCGATCCTTTCGGCATCGGCAGGAGCAGCTTCAACCCAGACATCGCGTGCGGTGTGGCGACCGGGAAAGTCCTGAAGCAGATAGAAGGTCCGCGTGATCACGTGATCTTCGGGGATCGGTTCCAGCGCCGGAATATCCAGCGGTGCTGCCAGTTGCTGCAATTTACGTCCATTCGGACTGGCTGCGCCAAAACCGGCCACATCGGCATCGCGTGTATCAAACAGGATCATACCGCCAGACCGCAAAAAGCGGTTCAGCTTGTCATAAGCTTCGGTCGAGGGGGTTGGCTGATCCGGCGTGATCGGCCAGTAAAGGAAAGGAAACAGCCCGATCTCGTCAGTTTCGAGATTGACGGCCATCGGCTCTGCGGGCTCGATCGATGTGCGAAAGAACAATGTCTCGGACAGGCCGCGCAGACCCGCCTGCGCCATGTCATCCAGCCGCGTATCGCCTGTGACCACATGGCCAAGGCGCAGCTCGGATGTTGCCGCGATGGCGAATTCATCCGCGCTGAGGGTTCCTTGTTGCGCGACCACATCCTGAGGCAAAGACACAAAGGCCGCCAGAAGCAAAGACGCGGCCCGCGCACCCAGCAACCGCCCCGACAACGCCAGTGAGGCAATCACATCAGCCAGCAACATTGCCAGAGCCAGCGCCAGAAGATAACCCGCCAACGGGGTTTCCGCCGGACGCGCCAGACCTTCGACAGGGATGCGCGCAGGCCATGTCGCCATGGTCAGAACGCTATCGGATGACATGACATTGCGGGCAATCCGGCGATCCCCGCCATCATAAAGACCGGGACGCAGATCAGGACCCAAAGGTTGCGCCAGAAGGGCTGCGCCATCGACACCCGGCAAAGTCTGCGCGTCCTGCACGCGACCAAATCCGTCCAATACGGTGACAGGTTGCCATGTCGAGCCTTCCAGTTCATCAGCCTCCATCTCCTGCCCAAGGGAAGACACGGCCAGACGGTCCAGCATCCGCACGAACAGTCCCGAAAGCGGCAGGCTGGACCATTCGGCATTGGCGGTCACATGGACCAGCACGACCTGCCCCTGACCGATGGTCTTACGGGTCACCAGCGGCGTGCCGTCTGTCAGTTGCGCGATCACACGATCAGCCAATGTCGGATCAGGCTGCGCCATGACCTGCGCCGAGATGGTCACATCTTCGGGGATCGGCAGTCCAAAGAACGGGCTGTCTTCGGTAAACGGGGCCAAGGTTTTGGGATCTCCCCAACTCATCGCTCCACCGACCGAGCGGCCTCCTGCACGCAAGCGTACGGGCATCAACGGGTCTTCTTCGGTGCGGCTGACCTCGCTGGCGGCAAGGCGAGGTCCGGCAAAGCGCAAAAGCAAACCGCCACTATCAATCCAGTCGAGCAGTTCCCCTTGTTCCGAGGGGGACAGGGTGGCGACATCAGCCAGGATGATCACATCGGGATTGGCAGGCAGCACGTCACTGACGCCACCTTCCAGCAGATCCGCATTCGGCTCCAGCGCCTGTCGCAGATAGTGCAGCGGCGACAGCAATTCCAACCCTTCGCGATCCGCACGCCCTGCAACCAGCGCCACTTCGCGCCGGCTTAGACTATCATCGGACAGAGCGACCGCCGCAGTACTGCGGATGCCTTCGAATTCGAATCGCGTGATCCGCGCGCGCAATTCGGCAGGCAGGCTGGCTTCGGTCATGGCCTCGGTCGCGCCACTCTCGAAGACCAGCGGCAAGGTTGCTAGAATGCGCGGCACACCTGCGGGATCAAGCCCATGCGCTGCAATGGTCAATTCCTGCTCTGGCCCCGCTGCGGCACGGCGGGCAGCCAGTTTCAGTACACCGTCCTGATAAACGGGAGGCAACAATGCCAAGGGGCTGCGCCCCGAGGCAAATACCCGTACAGATCCGCGCGATTCCACTGCTTCCAGAAAACTGTCGCGCTGCTCGAAGGCAAGCCCGTCAGTGAACCAGAGAGTCTCGAACCCGCCTTCGGGCAACTGCTCGATGGCGCGGGCGATCATATCGGGTGTCGGCTGCCAAGGTTGTGGTGTCAAACCAGCCAAACGGCTGCGCGACAGGTCTGCGGACTGGAACACCGGCTCCTCGGGCGCGGTCAGACGCAGAACCGCCGCTGTGCGCCCCTCGCGACCGGCCTCGGCCAGCAATCGGTCTGCCAGTTCGGCGCGACTTGTCCAGTCTTGTGCGCCGGCCCAACCGCCATCCATGACGATCAGAACAGGGCCTGTTCCGGCTTCGCGATCAGCTTGCGGATTAAGCACAGGAGCGGCCAGCCCGATGATCACGGCCGCAACGGCCAGCATCCGCAACAACAAAAGCCACCAAGGGGTGCGATCGGTGACCGATTCCTCATCCTTGAGCCCCAGCAGCAGCGCAACGGCCGGAAAGCGACGCCTGATCGGTGCAGGCGGGACAGCGCGCAAAATGATCCACAGGATCGGCAATGCCAGCAAAGCCAGCAGAAGCCACGGGGCCACAAATCCGATAGGGCCAAACATCATGCGCCCGCCCCCCGTTCCAGTGCCCGCCAAATCCAGAGGAGCGCAGACTGTGCCGACCCGTCTGTATGGTGGCACTGATATTGCCAGCCTGTTGCAGAACACAGTTCCGCAAGCGCCGCCTTGCGTTCCGCCAGCCGCTCAAGATACCGCCCACGCAGATCGCCCGCTTTGAGGGTTTCATGCGCAATCGTGCCGCCGACGCTTTGAAAGATCGTGCGCCCCTGAAAGGGAAATGCTTCCTCGGAGGGGTCCAGCACCTGCAACAACACACCGCGCACACCACGGTCCGCCGCCTTGGTCAGCGCCCCCTGCACCGGCGCCAGATCGGACAGGAAATCAGACACGAACATGGCTCGCGCTTGCGGGATCATCGCCCGTGCTTCGGGGATGCCGTAATCCGCCTCATCGTCTTTCGAGAGCAACTCGGCCAGTCTGAGAAGTTGCGCATTGCCCCGGCGCGGCGGCAAGGCGGTGCCAGTCAGGCCGACACGTTCGCCACCACGGACCAGCAGCACAGCAACAGCCAGCGCCAGAACACGCGCGCGATCTGTCTTTTCGGGCAGGTTAGGGTCTGATGTGAAGCGCATAGACGCCGCCTGATCAACCCAAAGCATCACGCTTTGGGCAATCTGCCATTCGCGTTCACGCACAAATTGGGTGTCACCGCGTGCCGACCTGCGCCAATCGATCATCCGCACAGGATCGCCTTGCTGGACGGGGCGGTATTGCCAGAAGTCATCCCCTTGCCCCGCGCGACGGCGGCCGTGTTCACCCAGCAGAACGGTACCCGCCAGATGCTCGGCCCGTGCCAGAAGCGGCGGAAAGCGTGCCGCCTCCGCCTCCGCTCTGGCGCGCAGGGTCAGGGGATGATTCACGCAGCCGCCTCAATCCGCGTGATGCGGGTGGCGGTGTCCGTGATCAACCCGGTCAATGTGTCGCCGCGCGCGCGCGCAGCAAAGTTCAGCGCCATCCTATGGGTCAACACCGGACGCGCCATCGCAACAACATCCTCGACCGAAGGTGCCAACCGCCCTTGCAGCAGGGCCCTTGCCCTGACAGTCAGCATCAACGCCTGTGCCGCACGCGGGCCGGGGCCCCATGCCACAGTCTGGCGCACACGGTCATCAGCGGTCGCATCCTCGGGGCGGAAAGCGCGCACCAGATCAAGGATCGCCTCGACCACGGCGTCACCGACAGGCATGCGCCGCAGCAATGTCTGTGCTTCCAGCAATTCGGTATCGCTGAAAACCTGATGCGCTTCTTCCTCAGTAACGCCTGTGGTCGCGATCAGGATATCACGCTCGGTGGCGCGGTCAGGATACTCCACGTCGATCTGTACCAGAAACCGGTCCAACTGCGCCTCGGGCAACGGATAGGTGCCTTCCTGTTCGATCGGGTTCTGTGTCGCCAGCACATGAAACGGCTTGCCCAATGCGCGATCTTGCCCCGCAACTGTGACACGCCGTTCCTGCATAGCTTGCAAAAGCGCCGATTGCGTACGCGGGCTGGCGCGGTTGATCTCGTCGGCCATCAAAAGTTGGCAAAAAATCGGGCCTTCCACAAAACGGAAAGCGCGACGACCTTCAGAATCGGTCTCAAGCACCTCGGAACCAAGGATATCGGCAGGCATCAAATCTGGCGTGAACTGGACACGATTGCCATGCAGCCCCATAACGGTTGAAAGCGTTTCAACCAGTCGGGTCTTTCCCAGACCGGGAAGACCGATCAAAAGGCCGTGCCCACCGCACAGTAGCGCCGACAGGGTCAGGTCAACAACCCTCTCCTGCCCAATGAAGCGCCGGGTGATAGAGGCCCGCGCCTGTGCAAGCTTGCCCTCAAGCGCTTCTATACCAGCGACCAGATCGGCGTGATCGGACATGGCAATCCCTCCTTTGAACCCTAACTAGTTATGATGATAGTATCGCGGGAAAGGGAAATGGCAAAAGCAATGAGCGGACAAATGATCGTGACCCCATCTGCAGAAGGCATTGCTGCCTCTGTGAAGGCAGCCAAGGGCCGGGGCCTGCCTCCAGTGCATTTGTGGAACCCACCTTTCTGCGGCGATCTGGATATGAGGATCGCACGCGATGGCACATGGTTCTATCAGGGAACACCGATCGGACGGCCCGGACTCGTGCGCTTGTTCTCGACCATTCTGCGCAAGGACGGTGATAAGTATTTCCTTGTCACGCCGGTCGAAAAGGTCGGGATCACCGTCGATGACGCGCCTTTCCTTGCTGTGGATTTCGACGTGAGCGGGACGGGCCGTGACCAGAAGCTGACGTTTCACACCAATGTCGGTGACACTGTCACCGCTGCCCCCGAAACGCCGCTCCGCTTTGTCCGCGATCCCGATACGGGTGAACCGTCGCCTTATATCATGGTGCGGGCGGGGCTGGAGGCACTGATCGACCGCAAAAGCTTCTACCGGTTGGCCGACCTTGGCACCGAACATGTGGTGGATGGATCACCGTGGTTCGGAATTTGGTCGGATGGTGCGTTTTTCGGGATGATCCCGACCGCCGATTTGCCCTGAAACAGAGACTGTTCAGGCCAAAGACGGCTTTGGTCGTACCAGAAGAAACGGCACACCGGGCAAAGCACTGACAAGAAACATCAGGCCAAAGGCCATGCTGGCGGCAAACCCCTCGGTCGCTGTGGCCCCTATCACGGGAAACAGAGCGGCTGCGGCCCCTTCGCGCAGACCCCAGCCGCTGACCGAGACCGGGATTAGCATGGTGAACAGGATCAAGGGCACAACGATCATGACCGCCATCAGCGGCAAGGTCGTACCTATCGCCTGTGCGCATAGTGCAAAGGCCAACAGGTTCAGAATTGTGGTGCCAAGGCTGAGGATCACCTGACGCGGCAAGACATCCAAGGCCAGAACCGCATTGGCAAAGGCCTGTGTCCAATCGCAAAACTGACGGGACGCCGCATTAGTGCCACGCGCCATCCACCGCAGACATAGCATTGCAACGACAAGCCCCACAGAGGTCAGTGCCACCATGTGCAGCACCCAATCGGGCAAATCCGGTTCGGCAGGGTTGATCCAGACCCATGCGACTGCGGTGATCGTCACTGCATAGAGCATCAGTTGTCCCGCCAACCGTTCGAACACAACGGCCTGACCTGCGCGTTTCAACCCTGCTTCGTGACGCGCACGCACCGCGCGTCCGGCATCGCCCAGCACACCACCCGGCAAAGACTGGTTCACAAGCAACGACAGGTAATATTCGCGAATCGCGTGTCCCACAGGAAAGGTCTGCCCAAGACGCTGCGCCGTCAAACGCCAGCGCAAGGCCGACAGCACAGTCTGGCCCGTCAGCGCGGCGACGGCTGCCAGGAGCCAGAGGGGATCCGCCGACAGCACCAGTGTCATTGCCGTGGCACCGTCAAAAGTCCGCCAGAGCAGGAAGAGAATTGCCAGCGTCACAAGCAACCGCAGTATTTGCATCAAACGAGAACGAGTCATCAAACGTTAGCCCCCGTTCGCAGGAGGAATGCCACCCAGTTGCGGTCCGGTGGGCGGTGCCTGTGTGAAGGCGTCCAGCAACATGTCGCGCATCTGCTCCATCGGAAGAAGTGGCGCGTCATCTGCGGGAACCAAACCGGGCGTCCAGCCCCATTGCTCGATATGAGCCAACAGATCAGGCGGGCCGATCAGATGCACAGGCACATCCGGCCGCTCGTCCAGCGCAATAAAACCTGCTGCCTGATGATCGCCGACCACAATAATCAGTGGCGGGTTTCCCGCGTGACGTGCGGCGTAATCCACGACGGTTTCTAGCGCATAGGTGATGGACAGCCGGTACTGGTCACGTACCCGGTCATGATCGCGCCAGACCACATCAGGCCGGTCACCCGACTGGGCCATATCGTTGAAAACCGTGCCATCGCCCAAATCGTCCCACGGGATCAGTGTGGGGATTGGCACCCAAGGGGCATGGGACGAAATCAATGCGACTTGTGCGAACAATCTGCGATCCGATGGCGGATCGCGCAACAGGCGGTCCAGCGCGGCCAATGTAAACTGATCCGGCATAGTGACCCAGTTGAAGGGCAAACCGCGATATCCCAGATCGGCAGCGGGCAAGACAGTCTCGAACCCCATCAGCGCGGCTTCGGGCCATTCCAGCGTGATTGCGGGCATGACGGCAGCGGTATGAAAACCGGACCGGCCCGCGATGTGAAACAGGGTCTCGCGCCCGCTTGCCAAAGCCGCCTGATATCGCGCCTGACCGTCAACCCGCATGCCATTGGCAAAGGTCGCATGCGCCAGCCAGCTTTGCCCCCCGCGAGTCGGCGAGCCCAGATAGGCCGAGCGCATCTCAAGCCCAAGGTCATCCAACCTGCGGGTCGCATCCGCGAGCAACGGCAGATGCACATCGGCATAAAAGGGCGTGTCCATACTCGTGCGGCCATAGCTTTCTATGAAAAGCACCAATACATCGCGGTCGATCCGGTCCAGCAGGTCAGACCGGTCGCTGAAAGGATCGCTGCGCGCCAGTTCGTTGAAGGCGCGAAGGTTGCCAAGTGTCCTTCCAATCAGGGCGACACGTTCCACGCCAACACGTGCGGTAAAGGCACTACCCGGCGAATTGAACGGAACCTGCCAACGCGCAATGATCGATCCGACATCCGCGGCAACCAGACCAATCGCCAGCACAGCACCGCCTGCCGCTGCGATCCGGGCAGGACGGGGCAGCACCAGTCTGGCCCAAACCCCCATTGCCCACCACAAGACAGCCGCGAGCAGCAAGATTGCAAAGATCACGGCAATCACTGCCCCGACAGCCGCTGGAAATCCGATCGATCCCATCGTCAGCCTGAACGCCGCCGCCATCAGCGGCAGGTCACCGACCGGATTGAAGCCCCTGGTAAAGGCCGTAAACATGGCAAAATCAGCAGATTTCAGCACCACAATCACCGTCAGCACACACACCAGCGCGGCACGCAGCCAGCGTCCTATCCGGCCATCACCGATCACCGGCAAGGCCAGCAGCAGAACTGGCCATTCCAGCGCCAGCACAAACAGGGCCGCGGGCGTCATCGCTGCAGGATGGTTCGGCTGGATCAGGACAAGGTGCAGAACGAGCGCCGCAAGCGCAGCCATTGCAAAGCCACGAGGCGTCAAGAGTGTCACGTCCGGTGACTCCAAAGCCAGATCGTATCGCGCCCGAAGGACCACAAAAGCGCAAGCACAGCGCCAAAAGCGATCCACTGGGCAACAGGAACTGTCAGGAAAGGAAGTTGCAGGGCGATCAGCGCGGCGATCTGGATGACACAGACCAGTTTGCGCCCGAAGCTTTCAGGCAGCGGCGCTGAAAGCCATGGCAACGGGTATGACGCTGCGACAAAGGCATATCGCATCAACCCCAGCAACAGAACAACCGGACCGACCAACCCGTCTGCCAGCGCATGAAGGGCAAGTATCAAGGCCAGGGCGGCATCAACCTCCATGTCGAAACGTGCGCCATAGGACGAGGCCAGCCCGCTTCGTCGCGCAAGCCAGCCATCAACGCCATCAAGCGACAGGGCAATGACTGCGACCCCGACAACAACCCAATCGCTCCATGGACCAGCCGCAGGATCACCTGTCAGAAGCGGGGTCAGCAAACTTGCGCCAAGACCTGCGCGCAACAGCGTCACAGCATTGCATGCGCCGAAACGGGAATGTGGATAATGCAGGGGCAGCTTCACCCACAGTATAAAAGCACTTATCCCGAAAAGGGCAAATGCTCCCAGTGCCATCGGATCGACAGCAAACACCATCGTGTGCAGCACCAGCATGACAACCAAAGTCGCAGCAACGCTGATCAGAAAATCACTTCGCAAGCGCGAAGGTCTGACAGTGTCCAAAGGGGTAACGGATTGCGACATGGTGTTCATCCAGCAAAGATAGTGCCATGCAGGCGCAGTCAAGACAGCAAGAAAGGACAGGCGCCGGCTTGCCTTGCCCAACACCTGATCCAGAGCAAAACTTGACCAGAGCTTTTGGCCGACTACCTGAGACTATTGCTGTTGTCGAGGAATGCATGAGGACGCCACAGGACCACTACAAAGCGCCTGCGCGCTGGCTGCACTGGGTCGTTGCGATCCTAGTGTTCGCTATGATTCCTGTTGGCGCGCTGATGGTGCAGGACGGTCTTGGTAGATCCCTTCAAAACGGACTTTTCATTTTCCACAAGAACACCGGTGTCATTGTTGCCATTCTGGTAGCTGTGCGGCTGATTTATCGCTGGCGCAATCCACCTCCGACGTTGCCGCGTGCTTTGCCGCTTTGGCAGAGGCGCATTGCCAGTTTGACCCATATGATCCTGTATACCTTGATCGTAGTGATGCCTGTCTCGGGCTATGTCCGGGTCCGCACAGGCGGTTTCCCGATCGAATTGCTGGACGCCTTGGGAATCGGGACATTCCTGCCCAAGTCCGATGCCATAGCGAATGCGGCCAAATCACTGCATTACGCAGGGGCTTGGGCCCTCGCTACTGTTATCGCGTTGCATGTGGGGGCTGCTCTGCAGCATGCCCTGATCAAACGGGACGGGGTGTTTCAACGGATGTGGCCAAGTAAAAACTGATCACGCCGTGATCGGCAACACAAAGGACAACGCCCGCCCGTGACTTATCAGGCCAGACAGACCGACCTTCTGAGCGCAGGTGCCTCACATGTGCCGCGCAAGCGTCGTTCGGGGGTGCCTGCGGCGCGACGGGTATTTGTGGCTATGACGCTCGGCATGACATGTGCGGTATCGCTGGTGATCATCTACTTCATGTCGGAATGGACGGTATGGTCGATACTGGCGATGGGCCTGATCTTTCCCAGCCTGTTGTGGATTTCAGGCGGTGCGGCGACCGCTTTGACCGGCCTACTGTGTCCGCGCGCAGACAGGTCTTCACTGCCACAGGACTGGCAGCCTGCAGGTCGTACGGCAATTCTGATGATGCTATGCGGCGAGAACCCTGATCAGGTGGCACAAACCTTAAGGGAACTGTCGCGCCAGATCAGCAAGGCCGGCCTGACGCGAAGCAGCAGGCTGATTGTTCTATCAGACACATTCGGGTCGGACCTTATCGCTGCAGAGGAAGCCGCACTTGCACATCTGATCGTTGATGGGGTGATCAGCTACCGCCGCAGAGATGCGAATACCGGCCGCAAACCGGGCAATATCGCCGAGTGGTTTGACCGCGAGGGCCGATCCTATGCCCACATGCTTGTGCTGGATGCCGACAGCCGGATGAGCGGAGCACGACTGGCAAGGATGATCTGGCGGATGGAGAGCCAGCCGGGGCTGGGTCTGTTGCAGGCAGGCATGGCGCTGGTTCCGGCGCACAGCCGTTTTGGGCAGATGCAGCGCACAGCCTCGCGCTTGCTGGGACCACCGTTTGCGGCGGGACTGGCAGCATGGACCGGAGATACAGCCAACTATTGGGGGCATAATGCGCTGATCCGCACCGCCGCCTTTGCCAGTGCAGCACATCTGCCCAGACTCAGCGGTCCTGCGCCTTTTGGCGGTGATATTCTGAGCCATGATTTCATCGAAGCGGCTGTTATCCGTCGTACCGGTTGGGCAGTTGCCTTTGATCCTGATCCCGCCGGAAGTGCGGAAGACGGGCCGCAGCAACTGGCCGCATTCCACCGCCGGAACAGGCGTTGGTGTCAGGGCAATTTGCAGCACATCCGCCTGATCGCAGCACCGGGTCTACATCCGCTCAGCCGGTTACACATCGCTTCGGGTATATTCAGCTTTTTGGCGGCGCCAGTCTGGCTGTTGCTCGTGGTGCTCATGGGGTCGGGGCTTGTCGTGCTGGAAAGCGGCCTTCCCTTCGCCTTGATCCTTTTGATTTTGCTGGTGCCAAAGCTCTCAGGTCTCTGGCGGCTTGTTGGCCGAAATGCCACAGCATGGCGGCGCCGGGTTGCTCTGCGGGCTTTTGGAGGTGAGTTGCTGCTTTCAAGCCTGCTAGCTCCGATCGTAATGCTGCATCACACCGCATCTGTACTGGCCGTTCTGGCCAGACGTGACTGCGGATGGAAGCGACCCGGTGCGCGCGTGGCGCGCTTGCCAGAAGGACTGGGTGAAGCAATCACAGGGCTTGCCTTGATAGGCATGGCAGTCGCCCTTAACCAAGATGCCGCGATCTGGTTGTTGCCAGTTGCCGGGCCGATGATTGCGGCCCCTGTCCTGATCCACTGGCTGGATCGTCTTAAACCGACCCCGCGCCCAGTGTAACGCCCGCCGCTACCGGACGATGGTCCGAGGCGATACGAATTCCCGGTCCGTCGAGTACGCGCATGTCGGCCACGCGTCCCGGTGCAGTCGTCATGATCCGGTCTAACGGCAGAAATGGCAGACGGGCCGGGAAGGTTGCACGGACCGGTCCATGCAGCCTTTGCCCCAAAAGACGCGGGGAGAGTGCCAAACCGCCCCAAGGCCGCCATTCGTTCAAATCACCGATCAGAAGGGTCTGCCGCTGGTCGCGGCGGCGCAGATGTTGGGCTATCACCCTCATCTGGGCGATCCGCGCCAGTTGCCCCAATGAAAGATGTGTTCCAATGACACGAAACGGCTTGCCGTCCCGTTTTGCATCCACAACCACGGCACCGCGATGGCAATGGCCGGGCAAATCCAGCAAGACAACATCCTGCACCGTGATCTGTGGGGCAAAAAACAGGATCACCCCCAGAAAGCCGTGACTGTCCGGACCCCACCGAAGGGCCGAATCCGCATGGGCATGCACAAGGCCGGATTCAGCCTCGATCCGGGGGATATCAAGGAAACCACGATGCGGGCGATGATCCTCGTCTGCTTCCTGCAGGACAAGGATTTCGGTGCCGGGCAGAGCCACTTCTGACAACAGCACATCCACCGTGCGTTCGGGGTCTACGCGCCCGTCATTACCCTTTCCACGATGGACATTCCAACTGACGCAGGCGAGGTCCGGTGACGGGATCAGGTTCATTCCATCTTCATGACAAATATGACGCCGTGCGTCTTGGGGCTGTCTTCGGCGCATCATGCAGCGGCAAGGTGGCAGCACTGGCCAGGGGCGACAGACCGCAATCGAACAATATATCCGATCCTAAAGAGAACACCCGCGTGTCGGGACGGATGCAATCGGCAAGCCTCAGACTCGGCGACGCCGTCGTCAGGGCTGCGGGTCCAGCCCCTATCAACAAAGGCGACACAGCCACCTGAAGGCGGGTCAGCAAACCGGCCTCCAGAAATCCGGCAATGGTAATTCCGCCGCCTTCGATCAGCAAACTGGACAGTCCTGCATCATGCAGCGCGGCAACAATGGCATGTGGGTGGAAAAGACCGTCACTCAGGGGAAGGCGAATAACCTCGACCCCGACAGGGCGGGGATGATCGACCGCCTGTATGACAATGCGACGCGCGCCATCTGTGCGCAGTACGGGCGCATCATCGGGAAGACGTCCTTTCGGATCAATCACGATCCGTGCGGGATTTGGGCCGTTGCAGAGCCGTACAGTCAGCCGCGAACCATCGTGCAACGCTGTTCCGACACCGATGACGACCCCGTCCACAAGCGCGCGCATCCGGTGCAAATGCATAAGGCCATCCGGTCCCGATACATCGCGCGCATCGCCTGACAGGGTTGCAACACGGCCATCCAGCGATTGACCGATCTGCGCAACCGTCACCGGCCCCAAATCGCGCCGGGCCAGCGGACCATAAAGCGATAATGCCGCCTTTTCCCCTGCCGACCAGTTGCCGCAGCATGGGCAAGCCTGACCTGCACGGATGGCAAGGACGCGTTCCCAGACATCGTGGGTGACGGTCACGCTATGCATCGCAGTCCTCCTTGATTGCTGATCATGCGGCACCTGGGGGCAAGGCCAGAAGGTCGCGATGCCCGATCTGGCAGAACGCAGACTGCGCCAACGCGGCACGTGTCGCGCCCCATTGGATAGCTTGCGGCGCGCCAGCTTCCTGCGCGGCACCGGCAATGCCTGCTACCAGTTCGCGCTGAAGTGCCGCCTGTGCGGGGCCAAGACGCCACGGGCTGTCTGCTTGAAGGACGGTATAACCTGCGGCCGTGAATATATCCGCAATGGCATCAGCCGCATCGGGGCCCAAGGCTGGCCCAAAACCCTTGTCGCCGCGCTGGTGACGGTTGAACGCAAGACTGACCGCTGCATCAGCAGGATCGGCCGGAGTCCACTCCATCATGCCATCATAGTTTAATGCGGCATAAAACGGGATCTTGTGCCGCGCTAACCTTTCTGCGAGCGCTTCAACCCAGTTGCGCGCGCACAGGTCCAACAGGGCAGAGGCCGTCACCAACCCGACCCTTTCCAATGGCAGTGCATCCAGATCACGCAGGTCGATATGGTGGGTAGTGGCACTGCTGTCGCTTCGCTTTGCAGCATCTGCGGCATGGATCAGAAGTTCCGGATCATTATCAACCAGCCGCCATTCAGCAGGCAATGTCAGATGCCCGTCAAATGCACGGATCGTCGATCCCGTGCCGCATCCCAAATCAGCAATCACAGGACTTTCGCCCGCAGCATTTGCCGCAGCCGCCAGCAATGCCGGATTCCGCGCCGCGTGGTCGGCGGGTTCGCGCAGGTCCAGCCATGCTGCAGAAAATCCCATGGTTCAGATCTCCGCCTCGAACCAGCCACGGGCAAGATGGCTTTCATGCAGCGTGATCCGCAACCGTCTTACGCGTCCAGCATCCTTCAACGCACCCGAGCGAACCTTTGTCGCCATTTCCCGGAAGATATGACCCGACAGGAACTCGGTCGTGGTGAAGATGCCTTTGAATTCGGACGAATCGTCCAGGTTCTTGTAGCGCAAAGGCTCCAGCACCGCGGCCAGCGCCTCGATCGCCAGCCCGATATCGACGACCAGCCCATGCTCGTCGATATCATCGGCAAAAAACGCCGCGTCCACGGTGAAGGTGGCGCCATGCACACCTTGCGCAGGCCCGAACAGGGGCGAGGGAAAGGAGTGGGCGATCATGATATGGTCACGGACTTCGACGGCGTACATTTCTGTTCCTTTGGTGGGATCGTTCAACGATGGGTTTCAGTACCGGATTCGGTGACACAGTGTTTCAGGTGCGGCAAGGATGCCTGCATAGGCTTCGGGCAGGTCCGAAAAAGCGGTCTCGCCGGTGATCAGCGTATCACAGCGCGGGTCTGACAGCAGTTCCAGCGCTTTTGCCATGCGTCGGGCATAGCTCCAGCGCGGCGAACGGATTGCAGGAACATGCCCGACTTGCGAGCTGATCAGGCGCAGGCGGCGGCTGTGAAACGCGCCGCCCAACGGAACCGCAACCTGTTTGTTCCCGTGCCAGCTTGCCTCGACCACGGTCGCTTCCTGGCCTGCTATGGCGATGGCCAGCGCCAAGCCTGACTCGGTGGCGCTTGTGTGGATCACCACATCGCAATCCTGCGGCGCGGCATCCGGCAAGGCGAAATCCACGCCCAGCGCTGTGGCAAGACTGGCACGCGCGGGATTGATATCGATAAGGGTCACATCAGCCCCCGGCAGACGCGCAGCAAGAAACGCCGCCAGCCCACCGACGACGCCTGCGCCGACAATGGCAATCCTGTCGCCTGCTCCAGCGCCGCTGTCCCACAGTATGTTCAGGGCTGTTTCCATGTTCGCCGCAAGCACAGCGCGCTCTGGTGGTAAAGTCTCGGGCAGCGGGGTCAATGCTGTCTCGGGCAGACGATAGCGGGTCTGATGCGGGAAAAGCGCGAACACAAAACGACCGGATAAGGCCCCTTCGGTTACGCGGCCCACATTGCAATAGCCGTATTTGACGGGAAAAAGGAAATCCCCCTCCATGCCCGGGCCACGCATCCGCAGGTGTTCCGATACCGGAACATGTCCCGCGGCAACAAGGCTCTCGGTGCCACGGCTGATACCGGAAAACAGTGTCTCCACCAGCACACCCTCTCCCAACCGGGCCGGTCTTACTTCGGCCTGATGCGGAGCGATACACCAAAGAGCGGCGGCATCATTCATTTCAGTAAATGTCCCGATTTTGCAGCTTTGGTCGCCAGATAGGACGCATTCTGCGAGGTCTTGCCAACTTCGAGCGGGACCCGTTCCGCCACTGTAATGCCCTGCGCGCGCAGCATCGCCACCTTTGCAGGATTATTTGTCAGAAGCCTGACAGACGCGATACCCAGCCGCGACAGAAGCGCCGCACCGATGCGGAAATCACGTTCATCATCGTTGAAGCCAAGGTGATGATTGGCCTCGACCGTATCAAAACCCTGATCCTGAAGGGCATAGGCGCGCATTTTATTGGCTAACCCGATACCCCGCCCCTCTTGGTTGAGATAAAGAAGAACACCCGCGCCCTTTTCGGCCATTGCTGCACAGGATGCGTGCAGTTGTGGCCCACAATCACATTTCAGACTCCCCAGAACATCACCGGTAAAACAGGCTGAATGAAGTCGCACCAGAACCGGTGCTGTCAGGTCTGGCTTGCCAATCTCGATCGCGTAATGCTCGATTCCGCCATCATCGGGTCGAAATACATGCACGCGACCGGCTTCAGAAACTGCCATCGGCAATAACGCCGATGACACAGGATGCTGGACACGCTCGCGCGCCAGTTCAGACAGAACCTCGGCTGCATCCATCATCGACAGTCCGTGACGTAAGGCCTCGGCTTGTCCATCCTCGACCGGCAGGACAATCGCCGAAGGCAATAGCTGTGCCGATTTTGCAAGCGCTACGGCAGCATGATGGATTGTCTGTCCAGCGATAAGACGTGGTGTCACCGCAAGTGACCCAGCGCCCAACTGCCGTACACCTGCATCCGTATCAGCCAGAGCCATGAGCCAAGCCAGTGTGGAATGCGGCGGGATTGTCATGCGCAGCGCATCTGCATCTGGCAAGTCTTTCAGCCCGAGCATTTCCGCGCGGTGTCGGGTCACAACCATTTCGGCCAGAGACCCGCCATTGGTCAGCGCGGCATAGCGCTCTGTGCTCAACATCTCGATCGCAACAACAAGTGCCGCCGTTCCGTTTGCAACCAGCACAACCGGTACCCCAAGGCGAAGATCGCCTTTTAGACGCATAAGACGTTCTATCCCACGCGGCGCAAGCGGGGACATGACAGGCTTCTCTGTCAAGCGGGCGAGGTTTAGTGCATTCATGTGACAACCAGAGTTCGAAATATTACTGTAAACGTAGTGTTACAAACGCGCAGACAAGACCGCCTGTGGGATTTCACCGCCCGACGCAGTGTTTTGCGCGGTCTCATGCTTACACGGGATGGACCTTGGCAAAGTTGCACTAGATCGACACGTAATGTGGATTCGGACAGAACATAAGGAGAAACCGCTTGGGCTTGGCAGTTTGGTTGGGTTTGCTCCGATCTTTGGTGATCTATCACAATCCGGTGAGAACCGGCCCCTTGCGCCGTTTCTACAATGATCTTCTGCAAACAGGCGATCTTGTCTTCGATGTAGGTGCGCATGTCGGAACGCGGGCACGGGCAATGAGGGCCGCAGGGGCGCGTGTGGTGGCTTTGGAACCGCAAGCCCCCTTTTCCAGCTTTCTGCGCCTGACCTTGCCACGTGACATCCGGCTTGTCGAAGCCGCTGCAGGTGGGTCAGAGACAGTCGCCGACATGGCTGTGTCGTCATTGCATCCCACAGTTTCATCCCTGAAAACGGGTTTCGCAACCGAAGCGGGGGCTGCCCCCGGATTTGGCCATGTGCGTTGGGACCGCAGCCAGAAGGTCAGGGTCACGACACTGGACCGGCTGATCGCGGAAGAAGGCATACCGCGTTACATCAAAATCGACGTTGAGGGATTCGAGCTTGAGGTGCTGTCGGGCCTCAGCCAGCCGGTCGAGATGATATCGGTCGAATACCTGCCGGGCCTTCCTGCGCTGACTTTGTCAGTCATAGACCGTCTGGCCGAATTGGGCGCCTACCGTTTCAACCCCGTGCTCGGGGAATCCGGCCAATTTACATGGTCGGCTTGGCGCGATCCGGAAGCTATCAAAGACTGGCTGGCTGGTTTGCCTGCTGATGCACCCTCTGGCGATCTTTATGCACGCTTGTCAGGATAGGCACGTAGGACTTCGGCAAACCTAGTGAACAACGCCGGCGTGGCCGTCAGAACCGTGCCAGAGCGTTCGGGCTGATCGGTCGTATCCAACGCCTCGACACGCGCACCTGCTTCTTTCAGAAGTACCAGTCCTGCGGCAATATCCCAAGGACGCAGGCGCCGCTCCCAGAACCCATCCAGCCGCCCTGCGGCGACATAGGCAAGATCCAGTGCCGCTGCCCCCATCCGGCGCACACCCGCACAATGGGGCATCAACCGGGCGATATCGTCCGCATGATCATTGATATGAGCCATGTCGCCAAATGGTATCCCTGTTCCAAACAATGCAGAGCCAAGCTGGACCGTTTGCGACACGCGGACCGGCCTGCCATTCAGATGCGTCCCACAGCCCAGACTGGCCGAAAAGGTTTCAGATTTAACTGGATCATGCACGACACCCAGCCTACGGATTCCGTCGACTTCAAGCGCCACAGACACCGCCCAATGCGGAATACCACGCAGGAAATTCGTCGTGCCATCCAGCGGGTCAACGATCCAACGCCGCGAAACAGAATCTGTTTCGCCTGTTTCCTCGCCCAACCAGCCATCGCCCGGCCGCGCCTGCAAAAGCGTTTTCCGCAAAGAGGCTTCGGCCTCCAGATCGGCTTGTGACAGAAAATCGCCTGCCCGTTTTTCGGTAACTGTCAATTGTGACGGTGCTGACCAGTATCGCATCAGGATTTCGCCAGCTTTTGCGGCGGCTTCAAGCGCCAAGGCCAGATCGGCCTGATCCTGTGTGACCTGTGTCATCGTCTACCCCTGACCGCTGCATCAAGGGCAACGCCTGCGACGCGCGCTGTCTCGCCCCATGTGGTTAGGCCCGATCCAAACTGTCCCGCTGCCGCCGCCATCGCGTGGTACCGTTCAGGCTGGGTCAGCAATGTACGAAGCGCATCCGCGAATGCCACCGGGTTATCCCGTTCGACCAGCAACCCTGCGTCCGGCGGCACCGTGTCAGGCACCGCACCGGTGCGGCAGGATACAATAGGCAGGCCATGCACCAGCGCTTCGTTGAAGACGATCCCATAGCCTTCGTACCGGGTCGCAAGCGCGAAAATCCTTGCCTGACGATAAAGCCTGTCCAGTTCCATATCCGAAATGCGGCCCGCCAGATGCAGACGCTCATCAAGCCCCGCCCGCGTGATGCGGTCTTGCAAACCCTCCAGATGTCCCTCTTCCCAAGGAATGCCCACGATCTTGGCGTGCCAATCCAGATCACTGATCAGCGCCAAAGCATCAATCAGCACATCATGCCCCTTTCGGGGATGCAGGATTCCAACCGACAGAAGCAAGGGCGGTCCATGCAATCGCGCCTTTGCGACAGTTTCAGCCTGTGGCTGCACGATACCGGGCAGCGCGATATGGATTTTGTCGGATGGAACGTCATACCGTTCAATCAGGATCGCCCGCGTATGCGGACTTGGTACCAGAATTTGCGCGGCGTGACGCAGGTTGTTCCGTTCGGTCTGCCATAGATGCTGTTGCTGTGCGTCGGGCAGGCCACTTTCCAGGGCAAGCGGATGGTGCACAAGCGCCACGATAGGGGCTGTGATACGGGCAACTCCGGCTGTTTCCATCGCACCAAAGGCCAGACCGTCAATGATAACTGGCCAGGTTTCAGGCAGGTTTTGCAGCGCGCTCAGTGCCGCATCCATATCCTGGCGCGATGGAAAGGGGAAACTGTCAGGAAGGCGGATCAACCGGATGTCCCGCCCTGTGTTCCGCAGTTCCTCCAGCACGCGACGGTCATAAATATAGCCCCCCGTCAGGGTCGTGATGTCGCCGGGAACGGCCATTGCGGCAATTGTCATGATTTGGCCTTTGTTGGAGAAATTCCGCGTCGCGTTCACACAGCCTAGCGCCTGCCCTGTCACCAACAATATCTTTACGGGAAGATCGTCGGCAAACAGACTTCGAAAAATGTGCATTAAGACGACAAAAGGCTCAGACATTTCTGCCTAAGCCTTTGGTGTTAGTGGTGAGCCGTGCAGGATTCGAACCTGCGACCCACTGATTAAAAGTCAGTTGCTCTACCAACTGAGCTAACGGCCCACTAGAGCGCGCTTCTAGAAAGACGCGGGCAGGGGGTCAACCCCAAAATCCACCTTTGACTGCGGCATACTGGATAAACCTTCAAGAGCGGAGTATATTCGCGCCATGACACGTGATCACGCAACAGGTTTGCCCTTCATGAAAATGCATGGGCTGGGGAACGACTTTGTCGTGCTGGATGCGCGTGCACGGGCCATCCAACTCTCGGACGGTCTTGTCAGGGCCATCGCGGATCGGCATCGCGGAATCGGATTTGATCAGCTTGCCGTGATATATGAGGCGCAGGATAGCGATGCGCAGTTGATGTTTTATAATGCTGACGGGACGACGTCGGCGGCCTGCGGCAATGCCACACGCTGCATTGCGCGTCATCTGATGGATGAAAGTGGCAAAACTGCACTGACCTTGATTACAGAACGCGGCCGCCTGCTGGCTGTTGATAGTGGTGGCGGTCTGACATCGGTCAATATGGGGCAGCCCCAGCTTGATTGGAGCGATATCCCTTTGGCAGGTCCTATGGATACGTTGGAGTTGCCGATTGAAGGGGGACCCACCGCGACCGGAATGGGAAACCCGCATTGCACCTTCTTTGTGCCCGATGCCGATGCGGTCGATCTTGCAAGGCTGGGTGCGCAATTCGAACATCACCCGCTGTTTCCGCAACGTACGAATGTGCAATTCGCGTCCGCTTCCGGCCCTGACCGCCTGCGGATGCGGGTTTGGGAGCGCGGAGTAGGGGTTACGATGGCCTCGGGTTCCTCGTCCTGTGCCACGGCTGTGGCCGCCGCACGGCGCGGGCTGACCGGGCGGCACGTCGTGATCGAACTGGATGGTGGCGCGTTGGAGGTTGACTGGCGCGAGGACGGCGTCTGGATGACCGGCGCCACGATGCATGTCGCCTCGGGCCATCTGACGCAGGCTTTTCTGGACAGCGTGAAATGACAGTCGTCCCCCCGAAATTCACGACGTTGGGCTGCCGTCTGAATGCCTATGAGACAGAGGCTATGAAAGACCTGGCCGCGCAGGCCGGATTGAGCGGTGCGGTTGTCATCAACACTTGCGCTGTCACGTCCGAGGCTGTGCGCAAGGCGCGGCAGGAAATCCGCCGTCTGCGCCGCGAGAACCCCGATGCGCGCCTGATCGTGACAGGTTGCGCCGCGCAGACCGAACCGGACACCTTCGCCGCGATGCCCGAGGTCGATCTGGTCATCGGCAATACCGAAAAGATGCAGCGCGAGACCTGGACGCGCCTGTCACCCGATTTCATCGGCCAGACCGAGCGTGTGCAAGTCGATGACATCATGAGCGTGACCGAGACCGCGGGCCACCTGATCGACGGATTCGGCGCGCGCAGCCGCGCCTACGTACAGGTACAGAACGGCTGCGATCACCGCTGCACGTTCTGCATCATACCCTATGGGCGCGGCAACTCCCGCTCGGTCCCTGCCGGTGTGGTGGTGGATCAGATCAAGCGACTGGTCGATGCCGGTTACAACGAGGTCGTGCTGACCGGAGTCGATCTGACAAGCTGGGGCGCCGACCTGCCTGCTGCACCCAAACTGGGTGATCTTGTGATGCGAATCCTGCGTCTGGTGCCCGATCTGCCACGCCTGCGGATCAGTTCCATCGATTCGATCGAGGTGGACGACAACCTGATGCAGGCCATCGCAACCGAACCGCGGCTGATGCCGCATCTGCATCTGTCGCTGCAACATGGTGACGACCTGATTCTCAAACGGATGAAGCGGCGCCATCTGCGCGATGATGCCATTCGCTTTACACAGACAGCGCTGAAGCTGCGCCCGGACATGACTTTCGGGGCAGATATCATCGCAGGCTTTCCAACCGAGACAGAGGCACATTTCGACAATTCGCTGAGACTGGTCGAGGACTGCAATCTGACATGGCTGCACGTCTTCCCATATTCCCCACGCCCCGGAACACCTGCCGCGCGTATGCCGGCCGTGCCGGGACCTGCCATCAAATCCCGCGCTGCGCGTCTGCGGGCAGCAGGTGATGCGCGCGTGGCGCTGCACCTCGCAGCACAGATCGGTCAGACCCACCGTATTCTGATGGAAAGTCCGCAGATGGGCCGCACCGAGCAGTTCACAGAAGTGACCATGAACAGCCCGCAGACCGAGGGTCGGATCATTGCCGCTTTGATAACCGGGGTGTCGGGAACGCAACTGACCGCACGCTCCTGACCCCGGCTTTCTTCTTGCACAAAGTATCCTAGGGGGGGCCGCAGGGGCCGGTGGCGGACGCCCCCATCTGGCAGCCGGGATAGTTTACAGCGTTCTGACTTACGCCTAGTGTTCCGGCCATATCTCAGGAGGAGCACTACATATGAAACTCGTCTCATCCCCGGCCTCGCCCTTTGTGCGCAAGGTGCATGTGGTGCTGCACGAAACTGGTCAAATTGCTGATGTCGAGGTGATGGGGGTCAAGACTTCACCCGTTGCAACGGCGGCAGATGTGACTGCCGCGAACCCGTTGGGCAAGATCCCTGCGCTTCTGCGCGACGATGGCCCCGCGATTTATGACAGCCGGGTCATTACCCGTTTTCTGGATGCGCGCGCGGGCGGCAAGCTTTATCCGCAGGCCCGTATATGGGAGGTGCTGACGCTTGAAGCTACTGCAGACGGGATCATGGAGGCCGCCGTGCTGATGACCTATGAGCGGCGTATCCGCCCGGCGGACAAAGTGTTCGAGGAATGGATCGAAGCCCAGTGGGGCAAAGTCAGTGGTGCGCTCGATGCACTGAATGATCGCTGGATGAGCCATCTGGAAGGACCATTGTGCATGGGTCAACTGGCTATCGGTTGCGCGCTTGGCTATCTGGATTTCCGCCATGATGCGCGGCATTGGCGCAAGGATCGCGGAACACTAGATGATTGGTACGCAGCTTTTTCGCAGCGGCCCTCGATGATCGCCACGGCACCGACGGACTGATTAAACGCTGCTTATCCTACCAAAGTACAAAGCCCCGCTTTAGCCAGCGGGGCTTTTCTCATGAATCACTCGTATGACGCTTTTATCAGAATCGGAAGGACACCCCAAGGTTCACCGCATTGCTGATCAGGCGGGTGTCGATCGTTCCGCCACCTTCCAGATCGGCCTCGTTGTCCGAGATCGTGAACTGGTACTCGCCGAAAACAGCCCAGCGCTCGTTCAGATCATAGGACGCGCCCGCTGTCAGTCGCAGGGCCGGACCGGTGTATTGATAGCCGTAGGTGCGGTTACCATTCTCGGTCACATCCACATGCGGCACGGCAATCCCCAGCCCGGCGCCCGCATAGGGAGTGAAACGGTCGGATGCCCAAAGACCTGGCCAGCGTTTTGCGATATTGGCCGTTACGATGTTGTGACCGTCGGTAAATTCGAGTCGTGAAAAACCCGCCGGCATCTCACCTTGCGGCGCATAGAACTTGGCATGCGTAAACTCGACCCCATAGCCGAAGTTGCTGGACTGCCACCACATGACCCGTGCGCCGTAATATGGCGGCATCGACAGCGATTTGCCTTTCCATCCGATGTTCTGGTGGAATGACGATCCGTCTGCGCGTGTACCGCTGACGCTGCTATGCGGTGCCGTCTGGACCCCGCCATAGACGCTGATCTCTGTTTGCGCCATCAAAGGCAAACTGGAAAGCGCCAGAGCGGCAACAAAAGAGAGGATACGGTGCAGCATAAGCTGGGCCTTTCACGCAGTGTCATTCGCAATTGACTTCGCGGATTCAACTCACCAGTGCAACAGGTTGGTCGGTGTCTAAGAATAGTTGATTTGGCGTCTTGAAGCCAAGGCATTTTCTAGGCCGCTTGTTAATCTTCTTGATGATCTCAGCAACGTCTTCA
>Ga0163216_100839_pt1 | contig 30617 bp, 37 predicted proteins | sample SynspAceP_FD_167610 | JGI IMG/M metagenome (GOLD analysis project Ga0163216, IMG submission 167610) | Saline lake microbial communities from Ace Lake in Antarctica - Synechococcus sp. Ace-P (Illumina Assembly) | ecosystem: Environmental > Aquatic > Non-marine Saline and Alkaline > Saline ...
AACGTGTCCAGAGTTCCAACTTCTGTTCGGCGGATAAGCCGGGGCGACCAGTGTGAGGCATAGCGCAATCCTTTCAGGGCAGAGCCAAATACACCCTATTGCGCTGACCGGTTGAACTCACCGCTGTTTGTCTTATCCACTACAACTGCGGTATTAAGTCGAATCCTCAGCCTCAAAATATTGGGTCTCCCTATCTGGCATCTCAGGCGCAGACATCAGTCCTGTCGGGGCCTCTTCGCCGGACGTAAGTCGTAATTCTGTCTCGCTGCTAAACAGGTGGACGTGATCTGCCTTGATCCCGAGACCAACCTCTTGCCCTTCGATATACTGCGCTTTTTGGGAGGATAGAACGGTGAGTTGATTGTCACCATATCCGAAATGATAAAGCCGTCCGGATCCCAGTTCTTCTGCAAATTCGAATGTAGCAGCGATCGGGCTGGTTTGCGGCGGCAGCAATGCAATGCTCTCTGGCCGCACACCCAAGTGAACCTGCTGCCCGTCCAGTTCCTGCGCACGGCGTGTTGCGATGTCGACGCGTGCGCCACCGTCCAACATGACCGCTGATGTTGCAGCATTAACTGTTCCGGACATAAAATTCATCGCGGGCGACCCGATAAATCCGGCGACATAGACCGATGCGGGGCGATCATAGATTTCTTCGGGCGTGCCAATCTGGTCAACGGTGCCTTTGTTCATGATCACCATCCTGTCGGCCAGCGTCATGCCTTCGTGCTGGTCATGCGTCACGAAAACAGATGTGGCCCCGATCCGGCTGTGGATGCGGCGGATTTCATGGCGCATTTGCACGCGCAGTTTGGCATCGAGATTTGACAGCGGCTCGTCGAACAGGAACACTTTCGGCTCCCGGATGATGGCCCGTGCCATGGCGACACGCTGCCGCTGCCCGCCAGAGAGCGCACCGGGTTTGCGGTCCAGAAAGTCCTCCAGCCCGACGGAACGCGCCACGGCGGCGATCTTTGCCTCACGTTCGCGGCGCGGCATGCCCGCAACCTTGAGCGCGTAGCCGATATTCCCTGCCACACTCATATGCGGATAGAGGGCATAGTTCTGGAACACCATCGCACAGTCCCGCTCGCGCGGCTCCAGATCATTGACAACTTTGCCACCGATGGTGATTTTACCGCTGGAGATGTCCTCAAGCCCGGCAATCATGCGCAGAAGTGTCGATTTCCCGCATCCCGATGGCCCCAAAATAACGATGAACTCACCATCTTTGATTTCGAGGTCGACACCATGCACCACTTGGGTTTTCGCATAAGCCTTGCGCACATCGCGCAACAAAATATCAGCCATAATACTATCCTATTTTTCTGTGTTGATGAGGCCGCGCACAAACCAGCGCTGCATCGCGATGACGATGACAACCGGTGGCAGCATGACGATCAGCGTGCCCGCCATTGCCCAATGCCAGTTGGGCACGTCGCCGCCTGTGGTATTCATGTTCGGCACAAGGCGGCTCAGCTCTACCGCAGCAACGCCGTAAGCTGGATCGGTGATGATCAGCAGGGGCCACAGATACTGGTTCCAGCCCACGACAAACATGATTGTCGCAAGGGCCGCCATGTTGGTGACACTCAGGGGGATCAGGATATCGCGCAGAAACCGCAACGGTCCTGCGCCGTCCATCTTGGCCGCTTCCACCAGTTCGTCCGGGATGGTGAGAAAGAACTGGCGGTAAAGGAAGGTTCCTGTCGCGGTTGCCACGAGCGGCATGATGAGGCCTGTGTAGCTGTTTAGCAGGTTCCAGTTGAGCGCCACCTCGATGCCCGTTGTGCGCTGCACCAGCCAGCTGATCCCGGTCCAGTCCAGAATGGCCTGAAACGGAGAGAGCGCATTGGCGGCGACCGCATAGGTCGGCACGATCCGCACCTCCAGCGGCAGCATCAGAGTAATGAAGACCATCCAGAATATCGGCATCCGCAAGCGGTGGTTGAAGAACACAATGCCAAAGGCGGTAAGTGCTGCCAGCACGATCTTGCCCACCACCACACCGGTCGCAAGGATCAGTGTATTGGAAAATTTGGTTGCGAATTCCGCCTCTGTCCAGGCCGCTTGCAGGTTCACAACCAGCTGGTCACCAGGCAACAGTTTGGCCGGTATCGCCATGACATCCGGCAAGGTGTGCGAGGCCGCGACCACAACCAGATAGATCGGGATGACCAGTATCGCCAATCCAAAGAACAAGATTGCATGGGTAACGATGTTCAGGACGGGGGTGCGTTCAATCATCTGTTTGCTCCTCAGTTGTAATGCACGCGGCGTTCGACGTATTTGAACTGGAACAGGGTCAGCGCCACGACGAGGACCATCAGGATGATCGACTGGGCCGCCGCACTGGAGTAATCCAGCCCGCGAAATCCGTCCTCGTAGATCTTGTAGACCATCAGATTGGTGCCCCGCGCGGGCCCGCCCGACGTCATTGTGTCCACGATCCCGAAACTGTCGGTAAAACTGTCGGTGATGTTGATGATGATCAAAAAGAATACCGTAGGCGTCAGCAGTGGCAGCTGGATGTCCCACATTCGCCGCATGACGCGCGCGCCGTCCATCGCACTCGCCTCGACCAGCGAGCGGGGAATGGATTGCAGGCCTGCCAGAAAGAAGATGAAGCTGTAGGATACCTGTTTCCAAGCGCCTGCGATGATCACCATCGTCAACGCATGATCGCCGTTCATCACTGGATTCCAGATGTCGGGGAAGGCCTGATTGAGGTAGCTTGCCACCCCTGCCGAAGGGTTGAAGATAAAACGAAAGGCCAGCCCGATTGCAGGTGCCGCCACCGCATAGGGCCAGATGAGGCCGACGCGAAATCCTTTGTAGCCGCGCAGTTGGCGGTCGGCAAAGAGTGCGAGGATGAGCGCCATGCCCATCGCAAGTGCTGTAGTTGCAAGCGCATAGACTGTTGAGATGCGCACTGAGTCCCAATAGCGTCCGTCACTCAGCAAATACTGGAAGTTCTCGAAGCCGACCCATTCGCTGCCACCGCCAAAGGGCTGTTCCAGCGTGAACGCCCAGTAGAGCGCCTGACTGGTCGGCCAGTAAAAGAAGATGAAAATGATCAGAAGTTGCGGTGCGACGACCAATGCTGCAACCCAGTTGTTCTTGAAATACGCACGTCTCATATTTTGTCGCTTCCTGAAATTTCGGGATGGCCTCCCGCACCCCTAAAGGCGCGGGAGAGAGGTATTCTCCGGTGATCAGGGAAGCTGTTTTCCGCGGTAGGTGCGCGCAAACTTATTCAACACATCGTTGGAGCGCATCACAGCTGTGTCCAGCGCCTCCTGCATGGTTTTGTCACCCTGCAATGCTGCCTGCACCTCATTTGTCCACTCGCTGCGCGCTTGAATAAAGCCGCCCAAGCGGATCCCGCGTGTCAGCGGTCCGGGATCGGTATAGGTCAGAGACTTGAGCGCCAATTCACGCCCCTTGTAGGGAGGGTTCGCGTAGAAGTTATCAGCATTGAGCGCGGCAAAACCGGTCTTGGTCACAGGGATGTAACCTGTATTGGAGACCCAGTAGCGCTCGCTTTCCTCCGTCATCAGGAATTTGAGGTATTCTGCGGCGCCTCGATATTCACCTTCCGACTTGCCGGACAGCACCCAAAGAGACGCGCCCCCGACGACGGTGTTCTGGCGGGCAGTGCCTTCGTAAACGGGGATCATCGCAACATCCCACTCGAACTTGCCATCCACCAGCAGGCCAACAGCCGCATGGCTGGCGATGGACCCGAAGTAGAGCGAGCATTCGTTCTGTGCAAAGCTGTCGCGCGCGTTTAGCCCGCCTTGGGTCGAACGGATCTCCAGGAGCTTGTCATCATACCAGCGCTTGATGTTTTCCATGTGCTTGACGTGCAGCGTGGTGTTATAGACATATTCGCTGTCCAACCCGTCATAGCCGTTGTTGTTAGTGGCTATAGGGATGCCGTGCGCCATGGAAAACTGCTCCATGTCGATCCATGTAGAAGGCTCATAACCGAACGCGCATTCCTTGCCTGTCGCTTTGATCGCGACCAGCGCTGCCTCGAAGTCTTCCCATGTCGCGGGCGGGATCGAGATGCCAGCGGCCTCCAGATCGGCGATGTTGTAATACATCATCGGGGTGGAGCTGTTGAACGGCATCGAGAACAGCTCTCCAGTTGAGGAGGCGTAGTAGTTCGAGATACCGGGAAAAAAGTTGTCCCAGTCAATGTCCATGTTGAAATCCGCCATCATCTTGGAGACGGGATAGAATTCGCCCGACATCATCAGATCGGCGGTGCCTGCGTCATAGGCCTGCACAACGGTGGGGTGCTGGCCTGCTCGGAATGCGGCGATTGTGTTCTGCACGGCATTGGCATAGCCGTCTTGCCCGACGCAGGTGATCTCGTAGATGGACTGGCTCTCGTTGAAGCGGTCACAGGTCGCGGCCACCACATCACCAAGCTGGCCGCTCAGGCCATACCAGTAGTCAAATTTGATCTTGTCAGCCGTCTGGGACACAGCCGCGCCCGACAGAGCCACAAGTGCCAGCACGGATGTGCTCACGAGGGAAAGTTTCATTATCCATCTCCATTTTAATACATGCAGCGCAGCAGCGGCGCATAGGGGGAGACTGGCGGCGGGATATGACAATGGAGAGTCACTTTGATGACGGTTTTCTTGTTGTTTTACTACCGTTTCAAGACGCAATAGGGTGGTATCAGGAAGCGCCTAAAAGGGGCCACTGGCCCCTTTTTTTGATCCTATGCAATACGTTTAAACGGCGGACTAAGGTGCGGGAAAAACCTGCGCCGGATCAATATAATTGTCAAAATGCACCAGCGTTTGTGCCGCATCGGACAGAACCACTGCCATCTGTGCAGGGCCTGCCAGCCGGTCAACTTCCGCCTCCGGATCCAGCGGAATTGTGACACTATAGTGACCGCCCGCCAGCGTTGTGAACGCAACGCCGTGCCATAAGGCCGTTGACGGATAATGGACGTGGCCTGCAATGACTTGTCGCACATTGTCGTGTTGCTTCAGAACACTGACAAAATCGTCGCCGTTCTCCAGAATGATCCGGTCCACGCGGGTATGCAGCGGGTTGGCATGATGGTGCAGCACGACGGTCACGGGCAGATGGGGCACCTCCGCCAGCCGTGCCGCCAGCCATCCAAGCTGCACTTTCTCAAGGCGGCCGCCGTGCTGGCCTGTTACAGCGGAATCGAGCAATATGACCCGTTGGCCCTTGCAGTCGATCACCTTGTCGATATGGCCGGTCTCGCTCACCAGTTCTTGTCCAAAAACCTCGACAAAAGTATCGCGGTCATCATGGTTGCCGATGGTGATATGCACGGGGATGTCCAGACGTGACAGGCATTCCTTGAGCCGGTGATAGGCCTCTAACTCTCCCAGATCGGCTAAATCACCTGCCAGCAGGCAAAAATCGGCGTCGCTGTGGCGGGCATTGATTGCCGCGACACCTTCGTTCAGGCGGTCAGTTGTGTCCAATCCGTGCGATAGCGCGCCCTCCCGGACCAGATGCAGATCACTCAGGACAATAAACTTCAACATGCTCAACGCCCCAATCCCGCAGCAGCCAGATAGTCCATTGATGCCGGAATACCCGCCTTGTCACGCAATTCGAGGATCAGGCGCGGCGCGCTTTCCAGCTGTGACAAGGCACGGAAAACGGCAGACCAGCGGATGTTACCTTCGCCAATTGCCCAATGGCGGTCGGCATAGCCTTCGGCATCCTGCAAATGGACATGGTGCAGCATGTTGCTTGCCGAGGTCACATAGTAATCAACGGGCGGTGCGCCGTTGGTGATATGAGCATACTGTGCATGACCCGTATCGAGCGATAGCTTAACCGCCTCGCTGCCAAAGCTGCGGACCAAATTCAAACGGTCCGTTGGATCGACATCTTCGATGTTTTCTATGACCAGTTGCACGCCTTGATCCTCGGCGCGGGCGACAGCGGCCCGCAGTGTCTCATGCGCCCGCCCGATCAGATCGGCGCGGCCCGTCTCGTATTGGTCAATATTGTTGTAATCCCAAATGGTATAGGGGGAGTGGATGACCATCTGGGTCGCGTTCACGGCAAGGCACGCATCCAGTCCTTGCGCCATACGTTTGGCGGCGATGGCCCGCACATCAGGGTCTTGCGAGGCAATGCCAAAGCCCCAGAATGGTCCGTGCAGGCCCAAACGGCCCGTATAGCCATCGAGCAATTTGTTCACTTCGTCTGCCAGCGGCGTGAAGTCACCTGAAAGCACGTCTGCGCTGTGAAATCTCTGGAGTTCGAGATCGCGCTGCTCCTCTTTCAGCCAGTCTGAATAAGTCGCAAGATCAGCAACCCCGAGGGCTGCACCGATGAGAAGTGTCATAAAAAATGGCTCCGTCCGTTAATGTGGCCCGTGTTCGGGTGTGTGGATGGAAAAAGCGTTATCGCGCATAGTTTGCAGGCCGATGACACCCGCATGAAGGATTTATGAAAAGGCGGCCGTGTCTATAATTTGGCAAGTATTTTCTACATAACAACAGTGACTTATTTGGTTTGTTACTGTTTTGTTAAAAGACACGTTTGCGTCTGATTTCGACTGTGGGACACTTGGACCAGAAAAGCGATTCTCGGGATAACTTATGTCTGAAAACAACATGCAATATATCGCGGAGATTGATGAAACGGGCAGTGTCGAAGCCGTTTGGGTCACCGACGCGTTGGGGCGCGGCGCGCATCCCGTGAAATCACCGGGCCGCAACCTCGATCTTGTGTCGGGTGCCATATGTTCGGGTGCCTCATCAGAAGCGATCCACCAATGGCTGCAGGAAAAAAGCCTTAACGCACGCCACCTGCGCTGATCAAAACGCCCGTTTGCCGTCACTCCAGGTCTCATGCACCACAGCTGTGCCATCCGCGACCGAAAAGGCGACAAGATCCGCTCGCGCACCAACGGACAGATGGCCCCGGTCGCCCAGTCCTACAGCCTGCGCAGGGCGTGATGTGACAGTGGCCATTGCGCGCGGAAGGTCGTCCCAGATTTGGCCCAAGGCAACCGCTGCCATCAGCAGGCCAGAGGGCACATAATCGGATGACAGGATATCCAGCCGGTCGATCTTCGCAAGCTCCGACGCGGCAACGTTTCCGGAATGTGACCCGCCGCGAATGAGGTTGGGTGCGCCCATCATGATAGCAATCCCGTTGTCGTGGCAGGCATTGGCGGCCTCGACCGTGGTCGGGAATTCGGCAACGCTGACACCGTAGGCGCAACTTGTCGCGACCTGTCCGGTGGTTGTGTCGTCATGGCTTGCCAATGTCGCCCCCAGACGGGTTGCCGCGGCTACTGTTGCTGCCTCGTGAGGACTACCAAATTGCGCCTGAAGCCGGTGCAGAAAGTCGATGTAATCCAGAAACTCCTGATCCCCGAAGCTGTATTTTCCACGCACATAGGCCTCGAATTTGGAGATATCCGCAAACTGGCGCTGGCCCGGCGTGTGGTCCATCATGGATATGATCCCGATGCGGTCTGCGTCAGTGAAGGCGTCCAACTCCTCAATCAATGTCTCCGAGCAGATTTCAGCGCGAAGGTGGATGTGATGGCTGATCCGCAACAGCCCCGCCTTGCGCAATTCGTGAATTTCGTCTGTCACTCCACGGGCGTATTCGCCGTATCTCTTGCTCTGGCCTGAGATGATCGAGCCGACGCGAAGCGCATCAAATACGGTCGTGATGCCTGTGCCTGCCAGCTCGCGGTCGTGGGCCAGAATGGCGGCGCGGTGGGGCCAGTCGACTTTGGGGCGCGGCGCAAGATGGCGTTCCAGATTATCGGTGTGAAGCTCGACCAGTCCGGGGGCAAGATAGGCACCGCCCAGATTCACAGCACCCTTCGGAACGGAACCGCCCGTGTCGATGCCGGTAATCATGCCATCGGTGACTGACAGGCTGCCAGTGACGACCTCGTTGGCAAGAATAAGGGAAGTATTGGCGAAAATTGTTGTATTTGTCATGGGAATGTCATGTGCCTTTGGCAAAGGGGAAGGGACAGGGAAATCGCGGGCCACATCGCCCGCACGGGCAGTTTTGAGGGTGTTTTATGTTCAAGCGATACGCGATATTTTATACGCCAACAGGCCGGTTGGCCGAGTGGGGCGCGGGGTGGTTGGGCTGGGACAGCGCCAGTGGCATGCCCCTGCAAACGCGGACCTTGGCGGGTTTGGATGTGGGCCATCTGACCGCGACACCGCGCAAATACGGGCTTCACGGGACGCTGAAAGCCCCCTTTGCGTTGGCCGCGGACGCCGACCGTGAGGGACTGGAGCTTGCGGCCAGCCATTTTGCCCGCCAGCATGCGTCCTTTGATGCAGGTCCCCTTGGCCTTCGGTACGAGAACGGCTTTATCGCTGTGCGACCACTGAAAGATCCGCCCGCCTTGCGCGATTTTGCGGGGCATGCCGTCAGAGCCTTCGACCATCTGCGCGCCCCGCTGAGCGAGGCCGATATCGCACGTCGCCGCAAAGCGCGGCTGAACCCGCGTCAGGACCAGCAGATGATGGTCTGGGGCTATCCCTTCATTTTCAACGACTTCCATTTCCATCTGACGCTGACGGGACGTGTAGATGCGATCACGGCGGCACAGGTCATTGCAGCGCTTGCTCCCGAAATGGCCGATTTGTTGCCACAGGCTTTGCGGCTCGACGCAATCACCCTTATGGGCGAGGACAGCAGCGGATTGTTTCACCAGATCCACCGCTATGCCCTATCTGGATAAAGCGCCGACATAACCCTCTGCACGGATCCGTGCAGAGGGCCGCTGTTGTCGATCTCGTGGATGGTCATATTCGCTGGCAGTGCGCTTGTCTGGCGGTCCAGACGGTGCGTGATTTGCTGCGCACTCTCGCGTCCACGCGCCATCAGCCGCTGCTCCAGCACATCGCGGCTGGCCGTGAGGTGTAGCACTTCGCATCGCTCAAAACGCGATTTTGCTTGCGTCAAAACACTTCGTGACAAGTTGGCCAATACATCGCGACCCGCCGCCAGCGGCGCGTCAACCGCGTCGGAGATGGCATAGTGCAACCCGTGCGCCGACCAGCTGAGGGCGAACTCTCCGGCCAGCGCACGCGCGAGGAACTCGGCCTCTCCGATGCCGTCAAAGTCTTCGCCGTCGGCACTGCTGGGACGGGTAATCACCCGCTTTGCAAGGCTGATACCGGGGTTGGCTGCGGCCAGCGCCATCATGACGCTGTCCTTGCCAACGCCGGAGGCACCTACGACTGCGATAAACCGTCCGCTCATGCGGCGATCCCGGGTGTGTATTGCGCCATATCCAGTTGGCGGTCGCAGATGATGTCGCGCGCTGCATGGTCGTGAAAGATACCGATGATGGCTGTCCCGCGCGCTTTGACCTCGGCGATCATCAGAAGAACTGTGGCGCGGTTGGTTGGGTCAAGGCTGGCTGTCGGCTCGTCCAGCAGCAGCGCGGGGTAGGGGTAGGCAAAGCCGCGCGCGATGTTAACACGCTGCTGCTCGCCGCCTGAAAAAGTGGTCGGGCTTAGCGCCCAAAGACGCTCCGGGATATTGAGCCGCGTGAGAAGGGCCCGCGCTGTGTCCTGTGCTACGTCTTTGGGTGTGCCTGTGGCCAGAAGTGGCTCTGCCACGACATCAAGCGTCGATACACGCGGTACCACCCGCAAAAACTGGCTGACATAGCCCAGCGTATTGCGGCGCAGTGCGATGATCTCGCGCGGGGCGGCGGTGGCCACATCCACATCGCCGACCATGATCCGGCCCGAGGCGGTCAGGTAATTGCCGTAGATCATCCGCATCAGGGTGGATTTGCCCGCACCGGATGCCCCCGTCAGCGCCACACATTCGCCGCGCGCCACGGTGAGGGACGCGCTTTGCATCACCGGAATTTCCGCAGCGCCCTGATTGTGCAGGACAAAGGATTTACACACATTTTCAATGACTATCATCGGCTCACACCTGCAAAACGGAAGAAACAAGAAGTTGGGTATAGGCGTGCTGGGGATCGTCCAGCACCTGATCGGTCAGGCCCGTCTCGATCACATGACCGTCCTTCATCACCATTAGGCGGTCCGCCAGCAGGCGCACGACAGCCAGATCATGGGTTACGATGATCGCACTCAACCCCATCTCGCGCACCAGACCGCGCAACAGGTCCAAAAGCCGCGCCTGCACACTCACATCAAGGCCGCCTGTCGGTTCGTCCATGAAGACCAGCCGCGGGCCGGTCACCAGATTGCGCGCGATCTGCAAGCGTTGCTGCATACCACCGGAAAAGGCGGTGGGCCGGTCGTCGATCCGGTCTGCCATGATCTCGACGCGGCCGAGCCAGTCGATGGCCGCGGAGCGGATCTCGCCGTAGTGGCGCGCGTTCACCGCCATCAGCCGCTCGCCCACATTGCCGCCGGCACTCACGTTCATGCGCAGCCCGTCGCGGGCATGCTGGTGAACGAAGGCCCAATCAGTGCGGCCCAGCATGCGCCGCTCCGGCTCCGACATGGTGACCGTATCGCGCAGACCGCCTGTGCGCGTGTCAAACCGCACCGCACCCCGGTCCGGCGCTATATGCCCCGCGAGGCAATTCAGCAGCGTGGACTTGCCCGAACCGCTCTCGCCCACGATGCCCATCACCTCACCGGGATAGAGATCAAAGGACACATCCGCGCAGCCAATCCGCGTGCCGTAATATTTGGCGATGTCTTCAACCTGCAACAGGGGGGTCATGCTGCATCCTCCGCATGGGGCACGCCCTGCGCACCGACATGGCCCGCGCGCCGACGTGTGGTGCAGAAATCAGTGTCCGAGCACATAAACATCCGCCCGCCCGTGTCATCCACAATCAGCTCGTCGAGATAGCTGTCGGTGGCGCCGCACAGCCCGCAGGTGTGATCTGCCTTGGTCGGCTGAAAAGGGTAATCATCGAAATCGAGGCTGACCACTTTTGTATGGGGAGGTATCGCGTAAATGCGCTGTTCGCGCCCCGCGCCAAAGAGTTGGATCGCGGCCATTTCCAGCTTGGGATTGTCGAATTTCGGGATCGGCGAGGGGTCCATCACATAGCGCCCCTCCACTTTGACCGGATAAGCATAGGCGGTGGCAATGTCGCCATGCTGGCTGATATCCTCGTAGAGCTTGACGTGCATCAATCCGTATTCCTCAAGGCTGTGCATCTTGCGGGTCTCGACCTCAGAGGGTTCCAGAAAGCGCAATGGCTCGGGGATAGGCACTTGATAGACGATGATCTGGTCCTCGCGCAGGGCCGCTTCGGGAATGCGGTGGCGGGTTTGGATGACGCTGGCCTGCGTCGTCGCCTCCGTGACAGCAACACCCGCCGTTTTCTGGAAGAACCGCCGGATCGAGACGGCATTGGTCGTATCATCCGCCCCTTGATCGATCACCTTGAGCGTGTCGTCGGGGGTCAGCACGGCGGCTGATACCTGCACGCCGCCCGTCCCCCAGCCATAAGGCATCGGCATCTCGCGGCTGGCGAAGGGCACCTGATATCCCGGGATGGCAAGGCCCTTGAGGATCGCGCGGCGGATCATCCGCTTGGTCTGTTCGTCCAGATAAGCAAAGTTATACTCAGTCATTCTGCGGCCTTTTTCATGTGTGCCTGTGCGTCGCGGCGCAGCTTGCGGATCAATTCCAGTTCGGACTGGAAATCGACGTAATGGGGCAGCTTGATATGTTCCAGAAACCCCGTCGCCTGAATGTTGTCGGCGTGATAAAGCACGAATTCCTCGTCCTGCGCAGGCGCGCCAAGGTTGTCCTCGCCCAGTTCCTTCCAGCGTAATGCGCGGTCCACCAGCGCCATAGAAATGGCCTTGCGCTCTGACATGCCGAAGACGAGGCCGTAGCCGCGCGTGAATTGCGGCGGTTGGGTTTTCGAGCCCTGGAACTGGTTGATGGTCTCGCATTCCGTCACTGTGATTTCACCGATGTCGATGGCAAAGCCCAACTCGGGGATGTCCATCTCGACCGCGACCGCTCCGATGCGAAGCTCTGCCACAAAAGCGTGGTTGCGTGCGTATCCGCGTTGCGTGGAGTAGGCCATTCCGAGAATGAACCCTTCATCCGCACGTGTTAGCGCCTGTAAGCGCAGGGCGCGGGTCGCGGGCAGCTCGAGTGGTGCGCGGGTCAGGTCAGGTGGGGGGCGATCATCTGCCACTTCCTTCTGGATCAGATCCTCGCGGTCGAGATAGGACATGATATGCGGCGTTTGCCCTTCAAACGGTGTCACGCTTTGGACCTTGCCCACCTCGCCATCAGCGGCCAGTTTGAAATCCAGCAGGCGGTGGGTATAGTCGAATGTTGGCCCCAGAACCTGCCCGCCTGGCGCATCCTTGAACGTGGCGGAGACGCGCCTGTCGCAGGCCATCGTTTCCGTATCCACAGGGATGGAGCCGCCAAAGCGGGGTAGGGTGGTGCGATAGGCGCGGATCAGGAAGATCGCCTCGATCAGATCGCCGCGCGATTGTTTGATCGCGAGGGCTGCAAGTTCGGGATCATAGAGTGAGCCTTCGGCCATCACTCGGTTGACGGCCAGCGAGAGCTGTTCACGGATCTGCGCTATGCTCAACTCCGCGACTGATGGATTCCCGCGCCGCTCCTCCGCCAGCCACGCATGAGCATTGTCAATCGCGCGCTCGCCCCCTTTTACGGCAACATACATCAGCTGACCCTCGTGCTGCGTGGCAGGGCGGCAAGCCGCGCACCGCAGGTAAAAATGAAATCGAGGCCCAGCGGAAACAGCTGCACGTTGTGCGCAAAGACGTCCGTGTCCGGCAATGATAGCGCGGCAGCCTCTTTAATGCCCGGTCCGCGCAGGGTGGCACCTGTGTTATTCAGCCTGTCCAGCTCTACAATAAGCGTGGCCGAGCGGTCGGGGTATTCCGCAGTGCCCACGGCAAACGCGTCCAGCGGCAGATCATCCCACGCGCCAATGGCAAACATTGCATGGGCTGCCTCCACAACAGGTGCGCCAGTGTGAAACGTGATCCAGTCGCGCAGGGGTTGGGTGTCATACGCCGCCCCGAGGAAAACGGGTGTATCGGGATCGCAGAGCGTCAGCACCACGGCACCCGCAGCGGGCGACAGCGGCGCAGGGGGCTGCGCACCTTGCAGTTTCACAATCTCGCCGGGGCGTGCCATCGCGGTCATCACGGCGCGAAAGGCGTGACTTGCCTCAACTGGCGCATCGGAAAATCCGCCCTCAAGTGCATGAACCTGCATCAGTCTTCTCCTCGAACCATTGTGAAAAAATCGACCTTTGTCGCGGCGGCCTTGGACGCGCGGTCCTGTCTGCTTGTACCCATGGTGTTGCGTAACGGCGCGAGCATGCCGCCTTCGATCCGAGGGGCTGCCTGCGTTTGCATCAGCGCATCCACAAGGGCTGCCTGCACTGCATGATCCCTGCTCCGACCCTGCACATACCCATGCCCGACCGTTCCATCCGCCAGTTTGACCGAGGCGCGGGTCACCGTCATCTCGCCCAGATTGAACGCAGCACCCACAGCACCTGCGCGACCGCGAACCATAACGCCGCCAATTTCAGGCGCACGCAGCTCAGTGTGGGGCGCATCCATGCCGAGCGCATGCCAAAGCCGTGCCACATCCGCGGCCGCCGATCTTGCAAGCAGGCCAAGCCATTCTTTGCGGGCGGCGTTCGGATCGCTTATCACGTCCATCTAGACATCTCCGGTCTATTGCTATACAACTATACAAATAATACTTATCTACGGATCATCCGCCAATCCCCATTTTTGTGAAATTTTTGTGACATGCCCCCACGCACCCCGATCTGGACCGCCATTGCCGCCGCCATACGCCGCGAAATTGCCGAAGGTCTTTATATTCCGGGAAGTAAAATTCCGACCGAGGCCATCCTGGCAAAACGCTTTGGCGTGAACAGGCACACAGTGCGGCAGGCGCTGGGCGCGCTCAGCGACGAAGGATTGGTGCATGCACGGCGGGGAGCAGGTGTTTTTGTAACCGCAATCGCCACGGATTACCCCATCGGGCCGCGCGTGCGCTTTCATCAAAACCTCACGGCGGCGGGCCGGACCCCTACCAAGGAGGTTCTTTTGCTGGAGACACGCGGTGCGCGTGCGGCAGAGCGGGCGGCGCTTGAGTTGGAAGAGGGTGCGCAGGTCCACGTTTATGAGGGGCTATCGCTGGCCGAGGGGCACCCGATCGCGCTCTTTCGCAGTGTCTTTCCCGCAAAGCGCTTTCCCCGCATTCTGGAGGCGCTGGGCACTGATCCATCCGTCACCGCAGCGTTACGCACCTGCGGCATTGCCGACTACATCCGCGCCGAGACGCGCATCAACGCCAAGCTCGCCACATCGACGCAGGCCCTGCACCTGCGGATTGCCGAGAACGCCCCGATCCTGCGCACCAGCAGCGTGAATGTGGATGAGCATGGCACCCCCGTAGAGGTGGGCAGAACATGGTTTTCGGGGGATAAAGTGACGCTGACGCTGCGCGCTGACTGACCTGTCATATGATTGCAATACTGCCTTGCTAATAAGGCCAAAAGCAACATTCGAGCATATGATATGACCAATTTCCAAAGTATGCGCCTGCCGGGCGCGCAAGTATTGCGGCATGATCTACTTGTCGAGGACGAGATATTGGTATGCGGTAACGCCATCACCGAAACCCACATTGGCCGTCCGGTTGAACTGACCGGCTATATGGTGTTGCCGGGGATCGTCGATCTGCATGGCGACGCGTTCGAGCGGCATCTTGCGCCGCGTCCCTCCGCGCCTTTCCCCAGCGATCTGGGCCTGCAATCGGTAGACCGCGATGCCGCCGCAAACGGTGTCACAACCGCATGGATGGCGCAAAGCTGGTCCTGGGAGGGCGGCAGCCGGGGGCCTGAGTTTGCCGAAAGTTTTATGGAGGCGCTGGCGCACTACCGCCCCCGCGCCCTGACCGACCTGCGGATCCAGATCCGCTGTGAGACGCATACGGTTGATACAGAAGCGCGGCTGTTGGCCGCGATTGCCCGCCACGGCATTGATTATGTGATCTTCAACGATCACATCGCCGAGGCGCTGGACATGGTCGAAAACGATCCCGAAGGTCTTGCCGTTTGGGCAAAGCGGGCAGGCCGCGATGTGGCGGCGCATATCGCAATCGTTAAGGCCGCGCAGACCCAGCGCGCCCGTGTTCCACGCTATCTGTGCAATCTGGCCAGCGCCTTTGACCGCGCCAAAATACGCTATGGCAGCCATGATGATCCTGATGTGGCGACCCGCGATTATTACGGCATGATCGGCGCACGAATTTGCGAATTCCCAACCCGTGCCGAGCCTGCCCAGGTCGCCCGTGCCATGGGCAATCCGGTCTTGATGGGCGCACCAAATGTCGTTCGCAGAGGGTCACAATCGGACAATATTGCAGCAACCGATCTGATCCGGCGGGGGCTGTGTGACGCGCTTGTGTCTGATTATCACTATCCCTCGCTGGCGCGTGCGGCATTCTCGCTGGCGGATGACGGGGTGCTGTCGTTTGGCGCGGCGTGGCAGATGATCTCGACCAATCCGGCGCGCATCATGCGCCTGTCTGATCGCGGGGCGCTGGTGGCGGGCAACCGTGCGGATATCGTGATCTGCAACGCGCAGACCCGGCAGATCGAGGGCACGATGGTCGCGGGCCGTTGGTCCCATATCTGCGGCGGATTGGCAGAGCGGTTGACTGCCCTGCCGCCCGCCATTGCTCATGCAGCAGAGTGACTATTCGTATTTTTCCAGAAACGCCTCGGCGCGCAGCATACGGAAATCCTTCAGCGCTGCGCGCAGCCGGGCGTGTGACCAGTCCCACCATGCAAGTGCCATCATCCGCTCTGCAACAGGGGCAGGGTAGCGCGCCCTGATCGGCACAGCGGGAATGCCCGCCACGACCATGTAAGGGGGCTACATCCTTGGTCACGATCGCGCCGCCTGCGACAACTGCACCATGGCCGATGTTCACCTCTGGCCGGACTTGTGCGCCGTGGCCAAGCCATGTGTCATGCCCGATCACCGTGCGCCGTGTCCGGCGATGGGCAAACCATTTTGCATCATCCTCCGCGTCGTCGAAATAGCTGGCTGAATGGTAGTGGAAGTGATGCAGGCTGGCCTTTACCATCGGATGATCCGTGGCGCCGATCCGGACAAAAGCGGCGATATTGCTGAATTTCCCTATGCTGGTGTTTGCAACATCGGCAAAGCGGTCCCAGTATGAATAATCGCCCCATGTGCAATGGGCGAGCCTGCTGCCGCGCCCGATCTCGACATATGTGCCAAAGGTTGCATCCGTGATCTCGCAGTCAGGGTGGAGGAAGGGCGTATCGGCCTTGATACGTGCCATCAGTGCCCGCCCTCGTCGCCTTTGATCAGCTTCCCTCGCAACCAGCCGGATACCGTGCTCACATGGTTCGTCGTGAACCCGTCACCAAAGCCCACGCCCTCCACCAGCAACCGGGCCCCAATGCGATGAGTGCGACGGGTAGTAAAATCAAAGGCAGCAGACGGTCCATCGACCATCCGCTGCCGTATGTTCGGGCAAGGATACTCACTGCAGGTTGAAGATCCCCGAGAATTTTTCCTTGTTTGCATCCGCATCGGCCAGTGCTCTCACTGGATCAAAGCCCCTCGGTGCCCGTCAGCGTCGCTAGATGAATGAGCGCCGCACCGGAATAGAGCGGCGAAGGCATGGCCACCAGATTTGCCATCTCCGGCTTTGCCAGATCCGCCCAAGATGTGGGCACCATCGTGGCTCCGGTGTTGTAGACGATGCCGGTCGTGATCAATTTAGTCGAATGGTAATAGCCATCCGCGCTGTAGAGCGAAGCATCATAGGCAGCCGCTTCTGGCGAACGGTAAGCGGCCAGCTTGCCCTCCTGCGCCAGTCCCTCAAGCGTGACCGTATCGGCAATCAGCAATACATCCGCCTGCGGCTGGCCCGCCTCCATCTCGGCGGCGAGCCGCGCCATGAGCTTGGTCGTGCCGTCGCGCACCCATTCCACCGTAATCTCCGGATGCGCCGCCTCAAACGCATCCACCGTGCGCTGGGCGTCTTGATCCGGTTGAGAGGTATAAAGGGTCAGCGTTTGTGCAAATGCAACTGCTGGAAGCGCCAAAGTCAACGCGGCGGCCAAAACGAAACGATTCATGAAATTCTCCTCAGAAAGTAGGATATCGCAAGCTTGCGGAATCGGGTTGTGCTACTTTTTTGAGATAAGGGAGAAATATTACGCCTGAATGACACTTTAAGTTTTTATGCAATTCTCTTGAACAGCTTCGGGCAACCATGACCAAAACGCTACCCTTAAAGACTTCTTATGTATTGAGAGCAATTTCTCACAGTTCTTTTGAAATTCAGAGTATTGATCTTTCTTATTCGCCGCTCTCGGCAGTCGAGGCGGCTTGACGTGTTTCGTCTCCTGATCAAGGCCGGAGTGGCGAGAATGTCTGCGGGAGACATCAGCGATACGCTCAAAGTGCGCCGGAACATGATGTCCGCTAATCTGGCGGTTCTCGCCCGCTCGGGGTTGATCTGTTGCAAGCGCGAAGGGCGCAGCATCCGCTATTTCGCGGATATGGACGGCATGCGCGGTCTTTTGGCCTTCCAGATAGAGGACTGGCGTGGCGGAAACCCCGCGCAGTGCCAGCCCGTAATCGATAAACTTGCCTGTGACTGATAGAATTTTCTCATGACCAAAAATCATTTTCCGCCGCGGCGGGTCTGGGCACTTTCGTGCGATGGCTTTCTTTATGGGTGGCGCCGCCCTCCTGCACGGCGATGGTTTTTGTCTGGTCCAAAGAGCCCATTTCCCCTCTCTATCTTCCCCTTTGCAGCTAAAGTCTGCTTTTGGCCAAAGGGTTGCCCGTCCCCATCTGAGGTGCAGTCCGATTTCATGCAGCAGACTTGTCGGTTTTTGGCGCATCAAGTTGCGATGTTGCGAGCCAGCTCAGCCCGATCATCACGGCGGCGGTGGTAAGGCACAGGGGAAGCCCGCCCATCTGAAATGTGAAACCGGATAGGACTGTACCGATCAACCGGCCCGCCGCGTTGGCCATATAGTAAAAGCCGACATCCATCGTGACCCGTTCTGCATCCGTAAAGCTGAGGATCAGAAAAGAATGCAGGGCTGAGTTCACCGCAAAGATGCCGCCAAAGACCAAGAGCGCCAGCACAATCGTTGCTGTCAGCTCGTTGGAAGGTTCCGGGACCAGCCAGACCAGACCTGCCAGAAACGCAGGCACGATGATCAGCAGGCCAACCCATCGTTTTGCCAGCGCCAGCATCTCTACATCTGATCTGGACGCCGCCTTCAGGATGCGCGGTGCCGAGCCTTGGACAATGCCGTAAAGGATCGTCCAGACCGCAATAAACGTCCCTATCATGAAGAAGGCCGCGCGGTTGCCCTCGGTGCTGCCGTCCGACAACACCGCGTAGAAATAGATCGGGATGCCAACCACAAACCACACGTCCCGCGCCCCGAAGAGGAACAGCCGTGCAGCGCTCAGCCAGTTAATGTTGCGGTTCTTGGAGAACACTTCCGAGAATTTTGCGTCCTTGCGGCCCAAGGGCAGGCCCGTTGGCATACCGATCACAACGCCTATCAGGATGAGGAAGAGGATTGCTGCCATCGTCAGTACCGAAGGCACGAACCCAAAGACGGCCAGCAGGACGGCCCCCAACAGAAAACCGCTGCCTTTCACGGCATTCTTTGATCCGGTCAGGATCGCAACCCAGCGGAACAGCCCGCCGCCCGTCGTAGGTGCAAGAATTTTCACCGCGCTCTTGGAACTCATCTTGGCCAAATCTTTCGCCACGCCGGAGAGCCCCTGCACCAGCATCACAAACACCACAGAGGCGGTGATACTCCACGCAGGATCAAGCTGCGTGAGCGCTAAAAGCGCAACCACCTGTAGCGAAAGCCCCATATAAAGCGTCGACGTCAGCCCGAAGCGCGCCGCAATCCATCCTGCGGACAGGTTCGTGATAACGCCTGCGATCTCATAGAGCACAAACAGATAGGCCAGTTGCACCGGCGAGAAACCCAGCGTGTGAAAGTGCAACAGAACAAGCATCCGCAGCGCACCATCGGTCAGCATGAAGGCCCAATAAGCTGCCGTCACCGTGATGTAGGCGGCAAATCCTGAGGCCCGTTCTGATGGCTGTGTCACAGCCTGCCGCCCACCATAAGCGCTACATCAACCAAGCGGTGCGCATAGCCCATCTCGTTATCATACCACGCGTAGACCTTGAGCTGGGTGCCATTCACGACCATCGTCGAGGGCGCATCAATGATGCCGCTGCGCGTATCATTGGTGTAATCCGAGGAGACAAGGGGCCGCGTCTCATACCCGAGGATGCCCTTGAGCGGGCCCTCGGATGCGGCTTTGAACAATGTATTCACTTCTTCAACAGTTGTTTCACGCGCCATTTCAAACACGCAATCGGTGATGGATGCGTTCAAAAGCGGCACCCGCACCGCATGGCCGTTCAACTTGCCCTTGAGTTCCGGATAGATCAGCGTGATTGCCGTGGCAGAGCCGGTTGTCGTCGGGATCAGGTTGGTCAGCGCAGACCGCGCACGGCGTAAATCCTTTGCGGGGCGGTCTACAATTGTCTGCGTGTTGGTCACATCATGGATCGTCGTGATCGAGCCGTGCCTGATCCCGATCCCTTCCAGCAGAACCTTTACCACAGGCGCGAGGCAGTTGGTCGTGCAGCTTGCCGCAGTCACAATCTGGTGGATGTCCGCGTCGTAGATGTCATCGTTGACGCCATAAACGATGTTGGCCGTCGGCCCGTCCTTGACCGGCGCTGAGACGACAACCTTTTTCACGCCCGCCGCAAAATAAGGGGCCAGCTTGGCCTCAGTCTTGAAAGCGCCCGTGCAATCAATGACCACATCCACACCGTCGAGCGGCAGGTATTCTAGATTGCGGGTGCTGGTGACCGGAATGCGGGTGCCTTCAATGCTGATCGACCGCTCGTCTGCCTCAAACGCCGCAAGCCAGCGGCCATGGACGGAATCGAATTCCAAAAGATGCGCATGCATCGCGGGATCACCCACCGCGTCGTTTAGGAAAGCGATCTTTGCGCCGCGCTCCAAGAGCGGACGAAGGGCGAGTTTACCGATACGTCCGAGGCCGTTGAGAGCGTAGGTGGTCATAACTGGTTATTCCTGTTTGGGAGTTTCTTTGCCGATTTCATCGACATGTTTTTGCAGCGACGCACGGTCAAAATTTTCGAACGACAAGGCGGAGAATGCCATGATCCGGTTGTGCAGCGCCCCGTAGGTCTGGTGGAACGCGAGCCGCTTCTCCGCGTCTTTTCCTTCGGCCTTTACGGGGTCCGGCATACCCCAATGACCCGAAACAGGCTGACCAGGCCAAATCGGGCATTCCTCATTTGCGGCACGGTCGCAGACGGTAAAGACAAAATCCATGCGCGGAGCGTCGGCCTCTTGAAATTCCCCAACGTTCTTGGACCGTAAAAGCGACACATCATGTCCCTTCGACTGGAGCAGCTCCACCGCAAAAGGGTTTAGCTCCGAGCGATGCGCGGTGCCTGCCGAATAAGCTGTGAACTTATCGCCAGCCTTATCGCGCAAAATGGTCTCGGCGATAATCGAGCGGGCAGAGTTTCCACTGCAAACGAAGAGGACGTTGAACTTCTTGTCTGTGACCTTTCATTTTCATCACATGCTTGGCTTTCAGTAAGCATCAACGGCAGCATGTGATCAAGTCAGCAGATAGGCATAAGGCACTCAGCCCGAGCAGACCATCTTAAAAATCATGGCCGAGACAGAAAGTCTGCCTGATAAACCCAAGAAATTTACAAGTGCTAAATGATAAATGTGCTGCCTCCCTCCTGATGGAATTTGATGCGTAACCTAAGGCAATTGGGCGCTATATATAGATGTTTATGCAGGTATGAATACTAAATGTAGAAAAGCCTGTAACGCGTGATAAAATAATCATGTCCTTGGGGTTGATATAACGTAGGCAACACCCAGTTAAAAAAAGTCCGGCGCGAAACCGCTTTACGGCTGCTGTAGTTATGTCTGGGCAAAATATTACTTAAACCCGCGTAAATCGCTGCCTCTTTGAAGGTCTCCTCCCCACTGGGGAACTTTTTGCGTTTTAATCGTTTTGTGAGAGTAAAAACAAATTATCTGGACATTCCTCCGTATAGATATTTAGCTGACCACGTTGGTCTTACTGGCCAAACTGCAAGTTCAGGCATAGTCCTGTTGGCGGGTATTTTTCAGATAGGGGGGATCTATGGATCGTCGTTCTTTTATTAAGCGTGCTGGTATCGCAGGCGTCGGTGCTACTGCGGCAGGGCTTGCCGCGCCTGCGGTTGCCCAAGGCAATATCACATGGCGGATGGTGACAACCTGGCCAAAAAACTTCCCCGGACTGGGTGTCGGTGCACAGCGTCTTGGTGACCGTATCACGGCTGCGTCGGGTGGCCGGTTGACAGTTCAGGTGTATTCGGCTGGTGAACTGGTTCCGCCGTTGCAATCGCTGGACGCTGTGATTGATGGCACTGCCGAAATGAGCCACGGTGCCGCCTACTACTGGCAGAACAAATCACCTGCCCTGTCGTTTTTTACCGGTGTGCCATACGGCATGACCACGCCGGAGTTGACAGCATGGATGCGCTATCTTGGTGGTCAGGAAATCTGGGACGAGGTGTATGACCAGTTCGGCGTTCAGGGCTTCCTGTCCGGCAACACGGGCACGCAGGCCGGTGGTTGGTTCAAGAACGAACTGACAAGTGTCGAAGACCTGAAAGGTGTCCGTTTCCGCACACCCGGCCTTGGCGGTCGTGTTTGGGAGAAACTGGGCGCAACGGTCACCAACATGGCCGCAGGCGAGATCTTTCAGGCTTTGCAGTCGGGGACACTCGACGCTGCTGAATTCGTCGGCCCCTACAACGATCTGGCGCTTGGCTTTCATCAGGTTGCCAAGAATTACTACATGCCATCGTTTGTTGAATCCGGTCTGGCAACAGAGCTGGTTGTGGACAAAGCCAAATATCAGGCGCTGCCCGAAGATCTGCAGGCCATCGTGAAAGATGTCTGCCAGGCGGAATACGATCAGGTTGCGGCAGATTTCTATGCCAATGATCCGCGCGCATTGCGCACGCTGGTCAACGACCACGGCGTTACGGTTCGTGCTTTCCCGGACGATATCATGGAAGCCGGTGCAAAAGCAGCGCAGGAAGTTATCGAAGAACTGCGCAACAGCGACGATCCGCTGGTCAAGAAAGTGACAGAGAGCTTTATCGAAGGCCTAGGTCTCGTGCGCGAGCGGACTGAGATGGTCGATCTGCCCTATCAGGTTGCGCGTCAGAAGTACCTTAAGTACTAAGCTACCCAGTTGGCGAAAAAGTGAAAGGCCCGGCACATGTGCCGGGCCTTTTTCATGTTAACCGGCAATCAGACGCGGCAGCCATGTAACGATCCCAGGGAAAGCAAACAGGATTGCGATGGCGATGATCTGCAGGATCACAAACGGCAGAATACCCTTATAGATCGCCGAAGTTGGCAAACTGTCCGGCGCGACACCGCGCAAATAGAACAGCGCAAAGCCAAAGGGCGGCGTCAGGAACGAAGTTTGCAGGTTTACCCCGACAATCACGCCTAGCCAGACGGGGTCTACGTCCAGCATCAACAACACGGGCGCCGTAATCGGGATCACGATGAAGATGATCTCGAACGTATCGAGGATGAAGCCCAGCACAAACATGATCGCCATCACAACAGCCACCGCCATCAAGGGACCGCCGGGCAGATTGGACAGGAATTCATGTACCAGGTTATCGCCCCCCATCAGCCGGAAAACGATAGAAAAAACCGAAGCCCCCAACAGAATGACAAACACCATCGAAGTGATCGTCGCCGTAGCCACGGTGGTCTCGCGCAGGATGGTAAAGGACAGCCTCCAGCGCAATGCTGCGAGGATCATCGCACCTACCGCGCCAACGGATGCCGCCTCCGTCGGGGTTGCAATTCCACCAAGGATGGAGCCCAGCACCGACAGGATCAGCAGCATGGGTGGCAATAGCGACACGGCGACCTCTCGCAACAGATCTTTCTTTTCTTCCGGTGGCACCGGCGTGGCCGGGCAGCTTTCAGGATCGGTTATCGCCTTGAATATCGTGTAGGCCAGATACAGCCCCACCAGAAGGAACCCGGGTAGCAAGGCTCCGGCAAACAGATCGCCGACAGAGACGGCGGTAGGGGCAAAGTTGCCTTTCGCCATTTGTACCTGAGAGTTGATGCCAGACAGCATATCACCCATGAAGATCAACACTGTGGAGGGTGGAATGATCTGGCCCAGCGTGCCGCTTGCACAAATCACGCCCGTTGCCAGTTTGGGATCATACCCTGCCCGCAGCATGGCAGGCAGTGATATCAGACCCATCGTCACCACAGTGGCGCCCACAACACCTGTAGACGCGGCCAGCATCGCCCCGACGATGATCACCGACATACCAAGCCCGCCGCGCAGGTTTCCAAAGAGCTTTGCCATCGTCAGCAGTAACTGCTCGGCGATGTTGGACCGTTCAAGCATCACACCCATAAAGATAAACAGCGGGACAGCGACCAGAACCTCGCTGGTCATAAACCCGATATAGCGGTTGGGCAGTGCGCCGAAGTTTGAGGGATCGAAAACGCCCAATGCCATGCCAACGGCACCAAACATTAGGGATACACCCGCCAACGTAAACGCTACGGGAAAACCCAATAGTAAAAAGCCGATAATGCCGAAAAACATAAGTCCGGCCAGAATTTCGCCGATCAGTACGGGATCCATTATGCACCACCTTCACTGTCGGACAAATTTATGCTCTTTCGATAGCGCTGTGACACAGGCAGCAGGTCAGAGCGGCCAGCGATCACGACGATAGACCTCAGGATTATCGCAAACCCCTGAAGCGCCAGCAATACAACAAATACAATGATGAAGCTTTTGAGTATATAAAGCCCCGGCATGCCGCCCACGTTGGCAGAACCTTCGGTGTAGCTCCACGCGCGTGTCACGAACGGGAGAGAGTAAGCATAGACTACGGCACAGAAAGGAAGCAAAAACAGCACCGCGCCAATAAGATCGACAATGGCCTTGGTGCGCGGTAATGCGGGCCTGTAAAAAATATCGACGCGAACATGGTCGTCCCGCATCAGCGCAAAGCCCGCGACAGCCGTAAACATGGCACCGTTCAGCCAGATATAGAGATCTTGCATCCAGACATAAGAGGTAGCGAAAAGATAGCGTTGCACAACCACCGTGAAGCAGACGACAACAATCCCCAGTGAAAGCCATGAAAAAATATGACCGATCAAGGTGTTCAGGCCGCAGATGGTCCTAACTCCTATCGCAAGTATCCGCATATCAACCCCCCAATTGTGACATACCGTACCGATTGCCACAAAATGGATATCCACGCAATGCAACTGGTGAGGCTAGATGGACATGCGGCAGACCCAGATCGAGAATGGAAGCAGAACCGAGGTGACTGTGTGCCGTGTCTCACCTGTTGACCTCGCTCAGGTCGACGCCAAGCCGAAAGACGCTGGCATCCGCAATCGTAATTAGGCGCTGCGCCACGTGATCCGAAATACAGACGGCATGGCGATACCCGATGCGGAGCTGGCCGTAGCGCTGTCGTCCATGAAGGGCGCGCTGAACAAGGTTAGAAACAACGTAACGCAGATTGCCAAGCTAGTCAGTGACACCAAAAACAAAGGACGACCTCAGCCGTCTTCACAGCAGGACCTCATAGAGATCAGGCCCCTCGCGGGGTTTATTCCGGATCGCGCAGATGAGGCTGATCTTATGGTAATAGGGCGCAGAGCCGTCCTGAAATTGAGAGCCTGTGACGAGTTAAGGCGCAGGGCCGGGCGCGGTGTTTGAGATAACCGACCAAAAATAAAGAAAGGCCCGCTGTGGGCGGGCCTTTCAATGTAATTCTATAGGGTCGGTTTACTTCGATGCACACTCGCGCAGTTTCTCAACATCAGGACCATTTGGTGTGCGGCCAAGGTTAAATGGTGCCGATGCATCGCGCCATTTCGCATAGTCGTTCAGATACTCGACTTGGCTCAGGTAAACCTTGGCGCTATCAGGATTTTCACAGGCTGTTTCGATAATGACAGAGTTTGCCATCTCCTGAATTTTCGCAAGCGCTTCGTCATCGTAACGTGTGATTACGATGCCTGCATCTTTAAACTTCTGGTAGGCTTCGGTGGCACGCTTTTCGGTGAAGGCCAGTGACCAGATCAGGTTGGCCTCGGCTGCAACCTTCAAGGTGTCCTGCGTTTCAGGTGACAGTGCATCCCACGACGTCTTGTTGATCATTACACCGAAGATCGAAGCGGACTGGTGCCAGCCGGGTGTTGCCCAGTGGGTTGTGACCTGCTGGAAACCACCGGAGAAATCTACGTTTGGTGTAGAGAATTCGGCACCGTCGATCACGCCGCGCTCAAGCGACTGATAGATTTCGCCGCCTGCCATGGAAACCTGACTGCCGCCGAGTTTTTCCAGAAGACGGCCCTGCTCCAGACCGGACAGACGCAAACGCATGCCTTGCAGGTCTGCCAGCGTTTCGATCTTTTTGTTGGTGCGGAAGCCGGATTCGTTGTTGGTCACGCCGTAGGGCAGATAGACCATGCCGAACTTGCCGTAGATCTCGTTATAGAGTTCCTGACCGCCCCACTGCTGGATCCAGTTGACATAATCAACCGCATTGAACAGAGATGCTGTTGTAGCCAGTGGCGAGAAGGCGGAGTTGCGGCCGGCCCAGTAGCCGGGCCAGTCGGCGCCAGCCTGAATGGTGCCGGATTCAACCGCGCCAAAAACTTCGCCAGCAGGAACCAATGCGCCGCCCTCGAAGAATTCGATTGTGAGGTCATCGCCTGTCAGCTTGTTTGCCAACTCGACGAAGTGCTTGTCGATTTCGATCAACTCGAGCGACGTGGGCCATGTAGTGGTCATGGTCCATTTTTCCTGCGCCATGGCAGCACCGGATACGGTGAGTGCCGCAGCGGCGGTTGCGATAAAGTGGGTCAGTTTCATAAGAAACTCCTTTCTTGGTTATTTGGAATAAAGAGTGTCAGGCAGCCAGAGCACCAGCTGCGGGATAAGCGCCACAGCCAAGCACATGAGAAGGATCAGCCCGATAAACGGCATAACACCTTTGATGATCTGACCTGTGCGCACCTCCTTAGGCGCGATGGCGCGCAGGTAGAACAGGGCATATCCAAAGGGCGGTGTAAGGAATGACGTCTGCAAAACCAGCGCAACCAGAACAACGAACCACAACAGCGAAACATCCGGCATTTCCTGAATGATCGGCAGGAAAATTGGGAAGGACAGCAGCACAATACCGGTCCAATCAAGGAATGCGCCAAGGATAAAGACGATAAACAGCATTGTTGCGATCAGCAGCCATGGGGCCATGTCAAAGTTGCGGATGATTTCCTGCGTGGCGCGCAAACCGCCGGTGATGTTGAACACGCCGGTAAAGGCGGTGGCCCCGACCACGATAAACAGGATCATCGCAGAGGTGCGTCCGGTTTCCAGAATCGCCGAATAGAAGTTTGTCAACGTGAACCTGCCGCGCATGATGACTATGACCAAGGCCAGCAGCGCGCCAATGGCGGAAGCTTCGGTAGCTGTAGCGATACCCGCCAGCAGCGACCCCAGAATGCCGAGGATCAGGACCAGCGGAGGTACGGCCTCCAATGCAAGCATCTTCAAAAGGGCCCCACGCGAGATTTTTTCATCCGGCTCTACAGCAGGTGCGGATTTGGGATCGAAAATTGCTACAACAACAACCCAAGCTGCGTAGAGCAAGCCTAACAGGACGCCGGGGATCATCGCTCCGGCGAATAATTCACCCACGGACAGCGGCGAATAGGACGCCATCAGGATCAGCATGATCGACGGGGGAATGATAATACCAAGACAACCTGACGCAGCGATAACGCCAGTCGTCAGTGTAGGGGAATAGCCGTATTGCAGCATCGGACGCAGTGCCATGACGCCCATCACAGTGATGGACGCGCCCACAATACCGGTCGTCGCAGCCAGCAGGATAGAGATAAAGACCACTGCCAGTGCCAGACCGCCACGCACGTTTGACAGCAGCAGGCGCAGAGATTCGAACATCCGGTCCGTGACGCCACTGTCGGATAGGAACCGGGCCATCAGAATGAACAGCGGAATGGCGATCAGGACAAAGTTTTCCAGAACCTCACCGTAAATACGGTTGATTACGATGCCCAGCACCATTGGTTTGCCCGCGATCAGTGCCCCCAGAACGGCCGTACCGCCCAAGACAAAGGCCAGCGGGTGACCCATGAAAAGCCCCGACAGCAGCAAGCCGAACATACAAAGAGCAATGATTTCAGGCGTCATGATGTGGAACCTCGCGGCCAAGAACGAGCTTCAGCACTTCGGCGATACCCTGTAAAAACAAAAGCCCCGCAGCCACAGCCATAGCAATTTTCACCGGATAGACCGGCAACTGGACAGAACCGTAGGTTGTTTCACCTTGGTTCCACGAGGTCATTCCAAAATCCCACGAATAGGTCATGAAAATCCACGCGAACGGGAAGAAAAAGATGAGGTATCCGGCCACTTCGACCCAGCGCCGCACAGGCAAGCTTAACCGTTCGGTCACAAGATCAACGCGCACATGCGCTTGATGCCGTAACGCATAGCCGCCCAGCATCACGAAATAAAAGCCATAGAGCTGCTTGGTCACATCAAACGCCCAACGAGTCGGATCATTGAAAACGTACCGCATGACTACATCATAAATGATAATAGCAGCAAAAACGACCGCCACAACGGACACAACCCTGCCAACGGCTTCGTTTAAATTATCAATAGCTTTGAGTATCATGGCGTCCCAGTCATCGTAGATTTCAGAAACTATGGGCGCAAATACAGTCTTCTTACAAGCTCAATTTTGAGTTGATTTATAATCGGTATGAGTGCGCCTGTTTCGGGAAGTTTTTATCCAGCCCGAGACTTTGTTGAGCAATCATCGGGTGCGTTCCAAAAATACTCGTTTCTGGCATTCTCGCAAGCGTCCTCGTTTAATGCTTTCACAAATCCCGTTCAAAACCCATGAAGTTGTTGAAGGGCTTTAGCTCGCGCGTTAGAGTGAACACCCGTGCGTCAGGCAGCATCGGTCGGATTGGGCGGCCTTATGTATCAAACGCACCAAGCTGGGTGTGAACGATGATTAATGCTCTCGCCCTAGGGTCCGTGGACATTCATCTTGAAGCAATGAGCGCGGCGGCAAGGTGCCAAGACGCGGTATAGCTACTTTCTGTTTTATCATATCTGGTTGCTATACCTCTGAATTCCTTGATCTTTGCGAAGTAGTTTTCCACCAGGTGCCTCCACTTGTAGACCTCGGTATCGTAGGCGCGCTGCACCGTGCGGTTTGCCTTGGGAGGAATGACAGCCCTGGCACCTCGCGCGTTGAGGTCTTGCAATAACCAACCCGCGTCGAATGCCTTGTCTGCGAGCCGTGCATCAAATGAGATATCTTTGATCAGTGGTGCAACACCCTTCATGTCGTGAGTTTGGCCTGGCAACAGAAGGAAGTCGCGCCACGGTGAACCGGTCCGAACGCGCCAGAAGACGGCCTCGAGAAACAACCGATTGTTCCGTGCTGTCACGCCACTATCGCTGGCCTTGCCCGGCAACTGAGGCTCAAGCCGCACCCACAGACTATCACAAACCACAAATCGATCCTCGTTCATTCAAACCTCCATTTTGGAAGTTTGAACCAGAAATCAAACGCTATGGGAATCCTGAATGTCCACGGACCCTAGTGAATATTAGCTCCTTTTATGCCGGTTGTGAGGACACTTGCGTTCTGGACGTAGGGGACCAGGATTTTATCCGCCACCCGCCAATGACCGCAGCGTCAGGCCCGCTACTTCGTCATATATCCCGCCATCCGCCCGCAGAATGTCATCAACCCGGCGGTGCAGTTCGTCGTCATCATCCTCAGCACTCAAATAGATCACACTGCCCTCAGACACGGACTTGCCGATCCAATGGCGCGATGCCGATACCGCGACCGCAAGTTGAAGCGCCAACAGGCTCTTGCCCGTACCGACATCGTCCCCAAACAGAGTCACGGTTTTCTGAGGGACCATATCGTCCACAAGCCATTCGCGCGGCGCTACTCTTTTGCCTTTGAGGCTCGCAGCCGAATAGAAGGTGGAAGTGAGTTTTTCTGATTTTGGAACCGTAGGCATAAAATCTTCGCGCGACGGTAAATCGTCGGGAAAGCCCTCATCAGCCCAATCTTCAAATGAGGTGTCCATTACGCGGCCTCTTCGAAAAAGACGGGATCGCTCAGAGCCGCATCAGCTACGTCAAAGCCGATTTCGTAATCCAGAGATTGCAGCGCAGCGAAGGCCAGCGCCCCGCGCTGTTTTGGCGTCAGACGCGCCCGGAGGATCAGGCTAACGCCTAACATATTGTCAGACGTTCCTACCCAAAGTAGGTATCCGAGAGAGCGTGACACGCGCTTTATATGATCGGGAATATGTTGAGAAATACTCATGGCGCCACCCAGCCCGAATAACCGCTCAGGGGCTCGAAAGAGTTGGAGGCTTTGCGCCAGAAGTAGGTTGCGTGACTGGTCATCAGTACCCTCCCCAAATCAGGGCGCAAAGCGCCTGCATCTCTGTCAGACTATGCGCGCGCGTCGAGCATCGAGTTCTATATTTCTGCATTTTGATTGCATCTGGAATTGATCCAGCAGCGCAAGCGTGATATCCTCCATATCAAACAGCCAAGCTTTGCAAATGAAACCCTCGCCCGGGCGCAGCCAGTGCGGGGGTTTTTATTTATGGCGGCCTTGGGCTGGCTGTTCGATGAGGTTTTGCACGTCAGAGACCTTCCAGCGTGACATGCCGCCAATCTTGATCGGTGGGGAAATTGCGCCCTTTGCGACCAACCGCCAGAAGGTTGCCTTTGAGCAACCCAACATTACCGCTCCTTCGGTGTCACGGATCAACCGGTCATTTTGCAGTGGGTCTTGGTCACCTAAAAATGGTGTCGAGCAAAATATTTTTTGTTGGGACATAGGATGCTCCTGTCTGTTCCTGACACAGGTCATCTCATGCAAACTAAATGCGGGTCATCGGAAATGAAGGAGGCGCTACTTTCCTGAGGGCTTTTCATTTTTGCGTTCAGGGGCACCGACAATCGCTTAGACAATCATATTTGCAAGCGTTTGCGGAGTTGGAAGCTTGTCTCGTTTCTTCCAAATGCTCTCGGCCGCGCCGGAACTTAGTGCTCGGCCAACATCAGCCATGGCGCGTGAAACTATGTCGCAGCCACTGTTAAAGGCTTTGTTTTTCTTTTCACCTCTTGTGGGATTAAATTTCAGTAGCTCAAGTTGCTGAATCTGCGAGATAACAACCATGTTTCGCTGTGCGTCGCGGAAAATTGAAGGCCCTTTGGGGTGACCATTGCTCCTGTAACTTCTGTGCCACCATGGCCCGCAAAGCAGAATGCGTCGACAGAAAGCAAGGCTTGGGCCGAAGTGCAGATTGCATC
>Ga0163216_100845_pt1 | contig 30189 bp, 30 predicted proteins | sample SynspAceP_FD_167610 | JGI IMG/M metagenome (GOLD analysis project Ga0163216, IMG submission 167610) | Saline lake microbial communities from Ace Lake in Antarctica - Synechococcus sp. Ace-P (Illumina Assembly) | ecosystem: Environmental > Aquatic > Non-marine Saline and Alkaline > Saline ...
CAACACCAAACGACCACACAGTGCATTGGGTTACCGCCCACCTGCGCCAGAGGCCATCGTAACGATGGACCAAAGGCCAATCATGCACTAACTTTCAACATGGACCACTCAAGTGGGGCTGCTCAGACAAACCGGTGCAAGTCACTGGGTCGGGCATTGACTCATTCCATATGCTTTGATATTTCATGTAAAATTTTACAAGAAATTTTACTGGGAGAGGAACTGAATTTGCTTCGCGAAAACGCCTATGCGGCCTTCAAGGAATCACTGTTTGCTGAGCAATTGCATCCCGGACAGTTTCTATCGATTCAGGAATTATGTGATGGATTGAACGTCTCGATCAGTCCCTTGCGCGACGCCTTACGGCAGCTTGAAAGCGAAGGTCTGGTCGAGTTGCTTCCCAAAAAAGGTGTTCGCATCGCCAAGGTCGACCGGGATTTTATCACCAACGCATTTCAAGTGCGCCGGTTCCTGGAAGTGCAGGCTTGTTATGAACTTAAAGACAATGGCTGGCCGGAATTGCAGGAAATCCGCAATTGGACAAAAAGCGTTGCCGTTAGGGCAGAAACCAATATTGACGAGGTCCTGCTGCACGATGCCTACAAGGCCGATTGGGCATTTCATGACGGATTGATAGCCGCCATCGGGAATGATCTGCTGACCCAGATACATGGCCGGAACAGCGACAAGGTCCGCATGGTTCGCCTGAACCGCCGCTTCATAGCCTCGCGCGTTTTACCGGCCATGCAGGAGCATTTGAAAATACTGGATGCGCTGATTGTGGATGACCGTGCAGCTGCGGCGGCTGCCCTGAATGAGCATCTTTGTATTTCGGAAGCCAGAGCACTTGGAAAAGAACCGGGGCTGGCCTGATGAACGCTACCTATCCCTGAAAATAGCATTGCTGGCCATGGATGTCCGGCAGAACAGAAGATTCGGGGCGTGGCTGGCACAGACAGACTGATACCCAAATAAAGAGGAGGAAACTATGAATATGATACTCAAATTAATGCGCTTCACCATGGTGGCGTTGTTGCTGGGCGGGGGAGCTGCAACTGCGCAGGATACTCTGAAGCTGAAAATTGCTGCTGCAGGTGGAACACTGCATGCACCAATTTTTGTGGCGGTAGAGCAGGGCCTGTTTGAAAAACATGGCCTTGATGCAGAAATCGTGATGTTTCAAACCGGTGTTGAAATGATCAACGGCCTGCTGGCCGGGGCGCATGATGTAAACACAATGGGATCAATCCCGTTCCTGTCAGGCGCATCAAACGGTTTTCCGCTGGTGCTGATCGGGCATCTTCATGGTGATGCGCTGAAGGATAATTATGTCGATAATGTCGGCATTGCTTCTGCAGCCGGCATCAATTCCATCGAGGATTTGAAGGGCAAACGCATCGGGTTGCCGCGTGGCACTGGCGCTGAAGGCTACGTCTTGGGCTTGCTCGCTCAATCCGGCCTGACCGGTGATGATGTTGAGTTGATCAATGTCAAACCACCTGAACTGCCAACCGCGCTTCTGAACGGTGATGTCGATGCGATTTCCGTGTGGGAACCTTGGCTGTCAACAAGCGTCGTCAATGTTGAAGGCGCTAAGCAGCTGATCGCTGGTCAATGCGAGTCCTGTTACGATCCAGGCACTATTCTGACAACCAGAGCCGTTGCCGACGAAAAGGCCGAGCAGCTCCGCCGGTTCATGCTGGCCTTCTCGGAAGCCTCACAATGGGTTCGCCTGAACCTTGATGAAGCCGCCGAAGTTAGCCTGCGTTGGATCAACATCAAGGATGCCAATGTCATGAAGTCTGCCATGCGAAATGGTCTGAATGACCCGCGCATGTCCCGCTACACCGTTGACATGTATCGGGAAAAAACCATTCCCGGCCTGAAAGCTGCCGGCAAACTTCGTGATGAAATTGATCTGGACGAAGTTGTCGATCATCAGTTTATCAATTTTGCCATGGAGCAGGCTCCGGAATTCTTTGATGATCTGAAGCCAATCACCGACGATTTGAAAAACTAGCAGAAAGGCCGGGCCGTTACATATGACGGCCCGGCTTTCATCTGCCACAGCAAAGACATGTGATTGTGAATAAAGAACTCCCCAAAATATCGGTCGATAACGCGTCCATCGCTTACACCAATCAGGATTTTGCCGAGCCGCATCTGGCCGTCAAGGATGTTACATTGGAGGTGAGCGCCAATGAGTTTCTGGTTGTGGTGGGACCCAGTGGCTGCGGAAAATCTTCGCTATTGGCAGCTATTGCCGGATTTCTGACCCCGCAGGGCGGCTCTATAAAGCTGAACGGCAAGGAGATCGAAGGACCGGGTGCTGATCGCGGAGTGGTGTTTCAGGACTACGCATTGCTGCCGTGGAAAACCGTATTGGACAATGTCGGTCTGGGCCTGAAATTCAGAGGCATGTCGAAGGCAGAACGTGACAAGATTGCCCGCGAGCATCTGGCTCTGTGCGGTCTGGCCGACGCTGAAGCCAAATATCCCCATCAACTCTCCGGCGGCATGCGCCAGCGTGCAGCGGTGGCCCGTACATTGGCCAATCAACCGGAAGTCATGTTGATGGATGAGCCTTTTGCGGCGGTGGATGCGCAAACCCGCATGACGCTTCAGGAAGAACTGGTTCGCATCTGGCAGCAAACCGAAGTAACAGTTTTTTTCGTTACCCACAGTGTGGAAGAAGCCATATTTCTCGGCGACCGGGTTATGGTCCTGTCATCTGGGCCAGGTGAGATCAAGGCAATGGTCGATATCGATATTGAACGCAAAGACCGCGATCTGTCGTCTCTGAATTCTAACCCGCGCTTCCAGGCATTGCGTGATGAGATCACGCGGCTGGTCCGACAGGATGCAGCTTGATGAGCTGGATGCGATTGCTGCTGAAACCGCCAATCCTGACAACGTCGTTGATCCTGCTTGGCGTGCTCATCATTTCACAACATCGCGCGTCAATGGGCGATCAGAAACTGGATGGTCTCAAGACAGAACCAGATGGAAAATACGCCATCATCGCAAGTCTCGACTTTGAACCGGAATCCTTTCACATGACCCGTTTACAAGCGACTGGCAGATTGATGCTGGTGAAAGATATGAATGTGTATCTTCGCGATGTCTCAACGGAAAATCTGCTGGCTCTGGCCAATAAACCATGGATTTCATCCATTTCCACATGGGAAGAAGAGCAGGGTGATGCCAGTGAGTAAGCCATTATTTCATGGGCAATTCGCCAAGCGTGGCATCAAGGCCGCCAAAGGGATTACAGGTATCGCTGTGTTGTTCATTGCCTGGCAGATCGGTGCCAGCGTGTCCGGTGTCAGCTCCTATTTCTTTCCCGCTCCGGTCGATGTTTACAACGCGTTTCTGGATATGATGCATAAGGGCATTCTGGAGGTTTATCTTCTGGACAGTCTCTATCGTTATGTGGTCGGCGTCTTTCTTGGTTCACTTGTGGGCATCGGTGTTGCCTTGGCCCTGGGCCTCAACAAGGCCATCGCCGCAGTGTTTGCACCTCTGGTCGGGTTCTTTTACGCAATTGTTGAATCGGCCTGGCTGCCGGTCTTCGTCATCTGGTTTGGCTATGGCATTACCACCATACTGACGTTGCTGATCTTCGTGGTTGCATTTCCCATTCTCTACAATGTTCTGGCTGGCATTCAGACCCTGCCAATCGTCTATGTAAATGCGGCCCGCTCACTGGGTGCCACCCGCTGGCAGATTCTCAGAGAAGTTATTTTACCCGGCGTGTTGCCAAGCATTGTAACCGGTTTTCGCATAGGTGCCGGCTTTGCATTCCGCGGCCTCATTATTGCTGAAGCCATTGCCGCCACATCAGGTATCGGCTTTCTGATTTTCGATGGTGCGGCCAACAAGCAAACCGACAGAACTATTGTGGGCATGATTATCATGGGGCTGTTGTGGCTGATTATCGAACTGGCCTATTTGCGCCCCTTTGAGCGCGCCACCATTCAAAAATGGGGCCTCGTTACCACAGCCGAACAGCGCGAGGTCCAATGATGAAAACTCTCAAACTCAGGCCATACCTTCTCGCTGCAACGCCCTTTATCGGCATCTTGATATTGTGGACAGTGCTGCCTTCACTGCTGTCTGTGCCAGCTTACAAACTGCCATCACCGCAGCTTGTCTGGACCAAAGCAATTGAACTCACGGGCGATGGATCGTTGTTACAACATATTCTGGTCAGCCTCTATCGGCTGGCGCTTGGATTTATCGTGGGAAATTTGCTGGCGGTCCCAATTGGAATCGCTATTGGCATCAACAGACATGCGTCTGATTTTCTGCTGCCCTTGCTGACATTCCTGCAGTCGATTGCAGGCATCGCCTGGATTCCTCTGGCCGTTTTATGGTTTGGCATTGGCGATGGGGCCATCATCTTCGTCATTGCCAATATTATCTTCTTTTCAAATCTCTACAACACGGTGATCGGCGTTGAATCCATACCGCAGGCCTATTACCGCGCCGTCCTCTCCCTGGGAGCAAGCCGGTTTGATATTCTGAAAACAGTCATCATACCCGGTGCCTTTGTGCAGTTGATTGTCGGCTTTCGCTCATCCATGGCTTTTGGCTGGCGCGCCCTGATCGGAGCAGAACTCATCGCCGGAACCACGGGGCTTGGCTATATGACCCTTGATGCCGTTCAATGGTATCAGACCGAGACGGTCATATTGGGTATGATTATCGTGGGCGTTATCTGGCTCGTGATGGACCGTTTCCTGTTCCGCAAACTGGAAACCATGACCGTGCGCCGATGGGGTATCCTTCAGGATAAATAGGTTTAGTTGAGGGTCTCAACGGAGCTAACTGGTTCAAGTATGTTCGTGATCCGCATCTTGATGGGGGCTGTCGGCTTGATTAGCCATCTCATGGCCAACAGTCTTTGCTGCGGAGCAGGCATGGATCGAACATTCGATTTCCAGTGTAGCGTGCGCAATGTCAAACTTGGTTCGAAGCAAATCCTTGGCAGACATTTTAATCGCATCGGCATGTCCCCACGCGCCTTGTGACACAACCAGATGCGCATTGAGGGCTATCTCATGTTCCTGCATCTGCCAAAGATGGACGTGGTGAATATCTGCCACGCCCTCAATGGACCGGAGTTCTGCCAGAATGTCGGGAATACTCAAATCAGGTGGACTACCAAGCATCAGGATGCGGATCACAGGCCCGATCTCTGCAAATGACTGCCACAGAATGTAAGCAGCAATCATCAGAGTAACGATTGGATCCACCAGTCGCCAATCGTAAAGCAGGATCAAGGTGCCGGCGAAAATGACAGCGATAGATCCCAATGCATCAGCCACATTGTGCAGGAACGCTGCACGAATGTTCATACTCTGCTTGGACAAGGAAAATGTCAGAAGCGCCGTAACGGTATCAACCGCAAGCGCTATGCATGCAATGATGATCACCAGCCAGCCATCGACGCCCTGCGGATCTAAGAACCGCAAGACCGCTTCATAGATCAGATAAAGCCCGATAACGATCAGCGTTGTGTAATTGACCAGCGCCGCCACGATCTCGGCTCTGCCATAGCCAAAGGTCATGGCTTCATCTGCAGGACGGCGCCCGATCTTGCGCGCGGCAAATGCGATGATCAGTGAAATGGCGTCGGAAAAATTATGTAAGGCATCAGCCAGCAACGCTAGGCTACCAGACAGAATCCCGCCAATGATCTGAGCAATTGTAAGGCCCAGATTGACGACCACAGCCCAGAACACACGTGCGTCGCCCGCATCTGGGTCTATGTGATGGTGACTATGTCCTGCCAATGCCTAACCCTGCGCCATTCCTGCCGAATTCATATTCAGCCCATATTTCAATAATAACTGTGCCCATTATGTGTCGCGCTTCGGCACCCCACCTCACACAGGCGGCCTGAAAGCATGTTCAACTACACCCTCCCAATTGTCTATCTTTGCACGCTCGCACCCGCTGCTTTTGCACAGGAACCAAGCTTCACAACCGGTCCGGCGGAAATCACCAATCCTGGCCTCATTGATTGCGGGCGCAGGTCTCGTGTCAGCCCAGTGGGTGAGATTACGGCCGATGATGGCACAATTTGGATCGTTCCGGCAGCGACCAATTTTGAAACGGCTCCAAAGGCAACAGATCTGTATAATGAGTGTGGAGGCACCCAGCTTGGGTCTCTTTCAGAACTTAACTTGGCAGATGTTCCGCTGATGGATGCGGGCGGCGATGAGGAATTCACAGCCTATATCTTCGCAGACAATTATTTTGAATTCTATGTAAATGGCGAATTGCTGGCGGTCGATCCGGTTCCGTTTACGCCTTTCAACTCAAATATAATTCGTTTTTCTGCAGACCGTCCGGTGACCATTGCGGTGATGATGGTTGATTGGGAAGAAAATCCGGGCCTTGGCTCTGAAGCCAACCGCAGTGCGAGCCATCATCCGGGCGATGGCGGCCTCGTGGCCCATATTCAGGATCTATCCGGTGAAACCGTTGCCCTGACAGATTCCAGCTGGCGCGCTCAAACCTTTTACACAGCACCGCTTAAGGACCGCACTTGCCTTGTTGTAAGCGGTCCATTGCGTGACAGTTCGACCTGTGATCTGGAAGGTGTCGACGATGCAACAGGCTTTTCTGCAGCTCACTGGGCCATTCCCGAGGAGTGGATGATGCCCAATTTTGACGACAGCATCTGGCCTTATGCCTCCACCTACACAAATGAAACCGTTGGCGTCGACAATAAAAAGAGTTTCACAAATTTTGTGGATGTTTTTGATACGCCCGATGCGGATGCAGACTTTATCTGGTCAACCAATCTGGTGCTCGACAATTTGGTGCTTCTGCGCAAAACAATCGAGTAGCTCCCAGCGCCTGAATCACAAGGCCTGAACAGACCGCGAAATTTCACGAACCCGCTCGGCATTGTCGCCAGCCAGTGAACCATCTTGATTCCAAAGTGAGTTTTCAAAGCCGACGCGGACCTTTCCGCCCAGTCTGACAGCTTCTGTCAGACAGTCTGTCTCTTCGCGCCCGAAGGCACACAGCATCCAGTCGAATGTATGGGCAGCGCCAGAGTCGCCCAACAGATCAAGCAAGGGCTGTATGTTATCGGGGCGGCTGATATGCGTGCCCTGATAGTCGCCCAGAACAAATTGCAGCAAATGATGTGTGCCTGGAATTTTGCCCTCGTCCAATGCACCAAGAAACATTACGACTTCCTTGGGGGTATAGAGAATGTGCTGGATTGCAACGTTGGCTTCTGCTGCCCAATGATAAAAATCCCGGGCAGCGGGCCAGGCTTCAAGCGAGGGGGCCATTTCTCTCAGTGCAACAGAAACATGATCCGGCTTCAGGGCGCGGATAATGGCAATCTGCTCGGCGGTTTCGTAGCGACCGGCAGCTTCCGATGTCACTTGAAGGTACATATCCGGAACAGCAACCATGACCGCCTCAAGCAATTGCGCATAGCCCGCAGCATCCAGCAGGTGCAGTCCCTGTTCGTCCCTGATGTGCAGGTGTATCCCATCTGCACCTGCCTTGTGGCAGGCAATCGCTGTTTCAACCAGTTCCGGGTGCGTCAGGGGAATGGCCGGATGATCTGCTTTGGTTCTGCGCGCACCATTGGGTGCCACCATGATATTTGGCAATGGCCGAGGATGGATCATTGAACGGGAGGGCTCTGACTAAAAGTTTTGATAAGATTCCCATACCAGCAAACTGGTCAGGAATCATTGGCCAATATGCGGGAAGTGCTTCCCAACGGCATCAGCAACAGTTCCGCCAAGTGTGACTACACCAGGACTTGCACAGCAAACAACCCAATCATTGTTAGGAGGGGCCCAAAACCCATCATACATCCACGGATCTGCCCAACTTGGGTCCAATTGGTAATTGTACGGCATGTACTCGCTTAGTTGATAAATGCGGTCCGATTTTTCGCGAGACATAAATCTCTTGAGATTTCGAAATAACCTAGTGCGATCGACAGAAAACATATCGATTGAGATCAATGACGGGTTAGAATTCATTCCTACTATGTTCCATTCATTGAAGGTCGCTACACTCCAAGCATCGGAGATCGATTTCCAAATACGATCAAATTCTGTCGATTGCAGAACTCTGCGATAGGGCAAAGAAGGTTCTTCCTGTAAGTCTGTAACTGAGAGCTTTTCAATAACCTTAGAAAAGCGATATCGTTCATCGTCTACAGCAGCCTTTTCGATAGGATTGTATTCGAAATTACTGATGAAGCCGCTCCTGTGTTCATCGGCAATGGAGAAGGGAAGGCCAGACAATTGACGAGAAAGTGTGTCAAAGTTCGGCAGATCATCTGCATCCAGCGTTTCTATGGCTAGTAATAATTCGTCAAGGAATACATATCTAGGGAAAGTGTCATAGTCTTTTTCTGTGTATTCTCCACCGTTTGAAGATAAGAATTTCTTGGCACTAGGCTCATATTTTTTACTCCAGAATGCATGTCGTTCGATGCAATATCGGCGAGAGTATGTGTGAAGATTCAGGCTGTTGGACATATGGGTGTTGCAATTTTTGATTGTTATTCATTAAACTTTAAACCAATTAAACACGTCAGAGTTTCTGAAGCAATTGCACTTTGTCTGTGCAGTTTTGTACGTCTGTCTGTTCTGAAATACTGGTATCAGAGCGTGGAAAAGGGGCGCGAATCCAAGACTCTTGCCTACCAGTGTTCAATCCTCATCCACCAGCGCAATTGTCCTTGTTTTCCGCACAGACGGCAGAACTGCCGCGACCAATGCAATGGCAGCAACGATCAGAAGCCCGGCGCTGATTGGCTCGCGCACAAAGACAGAAATCTCACCGCCCGATATCAACAAAGCCCGTTGCATATGCCCTTCCATCATGGGCCCCAGAATGAAACCGAGGATCATGGGAGCTGCCTCGCATTCCAGTTTCTTCAGCACATATCCAAGAACGCCAAAGGCGGCCATGGTCAGCACGGCAAATGCGGTGTTGTTGACGCTGAAGACACCCACACAGGCAAACACGATCACAATCGGAAACAGAAATTTGTAGGGGATGGACACCAGTTTCACCCACAGCCCGACCAGCGGCAGATTGAGAACCAGAAGCATCAGATTGCCGATCCACATGGATGCAATAATACCCCAGAATAATTCCGGGTGATCGGTAATCACGGCAGGGCCAGGCTCAATCCCCTGAATGATCAGAGCGCTGATCATCAGCGCCATCACCGGATTGGAGGGAATGCCAAGGGTCAACATGGGAATAAAAGAGGTTTGCGCACCCGCATTGTTGGCCGATTCAGGCGCTGCTACACCCTGAATGGCACCTTTTCCAAATGCGCTGGGATCCTTGGCGATTTTCTTTTCCAGCGCATAGGCTGAAAAGGATGCCAGCAGCGCTCCGCCGCCGGGCAACACGCCCAGAAATGAGCCCAGAAACGTGCCTCGCACCATGGGCGCAAAAATGAGTTTCAGATCATCCCGTGTCGGCATTAGGCTTGTAATTTTTGACACGCTGAATTCGCGTTTGGTGGTGTCTTCCAGATTGCGCATGATCTCGCCAAGGCCGAAAATACCCATGGCAATGGCGGCAACGCTCAACCCATCTGATAGTTCAGGAATGTCCAGTGTCATGCGCTGAAGGCCCGTCATTTCATCGGTGCCGATCAGACCCAGCAGCAGGCCAAAAACCATCATGCCGATGGCTTTCAGAACAGAGCCATTTGCAAGCACGACAGAGACAATCAGTCCGCAAACCATCAGGGAAAAATATTCGGCAGGGCCAAACTGGAAGGCAAGCTCTGCAAGGGGCGGCGCGAACACGCCAATCAGAACCGTGGCCACACATCCGGCAAAGAACGACCCGATGGCTGCGGTCGCCAGCGCTTTTCCGGCATGTCCGCGCTTCGCCATTTCGTGGCCATCCAGCGTCGTAACAATGGAAGAGGCCTCTCCTGGTAAATTGATCAGAATGGCTGTCGTCGAGCCGCCATATTGTGCGCCATAGAAAATTCCAGCCAGCATGATCATCGAGGACACGGGATCAAGCCCGAAGGTGAAGGGCAGCAATACAGCGATGGCCACCAGTGGCCCAAGGCCGGGAAGCACGCCGATAAGCGTTCCCAGCAAGACGCCAAAAAAGGAGAAGAGCAAATTCTGGCCTGTTAAGACGGTGCTGAAACCGAGGCTAAGATTGTTGATCAGCTCCATGCCATGCCCCTCAAAATGACCAGAGGGCGACAGGCAGATTCAAGGCGCCGATGAACAAAAGCGCACTGAAAAAGGCAAGGCCGGCAGCTGCCAATATGCGATGAACCCAGCCATAATTGGCTCGGGCAAAGCTGGCAACAATGGCAGTCATAAACACTGTCGGCACCAGACCAAAGCGCTCAATGCACACTGCAAAAACGATGACTGCGCAGGTGATCAACAAGAAGGGTCGGATCGCAACTGCCGAAATCGGATCAGCTTCACGCAGCAAAACCCCAAGCGCCACTGCAATGCCAATCAGAATAAGAAGCGTGGACAGGATAATTGGAAAAAAGCCGGGGCCAGGCTCTGCAGTGGACCCAAATTCAAAGCTGGATGTCAGGACCAGACCCAAGATGCCAGCCAGGGCGAACAGCAAACCCGATCCAAAATCCTTGTCGGTCAATAACTTCACCGCGAGCCCCCAGTGTTGGTGAAAGTCAGGGTCTGCAATCAATCTCCCAATTGAGTCCAGACCGTAGCAAAGGCCTGCAACCAAATGCAGGCCTTTGCACCATAATACAGCTTGGTTACTTGGAAAGAATACCTTTCCAGTTCGCAAGCTCAGCATCAATCACGCTGGCAAATTCTTCAGGCGTGCCAGCAATCAGTTCCAGCCCGGCTTTCGCAAGTGCCTGTTGGAAAGCCTCAGTTTTTGTCTGGCGAACGACTTCCGCATTCAGCTTGGCAATGATGTCCGATGGAACACCCGATGGTGTAATAAAGCCGAACCAGGATTTGAATTCATATCCGGGAACGCCAAGTTCCGCGATTGGTTTCAACTCCGGCGCGCCAGGGTTGGGTGTCAGACCGGTGATGCCCAATGCGGTCAGCTTACCATCACGGACAAATTGCATGCCCTGTGCAGCAGACACAAATACGGTGGAAACCCGACCTGCGACAACATCCAGAACGCCAAGATTGAGCTTCTTGTAAGGAACGGCTTTCATGCTCACGCCGGTTTTGGTCTGGAACAACTCCGATGCCAGATTGGCAGCACTGCCAAGGCCCGCGGTTGCAAATGTCACCTTGTCGGGATTGGCTTTGGCATAATCGATGAATTCCTGAACACTCGAGATGCCAAGGTCATTGTTCACATAATGCACCATGGATGCACCCGCGACCCGGATCACCGGATCAAAATCCGCCTGCACATCATATTTGATCTTGTAGAGATAAGGGTGCGTGGTGAGGTTCGCTGGAACAAAGCCAAGCGTGTAGCCATCAGCCTCTGCTTCTGCAATCTTGGCAGCTCCGATAGAGCCGCCAGCACCGCCAATATTCTTGACAATGACCTGCTGGCCCCAATTTTCCGTCATGCCATCACCAACAAGGCGCGCCAGAATATCAACCAGGCTTCCAGGACCTGTTGGCACAATAATGTTGATGGGCTTTTCCGGATAGGATTGAGCCGCTGCAGGCGTTTGCATGGCTGTCAGTGACAAACCAACCGCGCCAATGGCCAACCCACCAAATTTCAGGCCACCAAATGTCAGAGCACCAAAAGCGCGTCTGCTCAGTTTCAAAAATGTCATGGCAATTTCCTCCCGTTATACCAATTATCTGTTCTGTTCTAGAAATATGTAAGTGTCTCGATTCCTTTGCCCGCGGCCACGCAGGCCACTGCCTTCTGGCTGGCCAGATGGACACGCGTAAACAGGCCGCAATCATGATTTGATATCAGCGTGTGCTCACCATCTGGATCAAAGGCAATGCCTTGTGGACCCTTGGCGATTGGCAGCAGGACGTGATCTTCCGGGTCCTGCGCGTCATGGATATGCATAACGCCTGAGACGTAATTTGTGCTCACCAGGTATTTGCCATCAGGTGAGAAACGCAACCGGATCAACCGGCTTGTCTTGGGGCTGCTGAGGACAGCGCCCTTCAATGCAATCACCCGAATGATCTTGTTGGTGGCAATGTCGATTTCCAGCAGATCCTGCTTGCTGTTTTCCGCCGCATAAAGCCGTTCGCCGCCGGGTGAAATCGCGATGCCCTCGGTCCCCTTTGGCACCTGAATTTCCGCCACGACCTGTCTTGATGCGATATCAAAAACCAGAATATTGCCAAGCTTGCATGAGACATAAATGCGTTTGCCATCCGGCGTCACTTCAATGAAGGGCGCACGCTTTCCAGCCGCGCCTATGATGCAGGTTTCAGCCAGTTCCATAGTTCCGGTATCAACCCGACCCAGTTCACCGGTTTCTTCAAAGATGACCCAAAGATCACCATTTGCATCAAAGCGCATGGCGTGTGGCCCTTTGAATTTTGATGTGTGTATGCGGCGAACAACAGTTTGGGCTTCCAGATCGACCAGACTGATATGCGCTCCGGATTCGACGAAGTTCCCGGCAAAAAATTTGCCCAGTTCAGAGACGAAGGCAAATTTATGATCTGGCGTGACAGCCAGTTCATGGTGGTTTTTCTGGGGAATGACTTTTTGTGTTTCAAGGCTGATGGGGTCAAAAAACAAAATGGCATCGCCAACCTTATCGATGCCGATAAGACCGTTACGCCCGGTTGGATTGTTCACCGCCTCAAGGTTCGAAACGCCAGACGAGCCTTCCCTTGACGAGCTACCCTGTGACGAGCTGCCCTGTTGTGTTGCGATTGCCATGTTTCCTCACCTGCCGAACTCCCCATCCGGCTAAATTTCTCTTGCAGCTTGGCAATTGCTTTATTCCATTTCAAATATATAATTGTCATATTATATTCTATATTGGACTATTAACATGCGATTTTCACTGAATCAGATTCAGGCTATTGTCGAGATAAGCAGGCACGGGTTTCATGTGTCGAAGGCTGCAAAAAAGCTGAATACATCCCAGTCCGTGATCAGCAAGCATCTGAAATCACTGGAAGATACGCTCACTCGCAAAATCTTCAATCGAACCGGAAAACGCCTGTCTGGTCTAACGCCCGAGGGCGAAAAAATTCTGTACCATGCAGAGCGTGTTCTGCAGGACATCGGCAGCATTGAAAAAATCGGACTGGAAGCCAGTACGCTGGAACGCGAAACACTGTCGCTGGCAACAACACCAACCCTGGCACATTATCTGCTCACGCCAACGGTAAAGAAATTCACGCTCAAACACCCGAACGTGCATCTGCGCATGCAGGTGGAGGAATCGGACAAGGCGGTCGAAGCTGTGCGCCTTGGGCAATGCGACTTTGCGATTGCACCAATAGGCTCGGAACCACGCGGAAATCTTGCAACGGATATCCTGCTGGAATGGACGCGCTTGCTGATAGGGACTGCAGATTGCTCTTTATTCAGTGCCAAGGAGATTTCGCTTGAGATGATCTCAACTGAGCCGATTATCGCGTTTGAAACGCCAACAGTCTCCCTGCGTGAAACCTTCGACAGACATGGCCTCAGCCCGAATTATGCGTTGACCACCAGCAATCCCGATGTGATGAAAACCTATGCCGCCAACGGGCTTGGTGTCGCCATTGTCGCCACCCCGACATTTGACGCAGAACGGGACAGGCCGCTGGTTGCCCGTGATGTCTCTCATCTGTTTCCCAACGTTAAAATTGCCTCCGTTCATCGGGTCGATGATTACAGTACATTGGCCCGCAGAACGTTCCTGGACTATCTGAAATCCAGTCTGGCTCAGTCTTGATCCGGTAAATCTTTCAATGGTGGTTGGTCCGGCGAAAGGTCGGCTTTGAGCCAAACCATTCGATCCAGGAACCACAATTTCGCGCCAATGGATGTTATCAACCCGGCAAGGGTCAAGCCTATATCGAACGACCAGACGCCTGCCACAAGAAGAATGCATCCTGCGGCGTTGATGATGTTCAAGGTCAATGTCGCTCGTGCGTGATGGTCTGGGATGGGCTCACGTTTTCTTGCCAACCAGATGCGTTCGCCCATGATGCCCTGTGACATCCAGTTATCGGTCGATTGCGGTGGACCGAAAAGCCGTGGGTTTAACCAGGTCCAGATCAGGACAAGCAGGACAGGGACAAGCGATCCCCAGCCAAGCCAAACGCGGCTCCAGATTGCCAGCACCAGAAGTGGCAAGATTGTGATGCGGGACCAGCCACTCCATGGGTTCATATGACGTTGCCAGGCTTCGTCATTCATCCCCATGACCCGTTCAGAAATTTTTCCGATATCCATACCGTTCCATCTCCTTGATGCCTGGCCCAAGTTTCAGCCGTGTAGTCTTCGGTGTACTGGCTGTCTATCTTAACTGATCAAAGGCAAATTCAGACTTTGGTCCAAAACAGTCAGGCTCATTTGGCTTACGCGTCCGCTAATTAGCCCCAGGCAAATCGCTGCGACAAGAACCAGCACGGTAGCTGCAATATTTGCACATACTCTGGCCATTACATTCAGGATACGGAAGGTTCTCATTCTATCGCTCCTTTGAAAATGCATGCGTGTGGACGGTAAGGTTTTCTTCGGTTGTCAGCCCAAAGTGACGTGCCTTGAGCAGTGAAGTGAGTACCCATTCCGCAATCGCATGTACTGCGTCAAACCGGTGGGCTCGTTGGGCAAGAATGGGGCCAATTGTTGTCGTGTGGAGGGAGTTTATCATTGTATTTTCCATTTGGCAGAACGGCAGCTTTTCAATCCGGGTTTGACCGGATGGGGCAGCTGGTGGTGCATGTGTGAGTGAACAGTTCAGCCTTTTACAGACCGTTGGTCGGTATTTATAAACCGACCGTCGGTTTGTCAATGGTCTATTTGGAAATTCCGGATTTTTCGAATTAATTTTCAGGTTCCGGTGGTAGCGAAAGAATAGTTTGCACCATCTCTGGCCAACCAAAGTCCGCAGTGCCAGAGGGCAGGCCCAATACGGAATCTATCGCAAGAAACTGTTGTTTTAAAACGGCCTGCAAATGATTTGCCGCTTTTTCTGCACTGTCCGTATGGCGTGCACGGTAGGTATCGGTGAGGGCCGCATGGTACCAACGTCCAAGATATATGATCAGGCTTGCCGCTGCGTCTGCATCTGAGACAGCAAGTGATCCGTCTTTCTGGCCTTCTCGAATAATATCCGCAAACATGGGTGCAGTTACATCATGGATCATCCGATTGAGACGATGCGACAATCCAAGGTTCTTGTCCTGGTTCATGACGCCAATCATTTCCAACTGAGCAGCAAAATTGGCTTCTTTGAAGAACGCGCCTTCCAGCGAAAGAATTGTCAACATTCGGTCTTTTGGCGACATTGATTCATCTTGCACGATTGCGGCAATGGCGACTGTGATCTGGGCCGTCAAATTTTCCAAGACCGCGAACAGCAATTCGTCTTTTGACTTGAAATGGTGGTAAAATCCGCCTTTTGAAATTCCTGCGACTTCCAGAATGTCCGTCATCGACGTTTCTTCAAAACCTTTTGAAAAGAACAGTTCTTGCGCGCAATCCACAAGTTGTCTGCGACGTTCTTTCGGTTTCATATTTGTACGTTTTTCGGATTTCATGAACTTTCCCTCTTTACAAACCGTCGGTCGGTTTCTAAATACAGACCATCAGTCGGTTAAATAATTCACTAATCGCCGAAAGACAACAGGCAATCTCATTTTGCCTCGCAAGATCATGTTTTTTACAGGGAGAAGCACAACCCTGTGTCACAGGGAAACCAACATGGATCCAGAGCAAAAGTGAGATGCCTTCAGTTCTGTCCTTCGGTTCATTTTAAGGAAGAGTTCAATGTTGGATACACAAACATCGCCCGCAACCCGCTACCAGAATGCCAAATCCATGAATGCTATTGCCATGGATGAGTTTCCCGAAATTGGCAAAGTGGTTGAAAAATTGCGCAAGATTGAAACCATGGTGCCGCGGCCCAGACCAGATGAAGTGGCCATTGAGTTGAAGGCTTCATCAATGCATGTCGATGAAATCTATGCTGCGCAAGGAACAAGCCTGGGCCGGTTTTTTGGTCCCAAAATAGTCTCTGAAGAAAAACCCTACATTATGGGTTCCTCAGTATCAGGAACCATTGTGGGAACCGGAGAAAAAATCACCAAATTTGCAATTGGTGACGATGTCATTGTTATCCCGCATGAAACCGGTGAAATCGGATCATGGGCAACCTATCGCTGCGTCGCAGAAGATATGGTGATGGCAAAACCAGACGTCTTGAATCATACACAAGCAGCTGCCGTGACAATGGCTTCATGTGTAGCCTGGGGCGCGATTGAATTTGGTTCAGTAAGACCTGGTGATCGCTGCCTTGTCGTAGGTGCATCTGGTGCAATCGGTATCCTGATGGTTCAGATTCTCAAATCACTTGGCGCTCATGTAACGGGAATTTGCAGCGGGAAAAATGCCGGGTTTGTTCGGTCAAAGGGCGCAGACAGCGTCATAGACTACACCACTCAGAATTTTGGAGACTTGCCGAGCCGAAGCTTTGACAGGGTTTTTGATGTCGTTGGCGGGCGCCGTATTGAGCAAAACGCATTCAATGTTTTAACGCCTTCAGGACGGTTTGTTACAGTCGTGGGGCCAGTATGTCATGTTGGGGAACGTAGGCTTTCCTGGATTGAATTTCTGCGCATTGTTGGTCATGTCGTCAGGCGATATTGCGCGACCCTGTTTGGCGGGCCCCGGTACATTTTTAGTGCGAAGCTGCCGCGCTCCGCGATCCATGGCGCTATGGAACACATTGTGAAGCATGACATCACCATGCCGATTGAACGGGAGATCGGATTTGATCTTGAGCAGATCAAGGAAGCAGTTGTTTTGCTGACATCTCATCGAACCAAGGGCCGGATTGTCATCAACTTTGAAAAAGGCCAGGCTTGAAAAAAACAGGGCGATGCTGATCCCATTATTGGAAAAAGCATCGCCCATATTCAAAAATCAGGCCAGATCAAACCGGTCTGCGTTCATTACTTTCACCCAGGCCGCGACGAAATTTTCCACAAAGGTCTCTTTCGTATCGTCCTGTGCATAGACTTCTGCCAAAGCACGCAATTGGGAATTCGAACCGAACACCAGATCAACGCGAGTGGCTGTCCATTTCAGGTCTCCGGATGTGCGGTCGCGGCCCTCAAATGCTTTGTCCGACCCGTCTTTGCCGCTCCATACGGTGCCCATATCAAGCAGATTGACGAAGAAATCATTGGTCAAAGTTTCAGGAGTATCGGTGAACACACCCTGCTGCGACTGCCCGAAATTGGCGTTGAGGGCACGCATGCCACCAACCAGAACCGTCATTTCAGGTGCTGTCAGTGTCAGCAATTGTGCACGGTCAATAAGCAGCTCTTCAGCTGAGACCGAGTAGTCCATCTTCAGGTAGTTACGGAAACCATCAGCAGTTGGCTCCAGCATATCAACGGATTCCACATCAGTTTGCTCTTGTGAGGCATCGCCGCGCCCCGCTGCAAATGGAACCACAATGTCATGGCCTGCATTGGCTGCCGCTTTTTCAATTGCTGCAGAGCCTGCAAGCACAATCAGATCAGCTAGCGAAACCTGCTTGCCGTTTGACTGGCCATTGTTGAAGTCGGCCTGAATGCTCTCCAGAACACCAATGACTTTTGCCAATTGGTCCGGCTGATTCACTTCCCAATCTTTCTGTGGGGCCAGACGAATGCGCGCACCATTTGCGCCACCGCGTCGGTCGGACCCACGGAATGTCGCGGCAGATGCCCAGGCTGTGGACACAAGTTCAGAGATGGAAAGCCCTGAGGCCAGGATTTTTCCCTTCAGTGCAGCAACGTCCGCGTCATCAACCAATGCATGGGTGACTTCTGGAATCGGGTCCTGCCAGATCAGTTCCTCATCAGGAACAAGTGACCCCAGATACAGATCACGTGGACCCATATCGCGGTGTGTCAGCTTGTACCAGGCGCGTGCAAACGCATCGGCAAATACATCCGGGTTTTCATGGAAACGCTTCGAGATTTTCGCGTAGATCGGATCCTCTTTCAAGGCAAGATCCGACGTGAACATCACCGGTGCATGTGATCTGGAAGGATCATGGGCATCAGGCACGGTGCCGGCTGCAGACGCGTCTTTTGGTGTCCACTGAATGGCACCTGCCGGGCTTTTGGTCTGCTCCCAGTCGAAGCCAAACAGATTTTCGAAGTAGTTGTTGTCCCACGAGATCGGATCTGTGGTCCAGGCACCTTCAAGCCCGCTGCCGGTGGCATGAACACCAACGCCGCTTTCAAAACCATTTTTCCAGCCAAGGCCCTGATCTTCAATAGCGCCGCCTTCTGGATCGACACCCACCAGCGCAGCATCGCCCGCACCGTGTGCCTTGCCGAATGTGTGACCACCGGCGATCAAAGCCACGGTCTCTTCGTCATTCATCGCCATGCGGCCGAATGTATCGCGAATATCAAAGGCTGACGCCAGAGGATCAGGCGTGCCATTCGGGCCTTCAGGATTAACGTAAATCAGGCCCATCTGTACGGCAGCAAGCGGGTTTTCCAACTCACGATCACCTGTGTAGCGCTTGTCATCGAGCCACACATCTTCATGGCCCCAATAGATATCCTCTTCCGGTTCCCAGATGTCCTCACGGCCACCGGCAAATCCGAATGTTTTGAAGTTCATGGAATCCAGGGCGCAATTGCCGGCCAGAATCATCAGATCGGCCCATGAAATCTTGTTGCCGTATTTCTGCTTGATCGGCCAAAGTAGCCTGCGCGCCTTGTCCAGATTCACATTGTCCGGCCAGCTGTTCAGCGGAGCAAACCGTTGTGAGCCAGACGTCGCGCCACCGCGACCATCTGCGGTTCTGTAAGTTCCCGCACTATGCCAGGCCATACGAACGAAGAATGGTCCGTAATGGCCGTAATCAGCAGGCCACCATTCCTGGGAATCTGTCATCAGCGCAACTAGGTCTTTCCGCAGCGCATCCAGATCAAGCTTCTTGAATTCCTCGGCATAGTTGAAGTCTGGAGCCATAGGATCGGACAATGAAGAATTCTGGTGAAGCATCTTCAGGTTCAACTGGTTTGGCCACCAGTCTTTGTTTGATTTGGCACCGCTGATGGTGCGCCTGTGGCCTGCACCCATCACCGGGCATTTGCCCGCATTGTCTGCTGCATCTATGTCCATTTCAGTCTCCTATTATTGCTGGGTTGCTTGATTGGCTCCTGAGTGAACTTTCCCTTGAGCTTAAGCCTTGTGGAAACTTCATCATCAGGTGGCTGCAAAATCGAACAGCCTTCCCTTGCTGCGCACACTCTAGCAAATTCCACTCATTAGTTTAAGTTGAATATTCTGATCGCAGGGATAAGTAAAGCTTATGACAAATATCACATTCAAGCAGCTTCGCTATTTTGAGTCATTGGCCCGCCACACCCATTTTGGTCGCGCAGCTGACGCCTGTGCAATCTCTCAGCCAGCATTGTCTATGCAGATCAAAGAGTTGGAGGATGAGCTGGGAACAACCCTCATAGAGCGCGGCGCGCGGCAAATCCGGCTGACAAATTTCGGAGAAGCCTTCGCTTTGCGGGTCCGGGATATATTGCGTTCGGTCGATGAATTGGGCGAATTGGCCCGCGCGTCTCAGGATGGGCTGGTTGGCCGATTGCGAATCGGAATCATCCCCACCATTGCGCCCTATTTACTGCCGACAATCATTGGCAAGCTGAACCATGCTTATAAAGACCTCGACATTCATGTGCGCGAGACCCTGACGCCCAAATTGATTCAGGAATTGTCCGATGGCCGCATAGACACGGCCATAGTTGCGTTGCCTGTATCGGAGCCATCTTTCACGGAAGTCGCTTTGTTTGAGGAAAACTTCATGCTGGTTCGTTCCAGTAAAGACTCGAACAAGCCGGTGCCGGAAAGTGAATTGCTGCATGAAATGCGACTGCTGCTTCTGGAGGAGGGCCACTGCTTTCGCGATCAGGCTCTTTCCTTCTGCGGTGTGCCGTCGGCCCGTCCGTGGGAGGGGCTTGATGGCAGTTCTCTCTCAACTCTGGTTCAGATGGTGGGTGTTGGCCTTGGCGTTACTCTGCTTCCAGAAATGGCAGTGGCAGTGGAAACGCGCTCGGCCTCTGTTTCTGTTGCAAGCTTTAAGGAGCCGCAACCGTCACGAACCATCGGCATGATCTGGCGCAAAACCAGCCCGCTGGCGGCACAATTGTTGCGCTTGTCCGAACTGATACGTCAATCTGCGCTCGCTCTGCGGAACGAGCATGAGCAGGCTTCGCGGATCTGAATATATATGCAATCGGATTATCCTCAGGTTCTGCCTGCAACCTGTTGGCTATGCCAAAAGGTAGAAAAACCGATGCCGGTGAAGGCATGCATCCGCGGGTTTCCTGCAAGGCAGGGCGTCAAATGCCCGCGAAATGGCGATTCGAACAGCCTCCAAACCGCCCAACTCCGCACAAAGCATTATAACCCTACGTTATAGTCGCGTGAGTCATTACTATTGGACCAAAACAGCATTTCACGGCCACTTTCAGTTGTGCCGCAGATTTGCACGCCGGTTGGAGGTAGCCAGCAGTTTGAGACGACACTGGAAAGCCGGTGCCAAAGGCTGACTGGCTTGGCTTTGTGCAGGGCATTGGCGCCTGTGCGGCCCCGGTTTTGAGCGCTCGTCACAAGAGTTTTCAGCAACGGCAGTGGGATAAGCGATCCGCATATTGTTTTGGATGGACCAATATTGGGACCCATCGTGAAAGGGAGTGAAATGCCAGAGGCGTATAATATTAAAGAGGTCGGTTACGTTGATTGTGTCGGTGGAGGACAGGTCGTCGTTGTGGATGGGATTGCTTATATCGGCCACGTGAACGCCCCTGATGGTACGTCCATTATTGATGTAAGAGACCCGAAAAACGCAAAAGAGCTCGCCTCAATCGGCATGGCGCCAGCGACCCATTCTCACAAAGTGCGCGTGGCGAACAATCTTATGATTGTGAACCACGAATTGAATGACGCCGACAATTCGCCCGTTCCCGATGATTTTGCCGGTGGCGTGGTGATCTATGACGTCTCTACCCCCGCCAGACCACGTGAAATTTCGCGTTGGACGACAGCAGGCAAGGGCGTTCACCGCTATGATTTTGATGGGCGCTACCTCTACATGTCACCGACCGTTGAAGGCTATGTGGGCAACATCGTCATGATTCTGGATCTCATTGATCCAGAAAAGCCGCAGGAAGTTGGTCGTTGGTGGATGCCCGGTCAATGGATTGCAGGTGGCGAAGAACCTAGCTGGGAAGGGACCGCCCACCGGTGCCATCATCCGCTGCGCCAGGGAAATCGCCTCTACACAAGTTACTGGAAGGGTGGTTTTGTCATTCTCGACATTGCGGATATGTCAAACCCGACGCGTGTATCCGGTATGGATTGGGCGCCACCATTTGCCTGTCCCACGCACACAGCATTGCCAATTCCATATGAGATAAATGGTCGCCAGTATCTGCTGGTTGCCGATGAAGATGTGATGCGGGAAGCGCATGAACCGGCTGCCTTCATGTGGATGATCGATATCACCGATGAAACCAATCCGGTTCCCATTTCCAGCTATCAGGTGGAAGGCCTCGCGGGCAAGGAAGTGCCCATGTGCACAGGGCTTCATCAGCCGTCGGAAAAATTCTTTGGCACTGAAATACCCATGGCCTGGTTTTCAAACGGGCTGCGCGTAATCGATATCAAGAACCCACAAGCCCCGGTTGAAGTCGCAAGCTACGTTCCCGACGTGCCGCCCGGTTCCAAACGGGTGTCGAGCAATGATGTGACGGTCGATGACAATGGACTGATCTACCTGCTCGACCGCCATCGCGGCATGCACATTTTGGAACGAACCTGATTGGCATTGAACGATCAGACAGTCGGCAAAACGGATTGTTGGCAGCTTTTCGAATACTGACGGAAGACCTACGAAACACCATAGGGAGGAAGACCATGAATAGAATTTCAAAGAGCCTTGCAAGCGTATTGATTGCATCCGCGACGTTGGTGACATCGTCACTGATTGCGCAGGCCGCAGATAAGGTGCGCGTGCTGAAAGCCGTGCCGCATGCGTTTCAACTATCGATCGTCGATGTTGGCGTCGAGAAAGGCATCTTCGCAAAATATGATCTTGAACTGGAGATTGCAGGAGCCGGTGGTGGCGCCAAACTTCAGCAGGCCCTGGCTGCTAACGCCGCTGATATCGGAATTGGTACAGGTCCCGAATTGGGCTTCATTGCGCGCGGTGCGCCTCAAATTGCAATTGCTGCCACACACGGCGCACCAATGAACCTTGGTATTGTGGTCACCGAGGATTCGCCTCTTTTTGATGCCAGCAAGACGGTCGATGATCTCAAGGGAATGAAGGTTGGTATCGCCAATCCTTCATCGTTGACCTACTTCCTGACCCGTACAATTTCATTGGCGCAGGGCTGGGGTCCGGACGGTATTGTGACTGTGCCACTTGGCGGTGTGCCGGCGCAAATGGCCGCGATGAAAACCAAAAATATCGACGGCTTCATGAACTCGGTTGATATTGGCAATAATCTGCAAAATCGTGGGACAGGCCGCACGCTGGTAGCTGCAGGCGATTATCTGCCGAAATTCCATACGCATCTTATTTTTGCGACCAATAAATTCCGCGAAGAAAACCCAGAAACTGTTCGCCGTTTTCTCGCAGCATTTTACGAAACAGTTGCGTTGGTCAAGGCCGACAAACAGGCGTGGATTTCCGTTGCTGAACCCATCACCAATCTGCCGCCAGCGGTTCTTGAAATGGGTTACGACAGGCAGATCGGCATGTTGTCCGACGATGGCCGCTTCGATGCTGAAGCTCTTGATGTGATTGCAGAAGGTCTGCTTGTCACCAAAATCCTGGATGAAAAACCAGACATGTCAAAGCTGTATACCGAAGAATATCTTCCAGCAAAGTGATCTGCCGACAGCTGGATCGTGACTGATAGTAATAAGGGAGTTGGCAGCATCTGGTCTGCTTGATTTATGATGGTGAATACAAACGGACCCACACCTGAAATTGCCAATTCCCAACCGCCAAATTCAGATGTTGAACTTGCCATAGAGGCCAGAAATATCACGCAGATTTTCGGCACGCCTGGCGATGAAACCAGCGTGGTTGCATTGGACAATGTGTCGATTGAAGCAAGACGGGGTGAGCTTCTTTGCCTCATCGGTCCCAGCGGTTGCGGCAAGAGCACATTGCTGAACCTTATGGGCGGCTTGGCAACCCAATCATCCGGCGAGTTGCTGGTAAATGACAGGCCGCTATCTGGACCAAGACCGGGCGAAGTCGCGTTTGTTTTTCAGGAGAGTGCACTCTTTCCCTGGAACACCATCATCGAGAACATTGAAGTTGGACTGGAGTTCCGCGGTGTTCCAAAAGAAGAGCGGGGGACCCGCGCACGCGAAGCGATAGAGGCCGTTGGCCTTGGCTCCTTCGGCAACCATTATCCGGGACAGATTTCAGGCGGCATGAAGCAGCGTGCACAACTGGCACGTGCCCTCAGCCTGCAAACCGACATCATTCTGATGGACGAGCCGTTTGGGGCGCTTGATGAGCAGACCCGAATGGTGCTCGGCGAAGATCTGTCGATCATGCTGTCACGAACCGAAAAGACAATTGTGTTTGTAACCCACAGTCTGGTCGAAGCGGTTTTTCTGGCTGACCGGGTCGCGATCATGACCTCATTGCCCGGAACCATCAAAGAAATCATCGAGATTGACGAGCCTCATCCGCGCAATCCGGATTTCATCACCTCGGACAAATTCAACAAATTGCGCAATCATCTTTATTCCATGCTGCACGATGAAATCCGCAAAGCGGTGGAACGGGAAAGCAAGCTCTCTCAGAAACCTGGGGGCAGGTGATCATGGACAACCGGGGCCTTGTAAGGCTGTTCCAAGTTACTTTTTTCGCAGCCATTTTCGGGCTTTGGTATGGCGTCACATCCACCGGCTATGTCAGCAGTATTTTTCTGCCTGAATTGCCGGTTTTGGCACGTGCATTTGTCAAGTTGATCATATCGGGAGACTGGATCTCACCACTTCAGATTACACTCTATGAAGTCGTTTGCGCCTATGCGATTTCCATCACCGCTGGCACATTTATCGGGTTTCTCGTCAGCCGGTCGAAATTTTCAACCCGCGTATTCGAACCACTTTTCTCCTCAATTTTCGCGATCCCACTGATTATTTTCTATCCACTGGCCATGTTGTTTTTCGGACTGGGCGTGGGATCGAAAATCGCGCTTGGTGCAACCGTGAGCTTCTTTCCGATTGTGCTGAACACGATCAGCGGATTCAGCAATGTGAACCCGGTTTACACACGCGCGGCCAGTTCTATGGGCGCGTCTGGTTTTTTGCTTTTCAAGCGTGTGCTCCTGCCGGCTGCCCTTCCGGTTATCCTGACCGGTCTGCGGATCGGTTTCGTCTTGTGTTTCCTGTCCATCATAGGCGGTGAAACGCTCGGCTCACTGAACGGTCTGGGCCACAAAATCGTATTTTACGCTGAATCGATGAACACGGCGGGAATGTTCACTTACATTATTTTCGTGATCATCATCGCCTTCATATTGAACACTTTGGTGCTGCGCCTTGAACGAAAAGGGGCGCACTACCGATGAGCCAGATATCGCCAGCTTCCAGCGCGGCCAACATGCCCGCACTGTTCCGGTCCCCCCTTGTGGCACGCCTGGGCGTCATATTTATATTCATCCTGATCTGGGAATTCGGTGCGCGCCTTTATGACGACCAGGATTTCCTGGCCACAGCCACCCAGACGGCCGCATCACTGATCCCATTGATACAGGATCCAAAAGTCCTTTCCGCGCTTGGTTACATGATCGTCGCGCTGATTTCCGGGTTCTCGATGGCGCTGTTATCAGGCGGCATTTTGGGGATGCTGATCGGCGTCAACAAATTGTCTTACCGCACCTTCTTTCCGATCATTGTTTTGATCTATGCAATTCCGCAGGTCACGCTTCTGCCGCTGTTTATCCTGACCTTTGGCATCGGAACCGCCGTTAAGATTGTCTACGGTTTCACACATGGGTTTTTTCCGATCATTGTCTGCGTGATTGCAGGCACGCAGAACATCAATCCTGTCCTGATGACGGCTGCCCGCTCAATGGGTGCGTCCAGGGGGCAGATCTTTCGGCGCATCGTATTTCCCTTTGTCATCCCAAGTTTGTTCACCGGCATGCGCCTTGGCATGTCTGCGACACTCATAGGCGTTATTCTGGCCGAACTTTACGCCAGTCAGGGCGGTATTGGTTACTACACCCGGCACTATTCCGATTCCTTTGAGCCTCAAAACCTGTTTGCTCTGGTTATCCTGATTGCAGCTGCGGCGATTGTTTTGAATGAGATTTTGCGCAAAGCGGAAACCCATTTTTCCAGATGGCGACAATAGTGTTTTCGACGCTGGCTCCGCATGGGCACAGCACCCTGTTTTGAACCCGGTGATCGCTGTCGTCCATGCGTACATCTTCGCAGATAAGTACGTTAATCCGCCGGGTAGATTTTTCAATATTATGCCGGATTACAAGCTAGTTATCTGAAATAATTGAATAAAATATAGAGTTCAAGATTTGCTCTAAGCCTTCAAGAAAGCATCGCACGCGCTAAAGAAACAATTTACGGTTTTCCGTAGAACAGCAATAGGGGAGGCGAAATGGATCGGGTTACTGACTTAAATCAGGGTCGTCAAAGCCTGCTTGCTTTGCGGGGTTCCCAAGACATGCTCAGGGCATTCGCGCTTGTTCGCGAAGGGCGGTTGTTCGATCTGGAACGTGTTCGTTACTCCCATATGCCGGCACAGGGGCCAGCCCATGTGCCGTTGCAAGTTACGGCCTATCGCACACCCAGAGGCATTCAGGTTCAGGATGACCAGAAATGGATGGGCGAGAATAATGTCAACTTCAATTGGATGAGCGAAGTCATCAATAGCAGCGCTCATTGCGGTGCTCATATTGACTCGCTCGCCCATGCAACAGCCGGCCCGGATAATCACTGGTTTGGCGGCAGCACTGCAGACAAGGATCTGGGAGATTTTGGCCCGCTCACACATGATGCATCGCAAATTCCGCCTGTTATCACCAAAGGTATCCTGATTGATATTCCGGCCCTGAAGGGCGTTGACGCTTTGCCAGCCCATGCAGCGATCACGGCAGATGATGTGAAGGCGGCTTTGGCGCGCCAGAACACCACGCTGCAACCTGGTGATATTGCGCTCATTCGGACAGGACAGCTGGACGGCTGGCCCAATGAAAAATTCATCGCTGATCACGAATTATCCGGCATCGATCATGATGCCGCTGTCTACCTGGCAGACCAGGGTGTGGTGGCAATTGGCAGCGATGGTCCCTGTGTCGAAAATCTGCCCTCCTCGACGGAAGGCAACCCGCACCCGGTGCATATTGAATTGCTGATAGAGCGCGGGATTTTCATCCTGGAAATGGTTGATACCACCGAGCTTGCCCGAAAAGGCATTTATGAATTCTGCTTCATCGCACTGCCGCTGAAGATCAAGGGCGCGACCGCCTCCATGATCAGACCCGTAGCGATTGTGTAGTCGCTATGAGCCAGAACACACTCACGATTGCTGCATCAACCGGGGCTTTGGTGCCCGCGCCCGGGCAGGGCCTACGCCCTGAAGAGATGACCGACGCGGTGATCGAAGAAGGTCTTCAATCGCTTGTCATTGCGGGTTTCAGCGCTGTTGAATTGAGCGATATCTGGCTGGACTCCCGAACAATGCCTCTCTCCCTGGCTGAGAAACTGGCACGCATGGTGGCGGATTCTGGGCTGTCGATCATCGGTTTGAGTACACTGGGTTTGAAAGATGCAAACCACGCGCTCGATATCGCACAGGAATTGGGTGCCCAGACCTTCTGTATCGGTCTGCACAAGCCGCCAAGTGCAGGGCGGGAAAACGTTTCCTTTTGGGCGAACCCGCCAGCAATTGCGCCAGCCGCTGATGCTGATTTTGAAGCTCTGGCGGCATCCTTGCAGACACTTTGCAAACGGGCCGGGAATGCGGGCATCCGGGTTGTCATGGAAATGAATGAAAATGCGATCATCGATCGCTCTGCTCATGTTCTGCGGCTTCTTGATATGGTTGATGCTGGCAATCTGGGCGTCAATCCTGATCTTGGAAACCTGACCCGGGTCACCGTACCGATGATTGAGACCTGGTACGAAACGCTGAATGCCCTCGCGCCGCATACGGAATATTGGCACGTCAAAAACAATCTTCGGATGGAGCATCCTGACGGATTTATCGTCACGCATCCAAGCGCCATGGACGACGGTGTCATTGATTACCGGGTTGCTCTGCAAACCCTTCTGGCATGCGGATTTTCCGGGCCGATAGTTGTGGAATCCTATTGGGGAGACCGCATTGGCGGTCTGGAGCGCTCACGAATTTATCTTGAAAAACTGACGAACCAAATCAGTCAGATACGCCGCGCAAGCGGCGGCCAATAAGAGCGGGAAGCGCTGACAGACACTTATCAAAATCAACGAAATTAAAGTGTAGAGGAGCACAAAATGACACAATTCGCGATACAGGGACGTTTCAGAAAAATGACAATGGCAGCAGCCCTTCTGCTGTCCTCGAGCCTGGTAACATCTGCGGCCGTCGCCGCAACCTGCGGAGACATACCAACAATAGCGCCGCAAGATAGTGATGGTGTGTTGTCATCCGTAGCTGCATCTTATGCGCCAGCCTATAATGGATATTCTTCCCCTATTGGCGCCAGCCCCTGGGCCGATTTCAAATCCTCCAAGGATGGTGACTACACGATTGCTATCCTGTGGGGACCGCTGGACAATGACACTCAGGTGGCATTTGTTGAAACGGCCGAAGCAGAGCTTGGCAAATTTGAGTCCGTTGGTGAAGTTGTTGTGCGCACAGCCAGTGCCAATGATGCCGTGGCCCAACAGGTGCAGCAATTCAATGCGCTGATTGCCGAAAAAGTTGATGCCATCATCACACAACCATTGTCCAGTGAAGCGCTGGTTGCACCCATTGAAGCTGCAAAAGAAGCCGGAATTCCGACAATTGTCCTGCTCTCGCCAGTCTCATCCTTGAGCGCGATCAATGTCAGTGCCAACAACTTCATGGCCGGTGCAGATGTTACCTCAGGCCTTGTTAAAATCATGAACGGCACCGGCAATATGCTCACCGTTCATGCCATTCCCGGCATTCAACTCGACAAGGATGAATTTGCCGGTATGGACGCGGTTCTGTCGAACTGCCCTGATATCACAACGGTTGGTGACCTTACCGGCTTCTTCGCGCCGCCCGTCGCCAAGGGTGAAACGTTGAAGTTTCTGGCCACTCATGGCGGAACAAAAATCAGTGGCGTTTTCCAGGCTGGCGGCGGCATGGCTGGCGGTATCATCAGCGCCTTCAACGATGCGCAATTGCCCGTACCGCCTGTTGGCGAATTGGGGGCTTCAAAAGCGCATCTTGGATACTGGAACCAGAACCGCGAAACCTATGAGACGGTCGGTGCAGAACTGACGCAAGGCTCGTTGGCGCGCGCTTCTGCCAGTGTTGCGCTGCGTATTCTTCAAGGCCAGGGCCTTAAAATCAGCAGCATCGTCGATACGCTTCCGGTTATCACGGAGGCCGAGCTTGCTGATTGGGCTGATCCATCATGGGATCTGAACACGCCCGGCTCTGCACCAGGACCAGAAAGCAATCCTTTCCTGAGCGAGGCCTATCTTGATGGCCTGTTCAGCACGGGCAGCATGCCCAAATGACAATGAATGTTGCAGATGCGCGGTCTTCAGAACCGCGCATCTCTAAGACTGGCAAGACAGACAAACCCGAAAGTGACCGCGAAAGGCTCGTCCTGCGCGGGCAGGGTTTGGCAAAGTCCTTTGGCGCAACAAAAGCGCTAAGGGATTTCTCGTTTGATCTGCGCCCTGGCGAGGTTCACACCATTCAGGGTGAGAACGGCTCTGGCAAAAGCACGCTGGTCAAGGTTCTGGCAGGTGTGCACACGCCCGACGGCGGAACCATTGAAATTGACGGCCATTTGCTGAAACAAATGTCATCGCCTTTCCAGTCGTTGCAAAACGGAATTGGAACCGTCTTTCAGGAAGTGCTGGTTGTTGGACCGCAATCGGTTCTGCAAAATGTCTGGCTTGGGTCAGATGGTCTTTTCAAGGTGCGTTATGGACATGAAGAACGCGTTGAGAAAGCGACCGCAGTTCTAAATGATCTGCTGGGCCTGGTTCCCGATCTGGAAGCACCTGTTGAAACACTGTCGCTGAGCGACCGGCAGGCCTGCTCCATTGCCCGTGCGTTGTTGCGTGATTCCGCTGTATTGATCCTTGACGAGGCAACATCTGCTCTGGACGTCGCCACGCGGGACCGCCTGTTTGACATATTACGAACCCGCGCAGAGCGGGGCAAAAGTGTCCTTTTCATTTCACACCGGATGGATGAAGTCACAGAGATTTCAGATCGTGTCACCGTCATGCGTCTGGGAGAGACGGTGGGAACACTGAACCGCGCAGACGCAACCCCTGCGCGCCTTGTGCAATTGATGACCGGATCGGATGTTTCCTCCGAGCCACGAAATCGCGCTGCGACAAAATCAAAAGCACAACGTGTTTTGCTGGAAGCCCGGTCAATCGCCCTTCTTCCGGGTCGGCAACCCATCAACCTGACGGTTCAAGCCGGTGAAATGATTGGCCTTGCCGGACTGGAAGGGCATGGACAGGAAGCGTTGCTGCGCGCGCTGGGTGGTGGCTTGACGAGCAGTGGCGAAATCATGATGCACAATCAGGGTGAAGCTGCAGTCGTTCGCAATGAAGCGGAAGCCTCAAAATATGGCATCGCCTATGTGCCAAGAGAGCGCAAAACCGAAGCTCTATTCCTGCCATTGTCAGTGAGCCTCCCCCTTTGAAGTGGTCCGCCCCTATAGTTAGGAAAGCGGAGGACCAGAGATGGCCATTAAGAGACCGAAGCCCGAAGAGATTGTCGTGAAGTTACGGCAGGTTGAAGTTTTGATGGGG
>Ga0163216_100848_pt1 | contig 30134 bp, 28 predicted proteins | sample SynspAceP_FD_167610 | JGI IMG/M metagenome (GOLD analysis project Ga0163216, IMG submission 167610) | Saline lake microbial communities from Ace Lake in Antarctica - Synechococcus sp. Ace-P (Illumina Assembly) | ecosystem: Environmental > Aquatic > Non-marine Saline and Alkaline > Saline ...
CCTCGGCTGGAGAACGCCCGCCGAAGCAATGGCCGACGAAATCGAGGCCTTCAAACCAGGTGTTGCGCTTGCAACTTGAATCCAAGGTCTGTCCACTGCATAACGACAGTTATGCTGCACGTACGTGGTTCAATACAGCGCCCGAGAATCCGGCGCCTAACGACACTTACAGTCACGCGGTACGGCTGAGACCTGCGGCATGAAACCTGCGGGGGATGCATCAAGCCAGGGCTGCCAACCTATCCGGAAAAGCAGGGCAATGGCAGTTAAAATACGGATCAACACGGGCTGTTACTTGAGAATATCCTCAAGATCGGCCTCATGGTGGAGCGGTGCTTCCAGATCCAGCCGCTGCTCGATATGGCCGAGGTGGTGGATCATTTGCTGCTTGGCCTGTTCGATATCTCCTGCCTTGATGCTGTTTACAACGGCGTCATGTTCGTCAGGGCCACAGTCGGGCTGGGTGCGGGTCTGGTACATCGCGATGATCAACGAGGTGCGCGAGATCAGATCGCGCAGGACTTCGGCCAGATAGGCAGATCCCGCCAGCTCCCCGATCAGAAAATGAAAACCGCCCGACAGCCGGATTGTGGCAGTTGTGTCCCCGCGCACGCGGGCGTCGCGTTCTTTGACCACATGGGCGCGCAGCGTGGTGATATCTTCGGCGGTGCGGGTGGTGCACAAACGCTCGATCAGGCTGGTCTCGACCGCTTGGCGCGCAAAGAAAATATCGCGCGCCTGATCTATCGTCGGCTCGGCCACAAAGGCACCGCGGTTGGCCAGAATCGTGACCAGACCGTCATGCTCCAGCATGGCAAGCGCATGGCGCACGCGCGCACGCGAGATATCGAATATCTCGGCCAGCTTTTCTTCTTTTAAACGGGTGCCGGGGCGCAGTTTCCGCTCGGAAATTGCGGTCCAGATCTTGTCATAGATTGTGCCGTTTGTCGGGTTTTCGATCAGTGTCACGTTCAAGGCTGTCTCCTTTGGGGCCTTTGATACAGGATTTCAGCCGCTTGTGAAGTGGTCAACAAAAATCATCAACATTGTGAATAAAAATTGTAGACAATAATTTACTATCATGTCACCAATCAGGGGCCGACGCCAAAATCCCTCGCAGCCGCACGTCAAGATGCGGCGCAGGGCCACCCCTTTTTACCAACAGGAGATGACGATGAAACACCTTTTGATTGCCACCTGCACAAGTGCTTTGCTGATGGGCGCTGCCGCAGGCGCCGAAACCCTGCGCTATGCCACGTCGGGCGATATTTACGGGCTTGACCCGCATTCTGCCGCGTCCAGCTTTACCAACGCGTTCCACCATCACATTTACGAGCCGCTGGTCCGCTACAGCGGTGATCTGAAGATCGAGCCGGCCCTCGCCACCAGCTGGGAAACGCTGGAGCCCACACGCTTTCGCTACTATTTGCGCGAAGGCGTGACCTTTCACGACGGCTCGGCCTTTACCGCCGATGATGTCGTCGCTTCGCTGAACCGCGCGCGCCATCCGCTGTCGCCGCTGCGCGGGAACCTGCCGGGGGTCAAGGAAGTGGTGAAGATTGACGACTACACTGTCGACATCATCCGCGACACGCCCTCGCCGCTGCTGAACAACTTCCTGACCAACATGTACATCATGGATTCAGGCTGGATGGAGACCAACGGCGCGTCCGATCCGGTGGATGCAACCAAGGGCGAAGAGGGCTATGCCTCGTCGCACGCCAATGGCACCGGCCCGTTCAAAGTGGTCAGCCGCCGCCCCGATGCCGAAACCTTGCTGGAAGTGAACACGGCATGGTGGGACGAGCCGGTGCACAACCTGACGCGTATCGTGCACACGCCCATCGCATCGGACGCCACACGGGTCGCCGCCCTGCTGTCGGGCGAGGTTGACCTGATCGAGCCTGCACCCTTGCAGGATGCCAACCGGATCGAGGCAACACCCGGCGTACGGATGTTGCAGAACGCCGGTTTGCGCACCATCATGTTTGGCTTCCAGCGCGGTGAAAAGCTGCTGGGTGCGGCCGAGGGGCCAAACCCGCTGAACGATCTGCGGGTGCGTCAAGCCCTTGATATGGCGATCAATATGGAGGCTATCCGCGACCGGATCATGCGCGGCAAGTCGCGCAATGCAGGCACGCTGATAGCCCCCGAAGTCCCCGGTTTCAATGAAGCGCTGAACACCCGCGTGAGTTTTGACGAAGCGGGCGCCAAGGCACTGTTGACGGAGGCGGGATACCCCGACGGCTTCTCGATGAACCTCAGCTGCCCCAACGATGCTTACGTCAACGGCGAGGCGGTTTGTCAGGCGGTTGCCGCGATGTTCGCCAAGATCGGCGTTGATGCGCAGCTGTCCTCGCAGATCCGCTCGATCCATTTCGAGCGCGCGATGAAAGGCGAGACGGATATGTTCATGATGGGCTGGGCCACGCTGCCCATGCTGGACGGGTTCAGCGTGATCTCGGCCATGCTGCACACGGCAGACGGGTCGTTCGGCACGTGGAACTTTGGCGGCTATAACAACGCCCGCGTCGACGAGCTGACCAATCTGATCGACGTGGAGCTGAACGAGGAAGCCCGCCGTGCGATGATGGCAGAAGCCTTTGGCATCGCCAAAGACGAGGTCGCGTTTATCCCGCTGCACCAGCAACCGCTGAGCTGGGCCGCGCGTGACGGTGTCGAAGTGGTGCAGGCGCCTGACGATCTGCAACGCCTCTGGCTGGCCCGCGTAAACCCGTAAAACCGCCTCCGGCCGCCCCACCTCCGGGGCGGCCCAACCCTTCCCAGACCGGAGATTGCGATGATCAGCTTTCTGTTTCGCCGCCTTGTGCAAGCCGCTTTTGTGATGCTGGCCGTGGCCCTGATTGCCTTTTTGATGTTTCGTTTCATGGGCGATCCGATTGATTCCATGGTGGCGGTTGATGCCACCACGCAAGAGCGCGAAGCAGTGCGCGAGCGGCTGGGTCTGAACGACTCCATCGTGGTGCAGTATGGCAAATTTGTAGGCCGCGCCGCACAGGGTGATTTCGGCATCTCGTGGCGCAATTCGCGCCCCGTCAGCACGCTGCTGGCCGAACGCTTTCCGGCCACGGCAGAGCTGGTGCTGGTGGCGGCGGTGCTGTCGCTGGTGGTGGGCATTCCGCTGGGCATCTACACCGCGCTGCGGCCCGACAGCTTCGGGGCGCAGGCCTTGCAGATGATATCGCTGGTGGGGATTTCACTGCCAACCTTTGTAATGGGTATTTTGCTGATCCTCACGTTCTCGGTCTGGCTGGGGTGGCTGCCCTCGTTCGGGCGGGGCGGTGTGGTTGATTTCGGCTGGTGGTCCACCGGATTTCTGACGCTCTCGGGGCTGAAGGCGCTGATCCTGCCCTCGATCATGCTGTGCATGTTCCAGCTGACGCTGATCATGCGGCTGGTACGCGCCGAGATGATGGAAGTGCTGCGCACCGATTATATCAAATTCGCCCGCGCACGGGGGCTGTCGGACCGCACGATCCATTTCCGCCACGCGCTAAAGAACACGCTGATCCCTGTGATCACCATTTTCGGGCTGCAACTGGGTGGCCTGATCGCTTTTGCCATCATCACCGAGACCGTGTTCCAGTGGCCGGGCATGGGCGCGCTGTTCATTCAGGCGGTCAGCTTTGGCGATGTGCCGGTGATGGCGGCCTATCTGGTGCTGGTCAGCTTTCTGTTCGTGATCATCAACACCACTGTTGATCTGCTTTACACCACAATTGATCCGCGCCTGCGGGTGGACACTGTCCGCCCCACGGCTGCCGGTCACTAAGGAAGGACACCCCATGTCATTCGCCAAACTTATGGACAGCGATATCGGCTATAGTTTTCGCACCTCGCGCACGGCTGTGGTGGCGGCTGTGGTACTGGTGCTGCTGTTCGCCGCGGCCCTGCTGGCCCCTGTGCTGGCCACGCAAAACCCCTTTGATATGTCACAGCTTGACCTGATGAGCAGTGAGTTGCCGCCCGTCTGGGTGGAGGGCGGCGTGCCCCAGCACCTGCTGGGCACCGATACACAGGCCCGCGATGTCTATTCCTCGATCCTTTACGGGTTGCGCCTGTCGCTGCTGGTGGGCTTTGCCAGTGTCGCACTGGCCGCCGTTATCGGCATCACACTGGGCATGATCGGCGGTTATTTCGGCGGGATGGTGGATGGCGCTATCATGCGCTTTGCCGATATCCTGCTGTCGTTTCCCGCGATCCTTGTGGCCCTGCTGATCAACGGCATCGCACGCGGCATCCTGCCGCCCAGCCAGCACGCCAGTGCGGCGATCTGGGTGCTGATCCTTGCCATCGGGCTGACCAACTGGGTGCAATACGCCCGCACCGTGCGCGGCTCTACCATGGTCGAGCGGGGCAAGGAATATGTACAGGCGGCGCGCGTCATCGGTGTGACCGGCCCGCGCATCATGCTCAGCCATATCCTGCCCAATGTGCTGGGTCCGGTTCTGGTGATCATGACGATCAACCTCGGCATGGCCGTGCTGACGGAGGCAACGCTGTCTTTCCTTGGTGTGGGCATGCCCGCAACCCAGCCCAGCCTTGGCACGCTGATCCGCATCGGCAACGAATTCCTGTTTTCCGGCATCTGGTGGGTGGTGATCTTCCCCTCGGCGGTGCTGGTGCTTTTGGTGCTGTCCGTCAACCTGCTGGGCGACTGGCTGCGCGACGCTCTGAACCCCAGACTGAGGTGATATGATGACCAAACCGCTGTTAGAAGTAACCGGCCTGACGGTCGAATTCCCCAACCGCCGTGGCACCTTGACCGCCATCGAAGACGTGAGCTTTACCGTACAACCGGGCGAGATCTTGGGCATGGTAGGCGAAAGTGGTGCGGGTAAATCCTTGACCGGCGCCGCCGTGATCGGCCTGCTGGAGCCGCCGGGCCGGATTGGTGCGGGCCAAATCCACCTGCAAGGCGCGCGGATCGACAATCTGGGCCGCGAGGCGATGCGCCGTGTGCGGGGTCGCCAGATCGGTGCGATCTTTCAAGATCCGCTGACCAGCCTGAACCCCGTCCTGACCGTGGGTGAACAGCTGATCGAGACGATCCAGACCCATCTGCGGCTGGACGCAAAAGCGGCCCGCCAACGCGCCATCGACTGGCTGGCGCGGGTCGGTATTCCGGCACCCGAAAAACGGATCGACACCTATCCGCACCAGTATTCGGGCGGCATGCGGCAGCGTGTGGTGATCGCACTGGCATTGTGCACAGAGCCGCAGTTGATCATCGCGGACGAGCCTACAACAGCACTGGACGTCTCTGTGCAGGCGCAGATTATCGGGCTGTTGCGCGGTCTGGCCCGCGAAACGGGTGCCTCGGTGATCCTTGTGACCCATGACATGGGAGTGATCGCGGAAACTGCCGACCGCGTTGCAGTGATGTATTCGGGGCGCATTGTCGAAATTGGTCCGGTGGCCGATGTGATCGCGCGGCCTGCGCATCCCTATACGGCAGGGCTCATGGCCTCGATCCCGCGACTGGGGCCGCGCCCAGAGGTACTGGCCCAGATCGAGGGGGCGATGCCCCGACTGAACGCGCGGCCATCAGGCTGTGCCTTTAACCCGCGGTGCCCCAAAGTCTTTGATCTGTGCCGCATCCAGCGGCCCGATCTGGCCCCCCACGGCCAGGGCGCTGCCGCCTGCCATCTGACCCAAAAGGAGGTGACGGCATGACCGCGCCCTTGTTACAAGTTGACGGATTGGTCAAACATTTCAGCATGCACAAACCCTTCCTGTCGCGCCTGACAGACCGCAGCCCTGCCCAAGTGGTGCGCGCTGTAGACGGGCTGTCCTTCGGGATCGAGCGCGGCCAGACTCTCAGCCTTGTAGGGGAATCAGGGTGCGGCAAATCCACGGTAGCAAAGCTGATCATGGGGTTGCAGGGGGCCACGGGCGGCAGCCTGCGCTTTGATGGCCAGGCGCTGGGGGCAGACCGCCCCGCCGCCCTGCGCCAACGCATGCAGATGATTTTCCAAGACCCCTACGCGAGCCTGAACCCCCGCTGGCGCGTGGCGCGGATCATCGCAGAGCCTTTGCGCACCTATGGCATGATCACCGACGCCCGCGCCCTGCGCGCGGAAGTGGACCGGCTGCTGGAGTTCGTGGGGCTTGCCGCCGCCGATGGCGACAAGTTTCCGCATGAATTCTCGGGTGGCCAGCGCCAGCGTATCTCTATCGCCCGCGCAATTTCCACCAAGCCCGAATTTCTGGTCTGTGACGAGCCGACCTCGGCGCTGGATGTGTCGGTGCAGGCCCAGATCCTCAATCTGATGCGGCAATTGCAGCGCGATCTGGGGCTGACCTATCTGTTCATCAGCCACGACCTTGCGGTGGTGAATTACATCTCGGACTGGATCGGTGTGATGTATCTGGGCCGGCTGGTGGAACTGGCCCCTGCGCAGGACATCCTGACCCGCCCGAAGCACCCCTATACCAAGTTGCTGCTGGACACGGTGCCCGACATCAGCATGAAAAACCGCGATGCCGTGCGGCTGGCGGGCGAAGTGCCGAACCCGATCACCCCGCCTTCGGGCTGTCATTTCAACCCGCGCTGCCCTATGGCCGAAGCGCGCTGCCGCGTGGACGTGCCGCTGGTGCGCCCGATCGGGGATACACGTGTCGCCTGTCATCTGGCAGAGGATGAGACGCCCACACCCCAACTTAGAAAGGCCGGATGATGCAGTTTGATTTCACGCAAATGGAGGCCGCCGACCGCTACCGCGTCCTGACCAATTTCATCGGTCCGCGCCCGATTGCATGGGTCTCGACCCGTGCGGCGCAAGGCCACAACAACGCCGCCCCAATGAGCTTTTTCAACGTCTTCTCCCATGATCCTGCATTGGTGGTTCTGGGCATCCAGCCGCGCGCCAATGGCGATGAAAAGGACACAATGGCCAATATCCGGCGCACTGGCGAATTTGTGGTGAACATGGTCGATGGTGACACGGCTGCCCCCATGGTGGTGTCGGGTGTCGCCTTTGCCTCCGATGTGGACGAGATCGAGTTCGCGGGCCTGACTGCCCTGCCCTGCACCCATATCGGTGCCAGCTATATCGCCCAGTCGCCCTGCGCTTTCGAGTGCCGGGTCGAGCGGATCATCGACTGGCCGCGTCGCGCTCTGGTGATTGGCGAGGTGCTGCATGCCCATGTGCACGACCGCTGTCTGGATGCGGAAGGGCGTTATGTGAACCCTGAAACCTATCATCCGCTGGCCCGGCTGCATGCCGATAACTACATTCTGGCCGACCGGCAGTTTGAACTGAAACGCCCCGAAGGGCTGGACCATCACGAGGCAGCGCAGATTGCCGCCCGCCCGCCACAGCAGAAAGCATGACGATGCATATCCATGTCTATAACCCGAATTCTACCGCTTCGATGACCGCCCATATCGAGGCCGCAGCCCGCCGCGTGGCCGCTGCCGGTACGCTGATTGACGCAGGTACAGGCCATGGCACCCCCACCTCTATCGAAGGTTTCGCAGACGAGGCAGCATCGGTGCCCGCGATGCTGTCCGCCCTGCGTGCCGCAGAGGCGCGGGGCGCGGATGCCCATGTGATCGCCTGTTTCGACGATCCGGGCCTGAGTGCGGCGCGTGAAGTAGCCAAAGGACCGGTCATCGGCATTTGTCAGGCGGCGGTGCAGGTGGCCAGCACGATTGCCGCGCGGTTTTCCATTGTCACCACCCTGCCGCGCGCGGTGCCGATCATTGAGGATCTGGTGGCCTCTTACGGGGCCACCTCCCGCTGCCGCTCTGTTCTGTCGGTCGACCTGCCAGTTCTGGCGCTGGAGGCGGACGCAGGCACCGCGCGCACCCGCCTTCTGGCCGAGACCCGCCGCGCCGTCGATGATCATGGTGCCGAGGCGATCATTCTGGGCTGTGCGGGTATGGCGAACCTGTGCGACTGGCTGTCAGCCGAGGCCGGTGTGCCGGTGATTGACGGCGTCTCCGTTGCGGTGAAAATGGCCGAAGCGATTGTGGGTGCGGGGCATACCACCTCGAAACTGGGCGCCTACGCCTATCCGCGCATGAAAGACAACGATATGAAGGGGGCAGCATGACCGATATCCTGATCCGCAACATCCACCCGATGGGCGGTGATTTGTCCGATATACGCATTCGGGCGGGCCTTATCACCGAGATCGGGCCAGACCTGCCCGACGAGGGCATGACCGTTGAGGACGGCAAAGGCCAGATCGCCATTCCCGGACTGGTCGAAGGGCATACCCATCTGGACAAAACCCTGATGGGCCACGGCTGGTACGTGAACGCCGTGGGCAGCGATCTGCGCGCAATGATCGACAACGAGCGTGCCCTGCGCGCCGATCCTGCCATCGACCCGCATGTGCAATCCATGCGCCACGCGCTGGCGCTGATCGGCAATGGTGTGACCCATATCCGCAGCCATGTGGACATCGACACAGATGCCGGTCTGCGCATGATGGAAGGGGTGATGGCCACGTCTGACGCGCTGGCGGGGGAGGTCACGATCCAGATCGTTGCCTTTCCACAGTCGGGCCTTTTGGTCCGCTCCGGCACGGTTGAATTGATGGACGCGGCACTGGCGATGGGCGCGGATGTGGTCGGCGGGCTGGACCCCTGCGGGATTGACCGTGATCCCAAGGGCCATCTGGATGCCATCTTTGCGCTGGCGGAAAAGCACGGCAAGCCCGTGGATATCCACCTGCATGAAGGCGGCGAGTTGGGCGCGTTCAGCACCGATCTAATTCTTGAGCGCACCCGCGCGCTTGGCATGCAGGGGCAAGTAGCAATCAGCCATGCCTTTTGCCTTGGCATGAACGACCATCTGCGCGTGGGCCGCCTGCTGGAGCAGATTGCTGAGCTGGGCATCGGCATCCCCACCACCGGTGCACCCGCCCGCGAGGTGCCGCAGCTGAAGCGCGTCCGCGCCGCAGGGGTGCGCATGGCCGCCGGATGTGACGGTGTCGGTGACAGCTGGAGCCCGCACCAGCGGCCCGATATGCTGGACCGTGCGCGGATCATCGCGATGCGCAACAACCTGCGCGCCGATGCCGAACTGTGCGAGGTGCTGGAAGTTTGCACCACGGAAGGCGCGCAAGTGATGGGGCTGGACAATCACCGCCTGCGCGTGGGGGCTGAGGCCAATCTGGCGCTGGTGCCTGCCGAGACGCTGGCCGCTGTGACGATGCATGCGGGGCCTGTGGGCCTGACCCTGCACGAAGGCCGGATCACGGGACGTGACGGGCGGGCGCTGCGGGCGGCACCATGACCGCCCTGCAAGAGCTGGTTCTGGGCGCACGCCCAACGGGGCGCACGGCGCTGTCGGCCCGCTGGATTATTGCCCATGACGGCACTGGTCACCGCTTGCTGGAGCACGGCGAAATCGTGATCGAGGGCGCAGATATTCTCTATGTCGGCCAGCGGTTTGCGGGCGACGTGGCGCGCCGCATTGATCTGGGCCAGTGTCTGGTCTCGCCGGGCTTGATCGACCTTGACGCTTTGGGCGATCTCGACACCACCCTGCTGGGCGTCGACAACCAGCCCGCCTGGGCCAAGGGCCGCGTCTGGCCGCAAAGTTACATCGATGCCGGCCCCTACGAGATGTATACGCCTGACGAGCTGGCGTTACAGAAACGGTTTTCGTTCGGCCAGCTTTTGCTGAACGGGATCACCTCGGCCCTGCCTGTTGCCTCGCTGTTTTACCGCGCATGGGGCGAGACGGAGGCCGAGTTTACCGCTGCCGCCGATGCAGCGGGGGAGATGGGCCTGCGCGTCTGGCTGGGACCGGCCTACCGCGCGGGCGGCATGGTCTGCACCGGACCGAACCAGATGCAGGCGGTGTTTGACGAGGCGCGCGGATTGCGCGGTCTGGAGGAGGCGGCGAGGTTTATCACGGCAAATGCGGGCCGGTTTGACGGGCTGGTCCAAGGCCTGCTGGCCCCCGACCGCGTGGAGACTTGCACGCAAACGCTGCTGTCGCGCACCATGGCACTGGCGGGGGATCTGGACGTGCCGGTACGCCTGCACATGGCGCAGGGCCAGATGGAAGTGGATACCGTCCGCGCCTTGCATGGCACAACGGCGCCAGCGTGGCTGGCCAGTTTCGGCGCGCTGAACCAGCGGCTTATCGCACCCCACGCCACCTTTGCCACTGAAGATGATCTGGCGCTGTACCGCGATCACGGCGTCACAATTGCCCACTGCCCGCTGGTTTTTGCGCGCTCCGGCATCATTTTACGCTCTTTGCGCAAATGTCTTGATATGGGCATCCGCGTTGGCATGGGCACGGATACCGCACCACCCGACATGGTGCTGAACATGGCGCTGGCGCTGATGACCGCGCGCATTGCCGAGGGGGACGCCGCAGCGGTGTCTTGCGCTGAAGTGTTCAATTTGGCCACCACGGCGGGCGCAGATGCCCTGCACCGCCCCGACCTTGGCCGCCTGTTGGCGGGAGCCAAGGCCGATATTGCGGTCTTTGATCTGGGCCAGACAGATTTCGCGCCCACCATAGATCCCGTGCAATCGCTGATCCTGTCGTCGAGTGGCCGCGCGACCCGTGCGGTTTTTGTCGATGGTCGTCTGTCCATGCGCGACGGTCAGGTGGCGGGCATCGACATGGCCAGCGCCCGCATGCAGGTGCAAGAGCAGTTCGACGGGCTGATACAGAAATACCCTGAACGCACTTGGGGTCACCCGCCTGTTGACCAGATTTTTCCACCATCCTTTGCATGTTTTGATCCGTGACCCCGAAACGGAGTCGCGCAGGGCCTAAAGCACAGATCGTGACAGGATTTCGCCCATACCGGACATTGAAAGCGCGCTACGTGTCGCACTGCACCGCAGTGACTGCGATCATGTAGACGATATCTTGCACCGTGCACCCTCTGGAGAGATCGTTTGACGGCTGTGCAAGTCCTTGCAAAACAGGGCCAATTGCAATGGCCCCCCCGATGCGCTGAGCGATTTTATAGCCGATATTTCCGGCATCAAGGTTGGGAAACACAAACACATTTGCATCGCCGCCCAGCACAGAGTGGGGCGCTTTGGCTCTGGCGACATCGGGCACAAATGCGGCATCAAACTGCAATTCGCCGTCCACCAGAATATCCGGCGCCATTGTCCGCAACAGCGCCGTGGCTTCGACCACTTTTGATACTTTTGCATCCTTGGCGCTGCCTTTGGTGGAAAAGGACAACAGGGCGACACGAGGTGTCTCGCCCGTCAGGCGCGAAAACAACACCGCCGAAGCATGGGCAATCTGCGACAGTTCCGCAGCGTCGGGATCAATCACCAGACCTGCGTCCGAGAAGACAATCGCGCCCTTCTTTTCATGGTGATCCGCCTCCAGCAGCATCAGGAAAAAGCTGGATACCATTTTGGCATCCTGCGCCGTCCCGATGACTTGAAGGGCTGTGCGCACAATCTGTGCCGTTGACGTGATTGCACCGCCCAGCGTGCCATCCGCCTGCCCGAGTTTCACCAGCAGCGCCGCATAGACATGAGGGTCGAGAACCGCCTGTTGTGCCGCCTCCAGCGTGATGCCTTTATGTTTGCGCAACAGACAATACAAATCGACCATCTCGGTATGATGGTCCGACTGTGCGGGATCATGTATGTCGATGCCTGCAATGTCGCCCGCACCTGCATTGGCAGCGTCAAGCTGTGCAGCAATCTTGTGCCGGTCACCAACCAGCACAAGACGTGCGATATTCAGCTCGCGTGCCTTGAGTGCAGCCTCAAGGACACGGGCGTCTTCGCCTTCGCTCAATACAATCCGGCGATTGGCGCAGGCCGCATCTGCCATTATTTTGTCCATCAGTTTCAAGATAACGCTCCGCTGTCAGGATCTTGCGCGCAGTGGCGCGGGGAAGGTTCAACCAGCCTCGTAAGACCGGATAACGAAATGTTTGGTCGCGGTTTCCAGCACGTGCCAGACGCCGCGAAAGCCGTTGGGGATCAGAAAGCTGTCGCCGGTGCGAAATTCCTGCTCCGTACCGTCCTCCGAGATCAGTTTTACGTGGCCACCCAGAAGCACACAGAATTCGTCGCGGTCCGCGAACGCAGTCCATGTGCCCGGCGTGCTTGTCCAAGTGCCGGCCATCAGGGTGCTGTCACTGCTGGTGAACCGCATCTGTGTCTCGTGGTGCGGATCCCCCGCGATCACACGGTCCGGCAGATCGGCCAGCCTGCGCTTTGTGGTGGGGACAGTCTCTTGAAAATCTACAACGCGCATGATCGCTCCTTTGGGGTTAGCTGGCGAAATGGGTGATCCCGTAGAGGATAAAGCAGGCGATAAAGACGGTTTCCGCCACGATCAGAATAATCGCCTGCCCGCCGACATCAAAGATGGTCTTGATAGAGGTTTTCATACCGACTGCCGCAATAGACACCAGCAGCGCCCATTTTGAAAGATCTGCAAGGATGGACTGAAGCGCCGCAGGAATAAGCCCGAAAGAATTGATCGCGCCCAAAAGCAGGAACATCAGCACGAAAAACGGCATCAACGGCGGCCGTTTGCCGTCGGTGGCCTCGGTCTCGTCCGCATAGGCGCGGATGACTAAGGCAAAGACCAGCACAACCGGCGCCAGCATGGTCACACGGATCAGCTTCACCAGCGTCGCGGTCTCGCCGGTCTCGTTGCTGACGGAAAAACCGGCGCCGACCACTTGGGCGACATCGTGGATGGTGCCGCCAAGGAAAACGCCGGTGGCCAGATCGTCAAGCTCAAGTGCTGCGGTGATGATCGGATAGACCACCATGGCCAGCGTCGATAGCACAGTGACGCTGAGTACGGTGAAAATCAGGTTACGCTCCGAATGTTCGTTCTTGGGCAGCACAGCGGCAATCGCCATCGCGGCGGATGCACCGCAGATCGCGACAGAACCGCCCGTCAGCAGCGCAAAGCGCCAGCCACGGCCCAGCAGTTTTGCCCCGATGATGCCAAAAATAATGGTCAGGATCACGCCTGCTACAATAAGTCCGATCAGTTTGGGCCCCAGGCCGATCAACAGCTCGACACTGATCCGCGCGCCCAGAAGCGCCACGCCGATGCGCAGCACAGTGCGCGATGTCAGCGCGATACCGGGCACGCAGCGGCCCTCTTCAGCCAGAAAATGAAAGGCGATCCCCAGCAATAGCGCCATCAGCATCGCGGGTGCGCCGTAATGCTCTGACAGGAATTGTGCGGCAGCCGCCACAACAACGGAGACCGCAAAACCGGGCGCATTGGTGGAGACAAAACCGGAGAGGCGGCCATAAAGCGTGTCGGGGGACGTCATTGGGGTGGCCATCTGGCAGGGTCTCCTTGACCTCACACCGGCATCACATGCGGTGCGTGGGAATTCTGGTTCGGATTTCGGTATTCAGGGGAAAGGGAGGCGCATGTTCTGAGCCCCCCCTCGGTATCAAAGCATTCAGCCGATGTTCTGCTGGCGCATATCGGAGGCGTTGATGCCCGCAACAGAGACCGGCTTTTTCATCGCATCGCGGCGGAAAGGCTCGCCCAGTTCCTGGTTCAGGATCACTTCGATGAAGGTGGTCACATTGTCCTCCATTTGCTCTTTCACAGCAGTGTTCAACACATCGGTCAGTTGCTCCATCGAGGTTGCCTGAATGCCCTTCAGGCCGCAGCCCTTGGCGATCTCGGCATAGTTGACGCCCTCGTTCAGCTCTGTGCCGACAAAGTTGTCATCAAACCACAGCGTTGTGTTACGCTTTTCGGCGCCCCACTGGTAGTTGCGGAAAATGATCATGGTGATCGCAGGCCAGTCGCCACGGCCACAGGCTGTCATCTCGTTCATCGAGATCCCGAAGGCACCGTCACCGGCAAAACCGACAACCGGCACATCAGGGCAACCGATCTTTGCGCCCAGAATCGCAGGCAGGCCGTAGCCGCAGGGACCAAACAGACCCGGCGCCAGATATTTGCGGCCCTGATCGAACGAAGGATAGGCATTGCCGATGGCACAGTTGTTGCCGATGTCGGAGGACACGATGGCATCCTTTGGCATCGCAGACATGATCGCACGCCATGCCTGACGCGGTGACATGCGGTCGGGCTGGCGGTCGCGCGCGCGCTCGTTCCAGGTGACGCCTTCATCGTCGTCGTCCTCATGGTCCATCGAGGACAGTTCCTGCGCCCAGCGGGATTTGGTGAGGCTGACCAGCTCGGTCCGCTCTTTGCGGCCCTTGTCACCCGCACCTGCACCCAGCTGTGCCAGCAGCTGCTCTGCCACCACTTTGGCATCGCCCTGAATGGCCACATCGACCTTTTTGGTCAGACCGATGCGGTCGGAGTTGATGTCTACCTGAATGATTTTTGCATTCTGGGGCCAGTAGTTGATGCCATAGCCGGGCAGCGTGCTGAACGGGTTCAGGCGGTTGCCAAGGGCCAGAACCACATCCGCCTTCTGGATCAACTCCATCGCGGCCTTCGAGCCGTTATAGCCCAAAGGACCAACCGCCAGAGGGTGCGAGCCGGGGAAGGCATCATTGTGCTGATAGCCGCAGGCGACAGGGGCGCCCAGTGCTTCGGCCAGCTTGACCGAAGCGTTGATGCCGCCCGAAAGGATCACGCCCGCACCGTTGAGGATGACGGGGAATTCCGCTTCCGACAGCAGCTTGGCCGCTGCTTCAACCGCTTGGGTGCCGCCTTGCGGACGCTCAAGACGGATGATCTGGGGCAGTTCGATATCAATCACCTGCGTCCAGTAATCGCGCGGGATGTTGATCTGTGCGGGCGCACAGCCGCGCCATGCTTTCTCGATCACGCGGTTCAGGACTTCGGCCATGCGCGACGGATCACGGACCTCTTCCTGATAGCAGACCATGTCTTCGAACAGTTTCATCTGTTCGATTTCCTGAAACCCGCCCTGACCGATGGTCTTGTTGGCAGCCTGCGGCGTGACCAGCAGCATCGGCGTGTGGTTCCAGTAGGCTGTCTTGATCGGCGTCACGAAATTGGTGATGCCGGGGCCGTTCTGGGCAATCGCCATGGACATTTTGCCCGACGCGCGGGTGTAGCCATCCGCGATCATGCCGCCTGATGTTTCATGCGCGCAGTCCCAGAACTTGATCCCCGCCGAGGGAAACAGATCGGAGATCGGCATCATGGCAGACCCGATGATACCGAACGCATTGTCGATACCGTGCATTTGCAGAACCTTAACAAAGGCCTCTTCTGTCGTCATTTTCATAGCTTTATCCTTTTGTCGGAGATGTCAGAGAATTTCATCTTGCAGATAGTAATATGGATACATGATCCGTTGACCCAGCCGCCGGAACGGGGTGAGAATGCCGTGGCTTGGCAGTTGCGAGGTAAAGATCGGCAGGTCCAGTTCCTTGCCCTGTCCCGCCACCAGCTGCGCCAGACGTTTTCCCGCCTGCGCGGAATACATCACACCGTTGCCGCCGTAGCCCATCGCGTAATAGACCGTCTGTCTGGCATCGGGCTGGAAGATGCGGGGCATCATGTCATGGCTGACATCGACCCAGCCCCACCACGAATAATCCAGATCGATATCTGTCAGAACCGGGAATTTCCGGTGCAGACCCTTGCGCAACAGCGCGAGGTGTTTCGGGTTCTCGGCATCGCGCCCCGTGATCGCACTGCGGCTGCCGATCTGCACACGGTTGTCCGGCAGCAGGCGGTAATAGTGCCGCAGGGTGCGCGTATCGGTCAGTGGGGACATGGTCTGGAACCCGCATTCCGCCTTTTCGTCTTCGGTCAGGGGGCGTGTGACGACCGAGTTTGACAGGATCGGCATCAGGCGGTGCTTGGTCTTCTCGTTCAGACCGGGCGGGGTATAGCCCGCCGTTGCAATCGCCACCGCGCGCGCGCGGACCGTGCCACCCGGCGTTGTCAGATGGTGCACGCCGTCCACGGTTTTCCAGCCCATAACCGGACTTGCGGTATGGATCTTTGCCCCCAGTTTGCGCGCCAGACGCATATAGCTATAGGCCAGCTTGGCCGCGTGGATGGAGGTGCCGTCCGGCTCCCACATCGCACCATGCGCTTCTTGCTCGCGCACATATTTCTCGTGCAGTTCTTCACGGCCCATAACGCGCGAGCCATAGCCGAACACCTCGTTCAGCAGCGCGCTTTCTTTTTCAAGCTTGGCCATCACCTTGGCACGGTGGGCGATATAGAAGTGCCCGCCGGGCTGCGGATCGCAGTCGATCTCGTCCGAGTAGATCAGATCATTGAACAGCTCGAAAGCTTCGGTGACTTCACCGTGCATCTTTTTCGCAACGTCAACGCCCCAGCGCTTGATCCACTGCGACCGCTTGAGGCGGCCGGAGGAAATCTGCGCCTGCCCGCCATTGCGCGTGGAGCAGCCCCAAGCGACCGTATTGGCTTCCAGCACGGTCGCCTTGATGCCGTGTTCTTTGGCCAGATGGATCGCTGTGGACAGGCCGGTATAGCCCGACCCGATGATCGCGACATCCACGTCGATGTCGGAGGAGACGGGTCCGTCGTCTTCGGGTGCGGGGCCTGCGGTATCAATCCAATAGGTTGGCGCGGGCGCGCGGTTGTGGCCCGGGCCCACATCGGTCATCGGATCATAGCTGGGGTCATAGCTGGCCTTGGGCCAGTGACGGGGTCTCACGGATTCAGTCATTCGAATACTCCTTGAGCAACGAGGTTAGGACGCTTTGAACGCGGGGCGGGATTTGCGCAGGGCCTGTTTGACGACGATTTTGCCATCACGCAGCGTGAACAGGTCCGCACCTTCGGCCTCGACGCGCATGCCGTCTGCACCAGTGCCGGAGAATGTCCATTCGGACACGGCGCGGTCACCCTGCACGAAATGGCTGTGATGGTCCCAATGCGCGTCTTTCATGCCGCCCCAGACGGCGGAAAATGCTGCTGCGATGGCGGGTGCGCCGTCGATTTTTGTGCCAAAGACGTGCTCGCCACCAACGGTGTAGAAGACGCAATCATCCGCGAAATGGGTCATGACGCCATCCACATCGTGACGGTTGAACGCGTCGAATGTATCGGCAAGGTCTTGGGGGGTCAGTGTCTTGGACATGATATGTCTCCTGGTTTTCGATTATTTTTTAGGGTTCAGACCATCATTCCGGTAGGGAACGATGAGTGTCGGGATTTCGGCGCGCCGCAGCACCCGCTTGGCCACAGTGCCCAGAAAGGTCTGGGTAAAGCCATGGTTATGCGCGCCCAATACGATCAGGTCGCAGTTCAGATCGCGCGCGCGGCGCAGGATTGCCTCCGCCGGATGGCCCTCGACAATCTCGATCGAGGTCACTTTCTTGCGGATCTCGGTGCTGTCTTCCCCGAATTCCGCCCAGAATTTCTCCTGACGCTCTGCCAGAATTTGGGCAATCATCTCGCCGCGTTGCTCAGTTGCGCGCTTGCGGGATTCCGCGTTCAGGATGAACAGCTCCAGCGCCACGCGGGCATCGTCCGACAGCGGCTCGCTGACGTGCAGGACATGGATTTCCGCGCCGGTCGCCTGTGCCAGATTGGCCGCATGGCGCAGGGCGTAGGTGGAATTCTCTGACAGGTCGGTCGCGAAGAGAATGTTGGTGATCATCGGTTTCATCAATGTATCCTTTCTGCGCGGTCAATAGCCGAGCATGCGCGGCAGCCAGAGCGACAGCTCGGGGAAGAACGCGATGATAAAGATGGCAATGGTGTTGATTGCCGCGAAAGGCAGGGCACGGATCGAGATGTTCTCGATCGAGATGTTCGAGATGCCCGAAGCGATGAACAGGTTCTCGCCCAGCGGCGGTGTCTGGAAGCCGATGCCCAGCGTACAGATCATCACGACGCCAAAATGGATCGGGTCAATGCCCATGTTATAGGCGACAGGCAACATGACGGGCACAAGGATCAGAATGGCCGCCAGTGTTTCCATGAACATCCCCACAAAAAGCAGGAAGAAAATGACCATGGCCCAGATGATGTAGATATTGTCGGTCAGCGACAGCATCCCGTCCGCAATCATCGCAGGGATCTGGTTTTCCACCAGCAGACGCCCGAAGACAGTGGCCGTAAACAGGATCAGTAGCACCCGGCCCGACAGCCATGTCGTTGTCTCAAGCGCGCGGTTCATCGATTCCAAAGTCAGCTCGCGGTAGATGAAGATGCCGACAAAAAGTGTATAGAAGATCGCTACAATGGCTGCTTCGGTGGGGGTAAAAAAGCCCGAATAGATGCCGCCCAGAATGACCACAGGTGCCATCAAAGACCAGAAGCCGCGATAGAGCTCGCAAAAGATATTGCGCGCGGACCAGCCTTCGGCAGAGCCGGTGTAGCCGTGTTTGCGGCACAAAAACCAGTTCATGATCAGCAGGCTGCCCGCGATAACAAATGCAGGAATGAAGCCCGCAATAAACAGCGTGGAGATGGACACCGTCTGGAACGACCCGAATTTATCCACCGCTTCCGGGGGTGGCATCATGCCCAGTGCGGCGATGCCGAAGATAACCATCGGGATCGAGGGCGGAATGACGATGCCCAAACCGCCAGCGGATGCCGTGACCGCAGAGGCATAGCCCCGGTCATAGCCGCGCCTGATCATCGCGGGGATCATCAGCATGCCGACCGCCGCCGTTGTCGCAGGGCCGGAACCGGAGATGGCGCCGAAAAACAGACAGCCCACCACAGTCGCGGCAGACATCCCGCCGGTGAAAGGCCCCGCGAGGCTCTCTGCGACATTGATCAGACGTTTGGAGATACCGGCCGCTTCCATCAGCGCACCGGCCAGAATAAAGGCTGGCAAGGCCATCAACGGGAAAGACCCGACAGAGGTGAAGGCGATCTGCACGAATTTGATCGGATTTTCGCCCAGATACAAAAAGGAGATCATCGACGAGACGCCAAGAGCCACAGTAATCGGCGCGCCCAAAATCAAAAGACCCAGAAAGCTGCCGAACAGAAGTGTTACGATTTCGTTTTCCATGCGAGTTTTCCCTGTCCGCGCTTAGGCGGTTTTGTCGGTTTTGAAATCATCAAGGTCGATCTTGTCGGGATCGCGTACATCAACGCCTTTGACCAGCTTGAGGTAATTCACCTGAAGGATGCGGATGGTCATCAGCGTAAAAGCCAGCGGCAGGACCATGTAGATCCACTTCATCTCGATGCCCAAGGTCTGGGATTTCCAGAATTTATTCATTTTGTTGAAAACGAAATCCGACGCGAGATAGACAAAATAGACGTTGAAGGCGATCCAAAAGAGATCTGCAAAACCCTCGATCCACTTGACGGCAGATTTGGGAAACATGCCGAACTGGAAGGTGACGCGGTTATGCGCGCTCATCTTTGCGGCATGGCTGGCGCCGAAGAATACGAACCAGACAAACATATAAACCGACAGCTCTTCGATCCACGAAAAGGAATGCGAGAACATCTCGCGCGAAATAATTTGCGCAAAAAGAAGGCCCACGAAGCCCACCAGCAAAAAGCGGCAAAGATAGCTTTCGATATTGTTCAGAACGTAAAATAAACGTTTCATTTCAGTGCCCCTCATGAAATTGGCAAGCGCGCGGCATACGCGCTTGCCCATATTATTGCGGTTTATTGGACCGGATCGCGGCCCAGCGCCGTCAGCACGGTGTTCAGCTTTTCAACGCCACCGATTGAGTCGTAGAACTGGGGCCATACGCCTTCGGTCGCCAATTTGATGAACTCCGCTTCGCCATCCGCCGGCTCGGAGATTTCCATCCCGCGCGAGACCAGTTCGGCTTTGATCTTGGACTCTTCTTCGCGCAGGAAGGTCGCCGAAAATTCGGTCGCCTTCTTGCCTGCTGCCAGAACGGCGGCCTGATCTTCGGCGGACATGCCCTGAAACACTTCTTCGGAGACGACCAGCGGCTCGATCGAGAACAGGTAGCGGATGTTGGTCACATATTTCTGAACTTCGTCAAACTTCATCGCGTAGACGGTGATGTAGGGGTTGTCCTGACCGTCAACGACCTTTTGCTGCAAACCGGTAAAGGTTTCGGACCATGCCATCGGGGTCGGGTTCAGGCCCCATGATTTATAGGTCGCAATCATGATTTCGTTTGGCGGCACACGGATCACAAGACCTTTCATATCGGCCACTGATTCAACCGGACGGGCAGAGTTGGTCAGAACGCGGAAACCGGAATAGGCCCAGCCGATGATCCGCACGCCTGCATCGCGCACGGTGTTATCGACAAGCTCCTGACCGATCGGGCCTTGGGTCACGGTGATCGCGTCTTCAAGGCTCAGGATCACATAGGGCAGCGTCAGCGTGCCGACCGAAGGCGAGAAGGGCGTAATGTTGTTGATGGCCAGAATGGAGAAATCCAGTGTGCCCATGGACAGATCGTTTACGGTTGCCTGCTCGTCGCCCAGCTGTCCGTTCAGAAACAGGGATCCGGTGTGATTTCCGCCTGTGCCTTCTTCGAGGGCGGCGATAAATGCCTTGCCCAAGGCTTCTTGTGTGCCGCCGGCGCCATCACCGACCGCGATCTTGAAATTTGCAGCTTGGGCAGCGCCCATGCCGATGATCAGCGCGGTTGCGGCAAGTGCCGTCGTCGCTTTAAGGCGTGAAAGAAATGTCATTTTGTCCTCCAAATGTTGTTTGCGTCTTCACGCAATTCCCGGAGGACATCGCTGTCTCCCTCCCCCGAGTGACGCAGCGTTAGTCCATCCGGACCGCCCTCACATAGGGCCAGAAATTTTATTGACTTAGACCAGATTTACAGAAACGGTTAAATATGGATAAAATTCGTATCGCCGCTGAAATTTTCTTTCTGGACCGCAGGTCGCACCGGCCTTTGCAATCACAGATCAGGGAGGCCGTGATTGCGGCCGTGCTGTCGTCACAGGCTCAGGCGGGCGCTGTGATGCCCTCGTCGCGCAAACTGGCGGATCATCTGGGCGTGGCCAGAATGACTGTGACTCTTGCGTTTCAGGAACTGGTCGCCCAAGGCTATCTGATCGCGGTGAACCGGAGTGGATATATCGTAGCCGAAACAGACGTGCTCCCGCCGGTCTCTATCGCGACAGCCCCAAAAGCGGTCGAGACCAGCGAGGTCTGGAAAAATGCGCTGTCTGCCTCGCTGACAAAACGCCGCCGGATTGTGAAGCCGCATAACTGGCGTGAATACCCCTACCCTTTTGTTTTCGGGCAAATGGATTCCCCGCTGTTCAAACATTCCGCATGGCGCGAATGTGCAAGACAGGCGATGGGAAAGCGTGATTTTGACGACATGGCAGGCGATTATGCCACCGACGATCCGATCCTTGTGAACTATGTTTTGTCGCGTATGCTGCCCCGCCGCGGCATCACCGCCACCCCCGACCAGATCCTGATCACGCTGGGGGCGCAAAACGCGCTCTGGCTGGCGGTTGAATTGCTGACCCGTGGTCCGTTGAAGGCCGTGTGCGAAAACCCCGGTTATCCCGATACGCTTCAGGCGTTGCGCTGGTGCGGCGCAGATGTCTCGACAGTGACGGTGGACGATCACGGGCTGGACCCCGCCAAAATCCCGCTGGGCACCCAAGCCGTTTTTATCACACCCAGCCACCACGCGCCCACAGGCGCCACCATGCCCCGCGCGCGGCGTGAACAGTTGCTGGCCGATGCGCGCGCGCGCGACATGGTCATTGTGGAGGATGATTACGAATTCGAGATGAGCTTTATCGAGCCGCCAAGCCCTGCCCTGAAAGCAATGGATGTGGACGAGCGTGTGCTCTATGCGGGCAGCTTTTCCAAAGCCCTGTTTCCGGGCCTGCGCTTGGGGTATCTGGTAGGTCCTGCGCGGGTGATTGCAGAGGCGCGCGAACTCCGCTCGCTTGTCCTGCGCCATCCACCGGGCCACTTGCAACGCACGGCCGCCTATTTTCTGTCCCAAGGGCATTATGACCTGCTCATCCGCGATTTGCGCCACCAGCTTGGATTGCGCCGCAAAGTCATTCTGGACTCGCTGAAAGAGAGCAGTCTTACAGTCGCAGGCGCCGCACAATTCGGGGGCTCCAGTTTGTGGGTCAAAGCGCCGGACGGCGTAGACACCGTGAAACTGGCCGCAACCTTGCTGGGCGACGGCGTTATCATCGAACCGGGCGCGCCCTTCTTCGAGGATGATCACCAGCAAACAGAATATTTTCGCCTCGGGTATTCCTCAATTCCTGTTGAGCGGATCAGGCAAGGCATTGATCTGATCGAGGCGCGAATTTCGGAATACAAATGACTTTCAGCCGGACTATGACTTTTGCCGCGACAGCAGAAGAAAACAACTCGACCTCACATGTAGTTGCGATCAATTGACTTGTCATGATCAGGGTACGGTCACGATTGATCAGGGTTTGGGCCCCTCGCAGATTGTAGGAGACCTAGCCCTGCAAAAATCGCTCCGAAATCCTGTAGAGAAGATCTTGCAGTAGCCGTTTTCCCAAAGTGAACCAAGTGCGACGAAGGCGATTTGAAAAACAATTCTGCCCAGAGGGGCTATGATCCATGCCCACAGCTTTTTTGCGATAAATTCTGAGACAATCTCCGCTGCCCCGAGAGGGGGCGCCTCCTTTGTGAACGCCGATGATGGTAAGCCTGCGGATCAGCGCGGCACATGGGCGGCACATGGGCGGCACATGGGCGGGCCAAATCTGTTCCACCATTAACGAACCACCTCATCGCTGATCACGATGGCGCCTTCATGCAAAAAAAACTTCCACATTCCTTAGTGACAGCGCAAACCGCACAGACGTCATCACAGCAATGCGCGTGATCTCGCAGCGCGTCTTGAGGGGGCGAAAGGGGCTGCATTCGGTCATCCCGCACCCGCTGCGAAACCACCCTACCCCGTTTAAGCCGGTCTGTTTTCAAACTGCCCTTAGTGTAGATGCCTAGTGCAGACCGTATGTGTGGACTGTCGTAAACGCATCGCAGGCAGTGATCAGCGTCTGGATCAGCAACGTACTCTCCATTTGTTTGCGGTAGATCAGACCAACAGGAAAGTCGATTTGCGCCAAGGACACCGGAAGTGTATAGAGTTGGCCAAAGTGATTGAACGACCGCATCACGCTTGCCGGCATAATGCCGAGCAAGTCGGACTTTGCTAACAAGCCGAGTGTGACCAGAGGCGAAATACTCTCTACGGTGATCCGCGGCGGGGTGTGTCCACGGTTCGCCAGCCACGTGGCCACCAAACGGCTGGCACCGGTTGTACTGGTTGGCAATATCCAGTTTGCTTGCGCCATCCGCGCGGGCAACTGATCGGCAGGACAGTCCGCGATCTTGTTGTGCGCGCCGCAGATCACTACCGTTTCTTCGTGATACAACACTCTGTGCCGTAGATCCGGTTTCAAACGCAGCGGGTCGATCCGGCCCAGAATAAGGTCGATCTTGCCCTCTGACAGACGCTCTGCAAGTCTTACTTCATCGCCTTCCTCGATCGAGAGTGACAAGCCCGGCAGGCACTGTTGCAGATGCAAATAAAGGGAGGGAAGCAGCTCTGCGGTGGCAACAGGAAATATCCCTAAGCGGGCTTGCCCTATGCCGCCTTTCTGGACGATCTCGACTTCGTTATAACCGGCCCTTAAATCCGACAGGATCAGGCCTGCCCGTTTGATCATAACATCACCGGCAGCGGTGGCCTTGATCCCCCTCCGGTTGCGGGTGAACAGGATCACGCCCAATATGTCCTCTATGTCCTGAAGCATCTTGGTTGCGGTGGAATGGGCCATGTTCATCTCGCCCGCGACGCGCGCCAGATTGGGGTTGCGGCCAAGACGATCAAGGAAATCGAAATGCCGCATCCGCAGTCTGCCAACCAGTGTGTTGATCCTTTCCATCCCCCTGCGACTTCAGAGAAAGCCGGGAAGCCAGAGCGCGATAACCGGAAACGCAAAAATCAACGCAAGGGCTATCAGTTCCAGCAGAATGAACGGCACAATCGACACCATGATATGACGGATCGTAACGCCTTCGGGTGCGACCGATTGCATGATGAACAGCAACAGCCCGAAAGGCGGCGTAATCAGCCCGATTTCAAGTGCGATGAGCATCATCACACCAAACCATATCTGGTCAATCCCCGCCGCATGGATCAGCGGCATAAAGATCGGCAGCGTAATCATCATGATACTGACCTGATCCATCAGCGTGCCCAACAGCAGCGCGACCAGCAGCATCAATGCGACAACAACCATGGGCCCCAGCCCGACCCCCAGAATGGCATCGACAAATTCACGGCTGGCACCGGAAAAGGAGAGGATCTGGGAGAAGGTAATGGACCCCGAGATGATGATCAGGATCATCGCAGAGGTGCGCACCGTCCCCATCAGCGCCTCGCGTATCGCGGCAAAATTAAGGGCGCGGTAGTAGGCAGCAGCAACCAGCGTCGCAAGGCAGCCAAGTGCCGCAGATTCAGACGGTGTTGCATAGCCGCCCAGAATGGAGCCGACGACAACGATCACGATGCCCATCAATGGCAAGACATCCTTGACCAGAGGGGCCAGACGCGCGCGCAGCGATAGGCGCTCAACAGTTTCTGACGGGGCAAGATCAGGGCGCAGCGTACATGCGACCATCACATACCCTACATAAAGTGTCGCCATCAACAGGCCGGGAATAATGCCCGCCAGCAACAGATTGCTGATCGGCATCCCGGCAAGTGACCCCAGCAAGACCGCAAGTGCAGAAGGCGGGATCAGCATGGCCACACCGCCGATGCCCAAGATCGGCCCGATGCTGACGGTCGGATGATACCCCAAGCGCAACATATCAGGCAGCAAGACCCGACCCAGAACAGCGGTGTTGGCAATGCTGGACCCTGACAGCGACGCAAAAACAGTGCCCGAGGCGATGGCCACCAGCGACAGGCGCCCCGGCACACCGGCAATGGATTTGTCGATGGCGCGGATGGCGCGGGTTGCCAGACCGGTAGACAGCAAAATCTCTCCCATCAGGACAAACAGCGGGATCGGCACCAGAACAAAGGTGCCGATAGACTCGGTCGCATTCAAAACCAGCAGGTTAATCCCCGGCAAACCGCCAAAGATGAACCAGGCCGCAACAACGTTGAGGGCCAGAAACGCAAAGGCAACGGGCACGCCCAAGGCCATCAGCAGCACCAGCATACCGCCCATCAGGCTCAATAGCAGCTCCCAGCCGATCGGACTCATAGCGCCACCCCGCCGTCGGCTTCACCCGGCACCTCGATGCCCGCCAGACGGCGGACGATCCGGCTGGAAAACTCCCAAGCCAGCAACAGCATGCCGACAGGCATCACCGACAGCACAATCCATTGCGGCATTTCAATCTCCTTGAAAAGTATTGCGCCCCGCAGGTAAGCGGTCAGCGCCTCGCCGACAGCGAACCACCCCAAAAACAGGCAAGTAAGTGCCGCGATCAGGTTGGACAGGATCAGCAACCGGCCTTTCCACACAGGCCCCACATTGCGCAGAACCACATCGACGCGGATGTGGTCCCCGTGCCGCAACACATAAGGCGCGCCCAGAAAGCAAACAATCAGCAATCCGTATTCCGATACCTCAAGCGTCCAGCCCAATGTCCGGTATCCGGCCGCGCGCAGCACCACGTCGGCGCTGATTGCCAGCGTGACGAAGGCGATGACGACCCCGGAAACCAATCCGAAACCGTCAATAACAAAGCCGAAACCGCGATCGACGCTCTGTGCGAGTTTACGCATCTTTGCCTATTTCACTTTATAGGTCAGATCACGCAGCTGCGTGCCATAGTCGGGCGATTTGCGGATGACCTCGTCCCAGGCTGCCGCGTCTGCCTTGGCGATGAGGGCCGCACTTTCTGCCGCGTCAAATCTGACCGCTTCGATGCCCGCGGCATCCTGTTTGGCCAGCTCCTGCGCGTTGACCTCTGTCAGATAACTTGCAAACCAGTTCTCCGCCGCAATGCTTTCTTCTTGCAGAATGGCGCGCTCTGCGTCGGTCAGGCTGTCCCAGCGCCGCTCGTTCATCACCAGCCCGATCTCGGAGCGGAAGAAGCCGGGCTCCAGCCGGTATTTAGTCACTTCGAGCAGGCCCAGATCACCGATCCCCCACAAAGGCCAGCCATAGCCGTCGATAACGCCGCTTTGCAGCGCGCCGTAGATTTCGCCGCCGGGCATCTGTGCCACGTCCGCGCCCAGTGTATCCATCATCGGGCGATAAAGCGGGGTGCCGCGCAGGGTAAAGCCCTTCATGTCAAGGCTTTCGGGTTTGCGTGCTGTGTAGATTTGCAGCGGGATGCCATCCACGATCTTGCCCAGAAATTTAGTGCCCATCTTTTCGCGGTGAATCTTGTCCATCAAGTCCAACGCGCCGTTTGCACGGACTTCCTGCACCGAGAGGTTGAAGTTTTTCAGCGCATCCGCCTCGGGCACGAGGTTTGTGTAGAACGAGCCGGAAATATAGGCGATGTCGATCACGCCGCTCTGGACGGCAGCGCCCAGCTGGAACGGATTGACGGAGGACGGATCTGCGACCAGCTCAAGGCGCAGATCACCGCCGCGCGCATTCACCTGCTCGATAAAACGCTCGATCGGGCGGTGCCATGTGCCGGTGGGTTGCAAAAACGTGCCAACACGCAGCACAGTTTCCGCAGCGGCGGCCCCCGCGATCAAAAGTGTCGCGGCAACTGCCGTTGCAAAGATGGATTTCTTGTTCATTTTCTCTCTCCCTATTGTTTTTCAATTATTTTTCAAACGCGGGCCTGCGCCCGCATCCCCCGATGTCGTCAGGTCCGGGACCCTTCTGCACGCAGGGTGTCGGCCATTCTGCGCAGTTCTTTTTTATCCGTCTTGCCAACGATTGTTTTTGGCAGTTCCGGCAAAAAATGGATATCGCGGGGCCATTTGTATTTGGCCAGTTGTGTGGCAATGCAGGCTCTCACATCCGCCTCTGTCAGGTGCCCCTTCCCGACCACCACAAAGGCGCAGAGCATTTCGCCGCGATACGCATCCGGTACACCCACAACCGCAGCGTCTTCCACTTGCGCCATTGCATACAAGACCTCCTCGATCTCGCGCGGGAAGACGTTGAAACCGGAGGTGACCACCATATCCTTTTTGCGGTCACAGATCGCCAGCTGTCCGGTGTCGGTGATCCGCCCGATGTCGCCGGTATAGAGCCAGCCACCACGCAGCGCCTGTCCGGTCTCTTCGGGGCGGTTGCGGTAACCCGCCATGATCTGCGGTCCGCGCGCGCGGATCTCGCCTTCCTGACCGGCGGGCAATTCGCGTTCTCCGGTCTCGACATCGACAATGGAAATTTCCGTGCGGGGTGCCGCAATCCCCACGGTGCCTGCAAATCGTTGTCCATGCAATGGATTATATGTCAGAACTGGCCCCGCTTCGGTCTGCCCGTAGCCTTCGCAAACAGGACAGCCGGTCGCCTCCTCCCAGCGGTGCAGCACATCTGTTGTCAGCGCCGCCGATCCGGACGAGCAGACCCGCAGTGATGTTAGATCAGCGCGCGCAAATCCCGCGTCGCGCAGCAGCGCCTGAAATATCGTCGGGCTGGCGCTAAGGAACGTGATCCGGTGCTGTTCAATATCGCGCAGCACCCCCGCAGCAGTGAACTTTGGCACAATATACAGAGTACCGGCGCAATTTGCCGCCAGATACAAACCCATCGACACCGCATAAACGTGAAACAGCGGCGTGATCGCAAGCACCCTTTCGTCCGGCCCCGTGGGCAGCAGGGCTTCGCGTTGGGCGATGTTTATAGCGACAGCCGCATGGGTGAGGTTGACACCCTTGGCCACCCCCGTGGTGCCGCCGGTATATTGCAGCGTAGACAGCATATCCGTTTGTACAGCGGCGGGTGCAGATGACCCCTCGTGCGGCGGAACGGTCAGATCACGCGCATCCGCTCCGACACATAAGGTCGCCGTGCCATCGGGTAAAACACCCGCAAAAACAGACTCCAGCCCCGCATCATGCACCAGCAGCGATACATCGGCGTCCCGCAGCACCGGCCCCAGTTCGGCAGCGGTATAGGCAGGGTTGAGCGGCACCACCTGCGCCCCTGCCGCCTGAACCGCAAACATCGCAACTGCAATATCGGCAGAATTGCCCATCAGCAGTGCCACACGGTCCCCCGCACCAATCCCGGCCTGCGCAAATTCCAGCGCAAGACGAGTCACACAGCGGTGATATTGCCCATAGCTCAGCTGATGGTCGCCGCAGACAATCGCCGGATGATCCGGGCGTCTGCGCGCGGCGGCGGCCAACATGTCGAGCACGGTCGGCCAGACCTGCGGAAGCTCAAAGTTGCTCACGCCGGATCCCCCACATGCAAAACAAGGGCCATCGCACTGTCGCCCGCTGCACATCCGGTGAACAATCCGTAGCCGCCCCCGCGCAGCGCCAACTCCTCGATCAGTTCAATGACCGAGCGGATGCCTGTCGGCCCCTGCGGATGCCCCCAAACCAGCGAGCATCCGAAGTTATTCATCTGCGCCACGTCAATATCAAAAGCGCGGGCAAAAACGATGTCATTCACAACAAAGGGATTATGCGTTTTGATAGCCGCCATGTCGTTGATCGTCAGACCTGCGGCGTCCAAAGCTCTTCGGGCGGCGGGAATAGGTGCTGCGGGCATATGGGCAACTTTTGCGCGGGCTTGCCCGAAGGAAAGTATCCGCACCGAGATTGCGGCATCGCGCGTCAGTTCCGCAACGCGGTCCGCGCAGGTGAGGATCATCGCGGAATTGCCATCCGCCGGATGCGTCTGCCCCGCGCTGGTAACTGTTCCCCCTCGAAGGACCGGCTTGCGGACCGCAATACCTTCGGCTGTGGCCCTGTGAACGCCTTCGTCACCGTCCATCACGCGCAGGGTCTTGCGAAATTCCGGATCGGGCACGTCAAAGGGAAGCTGCATAAACCGGCGCTGAAAGGCGCGATCATGGGCCAGAGCTGCATAATATTGCGCATAGCGCTGAAGCGTCACGTCGTTTTGCTCTGACGTAGTGACGCCAAATTCCGCCGCGACGTTCTCCGCCGTCTGGACCATTGCCACACCTGCATGCGGATCGCTCTCGAAATTGTCCAGTACCCAGCGTTCGGTATATCCGGTGCCACCCATGCTGGCCGCCGAAGGGTAGTGAAGTGTCGGGCCGTTCGAAACGCGGTCCGCGGCAATGGCCAGTGCGACGGTGGCATCCCCACGGGCAATCTCGTCACACGATGCCGCCAAAATCCGCGCGCCGGTGGCACAGGCCTGCGCAATCGTAGGTCCCCCCACAGCCTCGTTGCCCAACATCGCCATGACCCAAGGCGCGCCATAAAAGCAGTTCTGTTGTGGCACTGTCGTACCCAGTGCCGCAAAGTCGAAAACCGCAGGGTCGATCCTGCGCGCAGCCAATGCGCCTTTTGCAATGTAAGCGGCAAAGCGCAGGCTGTGCAATTCCGAAAAACTGCCCTGCCATCTGGCAAACGGTGTAGACCACCAACACCCATAAGGCACATGCGCTAAAGCCGTCACAAACCCACCTCCCGCTAATGCCCCGTCGGTACTCCCGATCCGAAAGAGCAGGTGAAAACAAGCTTACGCAGATCAAGGTTTCTGAAAAAGTGAATTTAAGTAGTACTGAATTCAACAATATTCAACTCTACCGCAACTGGACACATCGCGGTTTGATGCGCTCCTTTGACAGAATTATTGCACCAAAGGAGATCGGCTATGGGGCTGAAGCGGACGAATGGCTGGCCCTAGGATGCGGTGCGTATTGCACTGACACGCGGGCACAAGTGTAACAGGGTGGCTGATGATCCTAGCTTGGGCATGTCAAATCTTAACAAATGGATCACCCGGCATCGAGACACGGATGTCGTGCCGTAGGAATATCTCGGCCTCGCGCAAGAGGATGACCGACTTCGCCGTGAGAACGCTATTTTCAAGAAGTCAGGGAAATCCTAAAAAGGCCGTGGTGCGTTCAACCGGTCAGCGCAATAGGGTGTATTTGGCTCTGCCCTGAAAGGATTGCGCTATGTCTCACACTGGTCGCCCCGGCTTATCCGCCGAACAGAAGTTGGAACTCTGGACAGGTTGGAAGAACGGAGAGTCGCTCAGCGACATCGGCCGCGCTTTGGGCAAACATGCAGCTTCGGTTTTTACCATTGTCGTGGCTAAAGGCGGCATAGCGCCAGCGATTAGGCGACGACGACCGGGGTC